>Ga0302131_1000003_pt1 | contig 188907 bp, 149 predicted proteins | sample CB9_20m_MG_FD_203105 | JGI IMG/M metagenome (GOLD analysis project Ga0302131, IMG submission 203105) | Marine microbial communities from Western Arctic Ocean, Canada - CB9_20m | ecosystem: Environmental > Aquatic > Marine > Oceanic | place: Canada: Western Arctic Ocean | collected 2017-09-19
GATGATTACTATGAATCACAAGGCTTGCCTGACTCAACGTGACATGAGGTATCATGCCTGTTGTTGGCCCCCTAAATAATTCGCCGAGGCTTGGTCTGTGATGGTAGTTAAGTTAATTAAAGGCACTTTAGTTAAAGATACTTCGGTTAAAAGTGCTTTAGTTATTGCCATTTTCATCTTATTTCCTCTGTCTATGACAGCTTCTTCGGCCGAGGAAGAATTTTCACTTTTAATACTTGAAGCTAACCTAATTGCTGAAATTGAAGGGCAGCAAGCAGGTCTCAGCCCCGGACAGATTATTAATTCTTATTACTCTTTGTTAGATGAAGATGCCGCTGCTACGGCTAATCTCCATCGACGTGAATTAAATTCCCTCAACCCTAGATATGAAGTTGCCTACCGAGCCGCTGATAGCGCAGAGTTAGCAGAGCTTATGGATGAAATCAGTTTCCATTGGGGGGCCATAAAAAGTATCCACTCAAAGCACTTTATCCGCAGTGTGCAAATGCTGTTAAGCACAGCTTACGATCAAGAGCTAGCAGAAATTCTTTCTTCACCTATACCCAAATAGCTGCACCACAAAAATCAAAGGCGGCTGGATTAAACGTTCTAAGAAAAATTGATTTATTGGTAAAGAAATTAACCTCTCAAATCCTATGTCAGCAATATTCCGACAGCTTCAGGCACAAACACAGACACGCTTAAATATCTCTGAATTCCTCTCTTTAACAAACAGACTGGCTGCTGTCATATTCAGCTGATACTCGGATGTCCGCTCCTACCACAATACTAGCCGGACTGAGTTATGCTGCTCCCTATCCTCTACTGCAGCCGCTTTCAAAGGAGACAAGGTAGTTGTTATTTGTTAATCCGTGGTACGAATGACTATGAATCTGACCCCATCAGTGAAATCTCTTGTTTCTTAACCAACAACCCGATCTCCGTTGAACGAACCGCTCTAACCTTAACACCGTATCTGGCACCCTTTGCCCCCCACAGAGCCGCCAACACTCGATATGAAATAGAAATAGCATCTCGCAAGAGGTTGATTTTTGCCAGCGTTAACCACGCAATTAGGCCAGCAAAAACACAACACAATAAAATAAGTAGCGCTCTTATCGAACACAGACGCTTTCCGTACCCCAGCCATTAAACGGTCAAGATAAGCTCCGTATTAACTAGATTGCTGAGGAATAAAGGCTCATTATAGAGTTAGCTATTTTTTGATTCTAAAGACAGCTTAAAGGCAAATTTGACGGGCTTGTAACGATATTTTTTGACGATGTCATTGGCTCATCAATCTTTACGCCTGGCGCCCAGCCTTAAGGTATGGCTTATCAAAAAAACTGGGCAGGCTTAACTACAAAAATCACATATCAATCTCTTTTACAGTTAACTGTCGTGCGCTGACTCAGAAATTACGTTAGGTTTAGCGCCTCTGAGGTTTTAAGCTCGCAGCTTAAGTTCAGTCAACAAATATTTTGAGTATAGATTCTAATGAGCAATACAAAAAACTTGCCGTACCACACAGCAGAAATTCCCGTTAATGAAAATGAGAGATTAACAGCACTTTATAAATTGAATATTCTGGATACGGCGCCGGAGCCTCGTTTTGATCGTCTGACAGAATTAGCTGCCGACGTACTCAATGTTCCTATCGTGCTAATCTCGTTGGTGGATGAGAACCGACAGTGGTTTAAGTCGAGCTGTGGCTTTGCGGCAACCCAAACACCACGTAAACGGGCTTTCTGCTCTTACGCAATTCATTACGATGACATAATGTTGGTAGACGACACTTTAACCGACGAGCGTTTTCGACATAACCCATTGGTCACGGGTGAGCCGTTTGTTCGTTCCTATGCCGGCGCGGTTCTTCATTCACCGGAAGGTTTGCCTTTGGGTACACTGTGTTTGATTGACACCCAACCCCGTACCTTCTCAAAGAAAGAACAAAGACAGTTGATTGCATTTGGCAGGCTCGTTCAAGCTGAAATGAATCAAGATATCACCGACGCCCAGTCCCGTATGCGATCTCAATTGTCTGCTCACCTAGACCCTATGACAGGCTTTTTTAATTACGCAGAATTTTGTAATCGATGTGAAGCTATCCTCAGTCCGCAGGATGAGAAGGGACAAGATGCCTTACTGTTTATTTCTCTTCCCCAGTTAGATTTTATCTATCGAGTCCATGGCCTCGAGATCTATCAGAGTGTCATCGGGCCTGTCGCTCAAATTCTCGTCAGAGCTTTTGCGAATGAAGAAACTCTTTTCGGGCGCCAACTCCGTGAAGGCCTATTAGTTTTCATCAATGGCAATCAACAATCTCTTGAAAAGCTTGCTAAAAAAGCCCAGCAGGCTTTAAGAGATGAGATTCAACTTCCAAGCTCTGTCCCTGATTTAGCAATCCGAATAGGTGTGGCTAAAGTAATCAACAACATTGATCAGACAACATATCACTGCAAAGCGGCAGCGAGATCCATGCCGCAAGAAAAAGGTATACGCTACAATATTTTTTCAGACGAAGATTATTTTGCTGAAAGCCGCGCCAGTGACATAGCTTTACGCCTCCTTCATGCTATCGAAGAGGACGAACTAAACTTACACTTTCAACCAAAAGTCAGTGTGAGCACAGGCCATATTTTGGGTGCCGAAGCCTTGCTCCGCTGGAGCGACGATAAGCTTGGGGAAGTGCCACCTGAAGAAGTAGTCAACGCAGCGGTCTCGGCTGACTTAGTCACAGTTTTAGACAATTGGGTGCTGGCGGCTGCGATAAAGCAAATAGCCTATTGGCAAACAGCCGGCTTAGAACCGGTTCCTATTTCAATTAATCTTGGCGCTGAAAGTTTTGCAGAACCGGCCTTGCCCAGCCGAATTCAAACGCTATTGACTACTTATAATGTACCTGCTGAACTGCTACAGATTGAAGTTTTAGAAACCGCGATCTTACAGGACTTCGATTCTATACTTCCTATCATGCAAGCTATTACCCAAATTGGCGTGCAGTTTGCGTTAGACGATTTTGGCACAGAATATTCTTCGCTGCGGTATTTGCAAAAGCTGCCTATTTCAGTTGTTAAAATTGATAGAAGCTTTGTACAAGGTCTAGTTGCCAATCAAGAAGATGCCGCGCTGGCCATGGGCATTATTTCTATCGCCCACGATCTTGGAATGGAAGTGATTGCCGAGGGAGTAGAAAACCGAGAACAATACGTTGTTCTGAGGTCGTTCCAGTGCGACGGCATTCAAGGAAATTTATTTCGTGCAGCTTGCCCTGGCGATGAAATAGCGGACTACCTTTTACCTGATTTTTGCTTCCCACTGCCCGCCTTTCACCAGTAGGTTTGCATAATAATTATGCGTGTATTTTTATTTTCAACCTTTCAACAACTAAAGCTAGAAATAGCTTTTAGGTCCAACCAGCGGGTAGAAATTCGCTACAGACTCTAGAATTATGTCTATCGTAAGGCTACCTACGCAAATGCCAATAAATCCATATATCCAAGCTACAGCCAACATCAATAGATAGGGGACAATTACCACGTCTCTCAAGGTCATCTAGATCTGCGCTTGGTTAACAGCTTAACAGAGAGCGACCGTCATCGAACAAGAAAAACCCTGTTTAGCAACAGTCTAGGAGCTGCCATCAAGCGAAACGTTCGGCATAAACCATAAACAGAGACGGAATAACTGGCGAGGTGCTCACGATAGATTTTCTATCTGTTAAACGTCGTTACTTTTACAATATCTATGTACACACTCCCAATAAGTGACCCATTAAGAGTCATTATTCAAACTTCTCCGCTTCCTTTCAGACACCCAGTGCAACAATGTTACGATTTATTTAGCGCTGCCAGCGAAGCTATAGGATAATGTGCAGTTCTGCATTGCCCTGTACGCCTTAATTTGAGCCACTGCTTACCGTCTCCGTTTACACATTCACCGCTTGGTCAAGGGGCCCTGTATTGATCGCATCCATTTTTAGACTTTCAACCATCTTGTTTGGCGTCGCCATTCTCATCTTGGGGCATGGGTTGCAGCTGGCCTTTATGCCACTGCGCGTTCAAATGCTTGGCTGGACAAGTGCCCAAGGCGGCTTACTGAGTTCCTTGTACTTTGTTGGCTTTTTATGTGGCTGCTTCATCGTACCAAAAATGGTAAGCCGAGTAGGGCATATACGATGTTTTGCGGTACTGACGTCGGTAATGGCCACCTCAATTCTTAGCCTCGGGCTTTTGGAAAACTATTACTTTTGGATGCTGTTGCGTGTAATAACCGGCTTTTCTATTGTGGGCCTATACCTTGTGATTGAAAGCTGGCTGAACGCCGAAGTTGGCAATGAGGTACGCGGCGGCGTATTGGCCACTTACACTGTAATCGTATTAACCTGTTTGGCTCTGAGTCAGCTGTTACTTAATGCGTCTTCACCTGGCGGTTATTCCCTACTAATACTATCAGCCATTCTAATAATCTTAGCCGCGGTTCCAGTTTGTTTGACCAGTTCGACACAGCCTCACGCCATACCTAGCGCGACGTTTTCTCCATTATTGGTAATCAAGACTTCCCGCGCAGCGGCTTTAGGCGCACTAATCGCAGGCCTTATCTCAGGCTCGGTTTATGGCTTAGGCGCCATCTATGGCACTCAGGTGGGCCTTGATGTGCGAAGTATTAGTATTATGATGGCATTAGCAATTGCAGGTGGCGCACTCGCCCAATTGCCTTTGGGCAAAACTTCCGACCATGTCGATCGGCGCTTGGTCATACTTGCTTGCATGGTTTTTGGAGCCTTAATTGCCGGGGCGGCCTTATTTGCGCCACAAACTATGGCCTTCGGAGTAATGTTTCTGTTTGGGGCTTCGGTGATGCCAATCTATGCACTGAGCCTAGCGCTTGCTAGCGACAATGCTAAAGACAGTAATTTTTTGGAAGTCGGTACAGGTTTGATGATGACCAATGCCGCAGGCTCAGTAATTGGGCCCCTTCTCACCTCACAACTTATGTACCGGTTTGGACCAGAGTACTTTTTTATTACTAATCTCTGTATTTTGGTCTGTGGTGCGATCGCCGTTGTAATAATGATTAAGACTAAAACTGCTGCCGTAGGGCACCCGAGTGATTTTGCCTTGGCGACCTCAGCATCGGCTCAAGCTGCGCTGCAACTGGACCCCCGGGGCGAAGAGGATAGTGATTCAGCAGACAGCGAGGTCATTGATGAATCGGATAAAACAGACAGAAAAATTGTCGATGAATCTGATTCCACAACGCAAGCTTAGCCGCTTCTGCACCGTAAAACTTCGGGGTACGGCTGTTTGTTAGATTCTTCCCTCACCTTTGCTATTACTGACACCTCACCTCTGGCAGCTCTTTCACTTTCAAATCACCACTCTCGCAGTTTGCGAGATGAGCTTTGATAGATCTATGAGCCATCTTGCATGTATCTGCAAACAGGAACTTTGCAGCAACTATCAAAGGCAAGCTTCCTGTAAGGGTCATCTTCGAACATCCCAATCTCATTAGCTGCCCAAAATGTGGCGAGTTCCTGTCTCTCAGAGCTATTGTAGCAATACCCGCTAGCGTGCTGAGACGTTGGGATGGCATAAAGTAGTCGCAGGTTCTGTACAGCTTTAGCCGCCGGCTTGACGCCATGATCAAAGGGTCTTAAATTTGTCCTAAATAGTTCAAGGACCTCCAATACAGCTAAATATGTCGGTGCTTGCGCCGCAACTGCAGAACCATTATCTATAGACAATTTCGCTACCAAATCCATTCCCTGCTGAGATCCATAAAGCAAAAGCACCTGCTCTGCCCTGCAGACAAGACCTTTTTTGATAGCTGGGCACAGATCAATTTACGGTCGCCGGCACTCTCACCATATTGAAGAAATTTCGGGGCAAGCCGGCAAGGTCTAATTCTGGCATAGACTCTAAAGCCGGCAGCCCGCTGGCAAAAGAAATCATCCCAGGTTTGTCGATAACTGATAGAATCTTACGGACAAGGGATGATTTCAGGTTTTCGATTCTATCAGACAAACGCAGCCTGAGATCTCTCCCAGGGCATACCGGTAACAGCGGCTCACACTTAGGTCAATGTTATTTACCTTTAATAGAAGTTTAACTCGAATTACTACTAAGTCAATATGGCTGACCAATTAAAACAAGAAGAATTGCTGGAAGCGATAGAGCTATTCTACTTTTCCTATCGATCCTTCACCGCCGGCCCAGATCAGATACTGCAGAATCAAGGACTGGGGCGAGTTCATCATCGCATTCTCTATTTTGTCGCTCGCAACCCTCAGATCAGTATTAATGAGATACTAAAAATACTTCAAGTGAGCAAGCAAGCACTAAACCAACCTTTACGTAAGCTGATTGAATTAGAGCTGGTCTTGTACCAGAAATCAGATAATGACCGCCGTATAAAGCAGCTCTTTTTGAGCAAAAAGGGACGAGCATTAGAAGGCAAACTCACTAGCACTCAGCTGCAACATCTTGAGGCTGCATTTTTTGGTGGTAAAAACAGCTCGCTAAAAAACTGGAAGGAAGTGATGTTGCAGATATCACTGACAGGGCCTACGAACATGAAGTAACCAAAATCAGATATTTTTCAGAACAGGCTCACAAAGTAAAATATGTAATAGCACAGATGTTTGCCAACAAAAGTGACGAACGGTTTCACCTAAAATAGTAAAAACTATCCAGCTTTCTTGTTACGAGAGCGCAGGCTATCGATACAGAAAATGGCCAATGCTGTCCATATCAGCGCAAACGTAATCAGTTCGGGCAATCCAAAAGACTCCCCATACAGCAAAACAGCTAACAGAAAGCTAACGCTAGGCGCAATATATTGAAATAGTCCTAGTGCGGTTAGCGTAAGCCGCTTCGCAGCTGCCGCAAAAACAATTAACGGAAATGCTGTCACAGCTCCCGAGAAAATCAGAAGCATATCCAAAGTTAGGTCTTTTTGTAAAAAGACACTCTCATCAGAGCTTTGCAGCATTAGCAAGTAACCAGCAGCGATAGGTAAAAGCATGAAGGTTTCTACTGTCAAACCGACAAAAGGATCAACACTAATTTTTTTCCTTATCAAACCATAGCCGCCGAAACTAAATGCCAACGTGAGCGCAACCCAAGGCACCTGCCCAAAGACGAATAGCTGGTTAAGCACTCCCAAGGCAGCAATCGTTATGGCAACTAATTGCAGTCTACTAAGCTTTTCCTTTAACACCATGGTTGCTAAAAACACACTGACTAATGGGTTAATGTAATAGCCCAAACTTGTTTCCAGTATTCGCTCACTATTAATTGCCCAAATAAAAACAAGCCAATTGATAGATATCAATAAAGAGGAGAGCATTAGCGGAGCTAGCCGACTTAATTCTTTTAGAGTACTAAAAAAATCATCTGTTTTACCTAAGGCTTTTAGCAGTAGGCCCAACAATAGAAACGACCAAAGGATCCGGTGCGCCAAAATTTCACCCGGTCCTGCAGCATCCAGTGTTTTAAAGAAAATAGGAATTAGTCCCCAAAAAATATAGGCGGTAATAGCTAGAATAGTCCCATTGTTTTGGCTGCTAGATGTCATTACATTCTCGAATAAAAGAAGTTTACAGGTTTAAACACAGATTAGACTTGGAATATAGTCAGACAAAAATATTAGGCACTTAGATAAAATACCTAGCTTTATATTTTTAAAAGGGGAATGGCTAGTGGCTACATTCCACAAACTTATTCTTACGCACAGGTCATTGTAGCCAACTAGAGGCTTTCATATCAGTCCTACTTCTTATTCATAGCATTCTTGAGCAAGTCACCTAGGGTGCCGGCCTTTGGGGGAGCTACGGACGCAGAAGGTCGAGAGCCCTTGGGCTGAGAAGCTGGCCTTGTGGCGGTCGCTCGCGCAGGCTTATCTTCACTGGCAACCAGCTCATCATCAAGGCGCATAGTGAGCGCAATCCGCTTTCTCTGTAAGTCCACCTCCATCACTTTCACTTTTACCACGTCGCCAGTCTTTACGACCGAATGAGGATCTTTGACAAAGCTATTAGCTAGAGCCGATATATGCACCAAACCATCTTGATGAACACCAATATCGACAAATGCCCCAAAATTTGTAACATTAGTAATCACTCCTTCCAAAATCATCCCGGGCTTAAGATCTTTGATAACTTCTACGCCGTCTTTGAAGTCCGCCGATTTAAATTCAGGCCTCGGGTCGCGCCCCGGTTTCTCTAATTCTACAAGAATATCAACAACTGTAGGCAAACCAAACCTGTCATCAATAAAGTCAGCTGGCTTTAGCTTCTTCAGAAAACAACCATCACCTATGATTTCGTCAATAGTTTTATTGTTTGCACTGCTGATTTTCTGCACGACACTATAGGATTCTGGATGCACCGCCGACGCATCTAGTGGGTTATCGCCATTAACAATTCGAAGGAAGCCTGCGGATTGCTCAAAGCTTTTTTCACCAAAACGCGGCACTGCTTTTAGATCTTCTCGGCGTTTGAACTCGCCGTGGGCATTGCGATAAGCGACAATATTTGACGCTATTGAACTACTTAACCCGGCGACCCGTTGCAGCAAAGGCGCTGATGCCATATTGACATCGACTCCTACAGCATTCACACAGTCCTCAACCACCGCATTCAATGCTTGGCCCAATTTAATCTGGCTCACGTCGTGCTGATATTGCCCTACGCCAATCGACTTAGGTTCAACTTTAACGAGTTCAGCCAGCGGATCTTGTAATCGACGAGCGATTGAAATAGCCCCTCGAACAGTCACATCCAAGTCTGGAAACTCTTCGCGGGCGATATCTGACGCCGAGTACACCGAAGCACCTGCCTCGCTTACCATGGCTTTTTTCAGGCCCAATTCAGGATGACGCTTAATCAGGTCGCCAACTAATTTGTCTGTTTCTCGAGAAGCTGTACCGTTTCCGATGCTGATTAGTTCTGCTTTATGTTTCTTGGCAAGTTTGGCCAGAACATCTATAGACTCATCCCAATTATTTCTTGGGGCATGGGGAAAGATAGCCGTATCCTCTAAATACTTTCCTGTCTGGTCGACGATAGAAACCTTCACCCCAGTTCGAAGTCCCGGATCTAAACCAATGGTAATTTTATTACCAGCAGGAGGCGCAAGCAGTATTGCTTTCATATTTTCAGCAAAAACTCGAATAGATTCTTCGTCAGCAGTTTCCCGTAGTTGGCCTAATAGATCAGATTCTAATCTGGTCAGTAACTTGATTTTCCAGGTCCAACGAACGGTTTCCTGCAGCCATTTATCTGCGGCCCTTTTCTTGTCCTCAATTCCGAACCGCTTACAAATCATCGCCTCGCAAGGATCAAGCGCTTTAACAGCGCTATCCTCTGTTTTAAGGTGAGAGATAAGCGACACTGCAAGAAACCCTTCCTTACGTCCGCGAAAAACTGCTAGAGCTCGATGGGGAGGAATCTTTTTGAGCTGCTCATCGTATTCAAAGTAATCTCTAAATTTTTCAGCTTCGTTTTTCTTATCTTCAAAAACCCTAGACTCCAGATAACCGTATTCCCATAAATAGCTCCGAAGTTGACCACTTAATTCAGCATTCTCGCTCCAGCGCTCCATAAGAATTTGCTTCGCGCCGTCAAGGGCAGATTTGCAGTCGGCAATGCCTTTATCTTTACTTATGAATGGCTCAGCAGCCGACTCCGGATTTAGCGTCGGGTCAGCATAGAGCTGGTCCGCTAGCGGCTCCAATCCAGCTTCTAGAGCAATCATTGCCTTAGTTCTTCGCTTTGGCTTGTATGGCAGATAAATATCTTCTAGCTCAGCTTTTGTTAGTGCGGCTAAAACTTGCTTCTCAAGCAGAGGAGTCAGCTTATCTTGATCCTTAATACTAGTAAGAATGGCTTGCTTGCGATCCTGCATTTCCCGGAGATAGTAGAGTCTTAACTCTAAATCTCTGAGCTGTAAGTCATCTAAACCGCCGGTGGCTTCTTTACGGTAGCGAGAAATAAAAGGAACGGTAGCCCCCTCATCCAGAAGGGTGATTGCTGAGTTAACCTGCTGGGGTTTTACGCTTAATTCTTCAGCAATTTTTTGAACTATATCCATAGCGAAATTTAATTTCCTTAGTATTTAAAATCGATAATGAGCACTCAGTGAGCATCGCCGCGCATTCTGCGACAGCATCTTCAGATGTGCAATGCTTAAACGATTTATCTATCTGAAAAGCTTTTAAAGTAAACTCTAGGTAGGAATTGTAAGCCTTTGGCGAAAACAACTAAAAACTTTTCTTTTTGGCCTACTGCAACACTTTGAAAACATCAGCAGACAAATCATATCTAAACCACAAAACCCATGTCTATTGACCAGGGAGCCGTGAAACGACTAATTCATTATCTTACACGCTAATTGGCGTAATTATTGCTTAGTCAACAAACAGAAGTCACATAAAAATCAAAAAGGAACTTACCCATGGCCGAATCAGCTTCATCTGAACCATCTGCTGAAGCATCCGCAGAATCATCTACCAAGCTTCATTCTGAGCCACCTTCTCAACAAGCAAAGCCCGATAACTCTCGCCGCTACAGCAGCGACGAAGTGGCCGACATCATAAGACTTAGTCTACAAGATGAAAATAGAAATTCAGAGAACGGTATCGATCATGACGAACTCATATCAATCGGTAAGGAGGTCGGAGTAAGCCAAGACCAAATTGATCGCGCCGTAGTCCTTTTAGAGGACGAACATCAAACCAAAGACAAAGAACGATTACTATGGATGCGATTCAAAGGTCATTGTTTGACCTTTGCTTTCGTTAATCTGTTGTGTGTTTCTATCAATATTTTCACCGGCACAGAGAGCTTCTGGGCGGGCTATGTTCTTTTTGGTACTGGCCTGTTCTTAATCGGTCATTACGCAGGTCTTCGATATGCGCCCGATTTTGTAGAAATGGCTATCGAGAGAACTCGGATGCATACTTTCGGTCAGACAGCGATTTTAGTAGCTCAGGACGCTAATGTCAGCTTCACCGTATCGGACCCGTCTGGGTTGATGGAATCCAATGGTTTAGTTTATATAAAGGGTCAGCAATTACACCTTGAATACCAAACCAGTGATTCAGTTCTGGGCCTACTTAAAACCAATATTAAATCTCTCGAGGTTGATTTAGCCGATATTAGTCATTGTTTTCTAGAGCACAAATTCTGGACCTCTGAATTAATTTTGCAGGGCAACAGTATGCGAGTTTTTGGCAGCGCTCCAGGCAGTTCATCCGGCACCTTAAGGCTCAAGATAGGCAAGCAATACCACAGTGCCGCTTTAAACCTTTTAAGCCAGTTAAAGCAATAAACACCAAACTCGGAAACACATACGGCAGCCCTAGCAAGCTAAATCAGCTATGGTAATCAGGCTCATCCACTCACCCATTTTATTGCCTTAAATCAATTTCTGCGGCCATTTCTAGTTTCATACTGGTAAAGTATTAGCAGCTTTTGCTGCTGTTTAACCTTGGAGACATCTATGAGTGATTTAAAAATAGACGAAGTTTTATTGCCAGTAGCGCATTGATTGCGACCGCAACAGCCCTAGGTATAGGCTCAGTAAGCGCAAAAAATCCAGACTCGATGACCGTATCCCCGAGGACTCAAAATAAATACGCTACTTGCGCTTATTCGAGTGGGTAAAGAGCCTTGAGTGAAGACCCCAGGACGGTTCAGATATACTTATTCGGGATATTTAAAAATCAGGCGAGCCCGAGGGTCAGAACCACTACCTCTGCCGAGCATGGCCCTATGGATGACTGGGTAAAACGGTCAGCACTTGATTGACCATAAACCATGATGCGAAGCTATTCTGTTTTGTAGAACGTTAGATAGCCGGTAAACATTTCTTCCCAACTGTTTAGCCCAAATTCAACTTCCTGAGTTGGGTCTGGGTTAAACGGGTTGGAAAGCGAATTATCAAACGCGCCTATCACATGGACAATACTGCCGGCCGGAATCGCTTGAGGCTGATCCAAAGTATAATTTGGTTGCCAACCATAGTTGTAAGCAGGAATGCTAAAAATATCCTGCATTGCGCCATCTGGAGTCTCTAAAGTAAACTTCATTTTCTTGCCACGAAAGTTCATTCGCGAACGCACCGCAGTAAGCTGCACTGCCTCATCAAACTGATAGCTCGCGTGCATTGGGTGATTATTTTCATAAGGCGGGATAACAAACCTTGATGACACCGCTTGAGTCAAAATCTCTTTATTGTCGCCTTGATCTGAGAAATATAATCCGATGGTTGTTTCGTCAATTGCTGCAACTCCGTTAGAAACATAGTGAGACTGCATGGAAAGTTTATAACCTTTTGGTATAAATACAGCAGCGCCTTCAGGAAATTGTGTTGCCGGATTAGCGCCTGGAATATAGCTACCCATAAAGCGTCGTGTAACACTGTTTTCATTTTCCTCTGCCCCCCAAAAACCTTCCTCAGGGGGTGAAACAAAGGTCATAAGATGATGAAGCACCGCTTCTTTACCTGGACGATATTGAAATGCACGAACCCATTTGTCTTCGTCAAAAGTCAGCTTCGCCTCGCTGTAGACATAATCTTGAATCCCTACCGCCGGGACTTCATTGGGCGCAGATTCAACGATGAAATCTGGCTCGCCAAGATCCCATTCGAATACTTTTTCAATAGGCACTAGCTCTAACGGATCTACCTCGCCGTCGCCTCGCGGCGCTCCAGCTGCCATCCAGTGAATCAAGGTCTGTCTGTCGGCGGTAGAAATGTATTTGGCGCTGCTAGAGTGACCGATAGAAGGATCAACCTGCATAGGGGGCATACGTTTGTTGAGAAGAACCTCACGAATCATCGGAGACCAACCCAACACTGATATGTAACTGTCCAGAGCAAACGGTCCAACGCCACCCCAGCGGTGACATTCAGAACAGTTCTCGAGTACGACAAGAGCTACCTCGGTTGAATAATCTGGAGGGTTAGATGCATGCATTTCTTTCACAGGAAATTCAAGCGAACAGCCCATTGTTTGAGATTTTACTGTGTCTTTAACTTGGCCGTTTACAACGTTTTCAAGAGTATTGCTCAGTTCACCGTCAACTGGACCACGATAAAAAAGCGACAAACGTTCAGGATTGAAAACCATGACCTCGCCAGCGTTGGCAATTTCTAAGGCTTCAGTCACCAGCTGGCCACTATCTCGAAGCATAGGCACATCAAAGTTGCCGTTTAGTTCTTGGCTCGGGGATGAGTCGATCAGCAGAAACTCGATGTTGTTTTCGACATACTTCGCATGCAGGGCATTGAAGGATTCCAGCTTTGAATCCATCCCGGCGCAGCTTGGCGAGTAAGACATCAAAACTACCGCATTACGGTGGATGTATCGACTAATTTGATGGAATTCACCATCTTCATCTAAGAGGGCAAAATCACCGACTCGATCGATAGCTGCAGACGAGATTGTTGAAAAAGCTAACGCTGGAAAAATAACCAGCGAAGAAAAAAACCTAGCGAGTCCCATATGTAAAATCCAAAGGTTCTACCCCGTTCGCAAATTACTGCGACATGGGATTTTTGCTAATGTGGGGATTTTCTTGCACATCCCGTGAATAGTTTCTGTCATTTTGGTCCATACCGCCTCGAGCAGGGCCACCGGCTCCGTAGATACCACCTCGAAGAACGAAAATCATATAGTCCATTTGACTAATTAAGTGATCAGTTTTATTGGTGTACTGAGCCACCATCGATTCGATAGCGCCCTGCCTATTCATCTGCTCCGGATGAGCGAGAATGTCACCTATCACCACTTTTAAAGCTTCCAAATTGTCAATAATGCCAGAAGCTTCTGGGTGCAAAGTAAAGAAGTTTGGCGCAACAACAGGAATGCCCGGAATGTCGCTGGGCAGTGATACTAAACTGCCGTGCAGGCGAGTGACTTTCTCTTCATAAGTGCCTAGAGCGAATGCAATATCTTGATAGAGGCTTTCTCGATCGGGGCTGGTTGCCGCTATTTCCAATACCGCTATTTTTAACCACTGTGACGCCCAAGTAAGGCCGCTAAACTGAGGGAAGCCCACCCGGTAGGCATAGGCTGCTCCATGCTCTGACAACAGATCCTCTGACTTAGGCTCAGATGCCACAGAGTGGATGTCATCACGTAAATATTCCGCAACGGCTCTGTCAATGGACAGCTTCTTATCCAATATATTGTCATCGAGATAGATGCCCATGACCTGAATAATAAATTCTCGGCCCCGAGCCAAGGTCGTAATAGCAACTTCTGGCAGCAATCCGGTATCCTCGAATGCTGTTGCTGCCAATCCGCTTTCACTCTGGCGCCTGATTAGCGTAATCAAACCTGGAGTGGCGCGACTTTCAAAAACCCTGTGAGGGCCAAGCATCGCTAAATGGCTGTTGGAAGAGTGATAGTGTGAGCCTGCCGCCTCAGCCAATTCAATAATTGCCTCTACGAGCAGACGTTTACCTATACCTGAAGAGGAAGACGCGTTGGTGGCTTCAATCTCCTCAAAAATCCGAGCATGGAGTATTTCATGGGTCTCCATGAGAGTGCTCAAATCTGGGTACACTGTCGCTAGCGCTGTATTTTGCGCGGCAGCCGCATGCGGCTTCACTGTAAACAGCACGGCCAGAAGAAGACTGCTTAACAATTTAAGGTGCTTGAACGTAGACAAGTTAACTCCAATTCTTCAGTGAAAAGCTATTTCACTTAGATTACGTAATGATTTCACAATTTTAATTTTAAACCAATCAAGCCCTATAATACATGTGACTAATTGTCTCAGAAAGTTAGCGCCTAGCTCACCTGGCCATCCTATTGATATAAATAAGGTTTAATTCAATATAGACAGCCATTTCTCAGCCCCTTTTAGCCATTGGTCCGCGATCCTAGGATAAATCGATGCTCTCAGGTGATGCTGATATCATGTCGATGATTACCGTAACTACTCAAGACGCCGCCAAAAGGGTCTATCTGGACCCGATTTTCCTTATCTCGTTGTTCTTAGCGCGACGTTTTATGAGAACATAGAACAATCAAAACTAGGGGTAAACCTACCCTGTGGAGCATTTAGAGTGACAAATTCTTCCCAAGTATTTCCTAAGCCGCTATTCCTTTCCATTATTATTGGATTAGTTGGACTGGCCTTATTTATCCAAGGCATTTACCTCATGCTCGCAGGCGGCTCCCTTTATTATGGGCTGGCAGGGATAACGCTGATGATTACGGCTGTTCTTCTGTTTGCCGGAGATGTACGAGGCGCCAAGCTGTACGGTATATTTCTTGCCGTAACTTATCTTTGGTCATTGTACGAAGTCGGCTTAGACCCCTGGGCTCTTGCACCACGGGTCGCCATGTTTACAGTTCTCGGCCTTTGGTTTGTTCTTCCTCGGGTTCGCCGGGGCTTATTACAAGCCCAGCCACTGCCGCTGTTTCAGAAAATCACCACCAGAGTCACGTTGGCCGCAATGTCAGTATTTGTCATTGCCTTGCTCGCTGCCAACTACAGTTACGAGATAGGCACTCCGAGTGCTGCAGGGACAGGCACCGTTAACAATGCAAACGAAAGTTGGGCGCACTATGGCTCGTCCAAATCAGGCACCCGCTTCGCTGCTGCCGACCAAATAAATCTCGACAATGTTGATCAGCTGGAAATCGCTTGGCAGACCAGAACAAAGGTACCGGGTGCATTTAAAGGCACACCTATTCAGATCGATGACGGCCTTTATATGTGCACCGGCCAGAACATAATCGTTTCACTTGATCCTGATACCGGCGAAGAACGGTGGAGATTTGATCCAAAGATTAAAACCGCAATGTTTGGCTTTTGGGATACTTGTCGCGGAATAACTTACTATGAGTTGCCTGAAGATGCTTCATCGGATGTTTGCCCTAAGCGCATTTTTACAGCAACTACAGATGCCAGAATGTTTGCGGTAGATAGTGTCACAGGTGAACGCTGCAGTGACTTCGGGGTAGACGGAGAAATTAGCCTTCTTCCGGGCATGGGCGATGTCAAACCTGGCTTCTATTTTGTGACGTCCCCTCCCACCATCGCCAGTGATGTTGTGGTGTTAGGAGGTTGGGTTGCTGACAATCAAGAAACCGACGAGCCCTCCGGCGTGGTCCGCGGATTTAATCCGATTAATGGTGAACTGGAATGGGCCTGGGATATGGGCCGCGAGGATCGTTCTGGTTTACCCGAAAGCGGCGACACCTATACCCGCGGCACTCCAAATGTGTGGAGTTTAACCAGTGCTGATGACGAACTCGGGCTGGTCTACGTTCCCACTGGCAACGCAACACCAGATTATTACGGCGGCCATCGCAGTGAAGCCATGGAAAAGTACGCGAGTTCAATTGTAGCCCTAGACGCAAAGACCGGCGAGGTGCGCTGGCATTTCCAAACCACTCACCATGACATCTGGGACATGGACGTACCTTCACAGCCGACCTTGGTTGATGTCCCGATTGATGGCGTTGTTCGCAAAGCTGTTATTGTGCCTACCAAACGCGGCGAGGTATTTTTGTTAGACAGAATCACCGGCGAACCTATTACAGAAGTCGCTGAAATTGCCACCCCGCAAACTGATATTCCCAGCGAGACAACCAACCCAACCCAACCTTTTTCCATCGGCATGCCCTCCTTTGCCCACGAGCGTATAACCGAAGCGGATATGTGGGGGCTTACTCCATTCGATCAAGCGGCTTGTCGGCTCCAGTTCAAAAATTTACGCTACGAAGGCCCACTAACACCCCCTAGCACCCAAGGTACGCTGGTCTATCCGGGTGTTGGTGGAGGGATGAACTGGGGCAGTGTTGCAGTAGATGAAGTCAATCACCTAATGGTTGTGAACAGCTTACATATGCCATCGGTGGTGCGGCTCATTCCTCGGGATGAAGTTCGAGACAACACTCCTTTCGGCATTGGTGGAGCGCAGTCTGGCACCCCCTATGGCGTGTATTCATTCTTCTTCTTATCCCCAATTTTTGCGCCATGTCTGCGCCCTCCTTACGGAGAGATGGCCGTCGTCGATCTTGCCTCACAAGAAGTGCTGTGGCGGCGCCCGCTAGGCACAGCGAAAGAACAAGGCCCTCTTGGTATTCCTAGCCGCCTGCCTTTGCCTATGGGCATGTTTTATACGGCTGGCTCTATCGTTACCGGTGGCGGCCTTATCTTTACTGGTGGGGTATTAGACAGCACAATGAGAGCCATTGATGTTAATACCGGAGTAGAAGTGTGGACGGACCCCTTACCAAGTTCTTCTAGCGCGACACCGATGAGCTACGTTAGTCCAACAACTGGCAAGCAATACGTTATAGTTACTGTGGCAGACGGTGGAGGTGGTCTTAGTTTAGAGGCCGAAGCATCTCAAAATGTTGCAGCGGACAATAGCGATGTCGAGGGTGGCTACGTTATAGCTTACAGCCTGCCTGACTAGGGTTCACAGCAATGAACAAAAAAAAAACCTTTCTCGGACTAACTAGCTTTATCCTCCTTTGGGGAGCGAGCGTGGCTAATGCCCAAGCTAGTTACGGCGATGAGTTTATCCAAACAGAACTGGAGCGAGTGGTCAGCGATCCTGAAAACAGTGTAACAATATCAGTCGATGCTCCTGTCAACTACGTTTACAGATTCCTTATGGAACGTTTGGATCTGTACGCTAAAGATGCGGTAACTGTCACTTTCAATGCCAGTGGCGAAGGCAGCATTCAAGCTTCAGTAGGAACCGAGAGAACCACGACAATGAAGAAAGGCGGCACCCTAGTGCAGCGCTTCTTGATTGTTGAACCGCCCACGACCTATGCTTATTTCACCGACATTAGTAAGTCCACTTTGTCAGTACCGCTTAAATATTCCCTGACGAAATATGAGTTTGCAGAGGTCGGCGTTACAAAAACCACAGTCAAAATATCCGTTGTCTATGAGCCCAGCTCACGTCTTACCGGCTTTATAGTCAGGCGCTTGTTTAATTCGGCATTTGAGCGCGATTTCAACAACGCAGCGAAAATAATGAGTAATCGCTATCTGAAAGACCCCAATGGCAAGTTGTAATTCAAAAACATTAGCTGACTCTACATAGATTGACTGATAATTGTATCTCGGATGTCTTCTGTTATCGGGCGGCGCTTTACCGGTTTGGTGACACAGCAAGGGTCACGTGGACAGTTAGAACTGCGGGGGCAGATAATATTAGCCTCGGTATCCAAACCCCGCTTCACCCAATCAATGCTTAAGATGCTGGCCACACTGCTAATCACCTTTGCCGCGCGAAGTGGCACCTTTGCTGAACCATCACTACTTAGGCAAGCTTGAAAAATCTCATCGATAACGTCATCGGGCGACACCCCCTGTGCCTCGATAGCTGGACCAATATCAATTCCTGCACAAACCACGTGAAAATTATCTGCCGCATCTTTTATTCTCACCGATTCACAGCAATACAGTCGCGCGTCATCACCGTTTCGCAAAACTGAAATTTGCGACGCGGGTTTTTCAGTTTTAGTGTTCAACATATTAAAGACTGACCAGTGAGTGCAAGGGTCGTTCATCTCTCTTAGATTGCCCCAAGGCAAAGGAATGCCATTGCCTCGATATACAGCCCTAAGTTTCCCGGGAGGATATGCATCAAAGTAATGCCAATGGGGATAGGGAGAAACCGCAGTCATTCGCCTCATTAACACCGCGGTAGACACCTCAAGAAGTTTTGCACTTTCTAATGAGTAAGCGTAGCGACCAAGAAACTGCCGAGTCGGAATTTTCGGGCAAAGCAGCGCACCGGCAAAAAAACTACATTCAAAGTCCCGCCATGCGTGCAAAATATCCTTTGAATCGACAGTTTGGGCCTGGGTGCTCCAAGACTTCGCATCAAAGGTATTGCCTCCGACCGCTGAGATGCTCCGCAGACCGTCCCTGTCATGTAAAACACTGTGGCCAATATGAGTCGCCAGATCATATTTCAACCTTGCAGGGTGCTTTTTCAAACGCTCATTAACGTAAATAGTTCCAGGCGCATCGAAAAAGGACCTTACTAAGGTTTTAAATCCAGTATTGTCTGGATCTTCGATGATATCTGGCGCCCGATCAAACCATTTGATTTTCAGGCCCATTTTTTTACAAAGCGCCATGGTGTCCTGCGCAGACAAAGGCATGACTTTTTTGCCCACATCTTCGGCTGCTTTTTCAAGGTCAGGAAACCGATTCTGATGGTGCTCTTGGTGGGCCCTGATCAGCAAGTGCCCGAATTGCCTTCCGGTAATACCACCCTGAGACAAAAGCTCTGGAATTGCTATTTGCAGATGATCTTTAGAGAACAAAAATCCGGGTTCTAGAGCCACACCAGCTATCCCACCTGCAGTCTTTTTAGGGCTCACAAGGGGCTGCTGCTCTACTGATTCATCAAAAAACCAATCTATTTCCTTTTGAAAAACACTAGCGACAACCTCCAACATATCCTCAGAAGGCATTCGCTTCCCATTTTCAATCATCGACAAATAAGACACCGAAGGCGCAGATTCAGCATCTATGTGGATGCAGCGCACAGAGAGGTCGTCTAAGGTTAGACCGTTGTCTTTCCTGAGCTTGCGAATCTTTGCCCCGAGAAAGTGAGCTTTCCTTAATAACGTCTGAGTTTTAGTTTTCATGTTATTTCTTCAGCTTAAGTAAGTGTCATGGATCGTACCCTAAGCCTGACATTTTGTGAAATTTACACTGTGAAATTTCATAGTCAAATTTTCACAAGTATTTCACGTATGATTCACCTCGCACTTTAGACATGCAGCTACTCAAATTCGACTCATTGCTGAGCCGATTATAGAGAACTTTTAATAGCCCGAGGGTTAACCATGAACAGTCTAAATGACGCGTACCTCCCAGAATCATTGAGCTTGTCAAATCAGCAGCGTTTTACCAATGAAACATTTTTGGGATTGCTGGATAGTCACTTTCCACTGAATGAGGGATCTCATCGGGAAGTCACCCAATACCGCGTCTATTTTAATTGTCTCTTGGCCCACCTGAAATCGGGCCGCTGTGTGGGATTAAGTGATCCGGGTGCATTCCAAGAGTTCGATGGTGACAAAGAATGTCCCTCTTCAATTTTATTGAAGAATGATGACCATCAGATTGAGCTGATCCTGTAGACAGAGCTTCTTACATTCAACTACAGTAATTGATAAACAATAGAATTAGAGTAAACAGGATTTCAAATGACCACGTATAACGAAGACATAAACTACTTAAACACATTAAAAGAAGCAGCTGGCCAGCCTTGGGCGTCTATCAACCCTGAATTCGCAGCACGAATGCGTACTCAGAACCGCTTCAAAACTGGCCTAGATATAGCACGCTACACTGCAGATATAATGCGCAAAGACATGGCCGACTTCGATCTGGATAGCAGCAATTACACTCAGTCTCTCGGCTGTTGGCATGGCTTTATTGCCCAACAGAAAATGATCTCGATCAAAAAGCACCATGGAACGACAGATAAACGTTATTTGTATCTTTCAGGCTGGATGATTGCAGCACTAAGATCTGAGTTCGGCCCACTACCAGATCAGTCAATGCACGAAAAAACATCCGTTTCAGATCTAATTGAAGAGATCTACACGTTTCTGCGTCAGGCCGATGCTCGCGAATTAGGAGATCTATTCAATAATATGGACGAGGCCGCCGATCGGGGTGACTCGGTTACTGCTCAACGAATTCAAAACGAGATTTCTGCGCATCAAACACATGTTGTTCCAATTATTGCAGACATTGATGCAGGTTTCGGAAACGAAGAAGCCACTTACCTTCTTGCCAAACGTATGATTGAAGCCGGCGCATGTGCAATTCAGCTTGAGAATCAAGTATCTGATGCGAAACAATGTGGCCATCAAGACGGCAAAGTCACAGTACCTCATGAAGAATTTCTAGCCAAGATCCGAGCCGTGCGTTACGCCTTTTTGGAGCTAGGCATCGAGAACGGCATCATCGTTGCACGAACAGATTCACTAGGCGCTGGCTTGACCCAGAAGATAGCAACAACTGAGCAGCCTGGTGACTTGGGTGATCAATACAATCAATTTCTTGACCTAGAGCCGGTTACCGACGTTGCCACAATGGAAAACGGCGACATAGCTGTGAAAGTAAACGGAAAGCTACAAAAGACCAACAGTCTCGCCAATGGACTTTTTAAGTTTCGCGCAGACACCGGTGAAGATCGAGTTGTACTAGATTGTATTACCTCGCTTCAAAACGGAGCAGACTTACTTTGGATCGAAACGTCCACACCAAATGTGGCCAGCATCGGCACGATGGTTCAACGTATAAAGAAAGAAGTTCCTAACGCCAAGCTAGTCTACAACAATAGCCCATCGTTTAACTGGACTCTTAATTTCAGACAGCAGATATTCGATCGCTGGGAATCGGAAAGCAAAGATGTTTCTGGCTATGATCGCGAAAAACTGATGAACGCCATTTATGATGAAACTGAGCTGGCGATTGAGGCGGATAATGAGATTAGAAACTTCCAAAGAGATGCTGCCCGAGAAGCTGGTGTGTTTCATCATCTAATCACCCTGCCCACTTATCACACGGCAGCACTTAGCACTGATACTTTGGCGAAAGGCTACTTTGGCGAAGAAGGAATGTTGGCTTACGTAAGCGGTGTTCAGCGCCAGGAAATTCGTAATCAATTGGCCTGCGTAAAACATCAGGACATGGCTGGCTCAAACTTGGGAGATGATCACAAGTCATATTTTTCCGGCGAAGCGGCATTGAAGGCTGGCGGTAAAGACAACACCATGAATCAGTTCAGTTAAAGTCTGACAAACTCATCGGCGTGATGGCAAGTTAAACTAACTCGCTTTTCTGAACTACTGTAAATTCAATGCGGGCTTGGGCAATATGCTTAAGTCCGCATTACTTGTTGCTGGCTGAATGGTTACTCGATGTAAATATCGGTCATCTATCAAAGTCAATCCACCCTAATTTCATTGCCCGCCGTTTCTGGCGGCTTTTATACGCTCGGTTATTGCTATGATTAATCCCCAATTTAAATCTTTTATCGATCAGGAAATTCTTCCTCAAACCAACCTAGGCGTTGAGAAATTCTGGCAAGATTTCTCCTTTCTTATTAACGAGTTTAGCCCGCAAAATAGGAAGCTACTTGAACATAGAGCGTATTTGCAGAAGCAAATAGATGCATGGCATATCAGCAATAGATCTCGCCCCATTGATATGGCGATTTACACTAAGTTTTTAGAGGACATCGGCTACATAGTCCCTGAAGGGCTGCACTTTAAAATTGAAACGACAAATGTGGACAGCGAAGTTGCGACAATAGCGGGCCCACAATTGGTCGTACCGCTTAAAAATGCACGCTTCGCTTTAAATGCGGCAAATGCCCGCTGGGGTAGTCTTTATGATGCTCTTTATGGCAGCAACGTGGTGCCCGAAACCGACTCATTAAAAGCTGGCGCTGGTTACAACCCTCTTAGAGGCCAAGAAGTAATCAACTATGGTCGGCAACTTCTGGATCAGTCAGTTCCACTTGCCAACGGCAGTCACAGAGATGTAATTAGCTATAAAATTCATCGGCAAGCGCTGCTGGTGACTTTAGCTGACAACTCTCAAACAACCTTGTCTAATTCGAGTTACCTTGTCGCTTTTACTGGCGAGGAGGATTCGCCTTCAGCTGTTTTGCTAAAACATAACGGCCTCCATATTGAGGTGCTAATCAACCGAGAAGGCGCTATCGGCAAGACTGATCTGGCCGGAGTCAACGATATTGTCCTAGAAGCTGCTACAACCACAATCATGGACTGCGAGGATTCTGTTGCAGCGGTCGATGCGGATGACAAAATTGAAGTCTACCGAAACTGGCTAGGACTGATGTGCGGCACGCTGTCAGTAGAGTTTCCTAGAAACGGCAAAACCGTCAGCCGACGTTTAAACCCCGATAAGATTTATACAGCCATCAACGGCGGAAACTACCAGAGTGCCGGGCGCAGCTTGCTGTTCAATAGAAATGTCGGTCTGCTCATGGAATCCAGCATGATGACGGACGCAGACGGAAAGCCTGTGCCAGAACATATTATAGATGGTGTGCTTACGGCGTTGGTTAGCATGATCGATCTTAATAGAAGATTAAATGACGGATCAGGCTATAACAATTCAAAAGCCGGCAGCATCTATATTGTTAAACCAAAAATGCATGGCCCAAAAGAAGTCAGTTTTGTTTGTCAGTTGTTCGATGCAATTGAGAAAATGTTGGGGCTAGCGCCTAACACTATAAAACTTGGCATAATGGATGAAGAAAGGCGCACTACCGTCAATTTGATGGAGTGTATTAGAGCTGCTAGGTATCGTCTTGTTTTCATCAATACCGGTTTTCTCGATCGCACCGGTGACGAGATACACACCAGCATGGAAGCAGGTCCGTTCTTGCCAAAAGAGGAGATTAAACAGCAGCCATGGATTAAAGCCTATGAAAATAGAAACGTCGATATCGGCCTCAGCTGCGGCCTATCTGGGAAAGCACAAATAGGTAAAGGCATGTGGCCGATGCCCGATGAAATGGCACAGATGATGAAAGCCAAAATCCAACACCCGCAGGCTGGCGCAAATACAGCATGGGTGCCCTCACCTACAGCGGCTGTACTTCACGCGATGCATTACCATCAAGTTGACGTTTTCAAGACGCAGAAGCAGCTTCTTTCAAGACCGATGTCGCCACTTTTAGATGTCCTAACTATACCCCTTTTGTTGGATAAAAATTCTCTGTCCAAAACCCAAATTGAAGACGAACTACGCAATAATATCCAAGGTATTTTAGGCTATGTGGTTCGTTGGGTCGAAGCAGGAGTAGGTTGCTCAAAGGTGCCAGATATCAACAACGTCGGCTTAATGGAAGACCGAGCGACCTTACGTATTTCGGCAAAGCACGTTGCCAACTGGCTTCACCATGGCTTGTGCTCAAAGCAACAGGTTATGGACATTATGTTTGAAATGGCGGCTGTGGTGGACGAGCAAAATCAGTCGAGTCTAGACTATAGTCCAATGTCAAAAGACGTGGAATCTAGCATGGGGTTTCAAGCTGCAAAAACGCTGATTTTCAACAGCCAAAATCTACCTAGCGGCTATACCGAACCGGTATTGCATGAGTATCGTCGACAAGAAAAACTAAACGCTACAACTGTCTAGCAAAACTGAGAATTTGTTTAAGAGATAAGCTCAAGCGAGAGCCTTTTTTAAGGCTCTCGCGATATCCGCAATCCCAGCATTACGGTCATCGAATGACGCGGTTGTTTCTGTCATATAAACAACAACGATTACTGGTTGTCGGTCCGGTGCCAATACGAATGCCACGTCCGCCATAGTGCCATTCGCGCCACCACCTGTTTTATCAACCACAATCCAATTCGATGACAATTCCGCTCTCAACTTAGCATCACCGGTTTTGTTATCGGTCATCCAGCTTTGCAGCTGTTTGTTGAAACTTGTGAAAGAGTGCTTCCAAACAATAACTTTTGCAGGGTCTCCATCATTGCCCAAGGCGAGGTTGTGTTTCTTGGATCGTCGATCGCGGACTCGTTTAGCTGTGTTTCCCATCGGTCCAGACGAGATGTCTGAACACCTATAGCGGGAGCAAATTGTGTTAAACCACTCGGACCACCGATAGATTCTAGAATGGTATTACCAGCTGTATTGTCGCTTGATATTATTGCGGCGTCACAAATCTCAGCCATAGTCATTCCAACGCCTTCAGTGCGAGTCTCAGTCAATGGCGAATAAGAAACCAAGTTCAATTCATCTATGACGACTTTGCGCGAAAGACTATCTTCTCTTTTATCCACCTTGGCAAGAAATGCAGCGGCAATAATTTTGAAAGTGCTGCACATTGGGAAGCGTTGGCCGGCTTGGTATGACCACCTTTGCTCGGTCTCATTGTCCATGACAGCCACACCCAACCTAGCCTCCAGTCACTTTTCGACGGTTATCACAGCTGCTATAAACGGGTCAGCTTGGGCCAAAGTAAATGCTTGATAAATAGGCGAGTCTACAGAGATTAGAACTCCGGAAAATATCTTAGTAAACCTCCGCCGAGTTTGCACTTTAAGCAATTCCTTTTAAGCTCTTTACTTATGCTCTTCACTTGAGCTGTTCATTTAAGATATCCGACTCACGCCAATTCTAAATATATTAGATTAGATTGGATGAAATGAGATAAAAGTATAATCGGTCCATTTTCATTAGCCATTAACAATTAACAGTTAACAGTTAACAGTTAACCAGAATCACTGTATTGACATGTTAACGTGCTTAGCCGGGATAAGCAGAGAAAAAGAGACGAATTATCGTTCTAAATCTCCACTGCCTTTTCCCAAGACGCAAAATCGTGCAGCCGAAAATAAAGTTAGTTCTCCGCAGAAACTAAATGCCTGCTTAAGTTAAATAAGTTATAGACCGAAGCATGTGCATTCGAAAATCGCTGTGCCTGCGCCATCAATTTGAACTTGCGCATACCCCGCTCTCTCACTCTTGTTGGCTTGTGCGACAGTACACAACGATTGTTCGCGTACTGCGATGTGTGGTGAATCGTTTCAGGGATAAGTTCTCTATATGCAACGCCGTAGCTCCTCAGCTCATCGGTGGCAATTCCTCTAGGCTGGCCTTTGTGTTTATTCAATAACTGCTTAAAGAAACACTTTGCGGCCTCCCCATCACGTTGCATATGAAAAAATAAGTCTACCACTTCACCATCTCAGCCTACTGCTGTCTTCAGATAATGGTGCTTACACGGATCTTAACGAATACTTCATGAATGAAGAAAGTGTCACTATATCCTTGATGCTTCCGCCTTAATCTCCCGGCGTAATTCGCCCAAACTTGTTGCACCACAATCGAATGGCTTCGTAGCTCACTTCGATGCCACGTTGTGACATCAAATCTTCGATATCACGATGACTGAGATTGAATCGGTCGTATAAAAAGGCGGCATATTAAACAATTTCAGGTGGGAAACGGTGGCGCTTGTACATTTTTGATTGAGCCATGCGTTGGATTCTGGCAGATTCGGAGTTAACTTGTCAGTACCCCCATGACAGATCTATTATGATACTCCGTAAGAAAGATCTAAATCTTAAACGTTTACACTCTGTGACTCACCTAGTCGTGAAGCAATATCCTTAAAGGCAGAAAATTGGGTGAGATAAATATATCCGCTAAGATGGGCAAGAAACTCTGTAGCCCTTAGCTTGTCCAAAACAGGGCCTTTAACCTCGGAAAGGTGTAGGCAAATACCTTGCTCATAGAGCTGATTATTAAGCAGTTCTAGAACTTCCAAGGCACTGTAGTCGACCTCGTTAACGGCGCTAAAAACCAAAACAACATGTGAAATTTCATCTCTACTAAATATTTCACTAAGCACCTTTTCTTCCAAGGCGCTGGCATTAGCAAAGAAAAGACTTTCATCAACGCGCAGAGAAAGGATGTCTGGCAACGTGGTTACTTTATACCTTGCGACATTGCGGAAATGCTCAGTCCCATCTACCAATCCAACTTCTGCTATGTGGGGCCTCGATGTGCGATAGAGATGCAAACAAAGTGATATTAAAACGCCGCAACTCACCCCAATTTCTACTCCAAAAATAAGTGTCATAGACAGGGTAAGTATAACGGCCAACCAATCACTTTTCGAATAAGCCCAGGTTTTTCGTATCACAGAAAGATCTACCAATCCCAACACTGCCACAATGATCGTTGCTGCCAAGGTTGCCTTGGGTAAACTGTAAAGATATGGAGTTAGAAAAACAGAAGCTAGTGCAATAAATATCGCCGCGAATATACTCGAAGCTTGAGTAACAGCGCCGGCATCAAAATTCACAACTGAGCGCGAAAATCCGCCGGTCACCGGAAAACCGCCGCTAAAAGATGAGGCGAGGTTTGCGGTACCAAGCCCTATTAACTCTTGGTTTTCGTCGATACGTTCCCGCTTTTTAGCGCCTAGAGTTCGGCCAACCGAAATTGACTCAACAAATCCAATAATTGAAATCAGACAGGCAGGAACAAACAGCGTTTTTACCAATTCTATTGAGATTATTGGCAAACCAATGCGGGGCAAGCCTTGGGGTATTTCTCCGACGATTGCTACGCCGCTAGCGTCTAAACTGTAGATCGCAGTGACAGCAATAGTCAGAATGACCGCTAGCACAGGGGCGGATTTTACAACGAGGTTAGCAGTCTTATCAGACACCCCTAGATACACAAGCAGGGACTTTCCTCGACTTCGAATCAACCAAAGATAGGTCAGCACTGACAAGCCAATTAGAGTGGTAGATATGTTGACCTCGACACCGCTTGATGTAAGTGCCTTAAACATTCCAAACAAACTTTCATCATCAAATCGTGCCCCGGTAATGTGTCGGATCTGAGTTAGAGCTATAACAATAGCAGATGCACTAATGAAAGCTGACACAACCGAGTGAGACAAAAAACTGGCTATAAAGCCAAGTCGAAAAACCCCGCTAATGAATAGTATTAATCCGGAAAGCCCAGCCAGAACTACAGCCGCCGACAAATAATCTGCTGTCCCCTGTGCTGCGACAGACGCGAGTGCCGACGCCGTCATTAGAGACGCCACTGCCACCGGCCCTACTGACAAAGTGGTGCTGGTACCAAACAGCGCATAAAACACCAAGGGTAAAATCGAAGAATATAAGCCTATCTCAGCCGGCAACCCTGCCAAGAGCGCATACGCTAGAGATTGAGGAATAAGCATAATTGCAACGATAATCGCCGCGACCATATCATTTCTAAATGTATCCCCGTTATATGTACGAACCCAGCGAGCGCAGGGCAACCAACTCAACTGCGACATATCAGCCCTTAACTTTGGCAAGGGGACTCGGTGACACCATCCACTCGCGACCTTTCAACATAGCGTGCCAGTATATGGGAGGAAGCAAATCCGCTTTTAAGATCCACGCGGCACGAGTCGGTGTAGTCCCTTTTAACAACCAGCTTGGAAACGAAGGGATAAGTTTGCCACCATAGCCAAATTCAGCTAATACTATTTTTCCTCGCTCCACAGTAAGCGGACATGAGCCATAGCCATCGTAACCTCGACTCGGCTCTTCGCCTCTGATTGAGTCACAGATATTTTGTGCTACAACAGGCACCTGCTTCCTAACCGCCGCCATAGTTTTTGCGTTTGGCGTATTCATAACGTCGCCTAATCCCCATACGTTCTTAAACTGGGAGTGCTGAAGAGTATATTGGTCAACATCTAGCCAGCCTGCCTTATCGGCAAGCTCGCTATCTGCCACAAATTGAGGGGCTTTTTGTGGAGGACAAACATGAATCATATCGAACTCATGACTGGAAATATTTCCATCTTGATCTTTGAATTTGGCGACTTGGCTTTCTCCATCAATTTCCACAAGGTTCTGGGTGTAATGAACGTCGACTGAGTATTTGTCAATATAGGACTGTAGCGCAGGCACATACTCCTTCACGCCAAAAAGAACCCCGCCGGCGGTGAAGAAACTAACATTGATGTCTTTCAAAATGTTATTGCGCAGCCAGTGATCACAGGACAAATACATTGCTTTCTGCGGGGCTCCGGCACACTTAATCGGCATTGGGGGTTGAGAAAAAATTGCCCTGCCATTCTTTAAATTTTTCACCAGTTCCCAAGTATACGGTGCCAGCTTATAATCGTAATTTGACGTGACGCCATTTTTTCCTAAGGTCTCTTCTAAACCTTTAATTGCAGACCAATTCAAAACAAGACCTGGGCAAACAATCAATTGCTTGTAATGCAAAATCTGACCATCGCTTAATCCGAGTTCATTTTTTCTTGCTGCAAAATCAACTACCGATTTCTTGATCCAAGAGACTGCTTTAGGGATTAGATCTTTCATTTCTCGGCAAGTAGAAGCAGCATCAAAAACACCGCCACCAACCATAGTCCAGCCCGGCTGGTAATAGTGCTTTTCTGCGGGATCAACAATTGCGATCCGTAATTTGGAATCACGCTTTAGTAAGCTAGCGGCAGCAGCAATGCCGCCGGACCCAGCACCGACGATCACTACGTCATAGGAAGGTGTACCCTGAGATTTAGCCTCACCCAAATCTGAAATATCATGTTCTACTTTTTCATAAAATGGCTTGATGCTTTCTGACACATCAATACCAACGGCTTTGGCCTGATCTAGAATGACGCTCTTAGCAACACCCTCACTAGCCTCGGTAGCAGCAATCAAATTAAATGACCGGTTGCCTGTTCTACAGTAAGCGTGAATTCGACTGCTGGTTTTCAATAACGACCGAAATTTTTCCACTTCAACGCTAGTGAGGTGTCCAGATTTAAAAGGAATGAAAAAGGCTTTCATATCATAGGAGGCGGCTTCGGAATTAATTGCATCGAAATCAACTTGATCCTGAACTTCGCCGTCCGGTCGATTGCAAACTAAAGTTTGCACACCCAATTTAGCCAGTTCTTGAATATCGGTCGGAGTAACTTGGTCCGAAATAGAAAACTGTTCATTGACGTTAATTATTTTCATTAGTTTCTCGTTCAAGCTTAATAGGGCTTATTTGAATAAATTGATTAGCAACTTCAAATACTATGGTTCATTGTGCGTCGCCGGCGGCAGGTCCCCTGCTCGCATATTCACCTGTAGGCTAGGTAAATCAAACGAAGAGCATCTAGTGTGCTATCTCTTTTCTCGCGCATCTCGATGTACTCCTTTTCGCTCCCGCGAAGGTGAATATAGCCCTCACGCTCACCCTTTCAATAGAATGATAAAGAGTCGCCGCTTCCCTGCCGTGAAAATAAGCTCACGCAGTGCCACTGCCCGGCATAAATGCTGTGGCACCAACAAAGTCTGTATCACCGATCAGATGCGTCATACATGCAGGCCTATGTCCTGGCGTATTAAAATCCACAACCGCCAGACCTCCTATTTTGTATTCTTCATTATCCTTAAACAAGAGGTCAAATTGCGAGCCATCCCTTGCGAAATAATCGCCCTTATTAAAAACTTCGACGAATGTCTGTTGAACCATAGCGAAATGCTCACCTATTTCAATTAATCCGCCGAGAGCTTTCTTAGGGGAGGCCTGCTGAAAGAGGATCAACATGACCGTGAGCCTCAATTATCCATTGAACAGTTAAGCTATGCTCTTTTGCATACTTGATGATGGCCTCTGCGCCATCATAAGTCACGTTGCCAGAACCCATATCGATCGCTGCCACAGAACATGGGCGTAGGGCCCTTAACTACGTAAGAGAGAATATCGCTGGCCTCATTGAAAAACGGCCAACCTGCGGAATAACTCAGTTGACTAGAATTTTTACTTACTGCATGTCGATGACTTTCCTCATTTATTAAAAAACGTAGATACTACCTATACACCGAAAATAGCACGGCTTATGCTACCTTTTTATTTTTTCCAAGCTAAGCATATGTTTTTATTATTAATAAATTAAAACCAAAGGTTAAATGGTGGTCCAAGGGTTGCCAAAGCGCTCCCTTTTTGTCACCTTTGTCAAAACCGTCTGCCACAACTGACACTAGCCATCGATTTAATAGCTTCCGACCAAAACAAACAGTTAAGTGAAATGTTAGAGGACTATGACTGCTCTGCCATCCTAGTCTCCGTTGACTGTGAAATTCTTGCTACAAATCAAAACTATTGTAGTTTTCGCAGGCCTTGGGAGTTCGATTAGAGTCCCGTAACTAGCTCAAAGGAATAAAAGCAATGAGGTTATCAACGGTATTACTAAGCTCTATGAGTCTGTGCTGTTCAAGCTTGGTCTTAAGCCAATCAAACTGTTTGGACGCTGACCTCGTCCTGCACAACACCACTGTCTATACAGCCAACGACGATCAATGGACAGCTCAAGCAGTCGCGAGCTTAGATGAAAAAATTGTTTTCGTTGGCAGCAATGTAAACGCCCAGCGCTATATGTGTGGCTCGGCCAAAATTATCGATATGGCAGACAACACCGTATTTGCGGGCTTCACAGACAGTCATCAACATTTGGAAGGGGTGGGCCGTAGGACCAAGACTTTGAGCCTATTTGGCATACCCACTCTCGGTGAAACGGTTCAGAGGATTGCCGAATGGGCAGAAAATATCCCAGACGGCGAGTGGGTAACTGGCCGCGGCTGGATCGAGCGAGAGTGGACTGATGAAGAACGCTTTTTGAATAAGTATGATGTCGATCCTTTTACCCAGAACAAACCTCTTTTCATGCCTCGCGCTGACGGGGTCTCCGCACTAGTAAATTCTAAAGCGATGGAAATGGCTGGAATCACTCGCGACACTCCGGATCCGGAAGGCGGAAAATTTGAACGCGATTTAGACGGCACGCCGAACGGCTATATTCTTGCCAACGCAATGAACGTTTTCAGATCGATTATCCCCGCCGACAGCGATGCCTATCTGAAAGATAATTTGGAAAGAGGTCTCCGATCAAACGCCTCACTTGGGTGGACTCAAACCCAAGATGCAGGTATGGAATACCGTTTAGTAGAACTGATGAAAGAAATTCACGCGCAAGGCAATATGTCCCATCGGGTCTACGCCGCGGTGCCTGTTTCCGAAGCCCAGCAAATGATAGAAAAAGGCCGCGAAACAACTCCCGACAATATGTTCGATGTTCGTGGAATAAAAGTTTTTATCGATGGCACCTTGGGTTCTCGGGGAGCCGCTCTTATCGGAAATTATTCTGATGCGGACCACAATGGCTTTATGAACCGAACTACAGAAGAAGAGCTAGTCCCTATTCTGCATCAGGCATTGCGGCAAGGAATACAGATCGAGACTCATGTAATTGGCGATCGCGCAGTACGGACGCTCTTAGATTGGTATGAAGAAGCTTATGCGGCTGTACCAAGATCTCAGTGGGCTAGCGAAGATTTACGCTGGCGTATGGAACATGCCCAGATCATCCCTCCTTCAGACCAGCAGCGCTTCGTTGAACTAGGGGTAATGCCTTCCATGCAACCTAGTCATGGTATTGGTGATTTGAACTTTGCCCCAGACAGGTTAGGGCCAGATCGTTTAGCTTATGCCTATCCATGGCAGGCACTAGTTGACCGGGGCTTAATGATCTTAGCTGGATCTGATGCTCCTGTTGAAGCCGGCGACCCAAGAATTGAGTTTTACGCGGCGGTTGCTCGTAAACGTCTAGATGGCACTTCAGGCCCTGGCTGGCACCCGGAGCTGGCTGTATCAAGAGAGACCGCACTAAAAATGCTAACCATTTGGCCTGCTCACGGTGCATTTCAGGAACATTTACGCGGATCGATTGAAGTAGGAAAGTATGCGGACTTCACTGTATTCGACAGCGATCTAATGACAATTGCCGAACCAGATATTTTGACCAGCGAGAATGTAATGACTATTGTTGGTGGTCGCATCACATTTGATAAGTCTCAATAACAACGACCTATGCAATTCGAAACATTCAAAGAGCTATCCGTTCCAAAATAAAACCATGCATGTGTAGAAAGTACTTTAGCTCGTAATTAACAGCGACGCTTTCCCTGTGAATGAGGCAGCTCTCAACTTTCCAATTTAATGAAGGGGAATAAGCTGTCTGTTCAGTGCAATCATAGGAAGAGAACTGCCCCGGCCTGCGCTAAGATGCTGAGTGAAGATCAATCCCAACAAACCTCAATTGCCAAGCCTTTGGATAAGATGACCTATTATGTTTTATGAACCAAGTAAAAAAAATCACGGCCTCCCTAAAAACCCCTTTAATAGCCTGATTGTGCCAAGGCCGATAGGCTGGATTAGTTCAGTTGATATTCGTGGCATCGCTAACCTCGCCCCCTATAGTTTTTTCAATGCGGTGAGTTACCAACCGCCCACGGTGATGTTTTCCGGTGGGGCCGGTAACTCTGAGGACGGCATGAAAGACACTGTTCGAAATATCGAAGCCAGTGGTGAATTTGTCTGCAATATCGCGACATGGCATACCCGTGAGCAGATGAATCAGTCATCAGCAGCTGTGCCGCCTGAAACCGACGAGATTGAGCTTACAGGGCTTACCTCTATATCATCTGAACTTGTTAATGCACCTCGTATAGCACAAGCACCTGTGCACCTAGAATGTCGTTATCTGAAAACTGTCGACATTCCCGGTTGGACAAAGGCCGATGAGTATAAGATGGTCATAGGTGAGGTGATCGGTATTCATATCAACGATGAACTGATCACCGAGGAGGGACTAGTTGATATTGCGAAGATGATGCCAATCGGCAGACTCGGTTACGATGATTACACTCGAGTTGACAGTGGCTCATTATTTAAAATAACTCGGCCCAGATAACGAACAGAGCGCGTCATTACTGGTGGAGCGAAAATCTACTTGAATTGATCTTCGCTCCAGCGGCAAACTATTACTTAAGCTTGGAGTAATTTGTCGCGCTCATCGTGAAAGCCTCTGCTGATATTGGCACTGGGTATTTAGCGAGTAGAGCCACCCATTCGTCGTCTTTCAGAAAAGCATCCCAAACTTCTTGTCTATGGGTCCGATTTTCATAAGCCAGCATCCAAACTAGCGTATTAGGATCATCAAGCCTCTGCCAAACTGCAATAATCTCTGCGCCTAAGCGCTCAAAGATTTCAATTTCTTTTTCACGAAAGCGCTGATGTAAATTATTGATACCACCGACACCGTTTTTCATCGGCTCGGCGGTGTACATCCGCATTTCAAAACAACGGGAATCAGCAGCCACATTCGCGGAATACTCAGCACTTAAATCAGCTGCAGGCCCGCAAGGCGCCGGCTCTTGAGCAAGTAAATTAGGGGTAAATCCCAACCCGCAGATAAGCGCAATTAGTAATCTGGTCATAAATCCTTTCCTTTTATTTTTCTTAATTATTTTGGGCTACCGACAGTTTAGATCACAAACAGCATGGCAAACCTAGGCCCCATTTAGTTCTAATAAATTGCTGAGGATGTTGGGTTCGGAGATAACGGCTTCCTCTGCCAACTCTATGGATACGTTAAGTGATCCCTGCCAAAAAGGAAAGGGCCATTTAAGCGCTGTGGCGTCGATTGGGCTTGTGCCGGCTGGGGGATGATTTGTCTCTAGTTTACCCCCCACTTTAACTCTACTTTCATCACCCCTCAGCACCGTGTGAAAGCCCGCGCTCCAATTAATTAGGTGAAGCCATCCAACTCTTTGAGTATTTGCTTCTCGCCTGAGTAGCATTATGATGACCACACCAACCATAGGGGGCAGCAATGCGCGCACTTTATCTCGTTCCAATCTTATTATCCGCCGTATTATCTAATTGTAGCGAGCAACCTCCACAGAAAATGGATATTGTCGACGGTTTAAACGCCAGCGCTGAGGAGTTCGAGTCTCGACCCGCCCTCGACCGGCTAAGTCAGCTTGAAGCCGTAGCTAGAGCAAGCCGTGTATCTAACGTGTCTTATGACCTGAACATCGACTTAGTCTCAGCGTTTGACTCTTATCAGGGACAAGTCACCCTGCAATTTGATCTCGATGGTAAGAATTCCTCACTGAATGTGGATTTTACTGGGGGCTCAATTTCTGCAGTTGAGGCCAACGGTGAGGCCATCGAGGTTGACTACAACGGATTCTTCGTTCAATTGCCTGAAACTGCACTCGAACAAGGAAGCAATGTTGTCACGATTAAATATTCACACCCATACGATCAAGATGGCACTGGTTTACACCGTTTTGTGGACCCTGAAGACGGCAATACCTATCTTTATACTTACCTTTGGCCCTATTACTCAAACAGACTATTTCCTAATTTCGACCAACCGAACTTAAAAGCAACCTATGAGCTTAAAGTTCTCGCTGCAAATGACTGGCAAGTAATCTCATCAACCACCGAAAGCTCAGTAGAAACTGTAGAAGATGCAAAACTTTGGCATTTCCCCAAATCTGAAAAATTCTCAAGCTACATATTTTCGCTTCATGCTGGCCCCTATAAAATCTGGGAGGACACCGCAGGCAACGTTCCAATTCGTCTAATGGCAAGACAATCGCTCGCGCAATATGTCGCTGTCGATGAATGGATGCAATATACGAAATCAGGCATTGAGCACTACAATAACTATTTTGAAATACCTTACCCCTTCAAAAAATACGACCAAGTGATTGTTCCTGATTTCTTAATTGGCGCAATGGAAAATGTAGCTGCAGTGACATTCTCTGAAAGCTATGTTGATCGCAGCTCCTCCAATCGATTCAACAGCCAACGTAGAGCCGGAACTATTTTGCACGAAATGGCACATATGTGGTTCGGTGATTTAGTCACCATGAATTGGTGGAATGGACTATGGTTGAACGAAAGCTTTGCAACACTAATGTCTTCTATAGCCGTATCCGAAGCTACTGAATTCGACGACCTGTGGCATGACTTTTACCTGTCAGAAAACTTAACAGCAATTTCAGCTGACAAGGCTATTTCAACCCATCCCATAGAAGTTGCGGTGGTGAGCTCCAACGATTTTTTCAACGTATTTGATTCAATTACCTATGACAAAGGCGCATCAGTGCTTAACCAGCTGTCTCATTACATTGGTCGCGAGGACTTTCGGCTAGGGGTTTCCAGCTATCTCAAACAGCATTCATGGGGAAACACCGAGCTATCCGATTTCATGGATTCATTATCCACACAATCCGGCATTGATCTTAACTCGTGGGCTCAAGACTGGATGTATCAGGCTGGAGTCAACCAATTGGAAGCAAAGTTTAGTTGCGAAGCTGGCCTAATAACTACTTTCTCAATTTTGCAGACCTCCCCTGAAAGCCATCCTACCCTGCGCAATCAGCGCGTTCAGCTAGGGCTGTTCTCACGAGACGATAACGGGGTGATTGCAGCCTTCGCGGTACTACCAATTGAAGTGGCCGGCGCAGAAACAGCCGTGGAAGGTGCGCAAGGTTTGGCCTGCCCGCAACTAGCACTGCCAAACTATGAAGGCTGGGGCTATGCCGAAATTAGATTAGACGACGTCAGCATGAACACCATAATTAACGATAGCGCACTCCTTGGCATCAGCAATCCGCTAATACGATCGATGGTTTGGACAGCACTTTTTGACGCTCCCGGCAATGACCAGATGGATAGAAATCAACTGCTCGCGTTTCTCGTTACCAACATGCCTTTTGAAACTAATGACCGGATTATTAGACAAACGCTATCTGAGTTGGTGTCCAATTTAAATCATTTAGAGAGACTGGGAGACCGCTTCACTTTTCAACTAACTACCTACAGCAACGCGGCCGAGGAGCTACTATGGGATTTAATCTCAAGAGGTGTCATTGCTGGCGCTGATGCGCAAAGCGAGAGCACTCTGAATCTTCGCCTAAGATATTACCGAGGCATCGCACGCAGCGACACTGCTTTGGATAATCTTAATGGCCTTTTAAACGATCAGGTGACGGTACCTGGGCTGAACATCGGTCAAGGCTCGCGTTGGGATATTATCAACCGCTTGGCCGAAAGGAACTATCCAAATATACGTGATCTTATTTCCGACGAACAAGCACGAGATCCCTCAGATGCTGGCAGGCGCGCGTATTTTGCCGCCCAATCGGCCCTGCCTAACCTGGAGATTAAGCAGACATGGGTGGAGAGATTCTTGGACACTGAAAACCCACTGCCTTTGTCAAATCTGCGGGCAGCGATGGGTTCTATCTTTCCACCGGGCCAAGAAGAATTACAGTTAGCATTGTTGCCCCGCCTTACAACTGACTTGCCCATTCTGGCAGCTGAAAAAGATAACTATTATCTACAATCTTATGGACGAGATTTATTTGCAGGCATCTGTAGCAAGGAAGGCTTGGAAATAATCGCACAGTCGATCTCAGAACCCGACGCTATTGGCCCTACTCTTTATCGCTTTATAAGCGAGAACGTACAGAGTGCTGAGCTTTGTGTCGCCTCAAAAGAAAACTAATAAAGGTAACTTAGACAGGCCACCGAACTATATCGAGAGAACGTGGAAACTCAACCGAAGGACATCCCTATTAAAGGGATAAATAAAGAGGTTGGTGAGAAAGTCGGTAGGGAGATCAGGCAGGCGAAAATGCAGAGATCTGTCAAAGCTTTAAAACTCAACAGACCCAGACACTAGAGCTTTATAGAACAAGTCTAGCGCCGCTTCAGTGAACATCAGCATATTTGCTTCTCGATCGCTAGATCCCGTTTCTATTTTACAGGTCAACTCTACCGGTCCAGATATGCCAATGACACTAGTCCCGGCTGCATGCCCATAAGGCGTTGGAGCCGGCCCTGCCGCCCCCAGCTCTGCAACACCCCATGTGGTGTCCAATTTAGCCCGCGCTGCTCTCGCAAACTCGAGAACCATTTCTTCTGACAATGGCTTTAAGTCCTTCACCCGCGCTCTATCAAGATCTAGAAACTCTCGCCTCGAGCGCAGGCTATAAACAACACTGCCTCCAACAAAAAAAGCCGAAGCTCCGGCAACACAAAGCAAGTTGGCAGAAATAAAACCACCAGTCGAAGACTCAGCCACTGAGATAGTTTGCTTGAGCTCGAGTAGCTTTGCGCCGATAGTTGCAGACGATTCGAAAATTGGCTTCATTATTAATAACTCTTGTAAGCGATTCTGGATAGCAGCTCTGGTTAGTGATTCTCGCCGAATTACTCTTTAGGCGCCGCAATATCATCGACGCTATTCCTAGAAGACACTAGTGCATGCCAGCGCCAAAGATTAGTCAAAGACTCATCAGGTTTTAACCCAACCAAGGTCCTCGCAAAATCGATAGCTGTAATTAGTGTGATATCGGCAATGGTAAACCTTGCACCGGCCACATATTCAGAGTGAGCGAATTCTTTGTCCAGACGCCCATAGTAATTGTTCACATTAACGTCGCTGACTTCTTTTGCCTCTGGAATCTGCTTGTAGACGCCCATCTTCGCAACGATTGGACCATTGACCCAAGACACACCAATTTGAGGCCAAAGTTCAGTTTCCATAACTCGATTGCGCATTTCGATGTGGCCTAATTCATAGGCATCCTTACCAAATAAATTAGGTTCCGGATATACCGCTTCTAAATATCGGCAGATGGCGATTGATTCAGATAAGAAGCGCCCATCATCAAGCTCTAGAACAGGTACTTTGCCACTAGGGTTCTTTTTCAAAAACTCCGGTGACTTGTGTTCGCCTTTTGCCATATCCACCTGCACCAAGTCGTAATCTAGAGCTTTTTCAGCCAAAAAAATTCTTACCTTGCGGGGATTAGGTGCAGTACCGTAGTCATAAAGTTTCATCAAAAATTCCTGTTCGTTGTTTAAAATTCAAGGGCGAATATGAAGCACAAGTCACTCCGTTCAGTATGATAGTCCATTAGGCTGCAAGACGGCAGCTAAAAAGAAGGGTGGAATAGCTTGCCCGATTTAAACAAATATCTATATTAATCAATCTATTGACTCGAAAGGCTAATTTCGGTTCGCGAAAAAAATTCTCGACATCCAGCCAACAAATCCCTATAATGCGCCCCCCTTAATGCTCTACTTATCAACTCAATTTTATCTCACCCTATTCACCCAACACTAACTGATCTAGGCCATGACTGCCTATTTAGGATATTTCTGTGATCTCAACTGCCAACATCACCATGCAATTTGGTGCCAAGCCTCTTTTTGAAAATATCTCCGTGAAGTTTGGAGATGGTAATCGCTACGGACTAATTGGCGCCAATGGTTGCGGCAAGACCACCTTCATGAAAATACTCGATGGCAGCCTCACCCCTACAGCTGGCAATGTCTCTATTACACCTAACGAACGTCTTGGGAAACTCAGCCAGGACCAATTTGCGTTTGAAGCCTATAGCGTCCTAGACACAGTGATAATGGGTCACGAAGCCCTTTGGGAAATCAAAAAAGAAAGGGACCGCATTTATTCCCTGCCTGAAATGTCCGAAGACGATGGCATGGCAGTAGCTGAGCTAGAAGTTCTGTTCGCGGAGCTAGATGGCTATAGCGCCGAAAGCCGAGCCAGCGAGTTACTTTCCGGAGCTGGCATTGCGCAAGAGTTACACGCCGGTCCAATGACCGAAGTAGCACCGGGCTGGAAGCTAAGAGTCTTATTGGTCCAAGCCTTATTTTCAGACCCCGATATCCTCCTATTAGATGAGCCGACCAACAACTTGGACATCAACGCCATTCGCTGGCTGGAAGGCGTACTCAACGACCGCAAAAGTACAATGGTGATTATTTCTCATGATCGCCATTTCTTGAACGCCGTTTGTACTCATATGGCCGACATTGATTTTGGTGAACTTCGCTTGTATCCGGGGAATTACGACTCCTTCATGATCGCATCCACCGCAGCTCGGGAGAGGCTCCAGTCCATTAATGCCAAGAAGTCTGCTCAAATATCAGACCTTCAGCAGTTCGTCAGCCGCTTCTCTGCCAACGCATCAAAAGCCAAGCAGGCTACCTCGCGCGCAAAACTTCTTGATAAAATAGAACTAGAGGAGATTAAACCTTCTAGCCGAGTCAGCCCCTATATTCGCTTTGCACAAGATAAGAAGCTTCATCGCCAAGCGGTTGTGCTAGAGAAACTACAACATGGTTTTGATGGTGAGCTGCTGTTCAAAGATGGCAACATGATCTTGGCTGCGGGTACCCGTCTCGCCATCATCGGTGAGAATGGCGCTGGCAAAACCACTTTGCTGCGCTGCTTGGTCAACCAACTCACACCCAACTCAGGTAAATTGCAGTGGGCAGAAAACGCCGATCATGGCTACTGCCCGCAAGACAGTACTGAGGACTTTAACTGCGAACTTAATCTTTTCGACTGGATGAGCCAATGGCGCAAGCCCGTTCATGACGATCAGATTGTTCGGGCCACACTTGGCCGGTTGTTATTTTCGTCTCATGATTTTGAGAAAAAAGCTAAAGTTTGCTCCGGTGGCGAAAAGAATCGTCTCTTATTCGGCAAGCTGATGATGATGAATCCCAATGTTTTGGTTCTTGATGAACCTACGAACCATTTGGATATGGAATCAATCGAATCACTCAACCTGGCCCTTGAACATTACGAAGGCACGTTAATTTTTGTCAGTCACGACCGCGAATTCGTATCCTCTTTAGCGACTCGAGTCATTGAGATCAGCGATCAAAAGCTCAATGATTTCCAAGGGACTTATGAAGAGTATCTAGCGAGCCAGCGGGAAACTGGGAATGCGATGGGCTTCTAGTTGCGCCTATTAATAAATAAACTCAAACTCAGACTCGGACATTTATCATCATCAGATGAACTATGTAGCGAGTAATATTTGCCACTCATCAACGCAAAGTCTGGCTGTCTGCAGCCATTTATTCGTGCGTTGCCAATCCTGTGGTTCTTGCCCCTGTTCAAGCAGGCCGGTGATTCATAACTCTGCCTCGTTAAATTCAATTTCGATACGCTGATCGATATGCCAATCATCAATCAAAACCTGTCTGACGCTGTTGCTAGCCATTTAGGAAAATCACCTTCGAAACAATATTAAAGACAGCTATTGATAAGAACTCTCACTAACCACCCCGCAACGCAGAGATGCAAAAGGCTAGTGCAGAAAATATTTCTAAAATTTGACGCTCTTACATTTTTTCTGCGCCATCATAGCTACGAAGTATCAAATTAGTTTCTAATCAATTGAAATACTGTCAAGGATAATGGCGCCTTTCTCCGACTGATCAAAAACAAACTTAATCTCAGTAATAGCTTTCGAGTCAAACTCAGCGTTTACAGTCTGAAAAGCTGAAATTGGAATTTCAAATCGCCTAAATAGGACTTCCTCTGGCTTTGTGGAATCGAGAAACTTAGCACGATAAGGGATACCCTTAATCAAAGGGTATAGTTTTGAATCATGGCTGAGCAAAGCGCTCGCCCGGTTGCCCTTGCTATCAACTAGTTCGATCGTCCAATCCAATAACTTACTTTCCAAATCACCTATATCGCTATTATTTTGCTCACTATCGCCGGCGACTTTCTCATCGCCTTTCCCCCAAACCGGTGGCGTACTGGAGATACCCGCGGAGGACAGCGATGCAACCAACACATCACCGGCGACTGACTTTCCTAAGTTAAAATTAATACTCGCGGTTTCACTGAATACCTCCTTATCCCAAGCCACGACTACCGAATGAGTATCAAGCTCATCAAACTTAAGCTCATTGGCCACTTCATACCAGCGGCTTAAATTTTCTGTTGTGATTGTTCCAGTATCGAGGTCAAGTGTAGATAGCTCAATATCATTCTCAAAATCGATGACTATATTTTCATTAGAATCTGAAAACTGATTAATAAAAAAAGTGTTGGGAAGCCAGTTCGCGCCGTACCGAGCATCTTTTAACAGAGGCAGGTATTCAAGTTTTTCGTTAAAGACTATTTCTAAGAATGCACTGAAGTAAACTCTTGCCACATCACGCTGCGCTTCTCTCGGCATTAACCTGCTAGTATCCAGTGACCAAGCTATAAAAGGCCGTGTATCCATATTTTCCCATGTGGTATTAAATTGCCCATGATTAGCACCAACAATATAAAGACTTGAACGGAATCGATAGTCCTTGCCGCTAAACCCAACGCGAGAGTACTGACCTAGCCCCTCAAATGATTGCACGTCGCCATCCATGTTCCCGTGTACAGTCAAATAGTTCACATCAGTTACTGGTGTTGGCCGTTCGCGGGCCTCATATTGCCCATAAACTGGCGCGATGGCGATTACCCCTTTAAGATTGAAATTGAAATCAAAAACTAGGGAAGCATCATCTGGATAACGACTGAGAGAATTGAATGCAGCAGCAACACCCACCGCTTCTCCTCCACGTGAATGGCCAATTAAGGCTAGATTGTTCATATCTATTTTGCCGGAGAAGAAGTTTCCAGGAGTTGAATTCCAATCTCTAAGCTGTGACAAATGTTCCAATAGAAGCCAGCCACGAGCGTCATTTTCTTCTTTTAAGCCAGGCCGGCTTGAAAAAATATCTACCCCGGCGGAAAACGTTCCGTTGATGAAATTCTCATCTACCGAAGCCAGAATAATCCCGCGGCTAGCAAACAGTTCCCCAAGATAGTCGTAGCCTGGATCCGAGTAGTCTTCCATACCATGATTGCCGTGCACAACAAGCACGAGAGGAAACGGTCCCTTCCCCACTGGATACCAAACCCTCGCTTGTAGTGGCAATTCAGTAACATCGAAACCCCAATAGCTTGTTCGTAGCCAGCCGGACACCCCATCCCAGTTATCAATTAGCTTGGAGCCATCTACTGACCTTGCTTGCAAATCGACGTCTTCGCCAAATTCACTCCGGCGAATATCCTTCCCACTGCCATAGGTCATTTGTGCTACGGTGTAGCTTCCCGGAAGACCAGGATTTGGCAGGGCTAGAGTTTTGTCACCTAACACGTAGCCTTGCAGGTTTGGATTAGCTATATCCTTGTCACTAAACACCGAGTATAGACCCATAGAGAGTCCTGATACCCCAAGCAGGACAGCGAGCGAAGCCATGGGGTGCTTAACGTAATCGAACCTGTGCTGCAGCAGAATTCCAGAGCCTGCTCCGATTAATGAAAACGCCAACAAAACTACCGCACCTGCAACATAGCCAGTGGTGACCCCTCCTGGAAACACAGAAAGTGTGAGAATAGGCGCTATCAGAGCCAGGCTCAGACGATAACGTTTCGGTAGGCTCATGATAACGTAAGCGGCCAACAAAAAAGCCAAGCCTAAAGCAATCGGAAAGCCAGCCCAGACAACAAAAGCTGGTAACTTTTGAAACGAAAAACTCACTACATTTGAAAAATAAAAGAATAGTCCAACGGCAATAAAACCAACGGACAGAATACCATCGGCAGCACCATGCCAGGCCAAAGATGATGGCGTTACTTTGGAAACGAAAGACCCGAGCTTTTCTTTGAGAATTTTGAACATATTAAGACGCCTTCCGACATTTAAAATCTAAGCCAAATCATCAACACTGGAATCAGACCTATACCGCAAGGCTTGAAGCTAGCATCTCTTGAAGAATCAGAAAAGGAGAACGCGAGGCAATAGAGATCTCAGCGGCACGCTCGAAATACCTATCCTCCAAGCTGGAAGAGTACAACTTAACCAGCCGACTTTTCTATATAGCAAACCCCGTCGACCAAGTAATAAGCCCTCTTCCCATTAACTACCCCCCAAAGGCGGTTTTCAATGACTGCTGGCAAGGCCTATCCTCTTTGTTTGCCAAATTACGCACGACTGCATTTATTGCCAGCGCTGGCTTAACTATAAAGGGAGAAACTACAACAGAACTCGTCTGTTGAACTCTGGAAACCGCTTAAACATCTAGGGTGGCAATATGCACTTTAAGCCAGCTGTAACCGACAATACCAGTCTTTCCATAAATCCCCTCCTATGTATTTTTTCAATGTCTTTAATATCTAGAATTAAACCGATTGCTCGTAATAGCATTAGGCTTGAAAGTACAGGCGCAGGAGTAGTTAAGTGGTTTACAAGCAGAAAGAAAAGAAACAAGGGACGAAAGAAGGGGGAACAAGAAGGAAAGAAAAGAAAAGAAAAGAAAAGAAAAGAAAAGAAAAGAAGAATTTACAGCCCCTTGAAGCCAATGACCAAAGGTGGATGATCACAGCAAGTAAGAGGCCATTATCGAGGGCCACGGTCAGACTTTTTTGACAAACTCAGACTTTAATTTCATTGCCCCAATACCATCTATCTTGCAGTCGATGTCGTGGTCTCCATCCACAAGCCGAATATTTTTTACTTTAGTACCAACTTTTACCACCAAAGAAGAGCCTTTCACTTTCAGATCTTTAATAACTGAGATCGTGTCCCCATCAGCTAATGATTTGCCGTTAGCATCTATAATTTTTTTGTCGTCGCTGACATCCCCGGCTTCTTCGCTTTGATTCCATTCATGGGCACACTCGGGGCACATCAACATTGCGCCGTCTTGGTAAGTAAACTCCGAGCGGCATTCGGGGCAATTAGGTAGAGCACTCATATGTTAGCCCAATCTAGAAATACCACTTTAATTTGATTCATCAAGACTTTCTTGATAACGCGCCCCGCGCAAAATATTCACCATGCCATAGTTGCCTTCGTGGCAAGCGTACTCATAGACTTGACCGGCGACCTTTGTCATTGGCACAACAGCCATAATCTTGTCGGTGAAGGTTGAGGGGTCGTCAATTGTGAACTCGTAGTTCACGGTGTCTGAACTCATGCGGGAAAAACGCTCGGTGAGCACTTTATCAACTGATGTACCGGCGGATCCAAAGCTTGCTGCCAGACCGTTAAAGTTTCGAGTTTCTACAACTAAACTATTGCCGTCGAAATAACCTCGTGAATCGCCAGTCCAAAGCCTGATATCGTCGCTTAGCCAATCGATATCGCTGGCTGAATCGTAAAGCTTTACCACTCTGGCATCATGAATCATCTCGGTCATTATCACCACGTGATCATTGCTTTGGACTATTTGCACATTGTTATTGTAAAGGCTTGGAATGAACGGAGGGCCTGCGTTAAAACCAATAATACAGCGCTCAGAAAGGCCGCGATCTTCCGGTCCGCTGGTGCCAATGCCACCAGCGGCTATTCTCACCGGTCGAGATTCACCTGTCGTTCCGCCCCCATAAACACCCTGATTTGCGATAGCCCCGCTTACCAGCGGCGGAAATTGGCCATTAATAGGATAAACAACATGGGAAGTACGGACTTCGTCTCCAATACCTGCATTCTCTATCCAGAAATCATTGTAAGACTCATCCACCCCCTCAATTGCCAGCGCTCCGTCTGTGCTCGCATCAAAAGCGGCCTGCTTAGCCTTGGTTTCCTCAACCTCCACTGCTGATAGAAATTGACGCTCGCCATATTCAGACAGGCGCTGCATCGGAGTATCAGAAGAAAAGTTCCAAACTCCTTGTAAGTCTGGTTGCCCCCATTGAGTTTGCGGCACCGAATAATTATCAGCAGCAATAGCAAAGAGGGACAAGCACATTGAGGCCAGCGGTATTAGTGATTTGACAATATTCATGAGGAACTCCGAAGAGATGGCTTTTAAGCTCATTATTATTTTAACGATTCGCCTTAGATTACTAGGGTAATCCGTTTCATCCAACAGTAATTAGCAATTAATTGTGAGCGTTTAGAGTTTAAACTGTGATAATACAATTTTGTTCAATTAGCCAATAACAGATAAACTGTGAAAAACCTCTGCCGAGCCATTCTATGTTCAGACGCCTAAAAAATTGCCACAACGTTGAAGACCTTCGCCTATTGGCCAAACAGCGCCTCCCAGGACCAATTTTTCACTACATTGACGGGGCCGCCGATGACGAAACCACTTATCGACGCAACACTTCAGCCTTTGATGACTGCGATCTTGTACCGAATGTACTAGCCGGCGTCCAAGACATTGACATGTCTGTCACGGTAATGGGGCAAAAACTCGCAATGCCGATATTTTGCTCACCAACAGCGCTTCAAAGGCTGTTTCATCATGATGGAGAGCGTGCGGTAGCTCGTGCTGCAGAAAAGTATGGCACCATGTTCGGCGTGTCTGCATTAGGTACGGTAGGTCTTGCGGAAATTGGCGAGATGATTTCCACGCCTAAGCTGTTTCAGTTTTATTTTCACAAAGATCGCGGCTTAAATGATGCGATGGTAGACCGGGCTAAAGCTGCAGGTTTTAACACCCTCGCCCTCACCGTAGATACTATTACTGGCGGTAATCGCGAACGTGACTTGTACACCGGATTTACCTCGCCGCCACGGCTCACGCTTAAAAGCTTAATGAGTTTTGCTTTGCACCCTAGCTGGGCACTGAATTACTTTTTGAGAGATCCTTTTGAACTAGCAGAGCTTAAGGATTTTGTTCAACAGGGATCAAATGTTGCCGTTTCTATTGGCGACTACTTCTCCCAGATGCTAGATCAATCCATGGACTGGTCAGATGCCGAAGCTCTGCGTGCGCAATGGGGCGGACCGTTCTGCTTAAAAGGCATTATGAGCGTTGCCGACGCCAAGAAAGCCGTAGACATCGGCGCAGATGCAATAATGGTTTCCAACCACGGCGGTCGCCAGCTAGATGGCTCACGCTCTCCGTTCGATCAGATCGCGGAAATTGCTGATGCGGTTGGTGATGACATTGACATAATTATGGACGGCGGCGTCAGACGTGGCACTCATGTAGTGAAGGCATTAGCAGCAGGCGCCAAGGCTTGTTCAGGCGGCAGAATGTACCTCTATGCCCTGGCTGCTGCAGGCCAGCCAGGTGTTGAACGAGCGCTACAAAACATGAAGACCGAAATCGAACGCGACATGAAACTCATGGGAGTTACCAAAGTATCTCAACTAAACCGGGAGATGCTTAGATACCGCCGTTAAAACTATCCGCCGAGGGCTCCTATTGCATCAAATACTTTTCAGGCTAAAGCTAAATTTCTAGACAAGGCTTTCCAGCCTTTCTCTAGAATGGAAATGCTATTTCCAGCAGGCCTTTCGAACCGTATGAGTGGACATTCTGCTTTCGTGGCCGCTTCTCTGCGCAGAGATCTATTCGCAGTGACCTGCCCCTACTTATCCTTCCACACTGAAAAACAGCTGAAAAAATAACCGTAGACAGAGGCAACATAGGAATAGAGATCGTTGTCGACAAATTAACCACAGGCATTGCTATAACAGATTGAACTTAAAAACCTGCTAATCTGCACCTAGCTTAGATCCAGAAATAAATCTGTACTCTTTAACCCTTCCATACAAGGAGGTAGATTTTACAAGCTATCTTGCTAATCCCAAAAATTCTCATTGTGTGCTTTTTCAGCGTGTTACTTCATCCCCCCCAAAGCTCTTTTAACCGTTTGTCACGACCACAGTTCCACCGATAAGCCTTATAGCGGATCGAGCTTTTCTTGTAGAAATCTTGATGATAGCTTTCGTCACCTTTAATAGGGTACATAATTGAGGCGTTTAAAATTGGCGTAATGACTTTATTGTCGGGAAATTTTCTTTCAACTTCCTGTTTAGACTGTTCAGCGATTCTCCTTTCTTCTTCGTTCCCCACGAAAATCGCACTTAAATAGCTGGGCCCTTTATCACAAAACTGGCCTCTTGCATCAAACGGGTCAATGTTAACCCAGTAATTATCTAACAACTCTTTATAACTCACCTTGTTGGGGTCATACGTTATTTCAACAACTTCAAAATGGCCTTCATGGTTTCCGTTATATGTAGGGTCTTTTAAGGCTCCACCTGAGAATCCTGAGATGACGTCGGTTACCCCTTCTAGCTTTTCAAAATCCGCTTCCATACACCAGAAACACCCTCCGGCCAAAATGGTTTTATCTGCAGCAGCATTTGAAGAAAAGGACAATATGCTTGCGGCAAATATGATAAGTACTAGTATATTTTTCATAGAACTCCCTCTTATTTTTTCTGATATTGAAATTAAATATATTACTATTTCGACAAAGTTCATTAACATATTGGATCTGCACTTTTTCTACTTGCTTGTTAGTCTAGCCCTCAAACAACCGGAATGAAACACTTTGCCGCGCACATTCAACAACATTGACGGGCGCTTCTGTACGAAAACACCAAAGTACGTGATTCGAGTTTTTTTCTAATTTGAGATCTATACAAAAGAGGTTCCCCTTTTACGGGTCGAGCGCAACAATTGACGCATCTCTCCTAGGCAACATAGAGCGAATCAGCGGTCGCGCTGAAGCCACCATGTTACTCCGAGGCTGGTGGCGTCTCTTGCGGCGGCACTAACTGCCACCGGATTAATCTTTGATTAAGTTGGGAGCCGGCGTTACGCTTGGGTTTCAAGCAAAGGCGGAGTTAGCAGCAGACGCCAGCGCTTTTCCCGGGAAAGAAATGTGTACCTTCATACCCTGGCAGCAGGCTGCCCAGGTGGTGAACGGACACTACAAAATATAAAGAATTAGATTGAAGACGACATTAAACTAATTGGGTCACCAAGGTCTCTCAATCAAACAGAGATGCTTAGATACGAAAAATAGTCAGAACCTGTGGGTCACTAGAAACTGTTTATTATCAGAATTTTTTAATAATCGGTACTTACACCCAAGTAAATAAGTCGTGCGCGACCGGCTTGGGCTATTTTGAATAGAACAAAGTCCGCGGCTTAATTAACTGCGTCCAGCCCTTCAGTCAGCTCAATGTAAGTACCCCATGGGTCGGTGAAAAATGCCACAGCCAGGCCCAAAGATGGAACTTCAGTGTAGCCTCGATCGAATACGACTCCTTTGGCTTCGAGGGCTTTACAAAACTCTTCCAGACCATCTATTTCAAATCCAATATGATCTAGCACCCTACCTTTTGTCGCTGCCATTTCTGTAGCAGACGGAGCAAAAGTCAAATTAATACCGGGAAGCTGCACCGCTGGCTGACTGATTCGAGTTCCGCTTACCCCGGAAAAATGTTCCGTATACCAAGCCCGCATTTCTTCGCCTTCGGTTGCCGCCCAATGAATATGATGCAGCTGAATCTCATTGGCGTTTCCCTTGTTTTCTATCAGCTCAACTTTTACATCATCTGGCCCCAAAACATAGGCAATAATATTGCCCTGACCTTGTCGCCCGATACCATCTTTCACTGTGTAACTCTTCGGTAATTCCCCCTTAGTAATCATCGGATAACCCATGTCAGTAAGATGCTCAACAGCAGAAAAAATGTCAGTGGTTTCAAACCCTACGTGATTCACCATAGAGCCACGGGTGCCACCGGTTGGCCGAAAAGCCGTTAAAAAAACTAAAAGATTGGGGAATGAAATTGCCTGCTCCGCTGACTCACCAACAGACACCATATCGCCACCAAGTCCTTCGACCCAAAACTTTTTGTGCTCATCAATATCGGACGCGTTGATATGATGGTGTCCATAAACCACCGAGTTATTCATCGCTAAATCTAATTGAGCATAGGTAAGAGAACAAGAAAATGAAATTAACACAGCAGCTACGGTCAATATAATTCTCATGGAAACTCCTTTTAGACAATATTAGAATGATTTATTTTTAAATTGCTAACGTTGTAGCAGATAATACTTTTAGTCCTCAAACTATTAACACCTAACTTAGACTTTAACGATTCCGACTCAGTATATTTAAGACTTGGCGATAACGCTAATCCACTCATCTGCTATATCTAATGCAATGGACTTTGCTGGTCGCATTAAGCCACCGGTTACGCAAGATCTTCCCGAAACACAAAAGCTGAATAGCCGCTTTCATCCACCACAGCTTTAGAAAAAGCGGTAGGATTTAATTCAGTAGCGAAGGAATTAATATTCAAAGATTATTCCAACCTTAACCACGCATCTAATCTCAGAGGGGGCGGGATAGGTTCCATATTAGTCAAGTTGATAAGGTCTCGCCAATAAGGTGTATTCGCAAAGCTCGTGATTGGCTCAAAACGCGCGCCGTTTTCTGGTTGCTGCGGGGACGAGGCGCCTCCTCCGCAAGGGTTATCACTTTGGCCAATACTCGCTAATGAGAGCTGAGCGCCGCTGATTCCATGATTCCTAATTCGCCAGGAATGTGAACTAAGCGATCAAGCTGCCAACCCCGAGAAAGCAACGATGCAACACCCACAGCCTCTTTGGTCATTCTATAGGCGACCCGATAATCCGCGAAACCTGTTTGGCTATTAAGCCCAGCCGCATAGACATGATGGATTACTAATTTAGAATTTCTAGGGTGCTCGCAGCTTAATATGTTGGGCATTATCCCTGACACTGAGAAACAGCCACAGATTGAGGTGACGCTGGCTGCGCAACTAAAGTCGAGACTGCCAGCAGTAATCCGGCGAAGAGAAGGGTTAGTGTTTGTTTCATTAATGTCTGGTTTTTGTCTGTATTTGCTGATTTTTGGGTAGAATAGCACGAGCATAGCGGATACAACTCGTTGAGAATCGATCAACATCAATGTCTACAGTTATCTCATCTCATGAAATCTTCAGTTCAAAGGCTAAAGAAACTAGAAATGAAATTAAAATTAGCATACCAATCAGACAGTAAGATAAACAGTCAATGAAGGCGGCTGTCTGCTGCTGTGACTCAGGTAAACCCTTCAAGCAATGCTGCGGCCTCTTACTAGCGGGCGCTGTATTGCCTAAAACAGCTAAAAAGCTAATGCGATCACGCTATACAGCCTATGCACTTGGAGGGTATGGCGACTATTTGCTGGCAACGTGGCACCCAGATCATCGCGCGGGACTCGATGCGGCTTCACTATCCATGCAGACTACGAACTGGCAATCCCTCAAAATCATTGAGTCTAACCAAAACAATAATGAAGCGGTTGTTGAATTCATAGCCTACTTTCTAGAATTTAGTGGAGAGATAGGCCTTCACCGCGAACGCTCTCGCTTTCAACGAATAAAAGGGTGCTGGTACTATGTTGACGAAACAAAAGACCGCGCAGACCATAAAGAACAAGTCGTTAATGTGAATTAACACCAAAATCTAGCAAGCACAGCCGCAGCGCACTAATATGGCGCGAAAAGTTGACCACCCTTCCCTACAGCCCCAAAAACAGGTTCCTTAGCTTGGCATAGTTATTGCGTTATGTGGGTAGACTAGTAACACATTTGTGTTATCCAAAATCTAGTCACTCTCTAATCCGAGGCTGGACCTAACATGCACATTCAACATCGCGGCCTTCGTACATTTTGTACCGCCGCCGAGTTACTTAGTTTCAAAAAAGCAGCAAGCGAGCTGTGCCTCACCGCCAGTGCTGTCAGTCATCAAATCAGCGATTTGGAAGATGATTTGGGCACAAAGCTATTTCAACGAAAAACTCGCTCTGTCTCACTTACCAATGAAGGCTGCCATTTGTTCGAAGAAATACATCCCTATCTAGAGGCGATTGATCAGGCACTGGATACCGTGAAAAAAAACTCAGGCAAGCAACGCCTATTAATTCAAATGCCTGAATTCTTCGCCAGTGAATTGCTCATACCTAGAATCAGTGAATTCTCCAAACAACATGAGAATATTGATCTGCGTATCGAGTCTATGGAGACTAGTGAGTCCTTCAACCCAATAGCGGATATCAATATTGTTCTCTCACAACACACCCCTCCTGCATCGCATGTTAAGAAATTATTCCCGATAAGCTATATCCCCGCTTGCAGTCGCAAGCAATTCGAACAATGGCAATGCAACGGGATCGATCCTGTGGACGCAGTAGAGTCTGCAACGATATTGCTTCACAAGGCTCGACCTAATGCATGGACTCAATGGGCGAAGGTCGCGGGAATATCGAAACGCAAAACCAAGCAAATTATTTTTGTAGATAGCATGTTCGCGTTAGCAAGGGCCGCGGAGAAGGGAGTTGGTGTAGCTTTAGTTCCCATGCCTGTAAGTCAGGCATGGTTCGATACAGGTGCTCTGGTGCCGCTTCATAAAACCAATTTGGTAACAAAGGATTATTACTGGATGGTTTTGAACGATGATTCTAAAGACAACAAATCTGTAAAAATTCTATGGGATTGGGTTGCTAAGATATTCCCAGAACATGAATGAATTTTATTCATCTGTTGCGTGATCATTCATACTTTGTCGAAAGTAATTTCACTCACTATGATTACACCAAGTTATTCATTTACCTCTTTTGTTTTTTATTTAATCTACCCTATTGGAGAACGACATGACACGTACCAAAGCTAGATCACGCATTGCTTCACTATTTATTGCCGGCGCTTTATCAATAACAGCTGCAAGCTCAGTCCTTGCAGAATATCGACTAACTGCCTTTGGAGACACTATAGGATACCGAAGCCTTATCTCTGCGGATATCGAAAGCATTCAATCAACATTTGGTGAAGTCAGCCTGACCGGCCTTGACCATTTTGAAGCCAACAACCTCTGTGTTGCACAGATTTTGCTTAAAGACTTCGACCAAGCAATTAGTACCTGTAACACAGCCATTAGCAAAACTAAAAAAGCATTCGCGGTAAGTCCAATGGCTATCAATTCAGCGGCCGCTTCTATTTATTCAAACTTGGCTATTGCCAAAGCCATGAGCGGTGATAAAGACAGTGCTATTAAAGATCTAGAACTAGCAATGACCTTTAACAGTAAAGATAAAAACGCGAACACAAATTATGATCGGTTATCGCCGATAGCGAATCTTACTGCGGCACTTCAGTAGTAAGACCTTAGCGACGCTTTAGTAACATCAGTTTTTTGAGAACTAGCTGACTCTCCAGTGACTCTCCCTCGGCCGAGTAATTTTAACTAATTACTCGGCCTTTTTTTTCCTACTTTATCCTGACTTTGCTCCCATCCATATTACTTCTATAGAGCTTTCGCAAAGGGCAAGACTGGGACTTAAGAGGACAAAACTTCGGCTTTAGCCACTTCATACTCAGCTTTGAGCTTTGCCACTAGATCTCCAGTGGCGTGAACTTCCTTAATCGCGTTAATTCCCTGACCACAGCCCCAGATATCTTTCCAAGCTTTTGCCTTTGAACTACTCCCGGAACCAAAATTCATTTTTGAAGGATCGCTTTCAGGAAGATTATCTGGATCCAAGCCAGCAGCCACAATCGATGGCTTCAGATAATTACCATTAACACCGGTAAATAAGTTGGTATAGACAATATCGCCCGCCGCGAAGTCTACCAAGGCTTGCTTGTAAGCGGGATCTGCATTGGCCTCCTTCGTGGCAATAAAAGAAGACCCCATATAAGCAAGATCAGCCCCCATAACCTGAGCCGCTAAAACGCTTTGCCCAGTAGAAATGGCGCCGGACAGCAACACTGGACCGTCAAACCACTCACGAACTTCTTGAATAAAAGCCATTGGAGAAAGAGTTCCCGCATGACCTCCAGCGCCTGCTGCAACACAAATTAGTCCGTCAGCTCCTTTCTCAATAGCTTTCTTAGCGAAGCGATTGTTAATGACATCATGTAAACAAATACCACCGTAAGAATGAATGGCATCGAACACCTCAGGCCTTGCTCCCAGCGATGTAATAACGATTGGCACCTTATGTTTTACACACATTTCTACATCATGCATCAAACGGTCATTTGAATTATGGACTATTTGATTTACCGCAAACGGTGCAGCAGGAGAATCTGGATTAGCTTGATTATATGCATCGAGCTCTTCATTGATTTGAGTAAGCCAGGTATCAAGCATTTCTGCAGGACGGGCATTTAGTGCTGGAAACGACCCAACTACTCCAGCCTTACATTGACTAATTACTAACTCTGGGCCAGAAATAATAAATAAAGGCGCACCAACTACCGGTATTGAAAGGCGGCCTTGCATAACTTTAGGTATAGACATTGATAACTCGCTACTAAAATTGGGGGTACCTAGAATCTAGATACCTAGTTACTGTTTGCTTAATTAAGCGGTGAAAAATTAGTTGGATCTAAAAACAAGTTTTGAACATCAGTCACAATCGGTCCATCTGCCACCGATGCGGCTCGCATAGGAGGCCATAATGGATCGGCGCCAAATGCTTTCCATGATGCCGCTGCAGCTTCACGGCTGTCATGAGCTAGCATATATACCAAGGTATTCTCAGATAATTCTTCGTCATCTGGGACCCAATAGCCTACGCTGGTCATACCGTGCTTGACGAAGAGATCCACTTCTCCGCCAGAAAATCGTTTAAGCAGCGCAGGAAGACGTCCTGGCGCAACAGTGTAAGTTCTCATTTCATAGACTTTTTGGTCCTGTGCATAAACCACAGAGTTCGGTTGCAGCCCAGAGCTTGCCAACAGAATTAGACAAAGCATTCCTGCTGTTGCGGCGATTTTTGTCAATATTTTGGTTCTCATACTCTTCCCTCATATATGATGTTAGGTGTGCGAAGACTAAAGTAGATGTTGGGCGAGGAAAAGAATTAATTGCGCCCCTCGCATTTCTTCACGGCAACGTGATTAACGTTCCCTACATTATAATTGCTCTTTAACTAAAGTACATTTTACGGCTTTACGCTTCATTGCTTTATTCTGCTCTCGATTTAATCGGTTACCTGAGCATCCAATTTGTCCTGAGTTCTGCTCTCAAAATCTGCAGCACTGTGCCGTTCACGTAGCTGCTTATCTAGCGGCCCCCAAGCTCTATTGACTATTCTTCCTCTTTTTACCGCTTCTCTCTGAGAGATTTCATCTGCCCATCGACCCAAATTGCTATAGGATTTTGTGTCGAGAAACTCTGCGGCATCGTACACAGCGCCAGTATAGACCGCTCCATACCAAGGCCAAATAGCGATATCAGCAATAGAATACTCATCCCCACAAATATAACGATTGTTAGCCAAGTGGCGATTCAGAACGTCTAGCTGGCGCTTTACTTCCATTGCAAAGCGGTCGATACAATATTCAATTTTTGTTGGCGCGTAGGCGTAGAAATGGCCGAAACCTCCGCCAAGATAGGGAGCGCTGCCCATCTGCCAGAATAACCAAGACATGCACTCTGCTCGAAGTGCCGGTTCACTAGGAACTAACACACCAAACTTTTCGGCTAAGTAAAGCAATATGGCGCCGGACTCGAATAAACGAACGGGAATTGACGTGCTGTTGTCAATAAGCGCCGGAATTTTTGAATTTGGATTTGCAGCGACAAAGCCACTACCAAACTGATCCCCTTCGGAAATATTAATCATATACGCATCGTACTCTGCGCCTTCGAAACCAAGCGCTAACAACTCCTCCAGCATTACCGTTACTTTGACGCCATTTGGGGTGGCCAAAGAATGCAATTGCAGTGGATGCAGTCCCACAGGAAGCTCTTTTTCATGAGTCGATCCGGCTGTTGGGCGATTAATTTTTGAAAATGCGCCACCGTTTTCCGAATCCCATTTCCAAACCTTGGGGGGGACATATGAAGATGAATCTACCATCTATTTCTCCCTGCCTTTCAGCAGTTTCTACAATTTTCACTAAGTAGCCATTAAATTGAGTAGCCGCAACCCGCCAGCGCTCTTTTACCTTGGATAAACGGCAAGGCAGCTTAACCTATGTAGTAATTCTTGCAAGCGACAATCCCCGATAGCCGTCACCAACTTTTTGATGAAGATCAACGCCAGCCTGTCACTAGAAGGATGCTCTAGACCCACGCTAGAGTATCCTGAATCTTCATGGCAGCGGATAACAATGGCAGCTTCTTGGAGGCTTGAGTTTGACTCAGGTCCCCCTCTACCATCTTAGAAATAGCCTAGTGGCGGGAATCTATGTATTGATCGTTAAAGATGCTGGTGAAAACGAGTATCTCACGCCCCTCTCATTTCTAATCGCAGCTGTAATAGTCGGCACAACAGCTTTTTTATTTTGCGAGGTCTCCTCTTACTAGCCGTTAAGTGCAGAGAGTGCGACTTATGTGGATCATGCTTTCAACATTCCTAGGCTATCGCCTATGATTGGTCTACTAATAAGCTCTACCAGCATAGTTTCTAACGCAACAATCACCAAGGGCTTTTCAGGATATCTGGACGTGTTTGCTGGACTGCCTGAAATCCTGGTGATTATTGGGCTATTGTTTTTACTTTGTGCTTTGGCCCGCCGCAGGCATTGCCGAATCAGTCTCAAAAGCAGCATTTATTACAATTCTCGAAATAAGCGGCCTCCTCTTCATACTCTACGTCACGGTCCGCTCCATGGAACAGCTTCCAGCAAGAGTCGCTGAGCCCACCCCAAGCTTCGAGCCTGGCTCATGAACCCGACTGTTCGAAAGAGCCTTTTTAATGTTCTACGCCTTTGTAGGATTTGAGGGTATGGTCAATCTCGCCGAAAAGGTCAAAGCTCCTAAACATACAGCGCCAATTGCCATTCTTACTGCGCTCGGAATGGCCACGGCAAATTATCTGCTGCTAGCCCTCAATTCCCTGCTAATACTTTCTCCCGAGCAACTGCAAAACTCGAATGCTCCTTTGGCCGACATTCATTACGCTGTTACCAATAAGAACTCCTGGCTCATCTTGATTGGTAATCTGTTTGCCGTCATCAATGGCGCATTAATACAGATAATAATGAGTTCGAAGATATTCTATGGCACGGTAGGATAGCGCCTCTCCTTTTAGGGCAAATAAACTCTAAGAGGCAAATACCAGTTCTGACGAATTTTGTAATAATGGCAATAATTATTGTCACCACATTTTCACTGGAAATCGAAACCCTTGCCTAGACAACCACTTATTTTTTACTCATATTCTTTTGCCTAGTCAATTTAACTTAGAGAAAAAATAAAGCATAAAAAGATACACATGACTATGTATTCATAGTTTCCAGCATTGTTCCAATTGCTGAGTTTACTGTCAGCCTGCTTTTTCTCGGCATGCAAACTTAGTCAACAATTTCGTCTTGCAGTTAATCTTTGTCTCATTGGCTTACTTTTAGACCTGTAATTTTACGGCACGCATTTTTCATGGCCTGTGCTTTTCGTTATACATGATTTAGATCAAAAAAAATTGCCCCTGATTTATCAAACAATCTTATCAGCAGAGACTATAGAATCCCCCGTCTATTTCTCTTAAGCAATGGACCTAAATGAGAAATATTATGAAAGGTTTTAAAAAATACGGATTGTAGTTGATACCGAGAACAAAGATTTAGGTGCTACTCTTAGGCATAAAAAAAGCAATGCCCCTTGTCAGTGACAAGAAAGGCTGGGGAGTTGGTTTTATATTGTATTGCTCTTGAAAAGTATCCGCTCCATGATTTTCTTACTCTTGATTTTAAGCAAATACAAAGTAGAGAAAATAATGCGATCAGTTAGCTAAAAACATGGACAGCCAAATGACTAAACTTCGAGCAGACGGGTACAATGCTTCTAGCGGCTTTGATTGAACCTATCCTCGCTATGAATCCGTTGTCAGCTAAGCCATAGAGGTATCCGCAGGGTTTGTTATTCCATATTGCCGGAAGATCGGTGCAATTGCTTTGTCCCTGCCCGGTCCCGACTTTATTTGTTAAAATCCTTATTTGGAATGAAAGCCAAAAAATTATTGCCACTGTCGACACTGTACACAGTCACAGTAGATCCTTAGCGCTGGATCATTAAATACCGATACGGCAACAAGGCTCCGGGACAACGTTTGCGAACGGCTTCATATTTTGCGTGCTTACGCTGAGGCGGCCCGGTCTTTCGCTGGCGCCGGGGTGATTCAAAAAGAGCGCAGCAAGGTCATAGACAGGTTACTGTTAGCTTATCCTAATCCCACCGATCAGCCTCACCTTATAGGTGAAACATCCTTAGCTTCTTTAGAGAATACAGCAGACGAGGTTTATGCCGACGTTCTAGCTATGGGCGCTATCTAACGGCCGAGACTGAGCGAAATGCTTTTAAGAAGTACTGCAGAAGAAAGTTTATATTTCTATTTACACCGATATCTTAGTGTTCAACCTGTTAGCTTTATGGAATTAATTCGTCACTATTGAAGACCGTACTATTTTTAAAGAGATCAGTACCTTTAAAGTTCTCACTACCTTTAAAGACAACATTAACTTTTAAGATCACACAATTTTTTCAGCCCGCGACAATTGCCAGTCAACCTTCGCTTGCCATTACCTGAAGTTCTCGAGTACTTAATGCACTTAGGTCTTGTACTTAGCAGGTGAACACAATTAAGCTGGGATAATCCTGCAGCTGAACTAACCTTTGGACCACTCATGAAATTCTGCCTTCCCTTCATTGTATCTGCTTATGCACTCTTACAAGGCTGTGCAGCCAACCCACCCTTAGACCCGATAACAGCTGTTTCCAGCGGTGAACTTACTGCGCTACAAGCCCTTTACGATGTAAAGCATTACCAGCTCGAGATTGAAGTTGTCCCAGAGCAAAAAACCATCATCGGCAATGTCAGCATGACAGCGCTCGCCTTAGGGGCGATAACTCAGATTGAACTGGATTTCGACCCACGCTTCAAGATTGCAATGGTCACCGTCAACGAACGTCAAGCCTACTTCGAGTTGTCTAATGGCAAGCTGCTAATCACTACTGACCTTCTAGCTCGCGGGTCAGAATTCACAACCTCTGTCTCTTACAAGGGCAGACCTTATGAGGCTGAAAACCCGCCCTGGGATGGTGGCTTTGTATGGAGTCGAACCGAATCAGGACAACACTGGATAGCTACTGCGGTACAAGGCCGAGGCTGCGATTTATATTGGCCCTGCAAAGATCATGTCTCTGACAAACCTGAACGTGGCGCTGATATGCTCATTACCGTACCAAATGATCTTGTCGCTGTAATGAATGGCATCTTGGTCTCGGAGCAAACGATAAAAGGTAAAACACGCTATCACTGGCAAACTACGAACCCTATCTCTGCCTATCATTTAGCAATTAATATAGGCCCGTTTAAAGAATATCGACTGGAAAGACAGAGCCTTATTGGGCAGGGCAACAAGGCTCCTTCTACTTTCCCTATTGTTTTTTATCACATCACCGAGGACATGGAAAAAATTGAAAACTTGATCAAAAATGATTTTTCATCCCAGCTTGATTTTTATGAACGAACCCTTGGACCTTACCCCTGGGGCAACGAGAAAATCGGCATTGTTGAAATTCCTTATCTAGGGATGGAGCACCAAACCATGAATGGTTACGGTAATGAATTTCGCCGAGACCCGGAAGGGTTTGACTGGCTTATGCAGCATGAATTCGCTCATGAATGGTTTGGCAACCTAATGACTCAAGAGGCAAGTCGCGACTTTTGGCTGCATGAGGGATTTGCAAACTATATGCAGCCAATCTACGCACAAAACGTTATCGGCGATGCCGGGTTTTGGAGCAAAATGTGGCGAAACTACAATGCAATTGCTAGCTGCAAGCCTGTCATTCCTGAAGAGGATGTATCCATGGATTATTTTGATTCCAACGACCCTTATTTCAAAGGCAGCTGGACCTTGCACACGCTGCGATGGATGATGGGGGAGGAAAAGTTTTGGAATGCAGTTAGGCGATTAATTTACGACACGCCGGACCCATGGTCACTAAGCTATCCGATCACACCAACCCAACGCAGTAGTGAAGATTTTATCACCATAGCAAGCGATGAATACGGCGAGGATTTACGCTGGTTTTTTGATGCGTATTTATTCTCGAAAGACATTCCGACATTAAAAGTTGATCGCAGTAATAACGAATTACGCCTATCTTTTAGAGACTTACCGAGCCTAATATTGGATATACCGGTGGTCTTATATGAAGACAGTGCACTTAAAGGCGATAAACATAACGTGAGCAGGTCCACCACCCTGTCAATTCGCAGCGATGGCTCAAGTCATGCTGTGCCAAGCAGTGCGCGAATTCAGATTGATCCAGAAGTCAAAATATTCAGGGAGTTCAGCACAGCTCAGCGCTGCCAAATAAGCCAATAAATTGAGATTTTTTTTGAACAAAGTTGGAGAGCTACAGGCCATCACCCTTTGTCATTAACGAGCGACTGCGAAATATGAGACTACGAAGCAAATCTTTGATATCTATTACCGCAGTAATCGTGACAACGGGTATCGTCTTGAGCAGCTGCATCTCCTTTGAAGTTGACCCAATCAGCGTAATCGATGGCAACGGAAACCCTGCTATCGAGCAAACCGTCCAGCTAGATCATACCGCTCTGCACTACCTAGAAAGCGGCAATAGCGCTGGCACAGCGTTAGTGTTCATTCATGGCACGCCGGGTAGTATGGGTTTTTTCTCTGGATACATTACTGACCCAAGACTGGTACAAACACGAAATATCACTATCGATCGACCAGGATGGGGAGGGTCAATTGTAAATGGCGATTTTGATCCTACCTTAACTTTTCAGTCATCCGCATTGGGGGATTGGCTCTGTGACATAAAGCAGGCGTCCCCGAACAATAAATTGGTAATTGTGGCTCATTCTTATGGCGCAACGCTTACTCCTAAACTTGCTATGGACCACCCACAGTGTATTTCTGCTGCGCTTTTATTGGCCGGCGGAGCTGACCCCAGCTTAACCGCGCCTCGCTGGTACAATAATTTGACCCATTACCCCCCAGTATCTTGGTTGGCGAGCCTATCTAGTATGGGCCTTAAACGTTCGAACAATGAAATGATGACAGTTAAATCTGAGTTAGAAAAGATTCAGAAAAATTGGAAAAATCTAACCTTGCCTATTACCGTGATACAGGGCCAAGAAGACGGCCTGGTTCATCCGGATAATGCTGATTTTATTGAAATCCAACTTGCTCACATACCCGCCAAAGTCATTCGCATCGAGGGGGCCGGGCATGTTCTCCGAGAAAGTCATAGGGATTTGATCATAGATGAAATTCTCAAGCTACTTTAGAGGGCACCGTCTCACTGGTAAATACACGCGCGGTTTATCGTTTGGCATAATTTCTCATCATCCTCCGGCAATGTGATAGACAACGCTGTGATGAACTCTTATTCTGTGGTCTCCCTCTCTCTAATAAGTGACCCAAAGATCACAAGTCATCGTCTATGAATATTCTAAAAATACTTCTAAGTAATGTGGCATTTCAGCCTGCGCTCAAAATCAAACTATTTTTTGGTCTTATTTTTCTCTCCATCCCCACGGCTTTAATTTACGGCGCCGACGATCTTACTATGAGTGAATGGAGAAATTACGGCAACACTCTGCAATCCACAAAGTATTCTCCTCTGCAACAAATTGACGAAAGCAATGTGGGCGAGCTAGAAATTGCATGGATGTGGGACACCCCAGACAACGAGATTTTTAAAACTGACGCTCGTGCAACCGCAGGCGAATACAAAGTCACTCCCATTATGGTCAATGGCATTTTGTATGTAAGTACATCGCTTGGCGTAGTTGCGGCTATCGACGCAAGATCCGGCGAACAACTATGGCAGTTTGATACCGAGTCTTGGGCACACGGCAGGCACCCAAACTTTAACAACAATCACCGAGGTGTGAGCTACTGGGGTAATGACGAGCAAGCTCGCATTCTAATGCCTGGCAATGATGGTATTTTTTGGTCCTTAGACGCCAGCACTGGATTGCCCGACCCACAGTTTGGGAGCGGTGGCAGCATCGATCTTAAAAAAGGACTCGGCCGTGACTTTGACGACAGCGTCTATGGCGTTGTCTCTGCGCCGCTGGTTATAAACAATATTGTTGTGGTTGGCTCTTCGATTAGTGACGGGCCACGAAATTATGACGATGCGCCCCCCGGTCATGTTCGGGCATTCTCACTACCAGGCGGTGAGTTAAAGTGGCAATTCAACACTATCCCTCAGGCTGGCGAATATGGCGTGGAAAGCTGGGAGGAAGATTCTTGGGAATACTCTGGCGCTACCAATGTTTGGACGCTAATGAGTGCCGACCCTGAACTAGGTTACATCTATATGCCGACCGGAACTCCTACCAATGATTGGTATGGTGGGCATAGACTGGGCGACAATCTTTTTGCCGAAAGCTTAATTTGCATCGACGCAATGACCGGAGAACGAGTTTGGCATTTCCAAATGGTTCACCATGGCATTTGGGATTATGATTTACCGGCAGCCCCCGTGCTGGCCGATATCGAAGTAGATGGCAAAGTCATTAAGGCAGTCGCTCAAACTTCAAAGCAAGGCTATGTCTATGTGTTTGATCGCGAAAACGGCGAACCAGTCTGGCCAATTGTCGAGCGTCCAGTGCCCGCCTCTTCGATCCTAGGAGAGCGACTCTCCCCTACTCAGCCTATCCCAACTAAACCCCCTCCGTTTGAAGCTCAGGGGATCACTAACGCAACCCTCATCGATTTTACCGACGAGTTACGAGCCGAAGCTTTGGACATCATTAGCGATCTTGACTATGGCCCTCTATTCACCCCTCTAAGCGAGAGAGGTACTATTATATTTCCGGGCTACAGCGGCGGCGGAAACTGGTCTGGAGGCGCGGTAGACCCTGAAACCAATATTCTATATCTTTCCTCTATGTCGGTACCTCGCTATGTGCGCATGGTTCGTCCCGAAGACTCTGCAGTATCTAACTTCAGATTTGATGGCGAACGCTTTAACGTAGACGGGCCCCAAGGCCTGCCAATCATCAAACCGCCCTATTCGCGAATCACCGCAATCGATCTCAACAAAGGCGAACAGGAGTGGATGATTCCTCACGGAGAGGGCATTCGCCAGCGAATTATCGATATGGGAATTGAAGATCCAGGCCCGGTTGGCTCATTTGGTCGCAATGGGCCGCTGTTAACAAAGTCCCTGCTATTTTTTGGTCAGTACGATAATGGCAGATCACTCATTCGCGCCTACAATAAGGCGACGGGGGACATCATCAGCGAACTTGAAATTCCTCTGCCTCCAATGGGTACGCCGATGACTTATGCTGTGGATGGTAAACAGTATATTGCTATGGCGTTGGGAGCGGGGCCTGACACAAGAATATTAGCCCTAGCGCTTCCTTAAGCAATATAATCCCCTATTCACGCTCTCCACCTGACAGGAAAAAAATGGCGAATAAGCGAACCAAAATTGAATTTAACAGCAATGATATTAAGCTTGCCGGGCTGTTAGAGACCCCCGAAGACGCCAATATTAAAGCCTACGCGCTCTTTGCTCACTGCTTCACCTGCGGTAAAGATATCGCCGCAGCCTCTCGAATAGCCCGATCTCTGGTGAACCTAGGTTTCGGTGTTTTACGATTCGACTTTACAGGTCTTGGCAACAGTGACGGCGACTTTGCAAATACGAACTTCTCCTCTAACGTGGAAGATTTAATTGCTGCAGCAGATTTTTTGCGAAAAAATCACAAGGCGCCGAGCGTAATCATCGGTCATAGTCTCGGCGGAGCTGCTGTACTAAAAGCCGCCGGCCACATTCCAGAAATTGCCGCCGTCGTCACCATCGGCGCACCTTTTCAGACTCATCACGTCAGCAAGCAGTTTGGCGAAGACGTTGAGAAAATTGAAAAAGAGGGTGAAGCCGAAGTATGTTTGGCTGGCCGCAAGTTTAAGGTTAAAAAGCAATTTCTAGACGATATCGGATCACAGTCCAGTAATCACATTAGAAAGTTAGATAAGGCCCTTTTGATATTGCATTCTCCAGTGGACGCGACAGTTGGTATCGCCGAAGCAGAAAAAATTTATAAAGAAGCGCTCCACCCTAAAAGTTTTATCAGTCTAGACAACGCCGACCACCTACTAAGTAAGGCAGCTGACTCACAGTATGCGGCAACTTGCATCGCCGCATGGTCTTCTCGGTTTTTACCAACCCCCGGCTAGGGGGTAGACGGAAGTTGGATAATCAACTAATCGCTAATACTTTTACATTCTGTATCTAAGACTAATCTCAAAAGCACGTGGGTCACCAAAGATCCACTGATTTGGGACATACGGCGCCAGTACAAAGTCTTCTTCATTGGTTAGATTTCTGACTCGGCCGGTAACCGTAAAATTATCAGTAGCCATCCAGTTAACACTGGCATCAAATACTGTGTACGCAGGCATTTCTTCTGTGTTTTGATTGTTAGCAAACCGAGAGTCCACATAGCGAAAACCACCACCTATTTGCACGTTATTTATCGGTGACCAGTTCAACCAAAGATTGGCAGTATTCTCAGGAACATTACGCGGGGTATTGCCCACAAGTGAAACACCTCTAGAAAAAAACTCGTCGAATTCGGCGTTAATACTCGAAACATTAAAATCGACACTCAGAGTATCGATTGGGTTCATTCGAAGAGTAAATTCAACACCATTTGAACTTTGCTGCCCTATCTGCTCATCAATCATCGAGGCTGGCAGACGAGTTATGATGTCGTTTTTCTCAATATCAAAATAAGCTAAAGTGTATTCACCTTTGCCACCAAGGAACTGCTGCTTAACGCCAACTTCATATTGGCGTCCAGTGGCAAGATCGAAGTCAGCATTGCCTGCACTAATTGAAATGGGAGAGGTTACCGGGTCGGCAGCGGTGCTAATTTGAGCGTACACACTCAATTGTTCAATGGGTTGATAAACCAAACCCGCGCGCCAAGTGAGTTCTGAAAACTTAGCATCAAAAGCTGCCGCTGGGTTGCCACCAATAGCTAAATCAAACCGAACAAAGTCGATGTCATCAAACCTAGCTCCGATTACCGCACTTAATTTATCTGTGATTTGGAGAGTGTCATCAATAAAAATTGCGACCTGACGCGTATCGGTTTGGTAATCAAGAATTGTCGGGATCGCAGTCTCTGGTCGCAGGCCAGGATTGAATCCAAACACTTGCTCACTGTCACCATAGCCAAAACCGCCGGTGCTAAAATTATTAGCATAATCTAAATCTATTTCATTAATCTCGGCACCGATACTTAGCTTGTTATTCATGCCACCCAACTCAGATTCAATCAAAAAGTCGAAACGAGAGCCTAGCTGCTCCTGTTTCTGAACAATGCCAAGATAGGCCGCTCTATCAATCAAGCCTGTACCCTGATTAAAAGAGTACTCCTCTAAATTCTGCCATTCTCGGTCCGCTTTTATTAGGTAAGTGTCGTTGCGGAGGGTAACGCTGTCCGAAAGACTCCATTCCACATGCACTCGAGACCAGATGTCCTCATATTTGACCTTGCCATCCTCAAAATTGTAATTATTCTGTCTATGTGACCGGCTTGCCTCACCGTTGATCAGCGGCGTGCCCCAGTAAGGTGCCGCATCAACATTTGCATAGTCCACACTTAATCGAACACTTAACTCTTCATTCGGCTGAAACAACAGTGAGCCGGCAATCACTTCCCGCTTTTCTGCGGCGCGGTCTACAAAGCCATCTTCTTCTTGTCGTGAAGCGTCCAAGCGGAACGCTACTGACTCAGAAATTTGAGCGCCACCACCGAGGGCGATTCTGTTCATGCCGAAGCTGCCACCAGCGACCACTGCTTGTAAATCACTATCACCGAGCTTGGGTTTTTTTGGCACATAGTTGATGGTGCTGCCCAGCGCACCTACTCCGTTAATCACCGACCCCGCGCCCCTAAGCACTTCCACCCGTTCTAGAGTCCACGTGTCAGCGGGAAACGTAACCGTGCCTGCAGTGATATACAGGCGAGTCCCGTCGTATGTATACACAGTAGAATTGTGTCCATTAAAGCCTCGAGAAGAAATAGATGTGCCACCATTGCCAGGACTGGCGCTAGCTGAAACTCCAGCGGTCCGGGTGACCGCGTCCAGCGCACCGTAGTCTCCCTTGGTAGCGATCTCTTCCCGAGTAATGATACCGACACTGGCCGGCGTATCTAGCGCTGAGAGTCCTAGCCTGCTGCCGGCATCATTCCTGGCACCTAATCGAATGCTGCCAACACCGCCTTGGCCTTTGATGACAATTTCATCCACGATTTTTTGGGCGCTTAAGTTACCGCTGGCGACAAGTAAGCTTATCGCGAAAGCTAGGCATGAACATTTGCTAGTACCATTACTACATGGAGTTACAAGCATAGAATTTTTCCTTTAAGAGAGACATGGCCCGATTAGAAATTGGCTAGTCTTCAGTCTAGTTGATTTCAAAAGGTCAGATCTTAGTCAAAACCCAGCCTTTACGGCAGTTTAAAACCGTTTTTTAACGTTAACCGAAGGAAGAAAAAGATAAGTTCTGGCCGCACTTGTTGTTAATCTCTAACCATTCAGCTTTTACGCAACATAGGGGTCACAAATGCAGAAAATGGGGATTATTGGTTTGGCTAGCAAGTTTAGGGATGGTTCTAAAGCTGGTTTGTTTTTTTGTTTAAGCCTTACTCTCATAGCCTGCTCGAGTGAAGACATTGATTGGATAGATATCCCATTACCTGAAAGTGTCTTCTATAATGAACAGGCTGAGTTTCGCAGCGATGTGATTGAAATACCGGTGTTTGCCTTGAAAGATTTAGAGTACAAACTCAATATGAAACAGGGCCACGCGATTACCTACAGCTGGAAGGCTTTTGGTTTGAATGATCCCGAGAAGCTGCTGATAGAATTTCATGGACATACTATTCGAGAAACAGAAGCACCAGGGGATCTCATGTTTTATAAAGTGGGCCGCAGCGATTCTTCCAGCGGCTATCTGGTAGCGCCATTCGAAGGTATCCATGGCTGGTATTTCTCAAACGAAACTGGTGAAGACATCAACGTGATTTTGACTGTAAGTGGCTTTTATGACCTTGAAGAAAGCTAAGACTGCACTATTTGTAATACATCGCTGGCTTGGCATTGGCATGTGTCTACTTTTTGCCATGTGGTTTGCCACCGGCATAGTGATGATGTACGTAGAATATCCTGAGTTAACCACTACAGAAAGGCTGGCAAACTTACCGGCTCTAAAAACAGCTCAGATTCAACTCTCTCCTTTTGAAGCTGCCAAATCTGTTACCGAAAGTGTTTTTAGCGGCCTTAAGCTAACGACAGTTTTGGGCCGCCCAAGCTATCGGTTCACGACCCCAAGCGGACAAGACCATTTCGTTTTTGCCGACAGCGGCGAGTTACTGACCTCCGTCGATGAAAAACAAGCGCTACTCGCTGCCACGCAGTCTGGATTTCATCTTCCTGACGAGACCCCAAGCCATGCAGGTTTAGTCGATCTCGATCAATGGACACTGTCGGCGGGTCTAGACAAACACCGCCCACTGCATAAAATTGAACTCAATAACGCCAGTCGCGGCGTACTGTATATTTCCAGCAGCAGTGGTCAGGTTGTGCGCGACACCGCGAAAGGCGAACGCTTCTGGAACTGGCTGGGGTCAACCTTGCACTGGATTTATCCGGCAATTCTTAGGCAGAACAATTCTCTGTGGCGGGATGTCATTGTCTACGTTTCACTGATCGCCATTATGTCTGTCGTCAGCGGAGCAGTGATTGGGTTTATGAGAATCCGAATTAGGAATCCTTACCGAGGAGGGAAAGATTGCAGTCCATATAAGGGCTGGATGAAGTGGCATCACATTCTTGGTCTACTCACTCTGGCGCTTATCTCCACCTATATTTTTAGCGGACTTATGTCCATGGGCCCCTGGGGGGTATTTAGCTCCAATGTATCACCACGTGGCCAACTGGCTCGCTATGCTGGAGATTTAACTCTGCGCCTTTCCAACTTAACCGTACCCGAGCTAGTCGCCCCGAATGAGCCTATCAAAGAAATTCACTGGCATCAGATTCAATCGCAGCCTTATTACAGTTTAGTTCGATCTGCCACGGACAGAGTTGCTGGAGACAGTAGCACTAAAAAAACCCAGTGGTTATCCACCCGAATTGAGAAGGCCATACCGTCACTAATTCCAAGCGCAACCCTTACCAGCTCAGAACTGATCACCGAACAGGATGATTACTATTATTCTCGCCATAACCGTTATCGCCCCCTGCCGGTGTATCGCGTCAAGTTTGATGATCCTAACGCTTCTTGGTTTCACATTGACGCGGCCAATGGCGAGGTTCTGAACAGAGTGGATAATGCCAGCAGACGAGAGCGTTGACTTTACAACGGATTGCACAGCTTGGATTTTCAATTGCTTTGGAAACACAGGCCGCTATGGGACATCATAGTCATTGCCCTCAGTCTGATCGGCTTTGGGTTTTCGGTTACATCTGTGGTGGTCGGATGGCGACGACTGACTAGCTCGGCAAAAGTTAATAAAATAGAGTGATGCAGGCCTGAGCTTACACAATTTCATCTTTATAAAAACCGTCGATTTCTCCATCTGAAAAACCCAAACCTTGAAGAATATCACGGCTGTGTTCACCAACATCAGGCACTGGATTTAAAGTCGGCTCAAATTGGTTATTGTTTCCTGGAGGTAAAAAGCTTTTAACAGTACCCCCAGGAGTCTTAGTTTCAACGATCCGATTTAGGGCCTGCAACTGGGGGTGATCCCAAGCGTCCTTCATTTCATTGACGTCGGCATAGGCAATCTTAGCTTGATCGAGTCTGTGCTTTAAATCAGCAGCATTAAACTGCGAAAACTTTAATTCAATGATTTTCTTCAATACATCTCGATTGCCAGACCTCAGCTGATTATTAGCAAAGCGGGCATCGCACGACAAGGTTTCATCCCCTAACACGACTGAGCAAAAGTCTAACCATTCTCGCTCGTTCTGCAAGCCAATCATTATTGCTTTGTTATCGCCAATGGCAAACGCACCGTAGGGATAAATACTAGCGTGATCGGCGCCGAATCTTTGCGGAGGCTCCGCGCCATCGTAGGCATAGTTCAACGGAAATCCCATCCACTCAACCATTGCCTCCAACATCGAAATATCTATTTTGCTGCCAAGACCGGTTTTAGCTCGCAGAATAAGCGCCGCCAAAATTGCCGACTGTGCCTGCATACCTGCAGCAATATCGGCTATAGAAATGCCACTCTTGACGGCAGATTCTGGCGTGCCGGTAATAGACAAAAAACCAGATTCCGCCTGTACTAAAAGATCGTAAGCCTTCTTGTCTTTGTATGGACCTTCGTCCCCGTAACCTGAGATATTGCAAAATATCAGTTTTTCAAACTGAGAGTGAAGCGCTTCATAGGACAATCCCATTCTCGAAGCCGCTGACGGCGCAAGATTTTGTACAAAGACATCGGCTTGCTCGAGTAAGCGCTGCAAAATTGGCTTTGCCCCGGGATGCTTTAAATCAAGGGTTAAACTTTCCTTTGAGCGATTCACCCACACAAAATGGGAGGATTGACCCTTTATGCGGCTATCATAGTGACGAGCAAAGTCGCCACTGCCCCGGCGCTCCACTTTGATTACTTTAGCGCCAAGTTCAGCCAATTGACGGGTGCAAAGAGGGGCTGCTATTGCATGCTCAAAAGAGATAACTGTGATGCCACTAAGAGGAGATTTATTTTGCATAGCTGAGCTTATGTTGTGGTTGAGAGAATACTGGTGAGAAGCTGTTGAAGCTTAACCCTAAATCTGATTTGTGAACAAGTCTCGATTAAGCTGTATCCGGAGCTGTGCCCAATGCCATGCCAGAAGCTACCTCCAATCAAGCCCGAAACATCCAAAGATATAGCCTAAAGACCACTTTTGGCAGGGGTTTCTTATCCCCCCAACCAAAAGCTCTTATGTGAAAACTGAATTATCTTCTGCATTCCAGTCTTTTTCACTCTTAAGCAAGACCAAAAGCTGGGCGCAATCGCGTGCCTAAAGTGCTACCTATAAACGCAGCGGCGAACCAGAGCCAGCCGTGCATGCTGGTAGAAGATATACCACCAAAATAAGCGCCAATGTTACAGCCGTAGGCTATACGTGCTCCATAGCCAAGAAGTAGCCCACCAATAACTGCAGCCACTAATGAGCGCATAGGAAGCTTAAATGATGGCGCGAACTTTCCTGCCATACTGGCGGCAAATAGAGCCCCTAGGACAATGCCAAAGTTCATTACAGAGGTGATATTGCTGAACACACTGGCATCTAGCGAGGCGGCCTGACCCGCCCGCTCCCAGTATGCCCAACTAGATACATCAAGGCCAAAAAAACTACCCACCTTTGCACCCCATAGAGCAAAACCAGAAGTCACCCCCCACGGTCTGCCAGCAAGTAAAAGTGTTGACGCATTAACCACTGCCAGGGCCAAAGCACCTGCTATAAGCGGCCAAGGGCCTCGCAATAACGAAAAAGGCGGATTAGTTTCCTCAAACAAAGAGCCGTGACGATGCTTTTCATAGGCCGCTGATGCAAACCAAACCACGCCAAACATAATGAGGCTTATACCAACAGCTCCTATACCACCGTAGTTTTCTAATAATGAAAAGGCCGCGAGGCTTGGTCCATTTTCCCACGAGCCCCAATGCAACGTTCCAAGCACTGAACCCACAATGAAAAATACAAGCGTGACTAGCATGCGTGCATTGCCGCCGCCAACGGTGAACAAGGTGCCCGACGCACAGCCACCGCCGAGTTGCATACCAATGCCAAACATAAAGGCACCGCAGATGACTCCTAAACTTAAGGGATTGACGTTACCTCGCAGACTTGTTCCAGAAAATTCGCCCTGGGAAATAAAGGGAACAAAGATAACGACCGTCACGGCTAACATAATCATTTGTGCCCGCAGGCCAGCACCCCGCCCGCTCGTCACCATATTTCGCCAAGCGGCAGTAAAACCAAACGCCGCGTGATAAAGAATAATACCCGCAAACAGACCCACCATGAACAACGCTGCTTGGCGCCAGCCATAGCTGAAGATCAAAAAAAGCAAAAGGATTGAACTAACAGTAAGTGAAAAAACAACGCCTCGCCTATTTCGAAGTTCAGCAAAACTGAGACTATCGATAACTGGTGTCATTTATGATCCCCTTTAGAGATTCTTATTAATATAAGCTATTCAGTGTACTAGCAGAACTTAAAACCAAACAGTGAATAGGGAAAAATTTAACTAAGCAGCATAGTACGCCTATTTGTTTTACTAAATCCAAACTTCATTTTCTGTGACAGGCACTTTAGCGCCGATATTTATGAATCCACGGACGCTATTACCAACTTTATGAGCAGCATTTTACCTCTGTAATGATGCAGGTTTGGCTCGACTAAACCTTGGACATTGCGGCCATTTCACCCTGAGAAATGTTTAAGTGGCCGCCTCTAAAACCAATCTAAAGATTACCGTCCAGAACGATATAGGCTTCGTCAGCACCCTTGTGACAGTGCTAGTCAGAGCTTTCTTGAGTTTTGACTGTCTTAAACTAATACTCGTTCTACTGAGCGATTACTTTGGATAACCGCTCATCACTGCATAAGAACTTATTCAATCAATTAACTATGTATTATCGTACTTCCGCAGAAGCGAAGTATGCAGTGGGTATCGATAGTCCAATCACAGATATTTTAAATCAGTAGCTGACTAATAAAATAAAGTAAAAAAAGCCAATTATAGTCAGCCGCATTTAAAACCAAAGCGACTGCTAAATAAGCTCAAAATGGGACATTGCTAAAGCGCCGTATACTACAGAAACTATTATCGCCCTTAAGCTACGTCCTGCATTAAAAACTATCATACGTTCTAAAATTAAACGTCAGCGAAGTCGCTTTGATGAGCTCAGTGACCGAAGCATCACGAGCCTCGAATTTTTTGCTGCGAAAAATAAATTACATGTATATTTTCCCAAAATTCTGAATATCGTGGCAGCCAAAGTTATCAGTATTTAGGCCATCACATTTCGCCCCTAGAGTTTATTAAAATTTCTTTTGTTTACTGCTAATCCAAATCTGATATGAAAAGCTAAAAAGAATAATTGAAGGCACTTTGTGTAGCAAAGCAAGACGAGCTTAACTTTTTTAATTAACGGATTAGTTCCAGCTTTCACATCAGGCACCTGCGTTAAGAACTAATATTTTGATAACTTTTATTAATAGAAAAGGCGCTCCAGTCACGAAAATATTTACCTAATACCAAATTTTCCCTTGCGGCTTATCCTCGCGAGAGTTTTTGGTTTCGAGCACACTAAATTTTTCAGAAAATAAAGGACCCTAAAAATTTAGGTTCTAAAATTCAAAAGATTAGCTTACCTTGGGCTACCTTTTCCCCTAGGTGCCTGCCTTAGTCTGATGAGCTTTAATCAGCCCAGCGGCGACTGTCTCCTCGGCTGACTCCAGTATTTTTTAATAAGGCTTAACAGCCGTTGGAATTCACTTCATTGACTGAGTTATTCTTTGTAATGGTGTTTCTATACTTATTAGTTCAAGCCTTATTAGTTCAAGAACTATAGCAAACCTAAACGGCCTTTATTCGAGTCCTGATTTAACACTACCAAGGTTTTAGCTCTGACAATTAATTCTGGTGCCAATTAAAATATTCAGTTCTACCCATCTTTTGAAAGGGCTTAAAACCGCAGCGTCTGCTCACTTACCAAATCTTGCTCAATTTCACTTTCGGTAAAAGGCAGCTTAATCCACTCGCTTTTGGAATAGAGTTTAGTCAGATCAGAGTAATGAGGAGAGTCCGGCTCAGGGGATTGAGAATAAGTAAGCACGACCTCAGCATTTGGCGTGCCGTCGTCATTCCATGTCACAGTTTGAATGTAACTGTTACCGTGGGTGATTGGACTATAACCTTTTGCCTCGTCGTTCAGTGCTGATGTGATAACACTAAACATACCGGCACGTCCTGAGCCTCCTGGTATACCGATTTTTTCACCGTTTCTCACTGCAAACTGAACATCGCCCCACTCTGCATTCATAGGAATATCCAGCGCGTTTAGTTTTTCAACAGCGGTATTCAATGCACTCGACACGAGCTCCTGCGTCGCAGAGTTTTCAAGCGTCAGCCCGCGAGGCGTGTTGATAGGGTCATCTAAATCAAATGGAACTGCATAATGTTGATTGATTCCTCGTGCTGCAGACCAAAATTCATTGAAGATATGTGCGCCAACGCTGTCTATGTCTTGGCGGCGATCCCATTGGCTTAGCACTCCACAAGCGTTAACTACCTGCGCATCAGTCTGAGTATTGCAAACCGTTAGAACATCATCCAAGAACAGTTCAGCGCCATAATGACGATGACTAAACAGTAAATCTTCAACCGATTGCTGACTAAATTTATCTCCGCTTTTTAAAAGCTCGCCAACAAATTTTAGACCGGCACGGGTTCGCAGTGAGCGTGCTGACTGCTCGTTACCTATGATAGGTGAATAACCTTCCAGTCGGTTATCCGGGTTTGATAGCCAATAGGAGTCATTCATATTGCTGACGTAATTTTCGGTAATCAAACTAGGCTGCTGAGTGGGTGGCATTAACCCCGGATGTGCCGAATTCGAATCTACTTGCCAATCGCAGCTTGGATCTGACCCATTTAAGGTAATGGCCCGTCTGCCACCGCTGCCTTCTTGCCCGACTTCACAGCGCTCGATAAGCTCGGCGGAGACATTAGGGATAGCAGACATATCCGCATAAAGCGCGCCTCCGGAACTGTCAGCAGCAATTGTATTGACGAAAGCGGCTGCTTGATACTTACCGAGCGCATCTCGAAGTTCTGAGACGTTCTGTGCATTTTGCATTGCTCTGTATTGATCGCCACTACGGTAGTTTTCATAATTCACATCGCGCATGACATAGACATAGCGATCTGACCAAGGCGTGGTTTTACTCACGACAACCGGCCCTAGATGAGTCATATAGACGGTGCGGTTAACCAAGCCGTTTTCAGTTTCCACATCAACATTAATCGGCTCTATTGCGCGAACTTCATCACCTAGCCGGTAAGACATAGAATCGCCTGCCACCAGATCTAGGCGAAACATAGTAAAACGAAGTGCTGTGGACACGGTATGAGTCCACGCTACTTTATCGGTAAAACCGATTGCTATGCGCTGAGTAGAGATGAGACCAACCCCCATTACATCCATCTTACCGGGAAGGGTTAAATGGGCCATATGAAAGCGTGACGCTCCATGCCAGGGATAGTGGGGATTGCCTAATAACACGCCGCGGCCATTTTCAGTTAGTTCACTGCCGAATGCTAAGGCGTTGCTGCCAACCATATCTGGGTCAACAAATAAATCCATTGAATCAAGGGATGCCAATTCCATGCCCGGCGAGGCTTTAGCGATTTCCGCTGTAACTCGGCCCAAGCCATAACGAATACCAGAGCCTAACGCGAGCTTAGCGAGATCGTTTACATCGATAGGTTTAACCCAGTCGGCCCCATTACAAGATGCTGGTAGTTGCCCTTTGTTTACCTCTAAAAAGTTGTTGTAACCAGCCGCATAGCCTTTATCCATTTCTTTGTTATCTTGGCTGGCACTGGCCAAGTATTCGTCAATTTTACCGGGATGAAGCAAGGCTTTATGGAATGCATCGCCATTAATATTTCGCTCAGAATCGCCAAAGTATTTAGCCCTCTCGCCACGTACGGTGATCAGTTCTTTGGCAAGTACGCAAACAGTATTAGTTGCTACCGCATGAGCAAATCCATAGCCCAAGCCTTCCCATGATTCAGCCTTTACATGAGGTATGCCATGGCTAGTCCATCGCAGCTCTACTTCATTTGGCATATTAGTGACAGTAGATTCGGCTTGGGCTATTGTTAAGTCATTGTCCACTGCAGCCTGTTCCATCGCTGGTTGGTCTGAACACGCTGCCAACAAAAAGGCAAAATTCAGTAGCGTAAGCTTGCCAACGCGAATGAGAAAACGGCTTTTGGCTTGCTTAAATTGTCTAGGTAGTGGAATCATATCGTTGACCTTTTTTTAAAGCATCGTGTACAGCATCACTTTTATGGCGTTGGCAGTGCTTCTACATAATGCGAAATTCAATTGCCCTTTATTTGAGCTTACGCCTTATTCGTACTGGTTAAAAGATGTAGAAATTCCGTTTCATTTGCCAGCATCCAGCTAAATCTGCCCCTCACGCCTTAACCTTTTAGAAATAAGCCTAATTTACTTATTATGCGGAGTCTCTAGCCGTTTATGCCACTGCCTGTATAATCGCGGTTCAACAGAATTCTGCACAGAGTGAGACTTGTTATGAGCGAGATAAATGATCCTATAGTTATCGTTGGCCAGGCCCGCACCCCGATTGGGGGGCTTGTGGGAGATTTATCTGAGGTTAGCGGCACTGCTCTTGGCTCTACCGCCATAAGTGCGGCAGTTTCCCGCGCCGGATTGGAAGCCAATGCCGTAGACGAAGTGATAATGGGCTGCGTCCTACCCGCCGGTCTCGGTCAGGCACCTGCTCGGCAAGCCGCTTTAGGCGCAGGCCTGCCAAAATCTACTGGCTGCACCACGATAAATAAGGTCTGCGGCTCTGGCATGAAATCAATAATGCTAGCCCACGACCTGCTGATAGCGGGAACTAACAAGGTCATGGTTGCCGGCGGCATGGAAAGCATGAGTCGGGCCCCTCATCTTATCCCTCAGGCCAGAACAGGCTATCGTTTTGGCCATGGCAAATTGCTTGACCACATGGCCTTCGATGGACTAGAAGACGCCTATGAGGGCGAAGCGATGGGCGTATACGCAGAATCATGCGCCGATAAATACAGCTTCACTCGGGAAGCACAGGATGAGTATGCTATTACCTCCTTAAAGCGTGCCCAAGCCGCCATCGAGTCTGGTGCTTTTGAAGAAGAGATCACGCCTGTTACTTATACTAGTCGCGGCAAAGAGATTAGAGTCACTCAAGACGAGCAGCCTATGAAGGCTCGCTTCGACAAGATTCCACAGTTACGGCCGGCTTTCAAGAAAGATGGAACTGTGACTGCGGCGAATGCTAGTTCGATTTCAGACGGTGCGGCGGCGGTCGTATTAATGAAGTTGTCCGAGGCTACCGCGAGAGGCTTAAATCCCTTGGCAAAAATCATCGCCCATACCTCTCATTCACAGCTACCTAGTGAATTTACGATGGCACCGATTGGCGCCTTAAGTGCACTGTTTAAGAAAACGGGCTGGGACAAAGATTCAGTCGACCTATTTGAAATAAACGAAGCGTTTGCTGTCGTGCCCATGGCCGCAATCGAAGAGCACAAGCTTGATCACGACAAGGTAAACGTCAATGGTGGGGCCTGTGCCCTAGGTCACCCTATTGGCTGCTCCGGAACTCGCATTGTAGTCACGCTGGTCGCAGCACTTGCCAAACGAAATAAAAACCGTGGCATCGCCTCTCTATGTATCGGTGGCGGAGAGGCGACGGCTTTGGCCATCGAACTTTTTTAGAGTTTAAAATTTGCACCTGAACATGCGTCAGGCCTAATGTTCAAACTATACAATAGCGACTTTTCTTGAGGTGATTCTACGCCATGATTTTTAACGAAGAACAAAGCCTAATCCAGCAGACAGCTCGTCAGTATGTGGCCGAGAAAATCACACCATTTGCAGCAGGCTGGGACCGAAATAAAACCTTTCCTCGCGACGCGCTAAACGGATTAGCCCAGCTTGGCTTCTATGGCATGCTGGTACCTGAACAGTGGGGAGGCTGTGATATTGGCTATACCTCTGCGGCTATTGTGTTAGAAGAAATTGCAGCCGGCGATGCAGCTTGTTCAACCATTATCAGTGTAACCAACTCTGTTGGCTGTATGCCTATTTTTCAATTTGGCGATGAGTGGCAAAAAAATGAATTTCTTAAGCCTCTAGCATCCGGTGAAAAATTAGCTGCGTTTTGTTTAACTGAACCACAGGCTGGAAGTGATGCCGCAAATATCAAAACTAAGGCCGTTCTCGATGGAAACGAATATGTTCTTAATGGCACAAAACAATTTATTACATCTGGCAAGAATGCAGACATTGCTATTGTCTTTGCTGTAACCGACCCAGAGGCTGGCAAGAGAGGCATTAGTGCATTTATTGTTCCAACCAATACCCCTGGCTACATTGTAAACAGTGTTGAAGACAAACTTGGTCAACATGCCTCTGACACCTGCCAAATAATGTTTGAGGACTGCCGTATTCCATTAACTAGCCTGTTGGGGGAAGAAGGCCAAGGCTATAAAATTGCCTTAGCTAACTTAGAAGGCGGGCGAATTGGCATAGCGGCCCAGTGCGTAGGCATCGCGCGTGCGGCACTCGAGTCGGCACTGTTATTTTCCAAAGAACGTTTAGCTTTTGGTAATCCCATTGCTGAATATCAAAGCATCTCCTTTAAACTTGCTGAAATGGCCACTCAAATAGAAGCCGCTAGGCAGCTTATATTTCATGCGGCACAGCTCAAAGATCAGGACTTGCCTTGTTTAACTCAAGCCTCGATGGCAAAACTATTTGCCTCCGAAATTTCCGAAAAAGTGTGCTCTGAAGCGATTCATATTCATGGCGGTTATGGCTACCTTAAAGACTTCCCGGTTGAACGTTTTTTTCGCGACGTAAAAGTTTGTCAGATATATGAAGGCACCAACGAAGTTCAAAAAATGGTGATTAGCCGATCTCTTTAACTTCGATTACCCGAGATGAAGCTATCTTTAAGTTAATACAAACTAGCCTCAAAACCGATGACGTAGAGACGCGCCTCTGCTAGGTTTAGTACCAAGGCCCGATTGGCACAAACAACCAAAAAGCCACCGCGATTACAGCAGGAATTACCATTAGAATTACCATTGTCTTTACCCTGACCATTTCTTTACCTCGGTTTGTATAGTATATATTTATCTTTCACTGATCTTTTTTACCCTTCAACTAATCTCTCTTTTATCTCAAGCTCATCGTTCACCTACCTTCATTTATCCGTCACCAGCCTTTGCTAATTCCATCATTGAATCGGTACACCATTGGCACTGAGCGGTCATCGGACGCGCCCCAGTCACATCACCAAAAATAAACATTGCTAATATGACATTAGCGCAAGTGATTGCTTTGAACTCCAGGCCATTACTTGGCACCCGTTTGGTCTATAGTTTTCATCTCCGCAAGTTCTTCAAGACTAAATCTTGGCGTAATATGCGCGGGACAGTTCCAATCGAATGCGTGCACGTCGATGAAGAAAACCCGCTCACACGTGGCCTTATAATCAGACAAGGCCAACTTGTCCAAAATATCTGAACTCACTAAAGACACATCTTGCACCCGTACATGTCCAAGAAGTTTTAATCTCCGCCTTCTTGCATAGTCCATCAGAATAATCGAGCAACGGTTATTACCGGCAAAGTTGCCAGTGCTAACCAATTGTCTGTTACCGCGAAAGTCCGGATAAGCTAAAAGGTTGCCGTCCAAGTTTTTTAGAAAGCCTTTTGGACCCCCACGGTGTTGAACATAGGGCCAGCCTGTCTCACTTACCGAAGCTAAATAGAATGAATCCCTTTGCGATATAAAATTAGTCTCCCTAAGCTTTAGCTGCGCATTGGGACCAAAGTTTTTTTCAAGGTTTTCATTTTGCTCAATCGAACCAGACGCTAACTGGGCAGCTTTTACATTAGCTGTGAACATGGTTTGCGCAAATTTATGTGTTATAGCACCTTCCCTCATTTATGCCTCAGCGCTGCTCTGATTCACGGCAGCCAAACCTATGCGCCGCTCACCTGATGAAATCGGTACATCATTTGCACTCATATCTCGACGCTGCATATACCCATTCTCGTCAAATTCCCAATGCTCGTTTCCATGGGTTCTAAACCACTGGCCTGTTTTTGCATCCTGCCACTCATACTCAAACCGCACCGATATGCGATTGTTGTTATAGGCCCATAGCTCTTTCATTAATCTGTAATGAAGCTCTTGCTTCCATTTTTCGGTCAAGAAGGTCTCTATAGCCTCTCTACCGACAAAAAAGAGATTTCTGTTTCGCCATCGGGAGTCGTCTGAATAGGCTTTAGCTACGCGCTTCGGGTCACGGGAATTCCAAGCGTCTTCTGCCGCTTGCACCTTGGCTTCAGCTGACGTTAAGTCAAAAGGGGGGACTGGATGTCTTTGCATAATTTTTCCTTAAATTCTGGCTATGTCTACTTCTTAACAATCAGACTTCGTACTCATAGAGCAGTTTTGAAGATGGGATTTATGACCCTTCATCGGTGGATTTTTCGGGCTAAAGACATTCACCGGGCGCTCAACTCAAACCCTAAGTGAATGTTGGCTTTGCGACTATGACCAATTATTAGTAGTGCTCAGCTAAATACTTAAAAAGGCTTCAGCCTACAACAAACAAATCTGGCAATATCCAGCCATCATCCGTTGCATGTTTTTGAGGCTGGTACAGTGGCATAACGTAATCCCAACCTTGCGTGATCGGCAAATAATTATCGTTATTAGGATCACCACCAAAATGTATGGTGTATGAGCCGTTTTCGTTAGGGGTGGCGGTCAGGTTGTTCACACTATAGGCATCGTGAATATTCTCTTGAAAACATCCTTCTTCGTTATACACACTAAGCGAGCAAAAACCATCAACCGGCACATCTTTTACTGTCAGCGAAGAACTAACAACAGGAAGCTGAAGTTCTAATGAATAACAACACATTCTCGATCAATTACTTTTGAAAAATCGACCGACCCATCAGTGGACTATTCATCTAGACGGCGTATACATGGCAACAAACATAGCGCAATAGGTTTCTTTATTTGCTGCCAACAGCCAATGCAGCGTTTACTTGCATCTTCTTTATTATTATCAACCCTACTATTTGAGTCGCGATCACTACAATTACACTACCGCTATACCCAGTGATACCAGCAATAGCAAAGCCGACTAAACTAATGCCACCATTAAACAAGGCATAGGGTAACTGAGTTCTGAAGTGTTCTATTTGGGGGCAGCTGGCACCTGTAGACGCAAGAATAGTGGTTTCTGAAATCGGCGAACTATGGTCACCAAACAACCCCCCAGAAAGTACAGCGCCAATGCAAGCATACATTGGCGCCTCAATCTCATAGGCGGTAGGAATTACCAACGGCAACATGATTGCGAAGGTTCCCCAAGACGATCCAGTGGCAAACGAGATAATTGCCGAGAGCAAAAATGCCACCATTGGAAACATCCAACCGGGCAGACCTGCTTTAGCAACTTCTGCTATGTATTCGGCAGCCCCGAGCTCTCTACCAATATCGCTCAAAGCCCAGGCGAGTAGCAAAGTGATCGCTACCAACATCATTCCGCTGACGCCCTTAAGATAGATGTCTACGCTGCTTAGAACGCCTCTCACTTTGTAGATCGACATTAAGGCGATGAGAAAAACCGCAGCAAAAAAATAAGATGTGGACAAGCCTGCTCTAAAATCTGTTCCTGAAACTTGATCCAACGGAAAGCCTAATGGCAGCAACATAATAGCCAATACACTGGCCATAACTAATAGAGGGCCCCAAACAAATATCGGTTTTGCGTTTGGATGAGTAAACGTTTTCACCTGATCTATCGAACTATGGCCTGCTTCCTCTTTTTGCTCATTAGTGATCTGTCCTTTTGCCGCTATGGCGCTTCCCACATTAACTGTTTTAGCTCCAGCCTGTTCCACCTTTGCCATAGCACCGAAGTCCAACCTTAAAACAGCCAACAAGGGTACCATCAATACAGCAAGCCAAGCATAGAGCTGGAAAGGTATGGTTAGAACAAATGCGGTGAACTCGCTTTCCTCGATACCCAGGGCTTCATACTCCTGATAAATCAAACTCATAATGTAGACACCCCAGCCTATAAAAGGAACTAAGATCGCAACCGGAGATGCTGTGGAATCGATAATGTAAGCCAATTTTTGCCGAGACACTTTAAGTCTATCCATTAAAGGTCTAAACACCGGCCCTACTATCAAGGGTGTACCTAAGTCTGAAAAGAAAATAGAAATGCCACCAAGCCAAGCTGCGATTTGCGCCTGCATTGGCGTTTTCACCCAATGATTAATCCGCCTGGCAAAAGCAGCCCCGCCACCACTTTGTTCAACCAGAGCTACAAACCCACCAATAAATGCCAAAAGTACTAGTACGCCCGCGTTATAACTATCAGTAAGCTCTGGAATCAGGTGCGATTTAACCATTATTCCAAGTGCAGCGAACGGCTGCGGGCCATTGATCATCAAAACACCAGCGAGCACCCCGGTAAATAAACCCACGATGACATTACGTGTCGTCAGTGACAATACCAGTGCAACTCCAATGGGGATCAACGAAGTAATTTCAGTTTCATTCATAGTGTATTTAACGCATTAGGGGCGGCAATTAACCGCCTTTTAATAAAAATTAGATAGCAGACATACCATTGTGACTCACAGGGTCCGAGCATAACAAACCAGCCGGTGAAATCAGCATCAATCTTCTAATCATTCTTTATCTACTCCATCTACTACTCGGTTTTTACGAAGTATTTAGTAGCTTTTTTCGAGGGGATTTTCGAGCCGCAATGGGTGATCCTTCGCTTTATACGAATAGTTATCAAAAAAATCACTGAGCTAAAAAAGGCATCAGGCAAAGTTCAATCCTAATTAATTACAATAATTTATAAATAATCAACGTTCGATATCGAGGACAAAATATCTATGTTCAATTCTTTAAAAAGTGACCTGCCTGCCAGCATCGTTGTGTTTTTTGTAGCCTTACCCCTCTGTTTGGGCATCGCTTTGGCTAGCGGCGCACCACTGTTTTCTGGACTTATCGCAGGAATTATCGGAGGCATCGTGGTTGGTATACTAAGCGGCTCCCAAATTGGGGTCAGTGGCCCTGCGGCAGGCTTGGCGGCGATCGTATTGGCCGCCATATCAACCCTTGGTAGTTTCGAGAATTTTCTTATGGCGGTGGTGCTTGGCGGCGTCATCCAAATCGTATTAGGTATCTTGAAAGCTGGCATTATCGGCTATTACTTTCCCTCATCTGTCAATAAGGGCATGCTGACAGGCATAGGTATCATTATTATCCTAAAACAGATTCCCCATTTCTTCGGTTACGATGCTGACCCTGAAGGTGATTTTGCTTTCTTTCAAGTAGACGGTGGCAACACCTTCTCTAGCATCATCAATACCATCGACAATGTCAGCCCAGGGGCCACACTAATCGCCATGATTAGCATGGGAATCTTATTGCTTTGGGATATAGTGCTGTCCAAGAAATCGAGGGTCTTCCAGTTGGTCCAAGGCCCTTTGGTGGTCGTGGCGGCGGGTATCATTTTTTATCTGCTCACGCGCAATAGCACGACATTTTCAATATCCGCCGAGCACCTTGTAAGCGTCCCTACGCCGGACAGTATGTCATCGTTTTTTGGTCAATTTATAACACCTAATTTTGGTGCTATTACCAATCCCCAAGTTTGGCTAACCGCATTTACAATAGCTTTAGTCGCCAGTCTCGAGACCCTACTTTGCGTCGAGGCTACCGACAAAATAGACACTCAAAAGCGAGTAACACCGACCAACAGAGAATTACTGGCACAGGGTACAGGGAACATTCTCTCTGGAATGATCGGCGGCCTTCCTATCACTCAAGTGATAGTTCGTAGCTCAGCCAACGTCCAGTCTGGTGGTCGCACCAAGATTTCAGCCATTCTTCATGGCATTTTCTTGCTAATTTTTGTGGTGATGGCGCCTGGACTCCTCAATATGATTCCTTTATCTGTACTGGCGGCGATTCTCTTCACTGTGGGATACAAGCTTGCTAAGCCTGCGTTGTTTAGAACAATGTATGATTTAGGCTGGAAGCAGTTCTTGCCATTCGCGGTGACTGTATTTGGCATAATCTTTACTGACTTACTTTTCGGCATAGGCATGGGCCTGGTAGTTGGAGTGGTTGTTATTCTCATTAAGAGCTACCAAAACTCTTTTTTCCTGCATAAAGAAGACGGCCAAGGCTCTGGACGAGTTAAGATGACCTTCGCTGAAGAAGTGACTTTTTTCAACAAAGGCGCCATTTTAAAAGAACTGGATAGTCTCCCAAGTGGCACTTTTCTTGAGCTGGACATAAGCAGCAACCGCTATCTTGACCATGACATCATAGAGATCCTGGATGACTTCTCCCACAAGGCGAAACTTAGAGACATCACTATTCAGATCATTTCCGTGAAAGGCGCAGTTGAAAACCCAGCAAGTTATTTGGAATACTTCAAATCGAGCCCTCAAACAGCTTAGATGTTTTTTAAACCTAAAAGGCCTCTAGCTCAAAAGTTGGGGCCTTTTTTTGACTAATTTTACATCAATCAATCCCCTCTCAAACCCTTCTTCACAAAAGCTTGGACCATGCAATCGCCTGACCGACCCTCAGAGAATCATGGCAGTTTGTAACAAACACTGATTATTAGTGCTTATTCCAAGTACAATCTCGCTCTTCCGAAATCCGGAGGCTATAAATTAGCCCCTTAATAATTAAAACAGGCCTTGTTTGTGTTTCCAATACGTATTATTCGCAGTGCTTCTCTATTATTTCCGTTGATTTTTGCCTCATTCCTCGCCACTTCAAACTCAGCATCAGCTCAGGTTAGCGAAGATGGCAACTCAACGATTATTTACCCCGCGTCTTTTTTTGATCAGTTTGTTCCAATTACAGCTTTGGATATGCTTGACCGTATCCCAGGACAAGAAACTTCAGCAAGTTCAGGTCCTGGTCCCGGCGGCAACCCGTCCTCCGGAGGCCGTGGCCTAGGCAGTGGTAGCGGTGGAAACCAGATCCTAATCAATGGCAAACGAGTCGCCGGCAAGAGCAATCAAGCTAGCGAACAGTTAAATCGAATTACTGCCGACCAAGTCAAAGAGTTTCAGATTATTCGCGGCACCTCCGGCGATTTGGATGTCCGCGGCAGCGGGCAAGTTGTTAACGTCATTTTGTTCGAAGAACTATCTTCTACAAGCATTTCCTATCAGGCCAGTATAGATGCCTACCAAGATGGCGAAATCAAACCTGGCGGCGTGTTCTCTATCAGCGGCCAAGGCGGCGGTTTCAATTATTTAATCAGCGCAACTAGCGAGCCTCGCTACAACAACTCCATCGGCAGAGAGACCAGTATTCTCGGCGATTTCTTAGCTAACGATTTAGTTCGTGAAGAATTTACCGTCGACCGAACCAATAACGAACTCAGTCTGAATATTGGCTACGACATCGCTAGTAATAGCAGCTTCAGATTCAATGCTCTTTATGGTAATAACGACAATCCAACGGATGTCGACCGAGTGACCTCCAACCTTAGAACAACTCCCAACGCCATTACGCTTGAGCGCGAGGACGTGCCAGGCGAACGTGACAATTGGGAGGTTGGCGGCGACTATGAATTCACCAGAGATAATGGCCATCGATTCAAGCTTTTGGCGATAGCGAACCAAGACAGCAGAGATACCACTAGAAATCGGTTTTTAACATTGGGGGATGGCTCGGAGGAACAAAATTTATTTCTAAATACGGGCGCCGTCACAGAAGAAAGAATCGTGCGGGCCGCCTACACCCTGGACCTTTTTGAAAGCCAAGACTTAGAATTTGGCATAGAAGGAGCCCAAACAACATTAGAGGCCTCCCTAGCCTTAGGACTTATTGATGCGACGGGCACTCCGTCACCTAACTTCGGCGGCCTTGTTCCTCAACCTGTAACCAATGCGAATTCTACCGTTGAGGAGATAAGATTCGAGCCTTTCTTAATCCATAACTGGAGAATAAATCCAAAGCTATCCGTTGAATCAACATTATTGTATGAAGAATCTGAAATATCCCAATCCGGCGACGTCTCAAACCAGCGGGATTTCAGCTTCATAAAACCGAAAGTTGATATTCGGTACGACCTCACACCAACATTGCAACTTCGAGGCGGCATTGAACGAATTGTAAGCCAACTGAGTTTTCGCGATTTCGTGGCCGCTAATGACGAAACTGACAATGACGTAAACACTCTTGGCGGCAATGCCGAGCTAAGGCAACAAACTCAATGGCGCTACACTCTAAACACTGAATATCGCCTTCCAAATGACATCGGTGTATTGAGTGGCGAATTTTTCTATGCTGATCATCAGGATGTTATAGACAGGGTCGATGCTTCCACGTCGGAGGATAATTTACTGTCTGCTAACGGAAATATAGGTGACGGGATAGAATACGGCATGAACCTTAATGCCAGTATGCGCATGAATATGCTCAACCTTCCGAATCTGCAGCTAACCTCTACTTTTACCCTTCAAGACTCTGAAGTAACTGATCCATTCTTAGGAGTTAAGCGCCGTTTTCAGCTTTATAACCGCGGCCGATTTACCTTTGCCTTTAGGCATGACATACCCAAATGGCGGGTGAACTGGGGCATGCAATATTTCGACCGCGTAGATGGCGGCATGTTTCGCTTTGAGGTTAACGACGTCGAGTTCCAAGTGGGCGAACCAATGGTGAATTTCTTTTCTGAATATATAGACAGCCGCGGTATTACTTATAGATTCGATGCTGCAGCCTTAACAAATGGCGCACAGATCAGAAGGAGAACGCGTTTCATCGGCAGAACTTCAGCTGGCATCCTTGAAGAGATTGAATACCGTAATACCACTACAGGCGTAGAGTTGGGTTTAACTATCAATGGAACTTTCTAACTTAGACCTAGTAATCTAGATATTTGGATGTCTTAAATGCCAATTGCTTGCCTGCTCGTATGCGTAGGCAATTCGACATAATTTTGCCTCGGACAGACTCCTACCAAGAAACTGAACAGCGTAGGGAGTATCAGCCTCAGAAAATCCGCAAGGAACAGTTATAGCAGGTGTTCCAGCCAAATCTGCGGGTATTGTAAACTGCCCCTGAAAATTTTGAATGACCGGTTTCAATGTGTCCATATTCCCGTATTGTAGCTGCGCCTCCACCTCAAAAACAAAACCGCCCGATGGACAAATTACAGCATCAACATCAGCCAACTGTTTTTCGAACCGACTTGTGATCTCATTGCGAATAACCATTGCTGCCCTATAGTCGTCCTCCGTCATGTTCAGACCCAGCTCTAACACATCTCCCAAATATCCGCCGTAATCCTTGGCCCGAGAAGGATAGGTCTTCCGGTGTGCCTGCAACGCTTCAAAAGCCGTGATCGGAAGCCAAGCGGCTCTCAGTTCCGCAGGGTCGTCTTCAGGCATTGAAACCGGAACCAACTTTGCGCCCAGCAGCACAAGAGTCTCTATCACTTTACTAATTGCCGACACTAAACCGGGATTTGTTCCTTTGCTAATATAGCGCTCATCCACACCAATTTTTATGCCGTCTAAGCTCAGCCTCAATGAATCCAAAATATTTGGAACCGCAACTTGCAAACTTGTTTCGTCACGGTGATCGAAACCTGCTATAGCTTCAAACACAACTGCTGCATCTTTTACAGTGCGAGTCATCGGGCCCACATGATCAAGCGATTGCGCTAAGGCCATAACTCCAAAACGACTCACTCGCCCATAAGTAGGTTTTAAACCAACAATACCATTTGCCATGGAAGGATAACGTATTGAACCACCAGTGTCTGTCCCAAGGCTAGCGAAGCAAAGACCCCCTGCGGTTGCAACACCGGACCCGCTGGACGACACGCCTGCCCAAAGATGGGCTCCCCATGGATTTATGGGAATGTCGAATTCTCTGTTATATCCCGAAAGCGCGCCTTCAGTTAGGTTGAGTTTTCCTAACAATACAGCGCCGGCGGTTTCTAGCTTTTCCACAACGGTCGCATCAAAAGTCGGCACAAAGTCTTTTCGGACTTTAAGCCCACCCATGGTTTTAATATCTTTAGTTAAGCAAAGATCTTTTACAGCAATAGGGATGCCATGAAGCAAGCCTCTATAATTCCCTGCCCCAATTTCTGCTTCTGCTTTCTTAGCTGCGAGCATTGCCCGATCAGCTGTCACGGTTGCATAACTCAACAAGGTCTTATCGACCTCGTAAATACGAGTCAGCATTAATTCAGTCAATTCGACAGGGGAAAGCTCACCTGTCTGAATCAACTTCGCAATCTGACACATACTATAGTAGTGAATGGAGTTAGCCATATTAAGTTGGGTCGCCACGCATTAGAAGATGAACTTATAGACCATCGGTAAAAGATCGATCTATAAGATTGAAAGCAAAGTTAAAAGCCTCAGCTGCTTTTTCCAAGCCTGAGATATGTTCAGGGTGTTGGAATAGCATGGCCAATCATTTTGCTTCCCTCAAACACAGCTAAATCCATAACATTGCGATCATCCACGAATACGAAATCCAGAACTGCGTTAGCGTTGCTATCTGAATGCAACATTACAATAAACATTTCACCTGGAGCTAAGCCCATAAATACTTCTATGTCGACATCAGCATTCGTGCCGTCGTTTAGAAATGTAGAAGCAATATACTTATCACCATTCGCGGCCCCATCCTCGAACGGATGAATAACCAGCCAGCCGTCACCGTCAATCTGCACTTCAGAGAAAGTAAGAATAGTGCCATCTCTACGAACATCTTCGACGTTAATCCAGTTTTTATCGCCGTTACCCATACTCATCGCTTGGGCGAGAACAATCATTGGGATAAATAAAATAACAACTGCTGCTGTGGTTTTTTTGATAGTAACTAACTTCATAGGATTTCCTCTTTTTAGACTCAAATTGTTTTAGTCTTTTTAGCAAATAAGACACTACCATTTTTTTACTCGATACTGCCAACATGCCCCAATACCTGTGGAATTATGGCATCGGCATGGGTAGTCATTAACCAATGTTCACCGTCAGTTTCAACAATTTTGTAAGGGCCTTTCATGTACTGTGCTTGATCAAGCACAGCGGCCCTTCCCACTGCAGCGTCATTTGCCCCCCAAACGAATAAGGTTGGCACTGAAGTTTCAGGTGTGGCCGTTAGTTTATCGCTCAAATTTCCCATTTGGCGGTACCAGTTAAGCGCTGACGACAAGGCTCTTGGCTCTGAAAACACCGCCAAATATTCAGCTATATTCTCAGCGTCCATACCCTCATAAATGCTCTTCAAAAGTGCTAGGCCATTAAATGTAAAGAGCACCTCGGGTACTATGGGTGTGTTAAATAAAGTAAAGTAACTGCTTCTGGATTGCTGGTCTGGGTCATTTTGCAGGGCATCTGAAAATGCCTGCGGGTGGGCTATAGATAGCGCTGTCCAGCTGAGCACTCGATCTGGGTGCTCAAGTACCGTTGCCCACCCAACCGCAGCGCCCCAGTCATGGCCTATTAGATGAAAGGTTTCCGCATTCAGCACATCGGCTATTGCCAATACATCACTCACTAAGTCGGACAGAGCATACTCAGCCGCATCGCTTGGTCTCGCTCCCGGGCTATAGCCGCGCTGATCAAAAGCGATCACACGATAGCCATCATCAGCTAAGACTTGAATAAGGGGCTTCCACATTGCAGAAGTGGCAGGAAATCCGTGCAACAAGATTACGGTTGGCCCTTCTGGCGTGTTACCCGCAACTCTCGCTCTGAATTCAAACCCATTCGCTTGGATTCTTAGCAAAGGGTTATCGATAAACGGCGAGTTTTGCGTATATAAAGGTAACGTGTCGGTCTGCTTGGTGTGGCTAAAACCGGAATCCAAAGATAAGTAGGACCCGATTCCAGCGATTATGGTCATCAGTAAAGTTAGCCCAACTAGGCCGACCCCTGTTTTCTTTAGCAGCTTAATCAGCATCAGTACTTTCCTCATAACAACCGACCCTAATGCCAATTGGCTAGCTTTAGCTCACAAATAAACTGCACTTCGCGGCTTACTTTAATGGCCTCTGCCCTAGGTAGCGTCGAGCTCTATAGACAGCTCTGGATCCGGCTTCAAATTTTTAAGCTTGATCGCCAACTCTCTTCGCACTAGTAAATAGCTTACCACCCCTTGAACAGTGACGGAGAGAATTGATACGTACCAAACTTGCTCAATAGTAAACCCCGGCTGGTACTTTAAATAAACTGCAATGGGAATGAAAATGCTTAAACGAATAACAGAACTCAACAACGCAGGCTGAGTATTGCCTAGCCCTTGAAATACCCCAGAGCAGGTGAATACGATTCCTTGCGCGATAAAGTTAAGAGAAATCAACTGCAGAAAGCCAGCACCCACCATGATCACTTCTTCATCACTGGTAAAAAACGTCAGTAAGAATTCTGGGCGCAGTAACAGCAACACTGTTGTTACTGCCATGACCATACTAGAAAGTAATATCCCCTTATTAAAAGTATCCCGCACCCGCCCCCCAAGGCCTGCACCAAAATTTTGACCAATAATAGGGCCGACAGCAAAAGCAATTGCCATGGTTGGCATAAAGATGGACTGCATAATCCGCCCGCCAATGCTAAAGCCGGCCTGAGCAGCGGCGCCAAAATCCTGTATTAACCAATAAACCATTGAGAAGTAGAGAAATAAAATCGCCATTTCTCCGCCTGCGGGCAAACCAATATCAAACATCTTTCGCCAAATATCAAAGCGAGGGCGCCAAAGGCTGCGCTCGAATGACACATATTTTTCCATTTTGAAAAAATAGAGGGTGAGAAGCACGACTCCGACTGATATAGAAATCGTACTTGCTAAGCCAGCACCCAGAACACCAAGCGCTGGACCCGGACCCCAGCCCGCAATCAGTATTGGCGCCAAAATAGTATTAAGAACCACGGTTAACACTTGAATTATCATTGCAGGCTTAACTATGCCTGTCGCCCGTAAAGACGACGACATCGCCATCATCGCAAACTGCAAAGCCATGCCCGGTAGAAACCAAAAAAGGAAAACCATCCCTTCGTTTAAAGCGGCTTCATCTGCTGTGATTACTCCGAGATAGGGCTTAGTAAAAGCATAGCCCAACACCAAAGTTATAACAGCGCAAATAGCGGACAACACTAATGACTGATTGAAAATCAAATTAGCTCCAACCTGATCTTTCCGTCCGACCGATTGCGAGATCATCGCAACTGCACTAACGCCGAGAACTTGAGTGAGAGCCATAATCATAAAAAGAATAGTGCCAGCGGCCCCAACACCGGCGACAGCATCATCACTAATGGCTGCTACAAAGTACAAATCGACTAACAGATAAAGTGTTTGAAAGATCATTCCAGCAGCAACAGGAATTGCCATCGCCAGAATTGTTTTTGTAGAAGAACCTTTGGTAAGGTCTTTCATAAGTACTTAGCCTCGCAAGGTTTACGTGGCTGTAATTAAGCCAAGGTGTTTGAGCCGCTTTTAATGGCATAGATTTGTTACTAACTTATTGAAATAGAATCGGAAATTAGAAATAGGGTGTATATTTTTGTCGCTTATCGCAAGGCTAACAAAATGATAGTCAACCAGTAGCAATTGAGCTCCAGCTAATGTCAATGAGTTTTCATTGGCACTTCATGCTTACGGCAGTTCAAATATAGCGGGATGGAGCTGAGGATAGCGCTTACATTCTAACTCACCATTGTCACCCAGCCGCATCTCTAGCCTGCTCTAGCATATGTCACCATAGCATCTAATTTCCGCACTCTTATTCTAATGTAACGAGGTACTTATAACAGCCTAGATGACACTCCGTTAACCGGTTCTAAAGGTTGGGTGTCTTTTTTAGTTGGACCTGAGGCACAATGGCCGCAATAATGAATACGTTACCAATCAACGTTCACTGTGTTCGCCAAAAAGTGTCAACTACAAAATGTCCGCTAAAAAATTTCGCCATATTACCGTCACAGCCGTAGTCATAGCCAATATGGTTGGTACAGGCGTGTTTACCAGCTTAGGGTTTCAGCTACTGGATATTCGATCCGGATTTGTTTTACTAATGCTTTGGGCTGTTGGCGGCCTAGCCGCCTTGTGCGGGGCCATGACTTACGCTGAACTAGGTGCTGCGATGCCGCGCTCGGGAGGGGAATACAATTTTTTGACACGCATCTATCACCCTGCCGCTGGCTTCGTATCGGGATGGGTCTCTGTGACGATTGGCTTTGCCGGCCCCGTCGCGCTGGCCGCTATGACTTTTGCGGCCTATGCCACCACGGTTATGCCAGGCGAACCTTCGGCGATCTTAGAAAAATCCTTAGCAGCAGGGCTACTTATAATTCTTACCTGTGTCCATGCAACCAATCGCCGCAACAGTGGCGCCATTCAATTGATATTTACCATCTTGAAAGTCGCCGTCATAGTATTGTTTTGCATTGCTGCGATTGTCTTAGTTGACTCTCCACAGCCGGTCAATTTTTTCCCAAGCGAAGGTGACGGCGCATTGCTCACCAGTGGCGAATTTGCTGTTGCGCTAATTTACGTGAGCTATGCGTACGCGGGTTGGAACGCCGCGACCTATTTAAGCAGCGAGCTAGAGGAACCGCAGCGAACATTGCCTTGGATTTTAATGACCGGCACTCTTGTTGTAATGACCCTTTATGTGGCACTGAATTTTGTCTTTCTTTATGCTGCCTCCATGGATTCAATGGCGGGCGAACTGGAAGTTGGCTACATAGCCGCCGAGGTTGCTTTCGGCGATGTTGGCGGCCGTTTCACAGGGATTGTTCTTGCCATGCTGCTCGTCTCTACAGTCAGCGCTATGACCATGGCAGGCCCCAGGGTTATCCAAGTTATTGGTGAAGATTTTCCTACTATAGGCGTTTTAGGGCGGAAGAATAAGGATGGTATTCCAGCCAATGCTATTATCCTCCAATCCTCAATTGCAATGCTGTTCATACTCTCCTCAACGTTCGAATCGATACTCGTGTTTGCTGGTTTCACTCTGGCACTTAATAGCTTTGCTACAGTGCTGGGAATCTTTATTTTGCGCTGGAAACAACCCGACCTAGAAAGACCCTACAGAACATTTCTTTACCCTTTGCCGCCGCTGATTTATCTCACATTAACAGGATGGACTCTTTGGTTTGTTTTACTGTCTAGACCAGTTGAAGGTCTGTTCGGATTAGGGATTATAGGCTCTGGATTACTTCTCTACTTTTTTTCTTCGTTTAAAGCAGCAAACACTACCTAGAGGAATTTACCATGTTCTTAGAAGACCCTAAAACCAATGCCACGCGCACCAAAAAACTCTCAGCGACGTTAATCTCACTTATCCTTTGCGGGGTTGGCATGAACGCATGGGCCGAGGAATCTGTTGCCCACTATATGGCCAATGAAGCCCTGATGGTCGTGCATGGGAACACTAAGGTCATGTTCGACCCCATCTACAAGAATAGTTACAGTAACTACATGTTATTGCCCCAAAAGATGGAAGACGCCCTATTTGCAGGCGACCCCCCTTACGATGGACTAGATGCCATATTCATCAGCCACTACCACGGCGACCATTTCACTCCTGAAGACGTGCTGCGCTTCATGAATGCTAGGCCCGATGTGGATATGTATGTACCTAGCCAAGCAGCTATAGCGCTCCGCGCTATAGCCTCTGCCGCAGACCAGGACATTTTCGATAGAGTGAAATCAGTAGACCTTGAATATAAGGATGCACCAATTTCTTTAGTGGTAGAAAACCTCGAGATCGAAGCGTTAAGAATTCCCCATAGCGGCTGGCCAACTGGCCGACTTGATGTTGCCAATATTGTTTGGCGTGTTACCCTTGATGAGGCTACCACAGTGATTCACTTGGGTGATGCCGATGCTAACGACATTCATTTTTCTACCGACCCGGAGTTTTGGAATAGCAAGCAACCCGATATGGCCTTCCCTCCATACTGGTTTTACTCTTCTCAAGTTGGCTTGAATATACTGAGCAGAAGAATAGGAGCCCAGCAAAGTGTTGGCATTCATGTCCCCGCAGCAATGTCTAATGACCCCAGTTTGCGGCCAGCAGAATTACGCGATGTGGACCTGTTTACAGTCCCTGGTGAAACACGGGCTATTTCAGGTCATTAGGCTTTAATTTGATAGCGCGCAGCTTATCAAAACCATGAGGTAGTCCTTTTGATTAGTTCTGGTCCAGCTTCGGAGTTAACAAACATCGCAGTGCACTTACAGACACATCAAGTAAAACTTCATTTTCTATTTCTAAAAACTTGCTTAACTTAGCGTTTTAAAAAATTTCCGATCACATCGTCATCCCTTGCTACAGCCTATTGATTTAATACCCTGTGGGGTTACAAAATAGTGTGATCACAAATTAAGGACCCCAACCAATGAGCGCAACCAAAAAGCAGTCAAAAAGCACCTTGCTTAGCAATGGCAAAGACTACAGCTACTACAGCCTAAAAGCTTTGGCGGCGCAGGGTTATCCGACGATTGGCACTTTGCCAATATCAATAAAAATCTTATTAGAAAATCTACTTCGACACTGCGATAACAAAGTCGTAAGCACTCAGCACATTGCCGATCTCGCCAACTGGGCTACCACTCAATACCAAGGCAAGGAAATTTTGTTTCACCCCGTACGGGTGCTAATGCAAGACTTCACCGGCGTGCCGGCAGTGGTTGACCTTGCAGCGATGCGGGATGCCGTCGCCAAAGCCGGCGGAGACCCTAGCCTAATCAATCCGGTCAATCAGGTTGATTTAGTCATTGATCATTCCGTAATGGTTGATAATTATGCCAGCGACTCTGCGTTCGAAGAAAACGTCGAAATTGAAATGGATAGAAACCGCGAACGTTATCAATTCTTGCGCTGGGGACAAGATGCTTTCGATAATTTCCGAGTTGTACCTCCTGGCACAGGTATCTGCCACCAAGTGAATCTGGAATATCTCGCTAAGTCGGTCTGGCACGAAGAAGTAGAAGGTGAATTGTTTGCCTACCCCGACACGGTTGTAGGTACAGACAGCCACACCACGATGATTAATGGGCTTGCTGTTCTTGGCTGGGGAGTAGGCGGTATAGAAGCCGAAGCCGCGATGCTTGGCCAACCTATATCAATGAACATTCCTGAGGTCGTTGGGTTTAAGCTGGAAGGCGATTTACTTGAAGGACTCACCGCCACCGATTTAGTTCTCACCATAACCGAGATGCTGAGAAACCACGGAGTGGTGGGTAAGTTTGTCGAATTTCATGGTCCCGGCCTTAATAACCTAAGCCTGGCCGACAAAGCCACAATCGCCAATATGACGCCGGAATACGGCGCGACTTGCACGTTCTTTCCTGTGGATCAAACAACCTTGGAATACCTGAAACTGACTGGAAGGGATAGTGACACAGTCGATCTCGTTAGGACCTACAGCAAAGCTCAAGGCCTTTGGCGAGACGATGATGCCGAAACTAAATTTAGCAGTGAACTAAGCCTTGACATGAACACAGTCGTCCCTTGTGTCGCAGGGCCTAAGCGCCCACAAGATCGGGTGCCGGTAACTCAACTAAAAAATGCCTTAGTAAATTTGCTTGAAAACAAGCCTCCAAAAACTTACCCGATCCTCGGAAAAGACGATTCTTTAAGCGATGGTGATGTCGTTATCGCCGCAATCACTTCGTGTACCAATACTTCCAATCCCGATGTTATGATGGCGGCAGGATTAGTCGCAAAAAAAGCAATAAGCAAAGGCCTTACGACTAAGCCTTGGGTGAAAACATCTTTGGCTCCTGGCTCAAAAGTTGTTACAGACTACCTCGCTAAAGCCGGCCTCCAAGCACCTTTGGACGCCATGGGCTTCAACCTAGTGGGCTATGGCTGCACAACCTGTATAGGCAACTCAGGACCACTAGCTGTTGAGATAGAAGACGCCATTGAAAAAGGTGAGCTTACGGTATGCTCAGTGCTTTCTGGAAATCGAAACTTTGAGGGCCGAATTCACCAAAAAACAAAAGGAAACTGGCTCGCTTCTCCCCCCCTTGTTGTCGCCTATGCCATCGCCGGCACCATCAATATCGATCTTAGCACCGAGTCACTTGGTGTCGACAGCAACGGCGACCCAGTTTTCCTAAAAGACATTTGGCCAAGCAATCATGAAATTCAAGAGGCTGTGCAATTAGTTAAAATGCAAATGTTTGAAAAAAGTTACGCTGAAGTGTTCGACGGCGATGAACAATGGGATGCATTGCCAGTGGTAAAAAGCAAAACTTATAATTGGAACGACAATTCTACTTACATCAAAAAACCTCCTTATTTTAGCGACACCGTAGCTAGGGCTGAAGGAAATATTAGCGATGCTAGAATCCTTGCGATTCTCGGCGATTCAGTCACTACTGATCATATTTCCCCTGCCGGCTCGATCACTGTAAAAAGTCCGGCCGGTGAGTATTTAACCTGTAACGGAATCGCTAAAACTAATTTCAATTCCTATGGCTCCAGACGGGGTAATCATGAAGTAATGATGCGAGGAACCTTTGCCAATATCCGCTTAAAGAACGAGATGCTCGGAGGAATTGAAGGCGGTTACACACGAATGTCTGGAGAACAAGAAGCGTTGCCCATTTATGACGCCGCCATGAAATATCAGGCTCAAGGGTCGCCACTAATCATTATTGCAGGTAAAGAATACGGCACCGGCTCAAGTCGTGATTGGGCGGCGAAGGGAACTATGCTCTTGGGAGTTAGAGCTGTAATAGCTGAGAGTTTCGAACGCATTCATCGATCTAATCTAGCAGGTATGGGTGTGCTTCCGTTGCAGTTTGAAGAAGGCGTCTCAAGAAAATCACTAGGGTTAACTGGCGATGAGACTGTTAGCCTTACCGGTCTTAGCGAGATCGCAGTTGGAATCGCCGTGACTTTGAAAATACAAACGACCAGTGGATCAATCCAAGAGTGCCAACTCCTGTGTCGGCTGGACACCCCTTTAGAAGTCGATTACTTTAAATTTGGAGGTATCATGCCTAAGGTGGTTTCTCAGCTACTTGCAAGCTAAAAAAACAGTGTCCACTCATGAGTTTAAGCCCTAGTCAGCGACTGACTTTATCAGGTCGCAGAGCACACCAAAGTACTAACTGATCTTTGCCCGCTAAGGAACCTTTAAAATAGGCATTCAGTGCGTATCAGGAATTTAAGTTGAAATTCTTGCAACTTACAAGCCCGTCACAGAACGCTTTCATATAGACATAGACCCGACTTTATTTTTCTGCGGTAGCTTTTTTTTGCAGAAGAATAGCAGAAAGTTATGGCCATAGCGCCCGCAATACAACAGACCCTGCTCATGGAAGTAACTAATTTTATTGACAGCTATCATGGAATGATTTCCTTGGATTGGGTAATAGCTTGCGCGACAAAGTAAACATACTATTTTGACTAGCAACCATTGCTCTATTGGTCTACTTGAACCATGCATTTAGGCACGGCACATAGCAATAAGTTCTAAAATTCGCGCTTCGCGGTTTACTTCTTCTTGAATCCGTTTACTTTGTAGAGATTTCGTCATGCAATCAATAAGGCAATACAAAGAAAATGATTTAGATGCTTTTTTTTATTTTGGGAAGATGCTGTGACAATAGCTTATCCATTTTTCAAGCAAGGGTTTCTTGACACAGAATGCTACAGCATTCCAAAAGTCTATTGCCAAATTTGGATATTGGGCGGCAGAAGCAGATGGGAAGGTTGGCGGATTTATAGCGTTAATGGTAATTGAAGTTGGAGCAATATTTTAAGGCCTAAATTCAACGTACAAGGTTCAAGAGATAAATGAAACACCCTAAGGTCACGTGTTTAAGGCCAACACTCTAGGGCGCAGATTCTATTGCCAATATGGATTCAATTTTCTATTAGAATTAATTCATGAACCTAAGGGACAAAACGTATCACGGCTAAAATCACGGCCAGAGTAGGACCACCACCCTATCAGACCACGCGAAAGGATGGACCAATATCATCAGTAGGAATTTCTGTGATGTTAGCGGTGAACGTCTTTGTGGTCGGGTTAGTTCTTTACTCCAAGGCTCGCTCCGCGGCACCCAGTCATACAATTGCTCCCGTTGCCGAAAAGTATTTGGCTCATAAGCTTATGCTTTAGTTAATGCGGAGTTCTTTCATTGGAACAAAGGGATGACCTGTGAATTAACTATTCTAGACAGCAGAGCTTTGGTTTACAGTTTTGCAAAATTTATGGCTCAATTTTTCAGAGCACCTTTAAAGGCCAAATCCATGGAGTGACTTTGGGATGCGTAAATGAGGAGCCAGATATAGAGATCGGTAGGCAGATTTCTACTGCGCCAAAAGCAAAATTGGAAGTTCTCCTTGAAGATGTTGTTATATATGAGGGTGCCCCGCCTAGCGACTAACCAGGAGAATAAATAGCAGAAAAACGAAAAAGATCACACAGACAGGCCTAGCCATTATCAAGAGGCTCTTATATTAGATAGCTTTAAGGTCGTCTTTTAGCTGCATAAGTTTTATCTTGATTTCTATTGGGTAGCCAAGCCGTCATAAAAAAAGTGAACCAACAAAGGCGACGCCTTACAGGGAACGTTCGCATAGTCTTTGAATAAGATTCCACCCTGCCTCTATTTTCATTATTATGACGCTGGGCTTTTCAAATCAGACATTATAAACAAGGGTTAAGACCATGATACTAGGAAGAACTGTTTTAGGGATTTCCGCGGTTGTCTTTATCGCCTACGGACTAGTAAGTTTAGTATCCCCTGCCATTCCCTCCGGACTCGCCGGCTTAGAGATGACAACAGGCGATGCATTTGCCGAAATAGGCGCAATGTATGGTGGACTCCAAACAGGTATAGGGCTGTTCTGCCTACTGGCTTTTCTGAAACCCGAATTGTACAGAGCAGGCCTTACACTTCTCGCACTAGCCATAGGAACTTTGGCAGTAGCTCGACTACTCTCTTTTTTGTTAGCAACAGATGCTGTTGGCGCATATACCTATGGCGCATTAGTTTACGAATTTGCTACCGCAATACTGGCGTCGATCGCCTTGTCGAGAAAATGAAATGACTCAACACGAATACATCTTTATAGCAGTCTCAATCATCCTTGGTCTCGCGATCACCCGCCTTTTACATACCATGGCGATGCAAATACGCGCTCACAATCGGGTTGTATTCCATTGGTCTTCAGCAATATGGGCATTCAGCATCATGCTCTATATTTTACAACTCTGGTGGGTTGGCTGGGGGCTTCGCACCATAGTGCAGTGGACATTTTTAGACTTCATAGTGCTGGTATTTGGATCTTCATGTATCTATGGCGCTGCCGAGATGGCGCTGTCCGCCCCAGAAGAAGACACCCTCGACATGTTGCAGGAAAGTCAGCATCTAGGTCGCCTGTCAGCAGTGTCCATGCTGCTATATTTCTTGGTAGGGCCCTACGTCAACATTGCCATGTACAAAAACGCAATTATTCCGTCCTTAGCAGTTCCTTCGGTGGGCATCTTATTGATGGTGCTTGTTATCGTTTTCCCAATACGTTTTCGGCTGTGGTCAGTTTTATTCGCGCTGTATTCTGTGACCATAATTGCACTTACTGTATGAGCCAAAATTGTAAAAAAGACGCTGCTGTTACTAAGAGCACGCACGATTTTTTCCAGCTAGCTCCCTTTTCTTAGTGTAGAGTTCATAGATAGACGTTGCCAACCAAAAATTAACCACAAATTTGAAGCATCGCTCCTAGGAGGCCAATAATTAAAAAACTCCCCGCGTCCTAAAGCATTTGCGAGAATATATAACCATCAACCTACCCGATCGGCTTCTCAGAACTAGAGGTAATCTGGATAGGGTGCCATCGCCGTACTTTGTTGAAAATGCTATGTACACTCAGCAAAAGATGGGCGATTCGAGTCAGCAATATCGACCAAGCGACGACTTGGGGGGCAGACTTATCCAACTCTCGACTACAACTTCTGATGGGTAAGAGAACTAAATGATGGGTAAAATAACTAAAACGATCAATACTCTCAGACAATTTGTGGGTTTCTTGCTCCCAGTTTCGCTAATTCCAATATGAAAACTAAGGGATTAATCACCAATCTCAGTCCAAATCGAAAAAGAAACCAACAAATAACGCCTAAATCAAGAAGAATGCTGCAATCTTTGCCTATTAATACGAGTATTATGTGTTCGTGAGTGACATAATGGTCGTATTGGAAGTAATAGGTCGGTATTTGACCTTGTTGGTTCTAGGTGCACATTTTTAATCATCAGTATAGGAAAGCAAGCAATGAGCAAAGGTACAGTGAAGTGGTTTAACGCGGACAAAGGTTTCGGCTTTATAACACCAGAAGATGGGGGAAAAGATCTATTTGTTCATTTCTCTGAAATCAAAAGCAATGGCGAGTTTGCAACATTGAACGACGGCCAGTCTGTAGAGTTTGAAGTTGGCGAAGGCCAAAAAGGACCATGCGCTACTGGTGTCGTACCGTTATAGTCCCGTTATAGCACCCGTATAGTATCAGTCGAGCACTATTATAGGTGTTGCTGCTTGTTTGGTGATGTTTTACAACACATAACAATCAGATCAATTGGGAATCAGGGCTTTGCCCTGATTCCCATTATTTAGGGCGCTCAGTCCTAAATAGCAGTATTTACTCCTTTATACGCAGCATTGTAATCAGTGCTTGCGCATGTTCTGCTGCATCCACACCCAGTGGCGTCAAAAACCCACCGTCCTCCAATGTGACGATATTTTTTCCGTAGAGTCGCTTACCTGCTGCAATTCGCCCAGGGGCTGCTTCGTGGTGAATTTTTAGACCTTCTAGCGAACTGTGCAGATCGAATAGGTTGAGTAGTTCTACTTCTTCTAAAAATTCTTGACTTAAATTCATTTTCTCATCTCTTTTTAATTGTTGAAGCCACAATCAGTGGCAATACTCTTATCTGCAAGTTAACAGTCGAAAATCATACTAACGCTTAAGCCTACCTGCCAAGCGTTTTCACCAACCTACATCTAGATAGAGTAATGAGTCTAAAGCCTTTTTAGCAATCACCCTATCGCCATCTGCAGTGAAGGTAGTTCGCCATAGCTCAAAAACAGTAACCCCAGAATGCCCCCTTTGCAACAAACTAAAGCTATCACCCAATTTGAATTCATCCGACCGCTCAACCCGAAGGTAAAACCTAGCCTGCCTTAGGCAAGAAACTGCGCGGGAAAAGTCTCTTGTTGTAACCTAATACGCTGTTTAAAGCAGGATATCCGCGGCGGTGTTACTTCTATGGCAGCGGACCCAGCTTGATAACGGCTTCCGATAAATGCGATTTCATCGTCCAAAAGGCTTATTTTTAGGTTCTCATCAAATTGCGAATCCTCTAGCGTTCATTGCTTTAACCTCTGTTACCAAAACGAGTAGTAGATATCAGGATAAACATATACTGACTTATCAGCTCTTCCATGAACTCTTAAATCAACCCTTAAATCAACCCGCACATCAGCTTCAATGCCGCGCGCATTTACTTTTACTGTAGACCCAAGAGTTGATTTGAAAATACCGGTAGAGACTTTTTATCCATCGTGAATAATTTGCTTGGAACCCCCCAACGAAAATACCTGTAACGACCGGACCCATCGCCATGCTACTTAAGTCATACCCAAACCAATGGATATTTGTTAGCGCCATTAAAAACCGCCTAACTCTTATTATTTAAGAATGCTTTGTCTATAGCCTTTTCAACTGCGGCATGTGCGCCTGTCTCCAGCAAGGTCCCATGGGCTGCCAATAAACTATCAAACTGTAAATTCAATAGCTTTCGAAACTCAGCTTCTAAACTTTGCTTTTCTGGGGTCATAAACTTCAGCCAAATTGGGCCGACAATAGTCGTTCTAGGAAAGCCAATCAGAGGCATCAATAACTTCGCCGGAAGATTGTTATAACTATAATCGCCATAGTTTTGAATCGCATCACACGTGAGCAGCAAGCCCTTGCCTACTTTAAGCAACAATACACACTCAGGCTGCATGCTACCGTTAAACTCTTTTATCTCAGCATTTATAAATGGCAACTTACATCCTGCAGAAATTTCGTTATCGATTTTCGGGACTGTATAAGTACTGCCATTGGCTTGTGCCCACATCGACGCCGAATACTTTTCACTATAGTAAGGGTCATCTATTCCATGAAATGCTCCCAATCGAACGAGATGCTTGATGGAACCTAACGCTTCAATTTGCAACTCAACCTCGCGGCTAACACGAATAGGATTGATCAAAGAAAGCTCATCACCCTGACGCACAATCGCCATGTTTCGTGTAATGCGCACCAAAGGATTCATCTTTATACTGCCGCGTACCATAAAAATATTTTCATCTATTTTTTCAACTTCGCCGTGCGGATAAATTTTTGATTTTTCAGGCATGCTTGTTACTCCCTTTCCATTATTAAAAGATTTAGGAATCCTGTTCTGACTGCATTACTGTGACCGCATGCATGCCGCTAATTCCTCGCCACGCGGATAGTAGTCGATTACTTGAGCGCCTCATAGTTACTGAAAAGTTTAGCTAATTTGTAATCGCCTGTTTTAATCTACCTCCATCAACATGAAGATTTTCGGCAATAGTAATTCCAAAGACAAAACCGGCCAACCTTTTTGCTTTTCTAAGCCAGTGAATAACCGTGACATTAGCCCAAGAACCTCTAGCGGCGGAGGAGTGCTCCTATCCGAGTTGTCAAATCACTCGGATGGAGTTAATGACAGTGCAAGGCATGGGCCTTCAGGAAGACCAAAACAAAAAATGTCGTTACTCCTCATTAGGAACAATGCCACTGAGATAATTACTTTAGCTGCTTCACTAAAGCAAGTAAAAGCGCCCTAACCCTGGCCCTAGCCATTTATTTAAAAGGCTGGTCGTCGGCCTCAACAGCACCGGTTACAAAGAGACATGGCGAGCTTAAACAGATATTATTAAGTGCCTTTTAGCTCTTTATCGCGCTCCCGGTCAGCCTCGGCAATATAAGAGGATGACCTAGTTCTTTCCGACCACCCCTTTTAGGCTTTGTTAAATTTTAACATTGAGCCGGCGTTGAACTCCTACAAAAAGCACTGGCATTGCTCGCCTTGGCCATTTGCTGCTCTCACTAGCAAAATTAACCCTAGTGAAAATTCCTCGTCTAAGCCATTCCTGTCATCAGGAAAAGCCCTACATAGTTTTAAAGATAATTCTCTCCCAGCTTAAATTACATGGCTAACCGAGGCTTATTTTTTGGCAAAAAAAAACAGCCTCAAAGAGGCTGCAAAAATCTGGAAATAATCCAGGGGAATAACGTTAAAAATTTCAAGCTTGCAGCGTGTAAAATACCAGCACTTACTTATGCACCCTTACCTTCTTTAGCTTCTTTGGCTGCGCTAGCAGCAATCAATGTGGCATAGCGTTCTTCTACAGATACGAATTTATCTTGGTCCTGGTCGTAAGCGTTAACTGAGCCGTGTTCAATATCGTAAACCCAGCCATGTAAATCGACTTTACCAGTGCTCATTTTGGCCAAGACAGCTGGGTGAGTGCGAAGGTGTTGAAGTTGAAGAAGCACGTTTTCTTCAGTGACACTGCTTAATTCATTTTCAGTAGCATTCCCATGCCTTGCTCTCACTACTTCAACAGCTGCACGAGTATGGTCTAACCACTCCTGAACATGAGGAAGGTCGCTAAGGGCTGAAACATTTAACGCGCCTTTCATGGCTCCGCAATCGGTATGCCCGCATACCACGATGTGTTTAACGCCTAGAGCCGCTACTGCAAATTCAATAGATGCTGTTACACCTCCAGCCACTCGAGCATGAGGGGGAACGATATTCCCCGCATTTCGAATAATAAACAATTCGCCTGGCTCCGTCTGGGTAATCATATTGGGATCGATTCTAGAGTCAGAGCAGGTAATAAAAAGCACTTCAGGGCTTTGCCCGTTGGCTAGTTCTGCAAACAATTTTTTACGCTCTTCGAAAGAAGTCGACTTAAATTTAACAACACCTGAAATAACTTTTTCCATCTCAAAACTCCTTCTCTTTGCGAACGGTTAATCTAAAAGCAATATTAGAGTGTTTTTATTGATAAAAGTTAGGTAATATTCTGTTACTCGTTATAGCTTTATGCTATCACTAAAATTGTAGGATGCAGCGTGGAAGCTCTTGATAAACTTAGCCTAAGACAACTTCGCTACTTTGCCGCAGTAGCGGAATACGGGAGCTTTCGGCAGGCGGCATTCAAGTTGGATATAACACAACCAACTCTAAGTAATCAGATTTCTGTCTTGGAAGAGTTGTTGGGCCTGCAATTATTCGAGCGATCTCGCAGCGGCACAAGTACCACTGTTGAAGGACGTGAGTTGTTGATCAGTGCTCGCCGAGTAATAGAGGAAGCGCAGGGATTCTCCACCCAAGCAGGCTCTCTCTCCGGCGGCGGAGTCGGCACTTACCGGCTCGGAGTCACACCTACTCTAGGGCCCTATTTACTCCCTCATATTTTGAGCCCAATACACAGCCGCTATAAAGATCTAAAACTTTATGTAAGAGAGGAAGCTCCTAGTGATTTGGAGAGCGGGTTAATCAATAGTCAATTTGATTTCATTTTGAGCACGCTGCCGATTATGTCCAAAGAACTCGTCGTCATGCCTCTATTCAGAGAACCGTTAAAATTGGCCATCACCAAAGATCATAGGCTTGCCAGCAAGGTCCGAATTAATAGAATGGATTTATTCGGCGAGCAGGTGTTAACCATTAGTGAGCATCATTTATTTCACCGTCAAATTTCTGAGCTATGCGAAAAGGTCGGAGCATCGGTGCGCCGAGACTACGAAGGAACGAGCCTGGATACGCTTAGACAAATGGTAGTGATGGGAATGGGGATGGCATTTCTGCCAGCTCTGTACGTGCGCTCCGAGATCCGCCAAGAAAGTGAACTACGCATAGCCGATGTAGAAGGCGTAAATGTAGTACGCAACCACGCATTGGTTTGGCGAAATACTTCTCCGGCTAGAAGTTTCTATCGTCAATTGGGTTTAGAAATCAGAGAAATTATTAGGGAAAAACTTAGTGATGTTGTGATTCCAATCAAAGCCGTCAGCTAAGAAAGTAAGGGGCAGTAGGTAGGTAGGTAGGTAGGTAGGTAGGTAGGTAGGTAGGTAGGTAGGTAGGTAGGTAAGTACGAAGCGGGAAAAACCAAGTAGATATCCAAACAAGAACCAACCCAATGCTTGCCCAGACACCAGACTCACAATATCAAACTCTGGATTGGACGGGCTTTAAAAACAAAAAGAATTACTAGAGACGCACTTGCCGAGTTTGTCATTCTAATCATAATAAGAAACTAAACAATGATCAGGCCTATTTCATGCTCAAGGTAGAATATAGAAACATGCCGGGCTAACCAAGTATTAAGGCATAAAAAAATAGAAGTAAGGCAATAAGTAAGGCAATAAAGTAGGTGTCGGGGTGAATACCTCGACACCTGATCATGTGACTAGGTCAAGCTGATTCTCAGCTCACCCAATCTACTTTAGTTTACATTACTCGGCACCATCCAAACGCTTAATCTTGCGCTTTATTAGCCGCTCGATCGCTTTCAGCTGTTTCATTTCATCTTGTGACACGAATGAAATTGCCTGACCACTTTCGCCTGCCCTGCCGGTACGCCCAATTCTGTGAACATAGTCTGCAGGCACATGAGGTAAATCAAAATTCACTACAAGGCTCAACATATCAATGTCGATACCGCGGGCCGCAATATCTGTAGCAACTAAGACCTGAACTTTATCATCCTTAAAGTCTTGCAGTGCTTTAGTCCGTTGAGCCTGACTTTTATTGCCGTGAATCGCCGCAGCACTCAGTCCACTTTTGCTAAGCTGTTTTACCAACTTATTAGCTCCATGTTTGGTTCGGCTAAACACCAGTACTTGCTCAGATGTATTGCTCACCAACTCGGTCAACAACGCCGCCTTGTTCTCCTTCTCTACCCAGTAGACACCCTGACTGATCTTTTCAACAGTTGAGTTTCTTGGCGCCACGTCAATCTCTATTGGATTCCTACAAATAGTGCCAGCAAGCTTACGAATTTCTTGAGAAAATGTTGCTGAGAACATTAAGTTCTGCCTTTTCTCTGGAATCAATTTAAGAATCTTTCGAATATCTCTAATGAACCCCATATCTAGCATACGGTCTGCTTCATCAAGAACCAATACTTCAATGTTGTGAAATCGAATCGCGTTCTGCTGGTACAAATCTAAAAGACGACCAGGCGTCGCAACCAGAACATCTACCCCGCGGCTTAAGGTTTTAAGCTGCGGATTGATATTCACCCCGCCAAAAACCACAGCGGATTTGATCTGTTCGTTCTGTCCATAAGTTTTGATGCTCTCATGAACCTGAGCTGCTAATTCGCGAGTTGGAGTGAGAATCAAGGCGCGAGCTCGACAAGGCTTAAGACGCGATTCGCCGCTAAGATGTTGAAGCAAAGGTAAAACGAAGCCCGCGGTTTTACCTGTACCGGTTTGGGCCGCTGCCATAACATCGGCACCCTTTAAAATAGCTGGAATCGCTTGGAGCTGAATCGGTGTTGGTGTTGTGTATCCTTCTTTGGCTACGGCCCGTAGCAAGGAATCGGATAATCCTAGTGTAGTAAATGACATTTATTTTCTCGTTTCTTTAATATACAGAACTGCCGCTCCCTAGATCATTAATAGACAGGCACGCAGATTTGCGAATTCTTATTTTGAGCCTAACAGTAGTGTTTGGCTGCACGATTGTGCAATCGATAGGTATGGCTTGAAGTTGGGTGTCGCGTTATAACGACAGCAAAAGCAGGCTACGACTCGTGTTCAAGACGGATCTTTGAAGAACGCTTTGAAGCTTTGTTCGAGTTGTTTTTATCAGATGACTTTATTGCTAAAGCATTGCACTCGCCTTGATTAGCATTGAGCTAGTCAAAACTGAGCGGGAAGGTATCACTTAACAAGCCTAATAGCTTCGAATTTCTTTGCGAACTTGAGTTTATTTTTAGAATAAGAACGGGCGCTTAGCCCTAAAGCCCTTCGTCTTGCCCCACTTGCTCTTGCTACAGCGAGCATTTCTGTCAATCATAACTGCTAGTATCCTGCCTTCTTTGAGGTATGATCCGCTCATTCAAAATAATAAACAACCGATCTACCCAGACAAATCAGGAGATATTAGTGACTAACCAAAATATAAGTATACGACTCAGCAAAGGCTTGATGCTTTTGATGATGTGCCTATTAGTTGCATGTAGTGCAAGCACAACAATCAATCTGGACATGGGGGGTCGTGATTTATTAAACGGCTCGCCTGAATCTGTTGGTTTAGATTCCGACAGATTAGACCGAGTTACGGCGGCCATGCAAGGGTTTGTAGACGACGGTCTGTTAGCTGGCGCCGTCACGATGGTTGCCAGAGACAACAAAATCATCCATTTTGAGTCCGTTGGATACCGCGACATAGAAGCTGACGCGGCTATGACTAACGACACCATTTTTAGAATTTATTCAATGAGCAAGCCCATTACCGGCGTCGCACTGATGATGTTGTATGAAGAAGGTCTGTTTAAGCTTTCCGATCCTGTAGAGAAGCATTTGCCTGAATTCAAAGATATGCAGGTCTACGCCGGCATGGATGACGACGGCAATATGATTACTGAGCCTCAAGGTCACCCAATGACCATCAGGGAACTAATGAGCCACACAGGCGGCCTGACTTACGGCATCTTCGCCCAATCACCTGTCGACAACATGTATGTCGAAGCCGGAATGCTGGACACAACCGTGCCGCTTAGCGAAATGGTGGCAAGACTTGGCAAAATCCCTTTGAAGCATCAGCCTGGCTCCGCATGGGAATACAGCGTGTCTGTAGATGTGCAAGGCTACTTAGTTGAAAAGCTTGCTGGCCAATCTTTTGGCAAATTTTTGGAGGATCGAATATTTACGCCTTTAGGAATGGTCGATACAGATTTTCATGTGCCTGCTGAAAAAGCCGATCGATTTGCCCAGATGTATGTGAATTCTGCGGCTAGTTTACTCACCCCAAGTGAGATGTTTCCAGGAGCAGATTTCTTAATTGATCCGGTATTAGAGGGTGGCGGTGGCGGCTTAGTGTCCAGCACTATGGATTACATGCGTTTCAGCCAAATGCTGCTTAACGGTGGAGAGCTTGATGGCGTTAGAATTCTTGCCCCATTGACAGTGGACCTAATGCACCGCGATCAGTTGCCAGAAACTGTTAAAAGTATTGGGCTCGGAAATCGCGGCACAACCTTTGGTTTGGACTTTGCCATTATCGAAGATACGGTAGAAGCTGAAGGCTATTCCAAAGGAGAGTATTTTTGGGGTGGAGCCGCAGGTACTTGGTTCTGGATCGACCCGGTAGAAAACTTAGTGTTTATCGGAATGATTCAGCAAGCCGGACCGATGATCCCTGATGTTCGCAGCACATCTAAGCGTCTGCTATATCAATCAATTATGGATGCTTACGGTATCTAAAACCGAACAGCCCGCGCTTAACTTCTCTAACGCGGGCTGTTGTCACGATCCCAGCCTTAAATCTTCCACCTAAAATAGGTGGCTAAGCTAGACCTCAAAGTCCGCCTCACACCTGTCTTTAAGTTGATGTCGCTTTGATAAACGCGGGTCTTGCCTTCATCGCCGCCAAGTAACGTACGCAATTTGGCTTGTAACGTTCAGCTAATCCCAATCGACTTCCCATATAGAGCGCAAAAGTAACAGCAATATCAGCGACCGTAAAACGATCTGCCACAAGAAAGTCCTTCCCTTCCAAAGCCGCTTCCACAGATCGAAGCCTTGAGTGATACCAAATGCTGTAATCCTCAACCGCTTGAGGCAGGCGACGCTCTTCAGGCTCAAGTTTTGAGTAACGCAGGACAACAGCCTGAGGAAAAGTCAGGGTGGCATCACTTCGATGCAGCCAATTCAGATAGTCGCCGTATTGAGGCTCGTCACGCCCAACACCAATAGGGTGTGGCCCATATTTATCGACTAGGTATTGGCAAATACCGCTGGACTCAGTCATGGTTAAATCACCATCAATAAATGTAGGCACCGTACCTAAACGGTTTACATCTAAATAGCCTTCAAATGTTGCTCGTGGAGGAAACTCCATCGTAATTAGGTCATAGTCCAACTCCATTTCTTCTAACGCCCAAAGTGGGCGAACAGAGCGCGAGTGCGGACAGTGGTATAGTTTCATATTTTAAGCACCTTTTTTATTCACCCAGCGAGGATCACTGTTTTGAATGTTAGCGATAGTCCTGCGCGAAATCGGTAGAGGTGCGCAACCGTGGGTGCTTCCACAGATAAGATCCCATTCCGGGCGCACCAATGTATGACATCCAAAGCAGTTGCCAGCAAATTGATTTATAACTTCTGAGGCGCCACAAGTTTTGATATCGGACCCCATTGCTGAAACGTTTAGCTCAAAAAACTCCCAATCATCGGTTGCTTCATTCCAACCCGACTGATGTTTAATCATGACCTCAGAAGGCACCAAGGAAATCACTGATCCTGCAGGAAATTCTCCAGCAATCTCCGAATTAGCAACCTCAAGCGTTCCCGCCACATCCCCTAGAATATTGTCTACGAAATAGGTGCTAAGCTCTGTTTTCTCCATATCAGTTAAGCTGCTAAAAGTGTCTTCGCTAACTGCTAGCTGCTTATCCGCCTCTTGAGAACTACTCATACCTATAAGTAATACTGATAGCGACAATGCGATTATCGCTTTTGTTAATCTGACAACTATTTTCTTGGCCTTCATCGTCAAAATTCATATTTTTATTTTCACTCAATCAAGAGCGTCTAATTGTATTGATTTTTTACTGAACTTAGTCCGTAGACTGAAGGGTAAACAAAAACTCCGCACCGTCGGTTAAAGTAAATCTAACATTTCTAAATGCCACTGCCCCGTTGATATAAAGTTGCGGGATGAGCAAACTTCCATCAGCTGAACTAAAGGTTGCAAAACTGGCATCTCCAGTTGACTCTGGCACAATGGAGTCGACTTGTGCTCGGATAACAATCTGCGGGTCAAGCGAATCGACAACAAAGGAAAGACCGAGAAAGTCTGTGTTGTCTACGGCAACTTTTAACTTTAACAACCCGGTGGATTGATCATATGAATTCGAGATAATTGGCTCAGGAGGAGCTGAGACAGACATCTGTATACTAATTACAGATCTTGATATAACAGTCCCGTCATCGCCAGTTACAGGGGCCAATGGAATTTCAGTCACTACATCGCCAAGATTGAACCGTTCCAAGTTGGAAATCGCGTCGACAACTGTCATGCCAGGCTCAATCACTCTTCCAAAAACAGTGAACCCCCCGTTTTGATTGTCAAGATTTCCGGCATTGTTAATAAGGTTGACAAACCACTGACTGGTCGCACTATTTGGATTTCCAGCAACTTTTGCCATCGCTAAGGTGCCGCGAACATTTGATAGACTGAACTCATTCACCACAGCAGGATCTAAATTGATTGCAGGAAATGTTTGTGTTTCTGAATCAAAAAGAAAGCCGCCTCCCTGAAGAATAAAACCTGGTACCGACCTATGAAAAACGGATCCGTTGTAGCGGCCGCTGTTGACGTAGCTCAAAAAATTAGCAACCGTAGCCGGAGCAGTCGTATCAAAAAGCTCAATGGAAAAGTTTCCTGCATTAGTTTCAACGTTCACGATAGTCTGAGCAAAACTTAACTGACCTACAAGCACAGAACCAAACAGGCAAGCGCCCGCAATGGTAATTCGCAGCTTATTTTTCCGCACCAACATTGCATTTATTAAGAACCTCATTTTTACCTCCGTATTTGTCTTTAATTTCATCATGGATAATTTTATCAAACGTTATTAATCCCGCCTAGTGGCTAGATAGCTTTTTTAAACTTTCTGCCGCATTAACGGGTGAATTCTATACCGATGCCCCAGCTGTTGCTGTAGTCATAGTAGTCTATTAAATCACTGTTATATCCAGACATGGCCCAAATATGAAACGGGACGCCCAGTAAACTAGTAGTTAACTCAAGGCTGGTGGTGTTCCTATTAAATATGTCAGCATAGCCAGTCCTATGGGTTAGTTCCACCCTATCAAAACAGGCGATGATGCATAGCTCATCAACCAGATTATACTGAACTGAGAATTTCAGCCCATCGTATTGGTCCCGTGGTCTAGCCTCAACGCCCTGCTCTTCCCAGTCATTATATTCCTCTGGCACGCCCTGCAGGAACCCATCGCTCAGATAGCGGCGCAGCTCTATATGGGCCGTTGTAAATCCTTTTAGGCTAGGCAAAAATCCGACCTCCCATTGTCTGTTCCAATCTACTGACAAGTAGTCCCATCCGCGACTAATACTATCTCTCGCAAACGCCGGCTCTTCATTTTTACCTATGTAGTATTGCTCTAATTGCGTTAACGCCTGCTGATCATTAATTTGTTGACCATTTGACTCATGGCCAAAACCCAAGTCCCAATAACTGTCATTGCTGTCGGTCCAGCTGCGGACAAACAGTTCTGGATTGTAACTTCGCGCGACCACAGGAGAAGAATCTCGGGAGCCAATGTATTGAGAGAACCTGCTAGAAAATGCAATAAATAAACGAGGCTTCTTTTTTAGTTGAAAGCCGGTGAGATCAAAAATAGATTCCACCAAAGGAGTCAAAATGGGGTATTTGAGAGACAGCACCGCGTCCATATATAGCCTATCGATGTCGTTAGAGTCGGTTCGCGCGAGCATTTTGTTGGGCTCGTGTGCAGACAATCCTTCTCTGGCCTGAGTAGAAGACCGACTTTTTCTACTGAAAATCTCCGCGCCTTCCTTCAATACTGGATATAGGGTCCGCTCTACAACACTCGCATTAAGGGAATTTGTGTTGTTTGATTCAACAAAGCTATCGAAGCAGGCTAATCTCTGCTCTGAATCTGAAATCGCCGGGCACTGGCTATATGCCTGCTCGCTACTGGCAAAAGTCGTCGAGCTTAGGAGCAACAGCATAAACCCAGCTGCCGCTGATATCTCGTAACTGCTTTGCTTACTTTGCTTACTTCGCTTACTTCGCTTACTCACCGACCTCATTCTTCTCACCCCTGTGGCACTTGCGTAAACCTAACCTCACAAGCGGCTGCGCATTATCCACAGAAACAACAGGGAATATCGCTTTATTTTGGCAAGTGAAGCGGGCGAAGCATCACTTTTCGGCTGAATTTCTACAAAGTGAATCGCAGAACGTGAGACAGCATTGTATGCTGGCAGTCTATATCTATAACGTGACCGTAGACACAGTAGCTTGCTGTAGCGCTATGTTTTTGAAAAACCAAACTGAATTGATAAGGATAGACTCCAAGTATGGCGAAAGAATTGGACTTAGAATTTGTTCGAAAACAATATCCGGCCTCGCGTTGGAACAATCCTTTTTTCGAAAATGCCGGCGGGGCATTTGTGCCTCAATCTGTTATCAGCCGAATAACTGACTATATGACTGATGCTCAGGTCCAAACCGGTTATTCCTTTGCCGAATCTGTCGATGCTACTGAGCGAGTCAGTCGAAGCCAAACACTCATGGCAGAACTTATTGGAGCGGAGAAAGAAGAGGTCATTCTGGGACCTTCTACATCCATGAATGTCTATGTCTTGGCGCAGGCGCTGCGACCATTATTCAAGCCAGGTGACGAGATTATCGTTAGCACGCTGAACCATGAGTCCAATTCTGGACCTTGGCGAAAACTGGCTGAGTTCGGTATACGCATCATTGAGTGGCCTGCCGATAGAGATACCGGGGCCATGAAACCCAGCGATCTGGATTCTCTGCTTAACGAGAATACTCGGCTAGTTGCCTTTCCCCAGGTCAGCAATATTACTGGAGATATTAATGACGTGGCTATCATCACCAAAAAAGCCCATGCTGCTGGCGCCATGGTGTGCGTTGATGGGGTTGCGTTTGCACCCCATCGAGCTGTCGACGTCAAAAACTGGGATGTGGATTTCTACCTGTTTAGTTTCTACAAGGTATTTGGCCCACATCTTGGACTTCTTTACTGTAGAGCAGATAGATTGTTAGCAGCGAAAGGGCAGTATCACTACTTTTTCCCTGAACACGATCTTGATCACAAACTCAATCCAGCTGGGCCCAACCACGAAACCATAGCCAGTCTAACTGGCATCATTGATTACCTTGATGCCGTTTATGCGCATCACTTTACGGATTCTAATAAAAGCAGATTCGAGAGAACGAGGCTGCTATTCCAATTGTTTGCCGAGCATGAAGAAAAGCTCGCTCAGCACTTTTTAGAATTCATTAATTCAGAAACCGGCATTCGGCTCATTGGGACAACGAACGCTGATATAGATGCTAGAGTCCCCACCTTTTCACTCCAGATAAAAGGCGTCCCCAGCGGTCGAGTGGCTCAAGCACTTGCCAAAGAAGGCATCGCCTGTGGCTCAGGACATTTTTACGCGAAACGACTTCTCGACAGCTTAAACATCTGGGAGCCCGAGGTGCTGCGCTGCTCTATGGCGCATTACACAAGCCTAAGCGACGTCGACCGATTGATCGGCGCCCTGAAAAGGCAGATTCCTACACTGACTCACCTGCTCAAGAAATAACAATGTATTTACGTTTTTGATTGGCCTCGGCCAAAGATTTACGGACAACTGAAGCGCCATACTCTATATTTAGCACTATAAAACTAATTTGTAGTAGTCCGATCAAGTTATCTGCCACTTCATAAAGTCATAAAGAGAAGCGACTATGCACAATTTTAAAGCACCTATTCGAGACATTCAGTTTACGTTATACGAAGTGTTAGGGGCCGAGCAACATTATCAACGTATCGGTGCGCAGGAAGCTAACCGAGAGTTAGTTGATGCAATAATCGTCGAAGGTGGCAAGTTTGCAGAAGAGGTTCTCGCGCCGCTAAACCAAATTGGTGACACCGTCGGCTGTCAGTTTAACAACGGGGTTGTCACCACACCACCGGGATTCAAAGAAGCCTACAAGCAATATGTGGAAGGCGGATGGCCCAGTCTTGCTGGTGAAGCGGCCTATGGTGGACAAGGTCTACCGGAGTCCTTAGCCACTGTAGTTAACGAAATGGTCAGCACCGCAAATTGGTCCTGGGGCATGTATCCTGGGTTAAGCCATGGCGCCAAACTAACACTTTCCCAATACGGCACAGAAGAGCAAAAACAAACCTACCTGTCTAAGCTCACAAGCGGCGAGTGGACCGGTACAATGTGTCTGACAGAATCTCACTGTGGCACTGATCTCGGCCTTTTAAAAACCAAGGCCGAGTTGCAACCAGACGGTAGTTACAGCATTACCGGCACCAAAATTTTTATCTCTGCCGGTGAACATGACATGGCAGAAAACATCGTTCACATTGTAATCGCCCGCATACCCGGATCGCCAGCAGGCACCAAGGGAATCTCTCTGTTTGTTGTGCCTAAAATGAATGCTGATGATGGTTCAAGGAATGCTGTGAGTTGTGGCTCAATAGAGCACAAAATGGGCATTCACGGTAATGCAACCGCCGTTATAAATTTTGACAATGCTAAGGGTTTTTTAATTGGCCAACCAGATCAGGGATTAAAGTACATGTTCACGTTCATGAACTTTGCCCGCCTCGGAACAGCCCTGCAAGGCTCAGCGGCAGCCGAACTTTCTTTTCAAGGATCCCTGGCTTATGCAAAAGACCGACTTGCAATGCGCTCTTTAACAGGACATAAATTCCCAGAAAAAAGCGCAGACCCAATCATTGTTCATCCTGATGTAAGGCGCATGCTACTGCAGCAGAAAGCTATCGCGGAAGGTGGCAGAGCAATGATTTATTTTTGCACATTGCAAGGTGATATCTTGAATAGCAATGTCAGCGCAGAAGAAAAGTCGGAAGCCGAGGATATAATGAGCGTCCTGACTCCAATAGCAAAGGCTTTTCTAACAGAGGTGGGCTATGAAGCAGCAAACAATGGCCTACAAGTTTTTGGCGGTCATGGGTATATAGCAGAATGGGGAATGGAACAAATTGTCCGTGACACCAGAATCGCATTGCTCTACGAAGGAACTACCGGCATTCAGGCTTTGGACTTACTTGGCAGAAAGGTATTGTCAGACCGCGGCAAGAAACTTCGTTTGGTCACTCGTGTAATGCACCGTTTTTGCCGCGACAGTAAAAACAGTGAGATGAAGGAATTCATCAAACCACTTCGAAAACACTATAAGGAATGGGGCGGCCTAACTACCAAGCTTGGTCTAAACGCTTTAAAGGACAAAGAAGAAGTTGGTGCGGCGTCAGTTGACTACTTAATGTACTCAGGCTATATCACATTAGCGTATTTTTGGGCGACTATGGCCGACACAGCATACTCTGCGCTAAAAAACGGCAGTACTGAGAAAGACTTCTACGAGAGCAAAATTAAAACGGCCCGCTTTTATTTTGAGCGCATCCTGCCTCGAGTCAAGACGCATAAGCTGGTGATGATGTCTGGCGCAGGCAATCTGATGGATATGGAAGACGATCAGTTTGGATTTTATCAGTAGCTTATCAATAGTTTACCAATCAGTTCTATCAGCAGCGTGATCTGAAAACTGGCTCCGAGAATTATTTATCGGAGCCAGTCGCCCTGCCTAATTTTTGTCTTTGCTTCTGTTATCTGGCAACTCTTTATTGCGCGGATCTTCCAAACCACCAAACGCTGCAAATAGTGAAGTGAAAAAATTACTCAACTCCAGTGTCATCAGCACAAATTCCTGATCAAATTTTTGAGCTGCAGATTCTTCTTCGAAGCTGTCAATTTCTTCGTTCATTTCTTCGAATTTCAACCGTTTTACCGCTAGGTCATCGCTAATCATACAGCTCAGCAGATTATTCCAATAAACCCCAAGACTTTTAACTTGCTTACCTGCGTCAAGATGAGCTTTGATTTCATCACTGACTAAATCTTGCCCTTTGCAGCGAACCACATTGCTGCCATCAATAGGGTTAAATAATTCGCAGTCCTCATGAATCTCAAAACTGTCTGTAGCTGACTCCTCGCTGAGCCATCGCGTCATAACATCGCTAGGGGCCCGCGTGCTTTCAGGAAGTGCCACAGGAAAAGTACCAAGGGTATCTCGCAAAAGATTAAGAAGCTCTTCGGCCTTTGGCGCACTCGCAGCATTAACTACAAGCAGCTTTTCTTTTTTGCTGATATAGGCAAAAGTTTGTGTGGATCGAGTAAAGGCTCTTGGTAACAACGCAATAAAGACATCGTCTTGAATCTGACGCTTTTCTTTGCGGTAAATTTTACGTCCTTGGCGCTGCTCTATCTCCGCTATTTGTTCTTCCGCTGCTTCACGCACTACAGACGCGGGTAAGAGTCGATCCTGCTTTTGTGCACAGAGCATAATGTAATCACCAACCGCATGACTCAGCATTGGCGCCACGCCATCCTCTTCATCCACGGGTGCGTCGTTGCCCAGCGGACTTATCCACCCAATCCGAGACTTCTCATAGGTGGCACAGGGCACAAAGGTTTTTTCTGCCAAATGAGTTTCTAGGTCTTCTTCCGACATTTCAAAGGGTTGAGTCAGGCAATACAGGCGTAGGTTCTTAAACCACATAGTTAGTCTCTGGGAATTTGATTTTATTTAAGCGGGGAGTGATTATGCAGTAAAACATCAACAACAATAAACCAAAACCTAAGCTGTTACCGTCATTCATCGGATCGGGTTCTAAAGCCTTATTCTTGCAAAGTTGTTAGGGAAAGTTCAACTTCACCGCGGGCGGCAGCTACATAAACCGAATTTCCTGTAATGGTCACCGATATATCCATTGTTCGCTCAATCAGATCAGCTAGTTTCTGAATTTCTGGCCAAGAAAACTGAATAATCGTAGCAGATAGCTTGGCAAGTTTAGGAGATTCTAGTTGCCACCAAGTGGCTGACTTTGTATTGAAACAGTAGACGATGGTTTTTTTAGCTTGCCGACTCACTTTTTTAACTCGATCGGCTCCGGGCTCACCAGCTTCGATCCAAAGATCAAGCTCCCCAGTTAAGGCTCTTGCCCAAAGATCAGGCTCTTCGGTATCGCTTAGCCCCTTACAAAACTCAAGCTGTTCATCATAGTTCAAACAGTAGGCGAGTAAACGGACCATCATCCGTTCACTGGTTTCAGAGGGGTGCTGGGCAATCGTAAGACTTAATGACTCGTATACCCCTCTGTCTAGGTCGGTAAGTGCCACTTTAATTTTAAATATTGTCGGTTTTAAGGCCATATCGCACTACAGAGAAATCAACAGAGCGCAATGATAGCCCCAATCACTTAGCGAGTCTGGATTGTTTTTACAACGCAAGTGCCTGATGCCCGGGATGAACGCTGACACTAAGGTTGGAATTAACCAATTTCTTGAGTCTGGCCAAGCTTGTCGCAATAAGACGGATATCTTCGAAGTAAGTGGCAGACTCAACACCGCTTTCCCAAACCCAACGAGTATGGGTTGCATCGCCAATTCCGGCCCTTGTATTGTGACAGCCAAGTTGGCAGTGGCGCCCTGTGTAAGTCCTAACGAATGCGGCGCCCAAAAGCTTCCATCGCCAAATACATCCACTATCCCCTCTTCACGAAGATGCTATTCCAAGATGCCCTGAGTGCTGCCGAGAAGACGATTTGTGCTGCCCTGGGTAAACAAATTTAGAAACGTGGACAGCTCGCCATCCCCGGGATCTTGATAAACTTAAGCCCCTCAAGATCAGACAAACCCATAATATGGCCCATGTGAATATGGGTAAGAAATACGCTGCCAACTCGGCCTAGCTCTTGCTCAAGCTGCTCAGTTGACTTGAGCACGTTCAAGGCGCGCATATTTATTGCCGACTCTGCCAACCAGCCCATGCCATTATCTTGGGATTCATCGGCGAATACAGCAGCCTCACCAGTGTCCACTAGATAAGTGCCAAATTCAGGATGCTTTATGGAATACACGTAATTTTGAATCGCCTCTTCTTTATCACTAATCTCAACCGCTTGGCTTTTAGGATGGTCTAGGTTCAATAGACCCGATAGAGGCACCCACCAGTTGGCTGCTAGGTGCTTCTTAAAAACAATCTTGCCAAGCTGAGCTATCGAATTTTCGAGCTCGGTGAGAGACCTAGCCCCCCAAATCTGCCTGAGTGAGGCTGATTGTTGACGCTCGGCAACCCACTAGCACTAAAAACACAATTAACTGGCTCATCAATGGCTTCATTGGGCTTTTCCTGAATAGGGCTTCGTCATCTGGATGTCTGACTGCGATTTGGAATAACCACGAGTATTTACCATGAAATTGGAGACCTATACTGCGAATTAACGAGTGCTAGTATGTGCTAATGCATACTACTTAGCTTAATGGGCGCTCGAATAAAATGACCAAAAATGCTCTCTCATGGGAGGACGCCCAAGCTCTGCTCACAGTGATGGAATGGCAAAGCTTTTTGCGGTTCAGCAACCAGATTAGGGGCTGGGCAACCAACTATCAGCTGGTGTATTCATGCGCTTGAAGCGCAACTTAAGCAGCAATTGTTTACCCGCGGCAAGCATGGCGCACAAGCTACAGCGGCGGCAAATGATCTTCAGGTCGCGGCCCAGCAGATGGCAAAATGGGCAGCAGAGTCTCAGCGCATCGCCAACGGCTCTGAGGACAAATTATCGGGCGTGGTTAAAATTGCTGCGTGCTCGGAATTCGCAGCAGAGCAGATAGCGCCTTTTGCGGCGACCCTGCGCAAACTCCAACCTCAGCTCAGGCTGGAAGTATTAGCCGCTATTGACCATGTTGACCTAACTCGTGGTGCCGCGGATATTGCTGTTCGTCCCCACTACCCAACAAATCGGAACTAGAGTGCCTATACGAGGATGAAATTTAGCCCAAGGTCTATGGAGCCAAACCCTACGTCTCCATCTTAAATCAACCCTGCAAATGAGAAAATCTGGACTGGATCAGCTTGGCAGGTCAATACAGCTCCCTTAGTCCACGCTCTATCTTAGAAAAAGCCATTCCGGATTTCAAACCAAGCTGTGCCCGCGATGATTTTTGGCTCAAAAAGCTGCAGCAATCGCAGGACTCGGCGCAATGATTATGAGTGAATCTGGAAGTCTTCAAGAATCAGGTCTAGTGGAATTAGATGTCGGGGTTAGACTGCCCACCGTTAATTTCTACTTGATTTGCGCTAAGTGCATGAGTGGTATGCGAAAGATTCAGAAAGTCCCCACCTTCTAATCGAGCGCTTTGTAAACGCGCCTTAACTTTGGTTTTAATTTACCTTGGGCAGTTCTTAGCTTGTTAGACACAACAGACGGCGCTAAAGTGCCTACTTACTCACGATTACCTACCCATACTGACAGTGTATAAACATGCTTAAACTCAAAGATGCATCCTTACTAAAATCCGAAAACTATATTGATGGCCGCTGGACAGCGGCTGCGACTAAAATTGAGGTGACGAATCCAGCCAACGGCGAGGTAATCGCCAGCGTCGCTAATGGAGATGCCCAAGATACCGAAAAAGCGGTATTGGCAGCGCATGCAGCATTCAAAACTTGGCGTAAAAAAACGGCCAAGGAACGCTCGGAAGTACTGCGGAAATGGCACGATCTTATTCTCGAGAATGCTAACGACCTCGGCGCGTTGATGACAGCAGAACAGGGTAAGCCTCTAGCGGAAGCGATTGGAGAAGTGAAATATGGCGCCAGCTTTATTGAATACTACGCCGAAGAATGTAAGCGAATAAACGGTGCTACTATTCCTACAGTTGCCAATGACAGGCGTCTGTTCACTTACAAGCAAGCTATCGGCGTCGTGGGATGCATTACTCCCTGGAATTTTCCCAATGCCATGATTGCTCGAAAAGCAGGCCCGGCCTTGGCAGCCGGTTGCACGGTTGTAATAAAACCCGATGCAGGCACACCCCTTTCAGCGCTCGCCTTATGCGAGCTTGCCGAAAGAGCCGGCATACCCCCTGGAGTCCTAAATATCGTTGTTGGGGAAAACTCATCCGCAATCGGGAAAGTACTTACCCAGCATAAAAACATCGCAAAATTTACTTTTACGGGCTCCACAAAGGTCGGCAAACTACTCATGGCCCAATGTGCAAGCACTGTAAAAAAGGTCTCACTTGAACTGGGCGGAAATGCACCTTTTATCGTGTTTGATGATGCAGATCTGGAATCTGCTGTCTCTCACTGTATTGCAACAAAATTCCGCAACTGTGGCCAGACATGCGTCTGCACCAATAGAATTTTCGTCCACAGCAAAGTAGCAGATATTTTTACAGAAAAACTCAAGAAAGAAATCGCCGGCTTAAAAGTAGCGGATGGCTTTGAGGAAGGCGCAGCTATCGGCCCAATGATTAACAAGCAAGCTGTTGAGAAAATGGATACTTTACTTGCTGATGCTAAAGAGAAAGGCGCGGAAGTTGTCATCGGTGGCAAGCAGCACAAGCTCGGCGGGTGTTTTTATCAGCCTACGTTACTGCTTAATATTAATGATGAGATGAGGCTGGCCAATGAAGAGATTTTTGGCCCAATCGCCACAGTTCAGCATTTTGAAACAGAAGACGAGGTGGTTGCTAAAGCTAATGACACCGAATATGGCCTCGCGGCTTACTTTTTTACTCGCGATGTTGGCAGAGTGATGCGCGTATCAGAAAACCTGGAATACGGAATTGTCTGCTCCAACTCTGGAGTCTTCTCAACAGAAGTTGCGCCTTTTGGCGGCTGGAAACAATCAGGCATTGGCTCCGAAGGCGGTCATGAGGGTATCGTAGATTTCTACGAAACCAAGTTCCATTCAATGGGCGGCATAGAAAATGTATAGCATTGGCTTAAATTAGCTGTGCCTAGCTAAATTGCAGCACACCGTCTTCGAGGTTAGCCTCACCCAGAAGTTTTTTATCTAAAAGGTAGTTCTGGGTATTCTGCCATGGAGCATGATTTCCCTGCTTCGGAAACATATGTAAGCCTCTGCTCATATAGCCCGGCTGAAAGTCCTTGAACGGGTTTTCTGCCGGCATGTTTCGATCATCCCCAACGAGCTCGGCACTGACTCTAGTCTTATTTTTTTGCTGCATATAATTAACCAGCCGGCTTACAAAAAGAGAATTGAGGTCAGCCCGCAGTGTCCACGACGCGTTAATATAGCCGAAGGTTTGAATCAGGTTAGGAACCCCGGAGAACATCATTCCTTGATAGTAAAATCGGTCGCGAAAATCAATATCCACACCATCCATGCTAAATATCGTTCCACCTAGAAGCTTAAGGTTTAGCCCGGTAGCCGTCACTAATATATCTGCTTCTATCTCGGCACCGCCAACCATCCTTATGCCTGTTTCAGTGATAGCATCAATATTGCCGGTGACTACTTCAGCTTTCCCACTTTTAATTGCCTTGAACAAATCGCCATCTGGCACCAAACAAACCCGCTGATCCCAAGGGTTATAGCTGGGTGTAAAATGCTTATCTACTGCAAAGCCTTCTGGTAAGTTTTTTCGGACCTGATTAATCAAAAGGGCTTTTATTCTCTTTGGATTATCACGGGCCTTTTTGTAAAAGTAATTTTGCAGGCGAATATTTTTCCAACGTACTGCATCATATGCCCACTGAGCAGGCAGAATTGCATTGAGGATATTAGATAAAGTGTCTTGTCTTGGACGTGATGCAACATAGGTTGGCGAGCGCTGCACCATAACAACCTTTGCGGCATCCGGCGCCATTGCAGGAACCAAAGTCATCGCCGTAGCCCCACTGCCAATAACCACTACTTTCTTATTTTTATAGTCCAGATCCTTCGGCCACTTTTGCGGATGGACCCGCTGGCCAGCAAAAGATTCAAGACCTGGTATTTCTGGGGTGTAGCCTTTGTCATAGTCGTAGTAGCCCGCACACATGAACAGTATCCGAGTTTCAACTTCTACCGTTTCACCCGATTTCTCTTGAATGACAACACACCATAATGATTTATCTTCTCGCCAGTCTGCCGAGATGACCTTCCTACCAAACTGAATCTTGTCAGCGATTTCATAGTCAGCAATTGCCTCATTTACATATTCTCGGATCGACGCCCCATCGGCCAGTACTTTTGGCTCAGTCCAAGGTTTAAAGGAAAAACCAAAGGTGTGCATGTCGCTATCCGAACGAATACCCGGATAGCGAAACAAATCCCAAGTGCCTCCTGAATTATCCCTCGCCTCAATAATGCTATAATCCACCAGCGGACATTCTTTTTCCAAATAACAGGCGGCGCTAATCCCTGAAATTCCAGCACCAACTATAAGTACATCTAACAACGCATTATTCCTTTAGATCTAGTTTTTCATTCGCTCAGGGAGAGCAACCTCGACAGGCCATGATAGTGCAAACCTTAGCTGGGGTTAAAGTGTTAAAGCCGTAATGCGCCATTTACTCGCAGCGAGGCCCAACATGCTTTAGACTCCTCTGCTTTTAAAGTAAGGCCACCTCTTTCCGGGACCAATTTGCTGTCCGGATGCGTAACTACTGAAGAATCTAACCAATGCCTTTGTTAAAACTCGATAAAATTTCAATTAATTTTGGCACTCACATCTTATTGGATGAAGTGTCATTGAATCTGGTAAAAGGCAAGCGCTTAGGCTTGCTTGGCCGTAACGGCACAGGCAAAACCACTTTAATACGCACTATTGGAGGGCTGGTCAAACCAGACAGCGGTGAACGCTGGTTGCGGCCCGGAGTAAAAATCGCCTGGCTAGATCAATCCCTCCCTGACGCCAGTGAAGAAACTGTTTACGACGTTGTAGCGGGAAGTCTTAGCGAGGTGGGTGAGCTCTTAAAATCCTATCACCAACTGACAAGTAACTTTGACGCTGACAATATGGACAAACTGGCAGCTGTACAAGAGCAACTTGAAGCCAATGATGGCTGGAGCCTTAGTCAACGGGTTGACACGGTTATTAGTCAGCTTAACCTGCCAGCAGAGAAAAAAATGTCGGAGCTCTCTGGCGGTTGGCGCAAAAGAGTCGCGCTGGGATGTGCCTTGGTTCTTGAGCCGGACATCCTGCTTTTAGATGAACCTACTAACCATCTCGATATTCCAGCGATTGAATGGCTTGAAAAACAACTACAAGATTTTCGCGGTGCGATGGTTTTAGTAACTCACGATAGAGCGTTTTTGCAAAAAGTGGTGAACACTATTGTTGAGCTGGACCGAGGCCTTCTCTATGAATTTGAAGGAACTTATCAGCGTTTTTTACGCTTTCGTGAAGAGCAGTTAGCTGCTGAAGACAGAGCCAATGCTTTATTTGATAAAAAACTAGCACAGGAAGAAGTCTGGATACGTCAGGGGATTAAGGCCCGTCGCACCCGTAATGAGGGGCGAGTAAGAGCTCTAGAAGCACTTCGCCGAGAGCATAGTCAGAGAAGAGATCAGGTAGGCAAGGCAAGCTTTAAGGTAGATGCCGCTTCACGCTCTGGAAAAATCGTTGCTGAACTGGAACATATTTCTCACAGCTTCGGTGATAACGAAGTCATCAGGGACTTCTCTACCACCATTCTTCGTGGCGACCGCATCGGTTTGGTCGGCGCTAATGGGGCAGGAAAATCAACCCTGTTAAAAATCATCCTAGGCCAGCTAGAACCTTCATCTGGAGCGGTGAAGACTGGCAGCAATTTAGAAATCGCCTACTTTGATCAGCTTAGGGCCCAGCTAAATCCGGAACTAAACCTCATCGACAATATTTGTGGGGGCCAAGAATTCATCGAAATTGACGGTAAGAGAAAGCATGCCATTACCTATCTCGGAGACTTCTTGTTCACACCTGATCGCGTTCGTACCCCTGCCAAAGCGCTGTCAGGTGGAGAACAAAACCGAGCCATCTTGGCCAAGCTATTTAGCAAGCCGGCCAACATATTGGTATTAGATGAGCCAACCAATGATTTGGATGTGGAAACCCTTGAACTACTAGAGGACATTCTATTGGGATTTCCCGGCACAGTACTGTTGGTAAGTCACGATCGAGTCTTTATGGACAATGTGGTCACAAGTTTGATGGTATTTGAAGAAAAAGCCTCCATTGGTGAATACGTTGGTGGCTATTCTGACTGGGCTTCTAAGGGCGGTCGCTTGCTAAGCTTGCAAGACGAAAAAGAGACTCCAGCGGAGTCAACGCCTAAAGCAAAGGCTCAACCTGCTCCGGTAAAGACAGAACCAAGCAAACCGAAGTTGTCGTATAAAGAACAGCAAGAACTAAAGGATTTAACCGCACTCATCGAAAAATTAGAAGCTAAACAGGGTGAATTTGAAAACCTAGTGGCTAAGCCCGACTTCTATGAACAAGACAGTGATAAAGTCAGTAAGACATTAAAAGAGATGACTGACAATCAAGCTCAACTCGAACAAGCTTATGGAAGATGGGAAATATTAGAAGGATAATTCCTCCATCACAGATCAATCAATACAAGAGACTTAACCCATCGACACTTTTTTAATCGAGTGGCTAGAAGCGCGTCAAGGCTATGCAATATGGTTAATACCAGTTTTTGCTTTCGCTGAGGCCTGTGTTGGTATCGGTTTGTTTATATCTGGCGTGCTACTACTGGCAATCGCTACTTTTATTATCCAGTACGATCTAGCCCCTATAGAGTTGGTTTGTTCTCTAGCATTCGCTGGGGCATTTGTTGGAGACCATCTTGGTTTTCATATTGGCAGAATTATTGGTCCTGGATTTCATGAAACGAAAATCGCAGATAAGTACGCCAAATCAATATCTAAGGGCGAGAGTCTCATTCAAAAATTCGGCAGCACTGCCATATTCATTGGCCGTTTTGTGCCAGCAGTACGAAGCTTGGTTCCCGCATTGATGGGACTAAGCGGATTCAGCCGAATCCGCTATAGCCTTTTTGATGCCTTAGCTTGTTTGCTTTGGGCGATCGCGTTAGCGCTAATTGTGCTAGGCATTGAAACCGTGCTCTAACCTATTGAACGACTAGTAGCTCATAAGATACAGTTACCATCCGGAATACCTGTTTTCCGCTTTATTCTGGCATCTATTTATTCAATGTTCTGCTTATCCATCTATCCACCTGCGCCTCTAGAGCGATCATGGGTATGGGCCCCGATCCTAGGACAGTGTCGTGAAATTCTTTGATGTCAAATTTTTCGCCAAGTTGGGCCTCAGCTTTTTCTCGATACTCAATTATTTTTAGCATACCTATTTTATACGCAGTAGCTTGACCCGGATTATTGAAATAGCGACGGACCTCAGAGCGCACTGACGAATCAGGTCGTGGAGAGTTGGCTAAAGCATAATTAACCGCTTTGGCTTGAGTCCAGCCTTTCGTATGTATACCTGTATCAACCACTAACCGCACTGCGCGCCAAAGCTCACCCGACAACCTGCCCATATCTGCAAACGGATCGTTGTATCCGCCCATTTCTTTACCAAGCAGTTCGGCATAAAGAGCCCATCCTTCGCTGTAAGCGGTATAACCGCCGTTGGTTCGAAACTGAGGAATATTTTCTAATTCTGTTTGAATAGACCTCTGCATATGATGCCCGGGAACACCTTCATGATAGGATAGATTTTCTAGACGGTTAACTGCAGCGGCACGCATATCCGTCAAGTGGACATAAAAAGTACCGGGTCTAGAGCCATCTTTAGTTCCCCGCTGGTAGTGAGCTGCCCCACCAGCAGTCTCTCTGAACGATTCCACTCTTTTCACTTCTAAACCGGCGTTTGGCAGAATTCCAAAGTAATCTGGCAATCTAGTGTACATCTGCGTTAGGTGACCTTCGGCCAGAGCAAGATAATCAGATCTACCTTGATCGTTTGTTTCAAAATAAAACTGATCGTCCTCTCGGAGAAACCCAAAAAAATCTTGCAACGAGCCCTCGAATTCAACAACCCGCTTTATACCCTCCATTTCTGCATGAATTCTTGCAACTTCAGAAATCCCTAGACCATGAATTTCATCCGCGCCCATTTGCAAAGTGGTCATCGTTTGCAAACGAACACTATAATAATCCTCCCCGTTAGGTAGGGAAGATGCACCTTGGGCTATTTCGGATGCATTAACTCGGTCGGACAACAGCCAAGCAAGCACGTCATCGAACCCTGGCTTTAAGTAATTCAAAAGAGCATCCTTTGCTCCATTCGCAAGCATCGCGGCTTCAGATTCATCAATCATACCCCTATCTCTGAGAGCCGATATTTTCTCACTTACATCGCTCCACAGCGCAGAGGAGCCCTCTTCAGTAAAAGGCGCCCCGGTTATGACTCTTTTAATTTCCCTTATTGCTTGATCATAGTCAAAAAACGGTGCCCGAATACCGTCAGCCACTGAAAGTCTTGCTCTGTCCAAATACTGAGACATATACCTTCGAGATTGTCGTAGACGAGAAACGTAAGCTTCCATGTCGGAGACAGAATCAACCCGATGGTTGTTGATAAGACGATTGGGCAAACGCGACTGTGGCCCGTTGCGCCCAAATATATAAGCATGTCTTCTAAACGGCAGATTTAGTTCAGCAATCTCGAGTTTATATTCCCAGAGATCCCACGACAATTGCCCCTCAACATCGAGCTTAGTCCGGTCAAACTCGGCTCGCATTCTAGCGACGCTATCCTCTCGCCATGCCATTTTACGGTCAAGTGCCTGCTCGGAAACATCGTCTAACTCGCCGTAGTCACTTTTAATTCCCTGACTTGTTTTTGTAAGCGGGTGAAAGTCTAGTTCGTTAGCATATTCACTATCCAACCACTCGTTGAAATCATAAGTTGCAGTGGTAGGTTGACTGAGCACCACATCAGCCTCTTCATTCACAGCCGTACCAGCAGGTTGATCACTGCATGATGAGAATATGAGTATTAGTCCTACAAAAGCAGCACGAGCTGCACAGTTCTTTTCAACTAATGTCAATTAAGCTTCTCCCAGAGATTTTCGAATAATTAAAATTCTCAGTCTTTCTAAAAAAGATCCCAATAATTAAAACCTTCAATTTATAAAATCCTTTTGCCCCACCATGAAATAAATTACAGCATTAGTTCTGATTTAGGAAGACCAGCGATCCGGTTCTTAAATAACAAGGACAGAAACACAATTCATCAACAGGAATAACTGTTGTGAAAAACGAAGTCCAAGGAAGTCGCATGAGAACAGTAAGTGATTTTCTAAGTATACAAATAAAAATAGTGTGTTTTGAGTATTGAGGGAGAATTTTGCCCAAGTGAAAATCCTTCGAGAATTGCACTAGCAGTACCCCAACGGCCTGCAATTCAAATGTGGAATAACGAGCCCGTTGAAAAAGCTACGGTGACGTAGGAACTAGTTCGCTATAAAGATGAGGTTGGTTTAGAGAAATGGGATTATTGCTAAGGCCTACTCAGCCGCTAACAAAAGCATGCGCTGTGAGGCATCGGGCGCAAAAAGTAAGGCCATAAGCACAATTAAGGCCATCATCAATTTCAATGCTTTTTGCACTTTCAAATAACTATCATCAGTCTTATATTCGATTATAAACGGTTTTCAGAACATCACAGCATAGCGCTAAGTGCTTGGAGTGACTCAGCGCAAGGCTTGGAAACCTTTAAGGTCAGTAAATCATCCGCTCTGGTTAACCCCTGATTGATACAGACTATTGGAATATTATTCTCAGCAGCGAATTTACAAAATCGATAGCTGGAATATACCATCAGAGACGAACCTACTATGAACAAAGAATCCGATCTCAGAATTTTCTGATAAATCGACTCGACTATATCTTTTTCCACCGAACTGCCATAAAAAACTACATTAGGTTTCAATACGCCACTGCAACGTCGACAGCTTGGTACCTGAACCGCTTTGACTAATCCGTCATCCACATCCGCGTCGCCATCGGGTCTAGTTAAATTTGAAGATTGATGTAGATGGGGGTTATGTTGTTTTAGCCAATCCTGAATATCACTTCTAGCAATTAAAGCACCACAGTCCATACACAGCACTTGATCGAGACGTCCATGAAGGTCAATGACTCTTTTATGATTGGCACGTTGATGGAGACGGTCAACATTTTGAGTAACCAACTGGCCGACAAAATCTAGACTTTCTAAATTGGCTAGCTCCGCATGGGCAAGGTTAGGTTCCGCTTTTTCTATGGTTGGCCAACCTGAAAAGCTCCGCGCCCAATAGCGTTGACGAACCGAATGGGTTCGCATGAACTCGGCATGTTGAATCGGGCGGTTGTTCTTCCAGGTACCACTATCATCTCGATAAGTTGGTATACCTGACCCAGAACTGATGCCCGCCCCTGTAATAACAACCGAATTGGAATGCTTGATCATGAAATCAGCAAGTTCACCGATGGTATTCGATTTAACTGTTTTGGCATTAACATTAAGCTTTCTAAGAACTGGTGAATCCATTTAAAAATAGTCCAACTTCGGTTTTTATTTCGGCGCAGTGCCTGGCATAGTTTCAAAGCCTGGCGCAAATTCGACCAGCACTTCAGTTAGACTTAGCAGAACGGAGACGTCACCTTCGACGCTACCAACACCAGTCTGCAAAAGAGATCCAAGGGTTGCCGCTCCCATAATCACAGTATCAAGATCGCTACGGTTCATGGTGATGGTAGCATCGGCATTGTCTGATGAGTAACCCCCAATATTGGTTAAGGTGCCACTACTCATTTCCACAACATAACTCTCATCGGTATCTGGCGTTAGAAAGTTTATAATAAAATCGTTTCCATCAGCCAAGTCACTGTCTACTCGAGTAGCCTCTGCGTCCCACCACTGACTCGTTGTCATCGCTCGGGCAAGGCTAGGACTTGTGCCTCTTGGGGCAGGAATCCTGGGCATACCATTCCGTAAGTCCTGAGCCGTTGCTAGAAAGACGTTACGCATACTTGCACTTTCGTACTGATAGCCAAGCTGCTCGAACACATCAGCAAGTAAATCTTTCGCAACTTGGTTGTTCTGCTCGGCATATACCAGCTTGTTCAAAAGTTCCATTGCCATACGATAACGGCCATCTTCAACGAGTTCTTCACTGCGACTCATAATAGCAACCGCCCCGCCCATCATCTCCACATAAAGAGGAGCAGAATCGGCTGGGGACAGCGGCGCAAGAGTCGCGGGATTACCATCCCAATATCCCAAATAACGATTCGCTACCGCGCGCGAGTTATGAAACTCTGAGCCATGATACTGACGAACATTCCACTGCTGCTGCAGTGATTCTGGGACTTTGTATTCATTGTGCATTTCGTTAATCGTAACGCCCTGATTTGCCAAATGTAATACTTGATTATTCAGATTCGCGTAAGCGTCTCTCTGGGCTCGCATGACTTCTTGAATTCTTTCATTACCCCATCGCGGCCAGTTGTGGGAAGACACCAGCACCTCCGCCTCCATTCCAAAGCGATAGAGAGCTTCGTTTATCTGTCTTGACCATTGCAGGGCATCTCGTACCAGCGCACCGCGCAAAGTATAAATATTATGAATTGTCGCTGTGATGTTCTCGGCCGCCCAAAATACTTTCTGCTCAGGGAACCAAGTATTCATTTCCGCAGGTGCTTCGGTGCCAGGCGTATTCTGGAACACAAGATTAACGCCATCAATTGTGTGCTCCTCATACTCACCCTCGATTACTAGAGTAGGTGCTATCAAGCCGGTGGTACCTGCTGCCAAGCCTTTGCCAATTGCCGAATCCACCTGCCCAAAAGGACTTGATGGAATAGTGCGGCCGTATTGCAGGACGGCCCTACGTGACATCGCAGTACCGGCATAGACGTTTTCGGAGATTGCCTCCTTCATAAATCCGGAAGGAGCAATAATCATAACCTCGCCCGCGCGAACAGCTTCCTCACTAGTAACGCCAAGCACACCGCCAAAATGATCAATATGGGAATGTGAATAAACAACCGCTTTAACAGGTCGTTCACCCAGTTGCTCATTGGCAAGTGCCAAGGCTGCTGCGGCGGTTTCGCTCGTTAATAGGACATCGAATATGATCCAACCTTCGTCCCCCTTTACTAGAGTCATATTGGCCAAATCGAATCCTCTCACCTGATAGAGAAAATCTGGCACCACTTCGTAAAGCCCAAAATTCATATTCAGTGTGGCTTGGCGCTGAAGCGACGGGTGTATGCTGTCCAATTCATCCCCGTTAAGTAGAAAATCATAGCGGTTCATATCCCATACTGTATTGCCAGCGGCACCGATGATACGCCTGCTGGCCGGCTCGGCTATGAAGCCTCTGCTAGACTCCGCAAAATCTCGCTCATCTTCAAAAGGCAGCGACTCTCTTAATTCACTTTGAAGGGCTACTGTGAACTTGCTTGGCGGGTTTCCTTTCGGATTGAAGTGATCTTGAGCATTCACACTAGAGCTGCAAATTACTAAAAAATGCACGCATGAAAATAAGGTGAAAGTTACTTTAAGCTTGGCGGCTATTGAAGTCTTCATGGAGCTTTTCCTGCTGATGAACAATTTTAGTGTCGGATTCAGTATACCCTGAGTTGTCTCTCACCTTGCCCTCCATTTATGCCTTAACCGTGGTGATTCTCGCTAACAGATAGCGAACACCTCGAATATTGATCCCTCATCTCTTCGCAAGCCATTGTATTTGTTATTAATTGTGTTTTGGCATGAAATAAGCAGTAACCCTAGGGCATAAATCCCGTCTTATCTAAATGCCTCACTTTGAACTAGGAATTTAAAACCGTGATCACATTGAAGAATCTAAGTAAGGTTTACCGGACCGCGTATATGGAAACTACTGCGCTAAACAAAATTAACATCCACATATCTAAAGGCGAGTTCGTTGCCATGATGGGCCCTTCTGGCTGTGGAAAATCTACACTCCTGAACGTAATCGGAATGATCGATAATCCAAGTTCTGGAGAGTACTTTTTCGATGGAGAGGAAATAGCCCAGCGCTCTGAAAATGAGCTTGTGGATCTGCGGAAGGAAAATATTGGATTTATTTTCCAGAACTTTAATTTGATCGACGATCTCAGCGTGGAAGAGAATGTTGATTTACCTCTGCTGTATCTAGGGATACCGAAAAAAGAGCGTCGAGAGAAAGTTGAGAAAGCACTAAAACTAGTCGGTTTGGAAAACCGAGCAAGGCACAAGCCCCAGGAACTATCCGGCGGCCAGCAGCAGCGGGTGGCCGTCGCACGCTCGGTTGTTGGCGAGCCAAAACTGATTTTAGCGGATGAGCCTACCGGCAACCTGGACACCAAAAATGGTGATGACGTTATGAACATGCTGAACATGCTGAAGAACAGCGGAACCACTATTTTGATGGTAACCCACTCTTCTGAGCATGGCGCGCGAGCAGACAGAGTCATCGAGATGTTAGACGGCGAGGTTATCCATGGCCCGAACCCTGTTTTCCCAGTAGCAAAAAATGCAGACATCTCACTAGCAGAAACTAATGGATAACTTAAGCTCATGATAAGTCACTTCACCAAGATGGCCGTAAAGGCCCTGCTCAAATTTAAACTACACTCCACTATAAGCCTACTAAGTTTGGTGTTTGGCTTTCTTTGCTTCATGTCTGCCGTATTGCTAGCCAATTACACAGACAGCTTTGATCAGCACTTCCCCAATGCGGGTAAGATTTATAACATCGTTCAGATCAATACCGGCGGGCCAGGCCCGGAACGATTTCCCATTGTTGCCGACCCAGCTGCCAGGTACTTGCGGGCAGCCTTTCCTGACATTCCTAATATCGTAAGAGCTTCAGCCGGCGGTGGCGATGCTGATGTCACTGTTGATGATCAAGCGATAAAAATGGCCACTCGGTATGTTGAAGCTAATTTCTTTAATATTTTTGAGATGGAATCGCTCCATGGCTTAGCAACAGGTAGTGAGCTGCCACCTAATTCCGCCATCGTCACCGAATCGGCAGCACTGCGGGTGTGGGGCCGGACTGATGTTGTTGGGGAAAGGGTTTTAGTTGGAAATCGCGATGACATCGCAATTGTTGGAGTCACAGCGAAACCCACGAAACCATCTCATCTAGAATCATCAATCCCGTTTTTTGATACAGAAATGTTTGTACCTATTGAACTCAGAGATGCGGTTACTAGAGAGCGCATTGTAGCCAGTGGCGGTGATCCGGATGCTGACCGCTGGGGCAACCAATCCTATTATGTCTACCTCGAATTCCCTGAAGACATGGCTGTTGACGTAGATGACTTTAATCGACAGCTAGATGAGTTCGTACAAACAACGATGCCGGCCGAACGTGCGGAGTTCCTTAGCTATGAACTGCAACCGGTTAATCAGCTTGTTACCTCACAAATGGCGATGCTAACCGGTGGCTTTAGTATCACCGATGTCTTAGTCATAGCCGGAGCGCTAGTGCTGCTGATTGGCTGCATTAACTATTCAAATTTAGTAATAGCCCAGCTATCACTGCGCAGCCAAGAGATAGCAGTCCAAAAAATATTAGGTGCCAAACGTAGCATGATCATCTTTCAGTATTGTTATGAAAGCTTACTCTTTGTTTTGTTTGCCCTGCTCTTAACCCTTTCACTACTTGTTCTAGTGCTAACTCAGCTAGGAGCCATGGGCATGATTGGGGTTAGCAGTACTATGCTGTTAGATCCAAGCCTTTGGACTGTCTTACTTTCCATTGTTTTGTTCATCGTTCTGATTGCCGGTGGCTATCCTGCTATTAGAACGGCAACTGTCTGCTTGGTATCAATGATGCGACCCAAAGGCTCCAGCGGTTATTCCTCCGGATTGCGCTCAATCATGGTTGGAACCCAGTTTTTTATCTCTGGTACTTTGATGATCCTCGCAGTGGTTATGTACCTACAGAATATCGCGATGACAGCCCAGCTAGACGGAGAGTTAATTGACCCTAAGCTTGCGATTACAATACCAACAGACACGTTTACTGTCAGCCCTGAGTTACTGGCAACACAGCTTAAACGAAATCCTAGTGTTGCCTCAGTGTCTCAAGTAGATGTGTTGCCTTGGTCTATAAGTATCTCAAGTATAAGCCTTTCGCGAGAGCCCGATATAAATGCCACAACCTATGAATTCAGTAACCAAGATGTGGGATACGACTTCACCGACACAATGAATGTGCCGTTGATAGCCGGCCGCGAGTTTTCCCGGGAGCGAAGCTTAGACAGGTTTCCCGCTTTCTCGGAACTTGCCCCCGGCTCGGGCCCTTATGCCTTCCTAATAGATGACCTGACCGCCCAAACCTTAGGTTGGGAAAATGCGGAAGCCGCATTAGGAAGCTCGATCTATCGACATATAACTCCACCGACAGTTGAAACTGCCTTTGTCGTAGAATTTATTATTGTTGGGGCGGTGGGATCACAGACTTTTCAGTTTATCGATTTTGCCAGCTTCGGCGTATCCGGAAGCGTTTATACACTACGTCCTGAGAGCGCTACTTTCATGATCATCAAAATAGGCAAGGACAATGTAAACGAGGCTCTCATTCATATAGACCAAACCTGGAATCAGCTGATGCCAGCTATAGCAATCCAGAGAGAGTTTTTGGATGATATGTTTTACGACACCTACACCCTATTTCTCTCTACAAGTTTGTCGATAGGACTTCTTTCAGTCATAGGCTTCTTGGTTGCGAGCATCGGTCTTTTAGGTAACGCCACTTTCATTACCAATATTAGGCAAAAAGAAGTAGGAATTCGAAAAGTAATGGGTGCAAGTAGCGGACGACTATTACGTATGCTGCTTATGGATTTCGCGAAGCCAATTGTAATTGCAAATTCTTTTGCATGGCCTGTTGGCTACATTGCCGGGAATCTTTATGTTAGCTTTTTCGCGGCGCAAGCCTCAGTAACCTTCCTGCCATTCTTTGTGAGCTTTTTCCTATCGGTAACTATTGCCGTTGCTGCCGTGGCTTCACAATCCTGGAAAAGCGCACGAGTCAGACCGGCGATGGTGCTCAGATATGAATAAATCATAAACAAGCTTCACGAACTACAGCCATGAATCAGTGTTGAAACTGATGCCTGAGCCAATACAAAGCAGCCATAGGGAGAGCTGGACAAAGCCTCTAGATTGAGAAAAAGTAGAGAATCAACAAGCACGAAATTGCCAATCTGAGGATAAAGTAGGGCTTAAGAAAGAAAGTTTTGGGGAAGATTTTGGGGAGAGTTAGTCCACTGGGCAGAATTAGAAAATTCTACCCAGTGGATTTTTTCTTATGTCAGTTTACTTAGCTAAGCCAAGTTCAACTACAGACGTGAGCGCTCTAGAACAACGTCAGCGTTTCTCCAGAGGGATTCAAACTGCCGCTTAATCACTATCGCCTCTTGTTCGCGGCCCTGAGCTTCAACAGCCTGATAAAGCCCAAATGTAGACCAACCATTCTGCTGATTCCACTCTAGGTCTTTCATGTATACTTTTTCGGCTTCTGCAGCATCGCCTTTTTCAAGTAACGCAGCACCAAGATAAAGACGCATAGACTGAGACCAGTCCGGTGGCTCGGTGTAGTTCAAGTTGTCTTGAAACTCTACCGCATGACCGTAGTGAAGAATCGCACCATCAATATTACCTTGAGCTTCTTCGATCTCGCCCAGTAAGGCATGCATAGCAAGACTTAAAACATGGGACGCCGGCGTTGGACCAACCCCAGTGTCGTCAACGTTGTCAGCGCCCATCTGAGCTTGAATATTAGCAACTTCAGCTTTCGCCAGGTCGACATGGCCCTTAGATGCGTGGGCGCTACCTTTTACATAACTCCACATACCATCCAAGTAAGGCGTGCCACTATGGGACTGTTCGGCAGCATGGATTTTGTCGTACTTACCAAAAACCTTATCGACAATCCAATTATGGGCGATTCTCTTTTGACCACTACTGATAGCAGCGTCGTCGCCAACATTTCCAGCTCCGCGACTTGCCGCGTCAGCGGAGGCAGCATAGTTACCTTGCAACATGTTGGCATAGCGAACAAAGTCCAAGGCATGTGGCGCATGAATTTTGTGGGATAAAGGATAAGTGCCAATCATTGGGAAATTTGTGTCGCCCCAGATTTCAGCAAACTGTTTATCCACCACTTGCGAACGCTCATTGATGTCGATGGCTTTTTCATACTCACCAACACGCAGGTAAATATGGCCAGGCATGTGCACCATGTGGCCAGAAATTGGCACTATACTTTCTAGCTTTTGGGCAGCAGGCATCGCCAGTTCGGGCTGACCAGAACCTTCCATTAAGTGAATATACAGGTGGTTAGCGCCAGGATGGTCATGCTCTAAAGCCATTGCTGCCTCTAATGCGGCCTTGCCTTCTTCAGTACCCACCTTGGCTGTTCCATCAGCTTCCCAATAGTCCCAGCGGGTTGTATTCATATAGCCTTCGCCAAAGATTGTGGCTATATCAGCGTCATCTGGATATTTGGCATGAAGCTGACGCATACTGTCCAAAAAGGCAAAATCGCGCTCTACACGGTCTGGGATTGCGTCTTTGTTGTATAGCACAAACAGAGAATTGATCATGTCGCTCTCGCGTTGAGTGCCATTTTTTGCCAAATCCATAGCTCGGCGAATCGCTGCTAACCCAGCACCTTGTGGATCATCAGGCAATTGGACATAGCGGCTGTTCGGGTTTGGGCCCGCCGCATGAGCAATACCAAAGTGAGGCATTGGGCTATCGGGGTCTAACCTAGCCGCTTCTTGATAAGACGCAATGGACTCTGGAAAATAGAAACTCCACGCCATGCGCAAACCTTGATCAAAAAAGGCCTGAGCCTGAGCCGAGTCCGTTGTAATTGAACGGCTGTAAGTGCCACCGCCCGGAACCATTACTGCCAAAGGTTCATTTTGAGCTACGGCAATGGCGGAAGTCACCAAAGTCGTTGCTGCAGCAATGAAGGAAATAAACTTGCGCATAGCACTCTCCTGAATAGATTGTTTTAATTTTTTAATGCTCTGAGTGGCATGAGTATACTCCCATAGTTAGAATTTTCGAGCCCGAAAATATTCCGAGCTTGCCCCAGCAGCTTTACTTACCTTAACCGGGCTTTGCCCTATAAAAGACTAATCAGCAAAAGGCGACTAAGGTCATAAATCTGAGACTATAAATAAACAAACAAGCTAACCAACGACACTCTGTGGACTAATGATAATAATAAAAACAGGTCACTTGGCCCAAGTTAGAAGGTTATCTGAGCGTTCTCTTAAAGGCTTGCTTCAGGGCTACGTTGGGAGACGCTCGGATTCTAAATGACCTTAATCTAGTCATCATTAATCTGGTCATCTTTGATTTGAGGATTAAGGCAACTCTTATTCGCTTCTCAATTTTACTTTAAAAGCAGACTAACACAGGGCCCGGGCAAGCTTACCCTAGCTGGATACACAGGCCTGCTACTTCGCCCTGTTGCTTTGGACGTCTACGATTTCGTGCACTAAATAAGGCTAATATTTACCCACAAAAGGTCTTTTTTCCTTGACTAGGGCACCCTAAACCTTCGAGCCACCCCTTAAGCGAAGGTCGCTTATTAAAGCCTATTCCTATGGTATTGCTGCCATGAACGACGCAAAAGCTGTGTACAACGAGCCACCATAGCCAGTGTCATACCGAGCAAGCTCAACAGCTCACTGCATGTGAATCGGTTTAAGTCAGTGCAACGGTGTTCTCGGTTCGGAATAAGTGACATCAAGCTGCGCATGTCCATACTCATCTAAAGTCACGATATACACCCTATCGTAAACACGCTCATCTAAGTCTTGAAGACTTTCACCACTAAGCAAGTTTACAAGCCCTGGAATAGTATTCGAGTGCCCCGTAACTAGTATTACGCCGGTTAGAGTTTTCAGCTTATCGACTAATTTCTGTCCCTGATCTGGGTCATATTCTTCGATCGAAATCCCATGTTCGTGAGCGGTTGGAGCCGCCGTGTCTCGGGTTCTCGTATAAGGAGTAGAGAATATATGACTAACATTTTTACCGTGCAGCATTGCTGCAAAGCTTATGGCACGATCCTGCCCAGCTTCGGTCAGCGCAGGATCGTTTGAGTCTTCAATGACTTTTTCTGCATGCCGAACCAAATATATCGTCGGACCATCAGCGGCCACTGCAGAGAAAGCCAAACTAAGTGACAGTAAAAATAGGCTGATTTGAGTAAGGGTATTGTTGTTTTTCATAATTTCTCAGTTTTGTTCGTTTTTCGATTTTGTAAAACGGCCCTGATTTTCTCATCTTTTACTACAAAGCTATCTATTATTTCACCGCATATCTGAATAAAGCCGTTTCCAGTGTCCCTTAGTTCCCACAAATCCTCAACCGCCCCAAGAGGAAAAATAATCGATGCTTGCAAAGGTAACACCAAAACTGCGATCTTCGGGCTTAGGACGCATCTCACACCTCACTAAACGCTCTTATCTTCTGGACTTTGAGCCTAACTAAAGCAGAAATATTTCCGCAAGCACACTCATGAGACAGCAGCTTATTACTGAGCCAGCGTAAGCTTAATAAGCTCTGTATTTTCCTGCCATTGCTTCGTCTTATTCGATAAGTAACTTCGATTATAAGGTGGTAAATATCGATCAGCATTTTATCGACTCGCCGTACAATAAATATTGTATTCATTATATTGATTCAAAAGCTAATTTTTCCAAATTTAGCAAAGGGTCTACCGCAATTACGTCTGGGCAAAAAATACAGGCATTCTGAATTCAGAAAACTTCGCCAGAACGTCAGGCTGCCCCTGCCAAGACAGGTTGAAACATTAGCAGTCTTTACTACTTTTCCTGTTAAGTGAGGATCGCCCGTGTTTAGCATAAGAAACAACATAACCCTTTTTTCTGTTTTCGCAGTAATAAATGCCAGCCTTGTTTATTTTTTTTACGCAACAAAGCGATTCCTTTCACTCAGAAGGCGCGGCGCTCGAAAATACTCAAGTCATTTTCCTAATTATTTCGGCGGTGGGCTTTCTTTTTCTACTGCCCTTTAAGCATCCGTACAAAACAATTCATCTTGCCATCGCTCTTTTATGTTTTAGTTTCATATTACGAGAGCTTGATCTTGAGCATATGGACGTCTTTCAAATCATAAAAATTCTTGGCAGCGGCCAAGGCAGAATTTTACTCTTGGCATCCCTATGGGCGTCACTGAGTTTTTATAGCTATAACGCCGTCGAAAACAAAGTATGTGCTTTAAAGGGTTTCTGTTTCTCTCCTCTTTTCTCTGTTCTTTTATTTGCTTTTTTGATGCTAATGGCAGGAGCAGTATTGGACAAAAAAATTATTGAAATAAGCCAACCCATGTTTTTCGAAGAACTGGCCGAAGTCAACGCTTATATGCTGATCTCTTTACCAGTCATATACCAAGCTGGCGATTGGATTTATAGGAAAACCAGCATGCTTTTTTCGAAACTTATAACCGTTATAAAGCACTCTCCATCGCTGGAGCAAAAATAGACTTAGCTAATATCTAAGCATTAATAAGGTAAGTCATATGCTAAAAATAATTTCTCACCTTATTGGGCGAGTACAGAGTGTTTTAATGACTGACATGGCCAACTCTAATGAGTATGTACACTAACTAGAATGGCATACCAACAGCTAATCTGGATACAAAGAGTGAAGATCCCCAACTTCCTCATTGGTTAATTAAGATAGTGTTTAGAAGCCTCTAAATACAGGCCCACCGAAAACAGGCTTACCTCAAGTGACTTCCCTGAAATAAATTACCTCTAAATAATTCCTCTGAATTAGCCTATCCTAAGCACAACTCCCCTCGTAGAGTAAGATTAAGTCGCTTTGGCACTAGCGGCGAGAGTCTTCTTCAAGTTACTCTTAGCCTATATTGCCCAATTACGTAAGCTTCCGTTCTTTAACCTATAGTGCAGATTAATACCGCTGTGAGTGATTCCATAGAACATAACATGCCTGATGTCCGCGACGGGCTTAATGCCAAAGAGCGGGTCATCCTTTATTGCTTGCATGAGGCGCAGAAGGAATTCCCCAATCGCAACGTGCCCACAGCATTACTTTATGGACGAGTTGTCGAGCACATGAATATGAGCGAAAATGAATTTCAAAGCATTCTGTCAAGGATTGCGGGGCTAACTAGAAATACTCATCTGTAATTGTTGAGCCATTCCAGTTGACCTGTAATAGAAACCTTATTAGCAACTTGACGTGTACAATTAGAATCTTAAAGTAATGATATTTTACACTGGTGCACTTTTTTGACCTACTTTCTAGCTAGACCTACTTTTTAGACACACTTTAGTGAAGTAGCGAACAACTCAAAGGATTTAACCATGTTTTCAATGACACAAATGGTGCGCAGAGCAGCACAAACCCAACCCAATGTTCTTGCCACAGTTGATGGAGATCGATCCCAAACATGGCCCGAATTTGCACACAAAATAGCTTGCTTTGCTAATGGCTTGCAGAAACTAAACATTGGTGCAAACGGCTGCGTAGCAATTTTGGCGCTAAACAGCGACCGCTACTTTGAATTCATGTTTGCCACCCCTTGGGCAGGCGCTATTTTTCAGCCTATTAACACCCGCTTAGCAGGACCAGAAGTTGTATACTGGCTAAACGATTCTGAGGCTACTGTGTTACTAGTAGACAAGAATTTTGCGCCAATGATTGCTGAAATTAAAGACCAGCTACAGCACGTCAAACATTTTGTGTTTATTGACGATCTAGGTGAGGCAGAAGAATTGCCTAAAGGGTATATTGCCTATTCCGAGGTGGTTGATAACGAGCCCGTTGCAGATGCAAACCGCTGTGATGATGATGCTGCTGGCTTGTTCTATACAGGAGGCACTACAGGCCGCTCAAAGGGCGTGATACTGTCCCATACGAATTTCGTTGCGAACGCACTGCAAGCAATTTCGGTGCTGCGCGTACAAGAAAAAAACAGGATTTTGCACGTAGCACCCATGTTTCATATCGCAGACGCTTTTGTTTGCATGATGTCCACTGCACTATCTTGCTCTAACTACTTCCGCCCCGCATTCGACCCCGTATCGACCTTAGAAGCGTTACAGGACCATAAGATTCAGCGTTTGGTGCTTGTTCCAACGATGATCAATATGCTAGTCAATCATACAAGTATTAGTGACTACTCCTTAGAATCGATGCAGTGTGTCTGGTACGGCGCGTCACCCATGCCTGAGCCAGTTATTCGAAAAGCTATGGAAGTACTGCCGGCCGTAGATTTCTGCCAAGTTTATGGCCAAACAGAGGCTTCGCCAGGCATCACCGCACTATTACCTGAGCGCCATACTTTTGAAGGCCCCTTGGCCGGGAAGATAAAGTCTGCAGGCCAAGCGTTACCGGCCATAGATCTGTGCATCATGGATGAGAATAATCGGGAAGTCGCCAATCACGTTATTGGGGAAATTTGTATGCGAGGCCCAAATATGATGTCGGGCTACCGCAACATGCCTGAACAAACCGCTAACACCGTTGTTGATGGCTGGCTGCATACAGGCGATGGTGGTTATTTGGACGATGAAGGGTTTCTCTTCATCGTCGACCGAGTAAAAGACATGATAATCTCCGGTGGTGAGAATGTTTACTCAGCGGAAGTAGAAAGCGCTCTTTACCAACATGACGCCGTAAACCAATGCGCGGTAATTGGTATTCCGCATGAAAAGTGGGGGGAGCAGGTTCACGCAGTAGTCTTGCTTAAAGAGGGAATGACAGCAGATGAGGCTGTGTTAATAGCGCACTGTAAGGGACTAATAGCTGGATTTAAATGCCCGCGCTCAATCTCTTTTCAGAGTGAGCCATTACCATTGTCTGGCGCGGGTAAAATATTGAAGACTGAGTTGAGGAAGCCATTCTGGGGCGACGGAGATCGCAACGTAAACTAGAACAGAAAAATTTGAGGGTGCCTGACCCTCACAGCTAGCGGTGGGCTAGAAAAATCTTAGATCAGGCTAAAATTGCTAGGAAATTTTACTCTGAGCTGGCTTATTTTGTCGTTCTGGCTTTCTTAGTTGAACCTCTTTTTTCCATGCCCTGCGTTTGCCCTCATTACTCAAGGCCCTATTTTTTCTTCGGGTATGTGTTTTGATGGACCGCTGCGCTGACCGACTTTCTAGCTTCCCAGTTGAGCTTCTCTAACTCAGGTCCATCTAGAAACTCTTTTACGTAGCCAATGCAGAGATAAGCAATTAGCTTATTTTCTGGCGGTGATTCAAGTATTTCTTTTACAGACTCCGGATTAACTATACTCACCCATCCCATACCTATGTTCAGCGCTCTTGCCATTAGCCACATATTCTGAACGGCACATACAACACTATATTCTCCTGCCTCCTTCATTGTCGTCTGGCCCAGAACTGGTTTAGCTGAAGGCTTGTAAAATACTGCAATATTTATCGGCGTCTCTTGGATTCCCTCTAATTTGAGTTTTGCATAAGCTGTCCGCTTTTCGTCCAAAAACATTTCTTCTGCTTTTTTATTTTCCAGCTCAAAACTGTCAGCAATCAGCTTCTTGGTATCATTATCACGGACAATCACAAACTCCCAGGGCTGGGAAAATCCTACAGATGGAGCCAGTGTTGCTGCTAACAATATTTTTTCAATTATTTCGTCTGGCACTTCTTTTTTAAGAAAATTATTACCACGCACATCCCTTCTGTAAAGCATTATTTCTTTTAATAAGTCTTGTTCGACTGATGTAAAATTTTTACTAGGCATATTTTGTTACTTGTGGTCTGTAGTTTATAGAGTGCACTCATTAAAAATATATTTTATCGAAAAATTCAGAACTTTACTTTTTCCCTTACCTTGCTTGGCGCTGCTTTTCTTAATTATTTCAGTGTTAAATAGTAAAGCATTAACTGTGAGAAAAAGAAATACACTAAAAATCCGCAACTCTACGTTACAACCAATCCAGAGTAGCTTTTTTTCAGTTTAAAAATATAGATAATAAACGTTTGACTAATAAATTCCGTAACATGGTTAGAGACGCGATGATTTTGTATTCCTCAGGGAATGAATTGCTTGCAGACCAATAGAAAAAATCTGCCCCCATAATAGCTGATATAAAACCGAAAAAAGTATCGCATAGACCCAAAAAACCTCAGTAATTCAGCCTTCATTGCAGTCATTCTAATTCTATGAACCAGAACGTCCTGTTAAGCGCGTCTTTACCGAACCCGGCGACGATTGAGAAGTGCGGAACAAAGAGTAGCTCCTTGATGAGGATGATATTTATTCAGCTAACCATGCAATTGAACGTCAGCTAATCAACAGGTCAGATTCTATAGGTATAAATTTATCAGCCGCTTTTATTAGTGATGCGGCGGTCAGCATTTTTACTCCATACACTTCTACCGATGATCCTTTTCTGGTTCTAAGCCTGTCTGCCAGCAAATCAAAATCGCCATCACCTGAAACTAAAATAGTCGTATCACTTTGTTCAGCATACTCCATTGCATCTAATGCAATACCAACATCCCAATCGCCTTTTGCAGAGCCGTCGGAGCGCTGAATATATGGTTTTAGCTTCACTTCAAAGCCAATTGCTTTAAGTATATTTTGAAATTGTTTTTGCTTTTGATCTCCCCTGTCGATGGCATAGGCTACTGCTTTCACAACCTTCTTATTTGCAGTCGCCTTAGCCCAAAATTTGTTGTAATCAAAATTCCGACCGTATGCCTGTTTTGTGGTGTAGTAAACGTTCTGCACATCGACCAATATAGAAATTTTTTCCATCGAGTTTCAACTTGTAAGTAGAAGAGGTGTTAGGCACTCAGGATCGCTGAAACCCTAATTAGAGAAAAATCGTCCGATATCAGCTGTTTTAATAGGGTCTCTTTATTACTGATGTCGAGAATCATAAGTGACATTAAGTGCTGCTTTCTAAGGCTGAAGTTTAGAATCTTGGATCTCAATTGTAATTTTTAATCCTTCACTTTCTTGAGGAGATTTAAAGTATTTGCCTACTTCTCTGAACACTTCTTGTGTATCAAAGGCGGCTCTTTTCGGCTGTTCGATTCGACATCGAGCGACTTTTCTGACAAAGGTCATCGCTCACGATAAGGTAATTAAGCTCATAGAGAGATTCAGCTTTAGAGATAAATTGTTAAAATCATTCTCGCTGTCTCTTGTTATTTTCAGGGAAATCCATGACCACATTAGTTCCCGTCCTCGATATTTTTTCGACATGAGTTTGGAGCAATGGCTTTAGCCCTCTTGAGCAACGTTCATATTCATCAAAAGTAGAAATTTCACCGAGATAGAAAGACTCGCACCACTTGCCTTCAGAAATAAGTACAGCATCCCTTTCGCTCACGATTGGCTTCGATCTAGTAGATTGTCCGGCCTCATCTTCCAGCACAAAAACTAGAGCCCCACTCTTCATCGCCAACCCTTGTCGCAGGAAAAAGCAAAGGACAAAGCAAAGGACAAAGATAGCTTAACCACTTAAGCGTTATACTGAGGCTAGTTATTTTATTAACTTAATCTTCCGCCTGACTGCCCTATTTATTGACTGTCTTCATATTCCTGGCGGCGAGCGCCCGCTAATATCCCCGGAAGGGCATAGTTACCTTCATGACAGGCATACTCGTAAATCTGGTCTTCCACTGCATTCATGGGTAATTCACCTGTCCACGCTGTGGCGTAGTTATCGGGATCATCAATCGTGAATTGATATAAAAGAGTTGCATCATCAAGGCGAGAGAATCTCTCTGTCACTATGGCAGAGGACGACAAGTAAAAGAAATGCCGAAGAGCACCTCGAAATCCTTGCTGCGAGTTAAAATTAGTTGTCTCAACTACCAGTGTGTCATCTTCATAATAGCCGATAGAGTCACCAAGCCATTTTGGAATATTCGCATGCTTGCTGTCACGCATTCTGACAATCCTAGCATCGTGGTTCATTTCCGCCATAATCATGACATAGTTTTCGGTCTGAACGATTTGCTTATGGTTGTTGTACAAAACAGGCAGCATTGGTGGTCCACCAGTGGAGCCAAAACCAACGAGGCAGCGCTCGGCCATAGGCCGTGTTTCTGGACCTGCATATTCGTCAATTTGCGCTCGACCACCGAAGAGTTTTTGCAATGCACCTTCAGCCCAAGGCAGACGACCATTAGCAGGTTCGACAATTATCGAGGTTCGAATTTCACCGTTAATGGTAGCCATACGCTCACCAGGATCCATCCAAAAAGTATTGTATCCCCCAATAGTACCTTCTGCGCCGCCAATATCATCGGTAAGGTTTGTTAGATAGCTATCTCCAGTTTGACCTATGCGCTCGGCTTCTTCTTCCGTGATGACCAGCTGGTCGCCAAACTGCTCTCCTCGCTCCAACATAGTTACCGTGGCAATGTTATAAACACCCTGCAGGTCTGGAGCGCCGAAACTGGTAAGAGGCACGTCATAGTCTTGGGCCTGAACAAGCCAGCAACACAAACAAGCGGCCAGTAGAGTAGGATACTGAAAACGAGACGGAATATTGAATTTCACAAGGTTCCCCTTAAATTATGAAAAATAACAGATTAAATTTAATTATACAGCTTCAGCCGAAAATTGGGACAGAGGCGACAGCAGTACAGATAAGGTAAGGTTCCGGCCGCTAAACCATTTATCGGGCATCCACGGCGCCGGAGTAGCTATTTTACCTGCTTAATGACCCGCTATCATTTCAAACCGGAGTGGATCACACTTGACGCTATCTCTTTTACTGTCAGTGGTCTGCTCCGGCTCAACTCTAACTCCTCTAGGTGGATATGCCCTACAGAAACTCGGTGAAGCGCCACTACTTCATTCTGAAAAAAGCCAAACATTCGCTTAATTTGATGGTACTTGCCTTCAGTCACTGACAGTTTTGCTGTGTATTTCGAAATTATCTCTAAAACTGCGGGCTGAGTTGTAATGTTTTCATGGGCAAAATAGAGGCCTTCTTGAAAAACCGCAACATACTCATTACTCAATGGCTTGGATACGGTAACTTCATATGTCTTTGCAAGCTTTGTTTCAGGCAGACTTATCCGCCGTGACCATGCCCCATCGTTAGTCAATAACACCAGGCCCGTTGTATTAAAGTCTAGTCGACCAACAATGTGTAGCTCATTCTTTTGGGGATGCTGGATAAGATCCAATACGGTGGAGTGGCTAATATCTTTAGTTGCGCAAACAACACCTTTCGGTTTATTCAACATAATATAAACAGGCGTATTATTTTTTAGGCAGCTACCATCGAGCACCACATGAGTGAATTCTTTCACTGGCTGTTGAACTGAATGCGCCACATCGCCGTCCAGAAAAATCCGCCGCTGAGCAATTAAACGACGAGTATCTGAAATTGAAAAAAAAGTGTTCTGACTGATAAATCGATCGAGTCGAGTGGTAGTAGACTTCATAGATTCATTATACGTTTCGCATAGAGGAGATTCAAAATTTAACGAATCTCAAAAATAACTCAATAGCTTACTGTAGTTATGGGTGTGGTTAGAGGTGTGGGCGTAGGCGTAGGTATTCCCTATCCAAAAAACTATTCAGCGCACTCACTATCCCTCGTTTTTTCTCTCTGACATTTCTTCCTTACTAAAATTGATTAGCTTAGTTGAGAATGTCTTGTCCTATAGACGAGGCTGCAAGTATTCATCAACAATTCTTAGCCAATACTCAGTCGGACTTTGACTAACATCGTTGCACATAATAACCGAGGAAAAGCCTGAATTTGGAATACGGGCATACAGAGTACTCGTGCCTAACCAGCCTCCGCTATGTGAGTATATTTTTGCCCCATCATATTCAGATACAAATTGTCCATTCGCGTATAGGCGTCCATCATCTTTTAGCTCACTGTTAGGCGTTAGAAATAGCGTCATGATCGCCTCAGGGTTTTGACCAAGCTTAGAGTCGTAAAAATTCTGATCCCATTTGAGCATGTCATCTAGATTAGTATGGAGCCCGCCATCACCAACCCAAAACAAATTCGTCATATCAGTTACAAAATCTTCACCTTGGGGCCTATAGCCACTAGCCCGGTTGGGAATGATTTCAACAGGGTCATCGCTAAAAAATGTGTTGCTCATATTTAGTGGTTTAAATATCCGCTTGTCAGAGAACTCACGTAAACTTTCACCGGAAACAGTTTCAACCAGTAAGGTAAGAATGACATACCCCATATTGCTGTATTCTAATTTTTCTAAAGGCGGACTCTTTAAACCAAGGGTTTTAACGAGGCTGTAAAATTCTTCGTTGGTTAAATAATCTTGGTTCCCTAAACGAAAAGAGCCTCCAGCAACAGAGCGTAAATTGAGGCCACCTTCAACTCGCTCGCTGTCACTTCCTTCTGCCGTAATTAATTCATAATCGCCCATACCAGCGACATGGCCGAGAATCGCATTGATTGAAACCTCACTACCATAGCTTCGAAGTTCAGGGAGTTGTTCTCGGATATCGTCATTTAAATCAAGCTCATATTCTTCGGCCAGCAATAACACAGCCATAGCGGTAAACTGCTTCGACACTGAACCCATTCTGTGGACATGGGAGCCATCTAGTTTCACACCCAGCTCGATATTCGCCAAGCCGTAACCAGCACGATGAACTAGCTCCCCGCCTTCGATTACGCCTACTGTACATCCAGGGGAGTTTACATCATCGATAGCGGAGAAAATTGAATCGATTGAATCGTTGATCTCAGCGGCAAAGCCGGAACAGTGCACTAAGCTAAGTAGCACAAAAAAGCTTACTCTGGCGTTCATAGGGACCCTTTCTAAAGAAAAATATTTCTGTAAGATCGTTAAAACTTAGCATCTAATTTTTCAAGATACTCAGATATATCCAATCCATACGCCGCAAATCGTGCCTCTACGTTCCTCAGCCTTTCTATACTCCAATAACTGTCGCCAGGCAGAGGAAAATCCAACACACTGCGCTGCAGCGGCGTACTACGTCCGATGATAGACTCAACCTTGCCATAGTAGCTTCCCCTTGCGAATCCTTCGTTCCAATGGCAAACACCTCGTGCATCCGCACGTTTCCAGGCCAAGTTATGCACTCGACGTAGTTTCCCAGCCACAAGCGGACGTCCTCTATGCCACAGGTCGTGGCGATAAAATAGAACAGTACCAGGTTTGAATTGCACAACTTCTTCTCGTACGTAAAGTTGCTGCCTGAGCTCATACGCCCTTGGATTGTTCTTTTTAAACCAACTCTCAACAGTGGCGCGGTCATTAAAAAAGGGATTGGCTGCTTGGCCTGGCATATTCACAAAGGGTGGCTGATATACTGGGTCACTCAGCCCACGACGAGAAACATAACCCGTTCCTCCTCCGGTTTCCTCAATGTCATCATAGTAAACAATCGCAGCTACCACATCAGGCGTATCCCACTGTGGATGCGACACAGTATTGTTGCCATAGTCCATATGCATTCGCTGATCGGTGTTTGCTTGAGCTTCGGGGCGGCCATCAACCACACCAATCTTAGGCCATAAATCTGCTTGAATCAGTCGTACATCGGCGGTGCCGAGTAAATTCTGAGCCGCCTCAATTAGCGGCTCGCAAAGAACAAGGTCGTCAAGGGCGTTTATAAAAGTTGGAAATTCAAATTTCTTGTCAGGAGTACCAAAATCTAGGTGGCTGCTGTCAATTTGATCTATTGTAAAATTAGAATTTAGCCACTCCAACGCCGGTTCAGCTACTTGCCCGGGGAGCTGACAGATAACAGCTCCTTCTTCTTTCCATGTTTGAATTTGGGAATTTGAAAGCATGGTTTAGTCGACCAATAAATTATTAAATTTATCCAGCCTCCTATTGTTCAGGGCTAGATTCAGGGACTTTGCTTGGTATGTTCAAAGAACAAAATAACGTATTTTTGTCTTATTAGCATCCTTCTTTTAGCGACTAGCTCTTGCTGTGAACTCAGACCCTATAGCGACTTTAATAATAGATCTGCTCAGGATTACGGTTTTTTCGATTCTTAACTGGATAACTAGAAGGATAAGTTGATATCGGCGGTGTTACTGACCCACCAGTGTCTTCCTGATTTGTGCTCCCACGATTTTCTAGCCATGCGGCTTAGCAGGATAAAGCTTAAACAAATATTGATCTGTCGTAATTGCCTCTTTTAAACCGATGAGCATAACTACTGATTCGTTTATATTACCTTCAGCGTGCAAAGTTTACACAGGTACAGTGATCAAGCCGTCAGCTTCCAATCTATCGCCCAAACCATCAGCGTCTGTTAAATACGCGTTACCTTAAACCAAATAAACGAGCACGTCCTCATTGTACCAATGACGTTCTGAAGCGGTTGCATGGTCTGTAGCATAGGTTGTCGGAAAAAATCTCGGAGCGAGTATATCTTCAAGCGTGCCGCTTAATCTGTTGAAGCACGTATTCTCAATTGTAAAAGTCAATGAGGGTTTCTTTGCATTTTTTTAAAATTGTGAAGTCTTCATAACGCGCTTGCAATAGGTATGTCCTTTGCAGCGACTCTTATTTTTTTAGGGCTACTTATAAATCTTGTTGATAACAGCAAGCTTATGATCTTCGGTGTTAGTTTTCCGTAGTTTCCTAAATCGTAGGAATAACTTAATCTTCATGGTCGTTGACTTCCCTTGCGGCCTTATCTCTGTCGATAAATAACACATTTACTATGAGCTCATTGACCCTGCTAGCAAATTTGATTGCCTTGTTAGTTTCCTCAACTCATTCCACCACCTCTGATAACATTCTCGCGCTTTGTTATTCTTGATAATTTCCTTTGATGCTTCCTATTTTTCAATCTATATAGTTGCTCGCTTAAGTTCAGAATACTCTGACTAACGCATAAGCAATTATAGTTGCTACCAAACGTCATTATTTATTTGTTCATCGCTGCTCTTTTGGTTCATTGATTTATCGGGTTTTACCTTGGCGCGACGGAGAATTTTCAGTTCCATGAATACCGTCAGATCTCCCCTAAGGGCTAAAACGTGAAGGCTATTAGCCTTGATTATTATGCGCTGGTTTGACTGTCTCGTTCGTATTGCACGATAAATTAGCGTCGCATTTATTGAAACACCAACAGCCAATTTTTCTATTGCTTCGAGTTCTTAAATTTTTGTGTGACTTCCTAGCCTTGCGACACATATTTTTGAATTTTTGTAATCAGCCCTGCTAACTTATAGGGTTGGTAATTTTTCAGATTCTTAGCACTTAATTTATTTTTCTTCAGCAGCGCCTGATGCTTAAATTCTTGCCGCGATGCCCTCTTAAGTTAATACTAATAGCTTAGGACTCTATGTGAATTTAAATTTTTATTTTAAACCTGACAACCCTAAAAATATCTAACATTCCAGTAACACTCGCTATTAAAAATAAAGTGCCAATCTTTTTTTTTCAAAATGCAAATTCGTTTTAGAATGTGCTACCTGTCCGTTAATTCATGAGAACTCCTTCGCTTTTCTAGAATAGTGCTGAGAAACAATAGTCTATATACCTTTATTCCCTATTAATTTAATTAACTTTATTTCGCACAACCTCCCTCGCCTTTTTTTGCGCGGCATGTGGATAGCTATGATAGATCTATTACAGAGGGTCGATACTGGAATGCAACCCCGCCACCTCGCCTCCACCGATGAAACTCAGTCAGCCGCAAAAGAATTACCTAGTTTGCATACAACAACACCGGAATAAATTGAGGCTAGAGTGACTAAACCGAGGTGAGAAGGCGCAACACGAGCTATCTCACTATTTCCAGCATCTCACTATTTTGACCGCACAGTGAAAGGTGACTACCACAACTAGACCCTGCGCTGCAGGTCTTAGCCTTCACTCATAGGGCCTGCCTTCTCCTAAAACTAGATAGCAAGGAGCTGGATAAACCGGCTCTAGTTCCCATTAAGGCTTCGCTGAGCAAATTTTCAGAAATCTCCTGAAACCTTGCGTAATTTCTTGCTACGGCACAGCGCATTAACGAGGACGGCCCTCAAACCGGCTAAAAGTGGCTCACGCGCAAGAGCCTGAAATGGCGGAGAACCGTTATATTTGATAGCTCTTAGCGTAAACTAGGGGAACACTTTTGATTCTTGGGCCCGCCCATATATCGGCTTAGGCTTTAGTGGCTTTTTTGCTATAGTTACTAATCTCAATTAGTCTAAACTCAGCTGCGCCTCATGGCTTGAATGAGCATAAAGTTAACAACCAGCCAGACTGCCTTTGAAAAACTTATTAATAGGACTCAATGTGAAAAAAATTACCATAGACATATTCACCGACTACGTTTGACCTTGGTGTTATCTCAGTACCGTGAGTATTGATAAGCTTAAAGAAAATTACCCAGTGGAGACACGGTGGATTCATTTCCCATTGCATCCAGAAACACCGGCTGAGGGTAAATCCTTAGCGGAGCTTTTTGCGGGCCGAGATATATCGGAAGTTAAAAAGCGCCTGCAAGATTTAATGGCCGAAGCTGGGCTACCCTATGGCAATCGCACCCATACCTTTAATAGCCGACTCGCTCAGGAACTTGGGAAATGGGCAGACACCCAAGAAGGCGGAGATAAAATACATGATCTTCTGTATCGTGCTTACTTTGTTGACAATGTAAATATTGGCAACGTAGATGAATTAGTGAAAATAGCCGCTTGCGCTGACCTAAACGAGAGCGCTGCACGAAAAGTAATCGTCGAACGTCAGTTCGAAGCTGAGGTGGATGAAGACTGGAAGCGGTCTCGAGCGATTGGGGTGACTGGTGTGCCTACCTTTTATGCAAACGAAATGGCTTTGGTGGGTTGCCAGCCTTATGATGTTTTGGAAAAGTTTGCTAAGCATTTATTAGAACAGCAACAGACAACTGAGCAAGCTCAGTCTGCCGAGTAGCTACCCAAAGGAAGTAAAAATTATGGAAAATCGTACTGCACTAATTACTTGTGCCGACCGCTATATGGGAGGTGTTATAAAGGATAAATTTGAATCTATTGGTATTAAGGTCATTACAGGCAGTTATCCAATGGAGTCTCAGGAATCAGTTGAGGCGTTAATTGCTTCAGCCAACGAGATTGATATTTTGGTTGCCAACCTTGCTGAGCCGCCTATGAGTGGTCCGGTTCAGAATATCCAAAATGATGATTGGCAAAAGCTATTTGATTCACTGGTGAATCCTCTTATGTATCTGGTTAGGGCTATCACCCCACAGATGGTCGAGCGTGGCTCTGGCAAAATTATCGGTGTGACAAGCGCAGCGCCATTAAAAGGTATTGCCAACAACGCAGCTTATTGTGCCGCTCGGGGTGCGCAAAATGCATTTTTAAAAGCAGTAGGGTTAGAACTTGCGCGTAATAACGTTCAGGTTAATGCAATCGCGCAAAACTATATCAACAATGATACTTACTATCCCGATGAGTTTCTGGGAAATACAAAATTTCTTGATCACGTTAAAAGAAATGTGCCAACGAACAAAATCGGTGCTGCGCAGGAAACTGCCGAACTGGCCGCTTATCTAGCTAGCGAAAATTGCAATCATATGGTCGCTCAAGTCATTCCGCTTTCGGGTGGTTGGGTGACATAGGACTAATTGCGGAATCATCCCTGGTGAGGCTTGCAACCGTTTGATGGGCGAATGACAACCAGTCTTGCATAAGAGTTCGCGCCATAATATTTACTCCGGGGTTGTGTAGTTCCACCGCATTCGAGTGAGTAAAAGTCATCAACTCCTCGTTCACTTCTCTAACGTCGTGAAAATCAAATTCAACACGAAAGTGATCAATGTTTTTGTCATCAAGATGCGCCTCATAATCTTTAGCCGGAGGTTCACCGTCGGCGATATTACGAACGGCAAACGCGAGCCTCAGATTCTGATTTCGAAGAAATTCGAAAGTGATTAGAAAGCTTCCTCGACTAAAGACATTCAGCTTTTGCTAGGGTTGGTTATCCTTTTCTCAACCATCTTGCTTATTTTAATTATCGCAGGCGCTCCTTGTATCAAAAACACCTAATTACATTTGACCTTTTTAAATATAGACAGCAATTTCTGGAGACGGCGAGTTTTTAGAAATTTCAGGAAAACGCGGATAAAACGAAGGAAGGGCCTTAGGAAACATGAAAAAAAGGTGATGGGCAACGTGATAAGTTAGATGAAACATAACAAGCAGGGAAGTGGGCAGGAGCGCGAACAGATAAATTCGCCAGCTTCAAGGTAGAAATTTGTTGCAAAAAACAGTGTACATAAACCAACCAAACTATAAACAGCTTGCCAGTTTGTAATCACTATAAGACGACTAGCTGGGCTCGAGAAGCTGGTTTAACTTACTGATAGGAATCTTTAGGGCCCGATGCTATTGAGGGTCAGCCCCTGCGACAATGCCGCTATCGTGAAGCTTGGCAATTTCCATACTATCCATCTCCAAAACTTGCGCCAATATCTGATCCGTATGCTCGCCCAACAACGGTGCCGGCTGTGGCTCACTAACAGGCAGTGCCGAGAAATTCAAAGGCTGAGACGGCACTAACACCGAGCCGATGCCAGGCTGGTTAATCTGGCTAAAGAGTGGATTATCCGTGGAGCAATCAGGATCAAAATCTACTAACTCCTTAATAGTCTGATAAGGCCCCCAACATACACCAGCCTCTTCGAGGGCTTGGGTCACTGATTGAAAGTTCAGTCCGGCAAACCAAGGCTGGAACAGCTCTTTTAACTGCTCTCGAGCCTGATAGCGATCCCCTTCTTTTTTGAAATCCAAATTTAGCTGATCCGACAGTCGCCCCACCTGATGTCTTGTGCCAGTGACCTCCACTATGGCTCGCCATTGGTTAGGACTGACCCCAACAATCATTACTCGCTTTCCATCGCTGCAGGCAAAGTCGTGGCCAAAAGTTCCGAAAATATGATTTCCCACTGACTGACGAGGCTCCTGGTTTAATTGAGCTTCTGCAATATAACCGAGATGTCCCATAGTCGCTAAAGCAACATCAGCCAGTGCCAGCTTTATAAATTGTCCCTCGCCGGTCAGAAGTCTATGCCGGTCTGCTGCTAAAAGGCCAAGGGCAATCTGTTGCCCTGCAATCACATCCCAAGCCGGAAACGGACTATTGACTGGAATACGGGATTCATTGCCGCCCGATCTGCCTTGAAACTCACCCGCGCCGTCACCGGCCAAATAAGGAATGCCGACCTTGCTATTTACGGTGTAATCTAATGCGCTGCCGCCGTGTCTGTCACCAACAAGGTTCAGATAGATTAGATCGTTACGCATAGCGCGCAATTTTTCATCTGCTAGCCAGCCTTTGGCTGGAAAATTAGTGAGGAATATCCCAGAACTTTTATCAGGCGCAGTGATAAGTCGTGTAAGTAGCTCTTGGCCTTCGGGTTTTCGAAAATCTACGGCAATAGAACGCTTACCCTTGTTAAGGCTGTGCCAGTACAAACTTTTGCCAGATTTTGTTATTGGCCAGCGCCGATAATCGATTCCGCCGCCGATCATATCAAAGCGAATAACATCAGCGCCAAGCTGAGCCAACGTCATACCGCCGGATGGAGCTGCGATAAAAGCACTGCCCTCAATTACTCGTATTCCCTGTAATAAATTTTGCAAAGCTTCTCCGTATTAGTCGATTAGCAAATAACCATTGTTGATGACCACTTTATCCTGCTCTAGTGATTTGCAGCGAAAAGAAATTTCCTTTCCATTTTTCCAAATCTCAGTGCGAATGGTTTCTCCAGGATACACAGGAGAGGAAAATCTAAGGACTATATGCCTAAACTTAGTTGTATCGTAATTACAGCAAGTTTTCAGTAGCGCATGTGTGGCAATACCCATCGTGCACAGGCCATGTAAAATTGGACCGTCAAAACCGACGCTCCTAGCCATGCTGGGTGACGCATGCAGGGGATTGAAGTCACCAGATAGTCGGTAGAGAAGTGCCTGCTGCGGCTGAGTGAGGCTATCGCATACAAAGTCCGGTTCATTTTTAGGAATCAAGTTGGTCTTGCCAGAAGGCTTGCGTCCGCCACCACAGCCGCCGTCACCTCGCGCCAGTATGGTTGTGACAATTGTGCACAGGTCTTCACCGGTATCGGCATCGCACACCACTCGATCAAATTTGATCAACGCACCTATCCGCTCGCCCTTATCACTAACTTCTGTAATCTGAGTTGTGGCCTCAACAGTACCGGAGGTAGGAAGGGGCCGGTGAAATATAATCTCTTGTCCTGCATGGAGCAGCTTCAGCCAGTCCATGCCAATGTCGTCTTCTTTTGCCCAAAAACCTGGGTGAGCCATCATAACTGCCTGGCTGGGCACCACCTTTAAGTCTTTCTCAAAAACAAAGCGCAGACAATCTTCATCGAACGGATCTGCGCCCATACCTATACCCAGAGCATACAACATGCAGTCTTTCTCGCTGTAACTATGGCGAATCTTAGAGAACTGCCGTTTTAGTAAATAGTCTGGCCTTATAGTCATAATGCGTTACTACTTAATTCCTTTGAACTGCTTCACGCCTATCGTACATCGACCATGCTATTTCCGGAGATCAATTGAAAATAGAAAAGACGCCGAACTGTGATTAACCCGACAATTAACCGCCATTAGTCAGCTTTAGCGATGAGTTCACGAGCAATCACTTTTAGTGCGAGCGTCTCCTCAGCCCCTTCGAAAATCGAAAGAACCCGGGCGTCAACAAAATATCGACTCACCGCTGCTTCTTCCGCATAACCCATTCCACCGTGTATTTGCAACGCCTCACGAGTAATCCATTCAGCCGCACGACAAGAATAAAGTTTAACCAAGCTAGCTTCCATTTGACCACCGCCGTCATCCATAAGCCTTGCCACTTCATAGCTAAACTGTCTCGATGCATTGAGCGCGGCCAACATTCTCACCAGCTTGATCTGTGTCAACTGATAATCGGCCACGGCTTTACCGAAAACTTTTCGATCTTTGGCATAGCTTAGCGCTTTTTCAAAAGCTGCCTGCATTACTCCAGTCGCTCTTGCCGCTGTTTGAATTCTGCCACCGGAAAATCCTGCCATAGTAAAATAAAACCCTTTGCCCAGCCCAGCATCACCACCAAGCAAACTGTCATCAGGGACAAAATAATCTTCAAAAAATAAATCAAAAGAATGCATACCTCGGTAACCCAAGGTAGCTATCGCCCTCCCCGTTAAGGCACCGCCATTTTCCTGTTGATGAATAAATTCATGGCCCGAATAAGACGGCTTCTGTAACAAAAATAAACTAAGCCCTTTATAACCCAGACTCGCATCTGGTTCTGTCCGTGCAAGCACGACTAGAAGCTCTGATTTACCCGCAAAAGTGCACCAAGTTTTAGCGCCGTTAAGATTCCATCCGCCTGAGGTTCTAGTAGCTTTTAACGACACAGCAGCCACATCGGAACCTGTATTAGGCTCTGTAATAGAAATGGCACAAAGCGTCTCGCCGGAGGCCAATTGCGGCAACCATTGTTGCCGTTGCTGTTCAGTGCCTCCGCTTAGCAATGCTCGTGCAGCAATTTCTGGGCGAGTGATCAGGCTTCCCGCCGCGCCTAATGAACCACGAGAGAGCTCTTCAGTCACCACTATCATGCCTAAACTATCAGGTCGGTCGTTTGGCTGCAGGCCACCATATTCTTCTGGAATACATGTGCCAAAACAACCTAGCTCAGCGGCTGGCTTTAGAATTTCATCAGGAATATCCAAATCCTCGCGATGGATTTCTTCTGCCAGCGGCGCCACAACCTCATTGGCAAAACGATAAAAGGTTTCTCTAACTAATTCCTTTTCTTCAGTTAGAACACTCGGCAAACGCACAAGATCTGCATCGCATATCTGTTTTCCCAATTCGGTAAGCACAGCTGAGCTTTGATATTCGTCGAAAAAGTTCTCAAACATTTCACCCGAATAAATACTAAGAACCTCCTGCCTAGATTGACCAAAATCCGATGGCCTTACCAGAAGTCGCTCCAAGGTAGTCTTTACGGTTTCTGCGCAGAACACCAATGCAATTGATATCGCCATCGAATGGTGATCAACTTGTCTAGCATAGCGAATACCTGCATTCGCCGCGGAAATCTCGGCAACCATAAAAGCCAGGTCATAACTTGTTTGCTGGTGTTCATCCAACCTTGCAAAATCAAGCCTGCCATCGAGAGAGCACCGAGCCTTAATAGTGGATGCGGCAGTCTTGGTGATTGAGGACAATTGTTTTAGAACAGATTCTGCTGCAAGCAATTTAGCATCAAGAGAATCGATAGTGTAGTGCACTTTAGCCGCTGTCATCTTAGTTTAACCGTAAGGCCCTATGATTGAGATACTGCAAATATTTTGATGAGGGAAACCACCGAGATTATGATTAAGTCCTAGCTTTGGATCAGGCAATTGACGGGCACCAGCGCGCCCCTGAAACTGCAAATAATTCTCGTAGATCATCCTCAGCCCAGATGCGCCAATAGGGTGGCCAAAACACTTTAAGCCACCATCAATTTGGCAGGGATTCGATCCGTCAGCATCAAAGGTACCATCTAGTATATCTTTTACTGCGCCGCCTTCCTTTGACAGCTGGAGATCCTCCATGGTCACTAACTCGGTAATAGAAAAACAGTCATGAACTTCGGTCATGGTAATTTCCTGTTTTGGGTTTTTAACGCCGGCTTCATTGTAAGCCCGCTGAGAAGCAATACGTGTCGTTTTCAGATACGACCCATCCCAACTTCTATGGCTGGCCTCAGTACCATTGGAGACAGCCAGCTGGAGCGCTTTTACGGAAACAATATTTTCTTTTCCTAGCCTTTTTGCAATCTCGGGCGTGGTAACGATAGCGCAGGCAGACCCATCGCTGACACCACAGCAGTCAAACAAGCCAATAGGCTCAGCGATAAATGGCGCATTCATCGCTTGCTCTTCAGTGATTTCCCGCTGCAAATGAGCCTTAGGATTTTTAGCGCCATTCGCATGGCTTTTTACAGACACATGAGCCATAGCTCGCTTAAGGTCTTTTTTATTCAACTTATGCTTAGCCTGATAGCCTGCGGCAAGTTGCGCAAAAGCGCCTGGAGCAGACAAATTGGGCCAATACATATCATTCTCTACACCTCTTGAGCGCTGAGGCAAGCCACCATAGCCGGTGTCTTTAAGCTTTTCTACTCCTAAGGCTAGTGCTATGTCGCAGGCACCAGATGCCACCGCATATACGGCACCGCGAAATGCTTCTGTGCCGGTTGCGCACATGTTTTCTACTTTGGTCACAGGAATATAGTTGAGGCGCAATGCAATGGACAAAGGCATAGCACTGGCGCCTACGTTAAAGGAATCGATACCCGCGCCAAACCAGGCCGCATCTATCTGATCTTTCTCAATACCTGCATCGGCGATACATTCTTCAAATGCCTCGACCATAAGATCAGAAGGGCTAGATTCCCAGCGTTCGCCAAATTTGCTGCAACCCATTCCCAGAATGACAACCTTATCTTTTATTCCTTCAGCCATACCTTAATCCTCAAAATTGTTGCAGCATTTTATTTTCCAAAAATTCTACTATGAAATAACGGCCTTCCAAAAATATTTTCTGAATCCGCGCTGTGTATCGAACTGCTTTATCCTAAAATGAAAGGAGACCTTTGAACCTGAATCAATGCCGCCTTCTTCTACCTCGGTGAAATCCATCATCAACTTTGCACCATTATCAAATTGAACCATGCCAAAATAAGCCGGCGGATTCCAATCGAATGTAAGCCTGTCTGCTGTCCACGTTTTCACCGTTCCCTTCCGTGCAGAGAAGCAGTAATCATCTTGGCTGTCCAGCGCATGGCAGTCTGGGTTTACACAGTATTTCTCTCGCGGAATCTGCACCGTTCCACACTCTGTGCACTTGCCACCGATAAATCCGGTAAGTAAGTCTTTACGGCGATTGTAGCCAGAAAGATAGGTTTGTTTATCGGCCTCACCTCGCTTGCCGATGTCTCTTTCAACCAGGTTATTAAAACTCATAAATTTATTGTAATTAGTTTCTTCTCGGCGGTGCTCGGCAGCGCGACTGAAGCCCCGAACCGGCCGGTAAGTGGACACCTCCTGAGTAGCTCGGAGTAATATCGCATCACAGCCCTGTCCAAAACCCGTCACCAAAATGAGCTCACCCGGATATGCCTTTTCCAATGCATTTGCGAGCAATAGAAGAGGTTGGGCTGCGCCGGCAATACCCAGCGTTGAAATGCCATTGTCAACGATTGCCTTAACAGGGATGCCAAGCTGTTTAGCCAGTGCTCCGGGGGTGCGAGCTTGGTCTGTAGGAATAACAAAATGAGCAATGTCGCCGGCCTCTACATTGGCCTTAGACAGCAAAGACTCGATCACCGATGGCACAATCTTCATGAAGCCCTCGTCTCTAATCCAGCGCTCCTCCCAGTCATAGTCAAAGCTCGAATCTTCACCTCGATAGTGATCAACGAAATCTACCGCGGCTGTTTCGGCGCAAATAAATTCTGCCAATACATCATCAGAACCTACTGTCACAGCTGCAGCACCATCTCCCCACAGCATCTCTGAACGAGATCCCGCTTTGGCTTTTCTGTGCTCCGAGGCTATCAACAACCCTGGCTTTGAATGGCCGGCCTCTAACAGAGCGATCAACGCCGAAGTCGCGACCCTTTGGGAGGCGGCTATATCCATTGTTCGGACTCCGGAATCTAAGTTAAGCGCCTCACTAACTAGCACCGAGTTTTGACGGTCAAGAAAGGGGAACGTAGTTGAAGCAAAGTACAAATTCGAAAGCTCTGGGTTTGGTAGCGAGGAAAGACAGTCCCGCGCCGCCTCGATGCCCATAGTAATAGTGTCTTCATCCCAGTTACAAAAGGCTCGCTCCCCCTTAGCATGGGCATTCAAGCCCGCATCAAACCAAGCATTGGCGTCCGCTATAGCCTTTTTACTTAATCTACCTCGGGGATAATAGGCTCCGTAAGCCGTGATACCAATCATAGTTTTTCCTAGTTTCAGCTCGTCTTTTGGTTTTAATAATCTAACTAAATCTACTTTTCAACAACTGCCGCTATATCGTTCTAGCTATAACCATCTTCATTATTTCTGAAGAACCACCGTAAATCCTTCTGACCCTAGAATCGACAAATAACCGTGAAATCGGATATTCCCGCATGTAACCGTAACCGCCAAAAAACTGCAGGCAGTCATCAACAATCTTATTGCCCGTTTCAGTTGTCCACAGTTTCGCCATAGCGCCTTCCTCCGCGCCAAGTGTGCCTTCATTGATTTTGTTTAGACACTGATCGAGGTAAGCCCACCCAACCCCGAGATTCGTTTTCATCTCGGCCAACTTGAACTGGGTATTTTGAAAATCAAAGACTTTCTTGCCAAACGCACTGCGCTCTTTCACATACTCTGCTGTCATTTCAAACGCACGCTGGGCTTCAGCGAAGGCTCGGCAGGCGATTGTGATTCTTTCTCTGGGCAGCTGGTCCATCAAGACCGCAAAACCACCCCCTTCTCTGCCTAAAAGATTTGTGACAGGTACTCTCACATCGCTAAAAAACATCTCTGAGGTATCGGCTGCTTTTTGACCGATTTTATCCAAGTTCCTGCCACGCTCAAATCCAGGTCGATCTGATTCAACTATGATCAAACTAATGCCTTTAGCCCCTTCAGAAGGATTAGTTGAGCAGGCGAGCAGCACAAAATCACAGGTTTGACCGTTAGTAATGAACGTCTTCTGTCCGTTGATGACGTAATCATCACCGTCTCTAACTGCCGAAGTGCGCAGCGCCTTCAGGTCGCTGCCGCAGCCTGGCTCAGTCATACCGATAGCTGCAATAGCCTCACCGCTGACCATCTTTGGTAGCCATGCTTGTTTTTGCTCTTCAGTACCGCAGTTCAACAGATAATAAGAGACTATGTCCGAGGACACCGAAAACCCCACACTTGCGCCACCTATTGCGTAACCCACTTCTTCTGAAAGAACCATATTGTAAAGAAAATCAGCACCGGGACCTCCATATTGTTCGGGGATGCCACAGCAATGAAAGCCGTTCACACCTGCTTTTAGCCAAAACTCCCTTGGCAAAACACCCTCGTTTTCCCATTGGTCGATGTTTGGCTCGAGTTCCTCACGGAAAAAGCGCCGAGCATTACTGCGAAACAGTTCGTGGTCAGAATTAAAAATAGAGCGATTGTGCATAATTTGGCGTCTCTTATTTTGCGGCCGTTTTGATGTGCCCGATCGTAGCTGCTGCTGCAAACCGGCCTTCGATTCTAGTTCAAATAAAGCGCAAATGCGAAATGCGGTAAAAGAGACAGTCTGAGGCTCAACGTGTAAAATGATCTTTCTTCCAATTCCAGTTGATTGTCATGCCGAAAAAGCTAAAAATCGTGCCTCTGCGCTGCTTTGTAGGGGTTAAATTCCCGCTACTGCAGCAGATTAAACCCTTATTAGATGACTTGTCTGATCTTGCCAAGGATGAATCTCTAAAGATTCGAATGACGCCACCGGCGAATTTGCACCTGACCCTAAAATTTATAGGCACTGTTGCCGAAGGCCAAGAGATTCCTATTCAGTCGGTTCTAACCCAAGTAGGGCATCAGCTTAAGTCGTTCAACCTCAGCTGTTCTGGCGTAGGTTTTTTCAAAAATTCGATGTGGGTTGGCGCTCAAGAAACCGAGCAACTGCAAGAACTTGTCGTCGATCTTAATCGAGGCCTTGCGGTTCTGGACTTTGAAGTGGAATCCAAGCCCTATTCTCCCCATATCACAATTGCTAGATTCGCAGGCAGCGCTAAAGAAAAGCTAAAAACCTTAGAATCAAAATATGAAAAAGCCCAGTGGGGACAGATGGAAGTTAATAAGTTTCATTTGTATCGTTCTGACACTTTGCCCGAAGGCCCTAAATACTTTATCTTGAGTAAGTATGGACTTGGCGAACCCAATCTGTAGTCTATATATTAGCCTATAGAAATAACTCGCAGGCATTTTTTGTATCCATCGGGCCCGGCTCCGTTAAGGCTCTTTAGTCAAATCTTTAAGCCCTGCTTAGGCCGATTTGGCTTGAGTTACCTGCCAAAAACTCTGATCTTATCTTTCAAAATGAATCGCAATGGAGCTGAGTGTCGACAGTTATTTTGAGAGAACCGTCAATAAGGTCAACCCCATTTAACTCGATGCAATTAGAGCAAACTATTACAGATCGTTTCTCGCCTTGCTGCGGGGATTTCCCCCACCAGCCTTTACGCCGTTTATTATCATCTATCAACCTGTCCTAAGCTCCTTAGTTTTCAGGATTGAGTAGCGAAGTCAGAACGTGATCCTCCCATTTACCGTTGATCAATAAGTATTCTTTTGCCAACCCCTCTTGCTGGAAACCAAGGTTTTTAAGAAGACCGGCTGACCTATCATTTACCGGCATATAATTGGCCATGATGCGGTGAAGTCGGAGATCATTAAAGCTATAGCTAATGGCATGATTCACTATTTCTTTCATAAGACCCTGGCCTTCATGATTTTCAGCACAGGAATAACCAAGGTGGCAGGCCATAAAAACACCGCGAACAATATTACTTAAAGAGCATGTTCCGATAACCTGAGAGTGGGTTTCATCTGTTCCAATAAAATGAACCGCAGAGCCATTCTCAAATTCAGCCTCTCTTAGCAAAAGGCGACGACTCCAAGACTGGACTGAATGATGACTACGCGGAACAGCAGGACTCCATGGCTGCAGATGGTCACTGTTAACAGCATAGTAGTTCGCTAGGATAAGAGCGTGGCTTGGATTTGTTCTGATAACTTTCACGGAAACCTATTAGGTAGCAGGACTATTTAAATTTATTCAACATCAAGAGGGATTCTTCATTGTTATAGAAAAAACGCTCCACCGGTTCCCAGCCAAGGCTAGTGTATAACCCGCCGTTGAGGTTAGCGGTCTGTAAATACAAATGCGGCAGACCTCTGTCTTTAGCCAGACTAATAACTTTCATCGTCAATTGAGATGCCACTTTTGATCCCCGATGACCGGGGTCAACAAAAACACTGCCTAACCAGTAATAGCAGTCAGGGTAGAGCGCCTCCATTTCTCTGTATTTAAGAGCAGCAGTACCAATTGGGGCTTCATCGAGATAGGCAAGAAGGTGAATCGGAAGTTCGGTTTTACTCAAAGATTTGGCAAGCTGCTTTTCGACACCTTTAAGGTCAGGCCCGAGCCGATCAGACCACACCGTATTCCACCAACGGATGACGGTTTGGATTTCATCCGGTCGGTCATTAAGGAACTGATAGCGTAAAGACATTCAAATGGCACTCGATACTCGTTAGCCTAAAGTGTAATGGCTGCCAAAACATATTAGAAGCCTGTTAGGGCGTTAATTGTACTCGCTGCATATCCTGCATTTGAGAATAGCTGGAGGTGATAACACGCTCACCCACTTGCAGACCTTCCCGAACTTCCACAAAGCGATTGTTTTTGCGGCCAATTCGAATGTCTTTACGCACCGCATAGGCGCCAGTTTCGTCTAAGGCAAACACCCAGTTACCACCTGTGTCCTGAATAAAGCCGCCAAGCGGAAGCAACAAAGACTCCACCGGATCGCCAAGTATAAGCTCCATCTGTAAGGTTTGTCCGCGGCGCACATTGCTAGGCGACATTCCTTGAAACACCAGGTCAACCTCGAACGTTCCTGCCGTTATCTCTGGATAGACTTTGATTGCTCGTGCTGTGAACTTTTCCCCGGCAAGAGAGAAAGTTGCCAATTGATCCAGCGCCACTCGCGAAACATAATATTCATCTATTTGCGCTACGATCTTGTATTGATCGACGACATCAATCTGACCCAAGCGCTGACCTGTGGTTTTACTCTCACCGATCTCAACCGGCAAGGAAGTCAGTTGCCCGGTAATCGGTGCACGCACTAAGAGACTCTCAAAGCTGCTTTGAGAGACTTCTAAATTCTCATGCAGCTTAGAAATTTGTAAGGCAATTTGGACGGTCCTATCAATGCGGATTTTTTCTTCTACTCCTTGCCTAGCTTTAGAATTACCAAGTATTAAACCTTGATAGGCCAGCTCATCAATCACCGCATCATAGTCTTGTTCCGAAATAAGACTATCATCAACTAGCTTTTCAAATCTCGCTCGCTGCCTCTCCAAGACAATAATGCGATACTCAGTATCGATGATTTCTCGCTGGGTATTGAGCTTGGTAGTTTCTAGACTATTGGAAATATTGCCAAGGAAATTAAGCTGCTCAGTAATGTTGGTATCATTTTGTGCGGCACTTAATCGCAGATTGGTATTACTGAGTTGAACCAACGGCTGACCTGCCTCTACGAAGCTACCTTCTTCTACGAAAATTTCTTCAATAACGCCGCCGTTTACGGCATCTAAAAAAACACTGTTTAGTGGCTGAATATTACCGCGGATAGGAATCAAGTCTTCAAAAGCACCATGCTCAACCTTGGACACAATGAGCTGTTCCTCAGGCACCCGATAGGTTCTAATTGATGCGTCAGCTAATACTGCATAGGCGATCATGGCGATAGCTACTACTGCGGCCCCCATTAGCCCCCATTGCCATAATGGGACCTTACTTTTCTCTATTTTTTTATCCATTGCCATGAACTGATAGCTCTCTCATATTATTCGAGTCCCCTTTGCGGGATAACCCGATCTGTATAATAAGACGCTATAGAGGAAATTAAGTTACTTAGAAAGTAAAATGAGAGGAGGGGCTTGGTTCAAAACCCCGGCTCGCCCGTCAAAAAAGAGCGAAATAGATGCTAGGTAAGAGGATAAAGTCTCAATGTAAAACGGCTGTAGTAGAGGCAAGGACCGCTTATTGCCTAGTAGCGATCAACTATTGCAGCGTCAACACCAATGCTGAATTCCTCTCGAAAGCCGCCGCCGTTTGATGGCGATACTTGGCCCATAATAATGGTAATTAGTTTTTGTTTAGGGTCGATAAAAAAGCGCGTCCCGGCCGACCCATCCCACCAAATGGTTCCCTCGGACACAGGAAAGCTATAACTGGCCGGATCTAATACCAAGTTGAAACCACCGAAGGTCCAGCCAGAACCCGCCCAGTAACCTCGAGCACCTATAGGCATGGCGGCTTCCGGCACACCGTTCTCAAAAATCAAAGCAGCGGTCTCAGGCTTCAAAATTTGCTTACCGTTAAACTCGCCGTTATTCATCACCATCTGGGAAAAATTGGCGAAATCCTTGACCGTTGAGAGCAAACCTACCCCACCTTCGATCAAGCGTGGTTTTGCGGTGAAGGGAATTGTCTCGACCTGATGGGGAACTAAACTACCGTCAGTAGGGCGATATAATTGAGCAAGTTTATCGGCATCTTCGCCCTGCGCCCAAAACATTGTATTGTTCATGCCTAGAGGCTCAAATATATTCTTTTCTAAGTAGCTTAGAAGCTCTTCTCCTGACCAAACTTCGATCAGCTTACCTAGAATAGTCGCGTGTATGCCGTATCGAAACTCGATGCCAGGGTCTTGGAATAATGGAATACGTGCTGCATTACTCGTCATCTGATCAAGGCTGATATTTTTGTCACGAACTTGGTTTTCAGTGTAAAGAGCAGAACTTCTGCTGCCTAGCCCAGAGGTATGGGTAAGCAAATGGGCTACGGTGATATCACCGGTTCGGGCTCTAGTCTGAGATAAATCTGTATTGTCAGAATCCAACAACACCTGCTGATTCTCAAACTCTGGTAAATACATCTTTATCGGATCATTTAGCTTGAACTTACCTTGCTCGTAAAGCTGAAGTACGGCGACGCTGGTGATTTCACGTGTCATGGAATAGATACGAAATAAAGTGTCGTCGGTCATAGGCAGGGACTTTTCGATATCCCGCTGCCCTAGCGCTTCGGAGTAAACAATCTTGCCATCGCGAATGACGGTAGCGACAACTCCTGAAATATCGCCATCATCGATGTGCCGCTGCAGGCGCTGTGTAACCTTTTCCAGCCCTGCGGGTGACAGCCCAGCACTCTCAGGATCTGCAAAGTTAAGGCTTTGAGCATTGATGACAGGAAATACACAAAACAAAAAAATGCCTACAGACAAGCGATCGAATTTAGTAAACATGAATAAGTCTCAATAGAATTTCTAAGAGAGCTTCGATGAGAATATCGAAGTTTCCGATTTGGATAAAAACTAACTCTTTTAGTTAGGCTTGTCCATACGGAGACTTATTTGATGAGGAAGGCTAACTTACTGAAGCCGTTTTTCAAGACCAAAACTGCTTCGTTCAGATTTTTGACGAGACAAGTTAGCAAGCATCTGCTCTCTTGAATGAATCATTTCCTTAAAGCTCTGCATCGTTGATAAGTTTTCCTGAGACTGTGTCACGTCGACTCCGTCTAACTTAACGTGGAGATCTGCTATCTCTAGCAGCAAGCGATCTCTGATGGCATTGGTATTATTAAAATTTGGAGCTAAATGATTTCGAGGCCGGCGCACATTGCGAAGCATTATTTATACATCCCTGTAAAAGTGTTGAAAAAGTGCGCAAACAACGCAGCCGATGCTGCGGTCCTTATCGACGAATCCTTGTCGACCTTGGCTGCCCTGAATAGGACACCATACGCTCTCGAATAGAAACCCATAGCGAGATTCACAGAACTAAGCATAGTCAAGATTTAGTAATAATAAAGCTAGAAAAGCCCTAATTGACGCTTTCGAGAAAAGTTGAAAAAAAATATGCAGACGGTTGAATTTTAATCAGCTAAGGCTTTGCTAAGGCACGGCTCACAACAGCCTGCCAATCAAAGTTCATATCCGCAATTGCAATAAAATCCGGGTTCAGCAAGTCATCTTTCTGATTGTAACGAAGAGGCTGGAAGTCCATTCCAACAATTTGCCCTCCTGCGGCGACTAAAACCCCATGTGCAGCAGCAGTATCCCATTCACAGGTCGGGGCTAAACGAGGATAAAAATCGGCAAGTCCTTCAGCCACTAGGCACATTTTCAAGGAGCTGCCCATGCTAACCACTTCAGTTTTACCAATATTGAGGATAATGTCATCTATGAGCTCCTCAAGCTGATCGCCGCGATGGTTCCGGCTGGCAACAATTCGAATGCTGGAGCTTGAGGGCATCATCTTTGCGCTGTATATCGATTGCCTATTGCCCTGAGCATCTATTTTGGTGGCGCCTGCACCAGCGCGACCAGAGTAGGTATCCCCCAACACGGGTACATGCACCACACCAAGAACCGGATCGCCATTTTCGATAAGAGCGATGTTGACAGTGAACTCGCCGTTTCGACTGATGAATTCTTTAGTGCCATCAAGAGGATCAACCAACCAATAACGCGGCCACGTTCGCCGTGTCGCATAATCGATGCTTGCGGATTCTTCAGATAAGATTGGTATGTCAGGAAAGCTGGCTTGCAGTCTTGCGTTAATCAACGCGTCTGCTGCGCAGTCCGCGTTGGTTAACGGTGATTTATCGGCCTTGGTAGTCACCTCCACGGGAGAATTGCCGTTATATACGTTGAGAATTTCTTTACCGGCGTCAGCAGCAATTTTCTCGATAACCAATGGGTCTATTGTTGTTATAACTTGTGCTTTTCCCATTACTGCTCCTGAGGGTACTCGTGTCGATGCTCCGGAAAATCTTGACTAGCTTTGGTAACTTTCCTAAAAGCTAATATTTTACTTTTATTGCCACTTAGTCAAGCTGTGGTATGTTGCATTACTCACCCTGAATCACCAAGCTTTTTGGAGAAATAGATGCCACCCTGGCCAACCATTGACACCATCATGTTTGATATGGATGGAACCCTGCTAGATTTACATTTTGACAATTATTTCTGGCAATCACTAGTCCCTCAAATGTACGCTAAAGAGCATGGGATATCCGAGGTCGACGCAAAAATCTTAGTAAAGTTTAAGAACGAGCAAGCTCTCGGTTCACTAGAGTGGTACTGCCTTGATTACTGGGAGGACGAGCTAAAGATAAATATTGTCCAGCTTAAGAAAACCATAACCCATAAGATCAGCATCAGACCCAACGTTGAGAAATTACTTACACAGCTACGTGACTGCAAAAAACGCATATTGCTTATCACCAATGCCCACCCCAGCAGCTTAGAAATCAAAATGGCTCATACCGGGATAGACAGCTTCTTCCATGATTGCATTAGTTCGCATACATTGAACTTAGCAAAGGAGCACCATGGTTTCTGGGACAAGCTGCAGCATCTCTTTCCCTATGATCCAGCAAAGACAATATTATTTGATGATTCACTACCTGTCTTACGACAAGCCCAGCGCGAAGGGTTAAAGCACCTTTACGCAATTCAAAAGCCAGACAGTAAACGGCCCCCATTAAATGCTGAAGAATTTCCCCAAGTGGTTGATTTCGAGCACATAATGCCCAACCCTCTGTCCGCACACTAGGCCCCCGTTATGACGGCATCCTCGAACTCAGAATCAACAGCGACCCGCTTGCGTATAGACAAGTGGCTATGGGCCGCCCGATTTTACAAAACTCGCGCTGTCGCCAAACAGGCCATCGAAGGCGGAAAGATTCACTGTGATGGCAGCCGAGTCAAAGCCAGTAAGGAAATTGGCATAGGAACCATAATCCAACTTCGACAAGGCCTCGATGAAAAAACAGTAGAAGTTCTAGTCCTCAGCGATAAACGCCGAGGCGCACCGGAGGCTCAATCTCTTTATCAAGAGACCCCAGCAAGCATTGTTGCCCGAGAAGCACTTGCACAGCAGCGTAAATCACAACCCAATCAATGGGCCTCCGAAGGAAAACCAAACAAAAAGCAACGACGGGACATCCACCGGTTTAAAACCAAAGATTAGCCTGTTTAAGCAATCTCAGAGTCTGTTCGCACTGGCACAGTATATTTGTCATAATACCGCAAAAATCTATAAGTCCAGCGCCGTCTATGCAGTTGTTGTATGAGCACCGTCAGGATACAGAGCATTGGGGGACAACTTGGTTAAGCAAACTAGTGAATCACTGCAGTACTATCATTTACCAGAATTTGATCCTAGCTGGCGAGCAGTTAAACGAGGCCTAGAAAAGGAAAGTCTTCGAATTGGGCCTGATGGCAATATTTCAACTACCAGCCATCCACGGGCACTTGGTTCCGCTCTCACAAATCCATTTATCACCACAGACTTCTCTGAATCCTTATTAGAATTCATCACTCCCGCCTATGCTGATATCGACGAATGTTTGCAGGTGCTAGAAGATGTTCATCGTTTTTCTTTTCAGAATTTGGAGAATGATGAAATGCTGTGGGTGTCCAGTATGCCCTGCCCCCTTGACAGTGATGTGGAGATTCCGATTGCTCAGTTTGGTGACTCGAATATTGGCAAAATGAAAACTCTTTACCGCCATGGCCTAAGTAATCGCTATGGCAGTTTAATGCAAGTAATTGCGGGCTTACATTATAACTTTTCCATGCCAGAGTCCTTTTGGGCCCCCTACCAAAAAATTTGCGGCCATAAAGGTTCCATACAAGATTTTAGAACGGAAAAATATCTTCATTTAATTCGCAATTTTCACCGTTATTCCTGGCTGCTAATTTATCTCTTCGGTGCCTCTCCAGCGGCCTGCAAATGCTTTGTGCAAGGTCGAGAACATGGCTTGGATGAGCTCGATTCTGGCAGCCTTTACCTCCCTGATGCTACTTGCCTTCGAATGGGGAATCTTGGTTACAAAAGCGAAGCGCAGAAGTCTCTTTTCGTTTGCTACAACGAACTTGATGCCTATGCCGAGTGTCTTGAAAAGGCAATGGATACACCTTATCCAGATTATGACACTATTGGTCAAAAACGGAATGGGGAGTATCTACAGCTGAACACCAATCTGTTGCAGCTAGAGAACGAGTTCTACAGCACCATCAGACCAAAGCGCGTTGCGCAATCAGGAGAACGTCCATTGGATGCGTTAACCACCAAGGGAATCGAATACATTGAGGTACGCGCATTAGACCTAAACCCCTACCTGCCTCTGGGCATTGATGCAGAACAAATCCGGTTTTTGGATAGCTTTTTGTTGCACTGCCTCTTAGACGAAAGCCCTGAATGCAATCAAACTGAATTTTTTGAAGTTGCCCAAAACATCGCCACCGTTGTTGATCACGGAAGAAACCCTGACTTAGAATTAAGCTTGGAATCTAAGCCGCGCAAGCTTGTTGAATGGGCACATGAACTAATGGAGAACATTAGTTTCAGTTCTGCACTGCTAGACGGAGAAAAATCGGACCTCCATGAAAAAAGCCGTCTGACTCAAATTGCTAAGATAGACAATCCCGATTTAACGCCGTCCGGGATGATGCTAAAGGAAATGAAAGAGAAGAATCTATCTTTTTTCACGTTTTCCATGAGGCAGGCTGAAATCCATAAAAAGACCTTTAGCGAGGGCCGGCTAAGTCCTGAAACAACCGAATTATTGAAAAGCACTGCAACGACATCTATCGCCGACCAAATAGAAATCGAAGCCGCTGACAAAGTAGACTTCGATGAGTTTTTAGCAAATTGGAATGGAAGCTAAAAGCTCCGCTCAGAGTATTTCGGCTGCAGCTACTGCTGAACGATAAAATCGGTAAAGTAAAGTTCTTCAATTTCTTGATTGCCACCGTTTTCCAATGTCGACATAACGTTTTTCACTTCCTCCAAAGCCTCTCGCCTTAATGACTCACGGCCAACCGTCGATGTCAGATTCTCTTCGGCTTGGGAGCTGAATAAAATTACCAAGGTATTTTGAATAGAGGGTAGGTGATGCCAAACCATTTCCTCAGACTCAGCCGCTACCTTTAGGGACACACGTGCTTTTAGATATTTAAGCCTAGCGCCCTCATCGTAATTGGTAACAAAACTTGGTGAGATATTCACATAGACGCTGGCCGACATATCCTGCGCTGCAGCAGGCCCAGCTAGGCTTAGGCAATACGCAACTACGGGGGCTGTTACCCTGAAAATCGCTTTTATAAGTTTCATGCGCTTAATTTATTTCCTATAGTTGAGTTGAGTTAGGCTGGGATGACTAGTTTAAGTGTAGCAGCAATATTTGTTCTCACATCAGGGTTGATGCAGTGTGTAATTAGAACTATAAATCAATAGCTTGGAGCTCACCATGGCACTGGAAATACACGGCAATCGACTCATTAACCTCGGTATATTTTGCGTCTGCGTAATCACTACCGGTATCGTGCTTTATATGGCGCACTTGATGCTTCTTTCTCTCTGGGGAATTTGAATAGCCCAGTGCGTCTTCGTAATATTGTTCGGAGTCGTCTGCCTTGTCTCGGCAATTCATAATCCCAGCCCCAAAGGCCATAGACTTTATTCCTTTTTAGCAGCTTCTATGTGCGTGTTTGGCAGCTATTTTGGGGGCCGCCAGATTGGGATACAGCATCTCCCTCAAGATCAAGTTCCAGCACGTGGCCCTGGGCTCACCAATATCTAGAACAATTTCACATTCTTGAAAACGCTCAACTTCCTGCTAAAATGCGACGGCAACCGTGCGGAAGTCCAATTCCGATTTCTAGGCCTTAGCATTGCTGAAATGTCGATGGTTGCCTTTGCTGTGCTTATCATCAGTCTCTTGTATACGGCCTTCCGTTACCATAAAGCACAGCCTCCTTAGATCATGCCCTACGCCATAGATTTTAGCCTGAGTGAAACTGATTCCATCTTTTAGACGATTCACCTTGCGCAATTGGCGATTCCTTACCTATATTTAAGACAGTCGATATAAGTAGATCCTTTGCTTGTGCCTATCAAGAATTGTTAAGTGAATGGAATCAAATGCAGGGAGAAGGTAATGCTAACTCGCAGTAAACGAACTAAGGAAGGTTGGTTACTGGTAGATGATATGGTCAAACGCTGGATGCAACAAAGAGTGCAGCTAACTCAGGACTTTGAGGGAATAGTCACCCCACTACAAAGCAAAGAGTCGGCTGACTCTCTGTCCACTCGGATAAACCGTTTTTGCCAAACCTTGGTCGATTATGTGTCTGCTGGACATTTCGAGGTGTATAACGAGCTTATCACCGAAGCCAAAGAATTTAATGATGGCAGTCTTGGGCTAGGCATCGACCTTTGCAAAGCTATTGAGAAGTCCACCGATCTGGCAATTGAGTTTAATGACAAGTTTGAAACCAACTGCCATGATTCCGCGCTTTTAGCCAAGCTCCCAAAACACCTCGTTGAGCTAGGCAGCGTCCTCAATCTACGCTTTGAGTTGGAAGACAGACTTATTTCAGCTGTTCATAACTGTCATAGATCTTTAGTGGCTTGATTGTTCATAGCACAATTAAATCCCATAGCATTACGTGACTGAAAGGCGAGTATCTTGGCTAAGGTTATTTTAATTCCTCTGATGTCACTGCTGTTCTTGGTTTTGCAGTCTTGTTCGTTTACTGATGAGCCTTTCGCTTTTTTTTCAACCAGTGTGCAAGGTATTTTCAGCGCAGCATACTCTACAGACGGCGGTCATGTCTTGGCTGGTTCTATCCAGCATGGCGGCAGCCTGTGGAATACTGAAAATGCCGAGCGTCTATTTAACTGGAATCATCAAGCGAATCTTACATCTCAAATAACCGCTATGGCTTTTTCCGCAGACGGTAATTTTGCGCTCACCTCGGACGACAGTACGCTCGTGCTTTGGGATGTCAGTACCGGTGAAGCTCTACGCTTTTTCAACGCACCCAGCACAGTCTTGCATCTTGCCTTAAGTCCTTCTGCCGAAACAGCCTTATTGGGCCTTGCCAATGGCAATGCCGTTTTATTTGATGTGCAACGCGGCGGCATCATTCAGGAGCTAGAGCAAGGGCATCGCATATTGAGCATGGCTGTAAGCAACAACGGTGATTATGCACTTTTTGGCCTAGATAACGGCCAAGCCAAATTCTGGAATTTACGGTCTATGGAGCTCATCAACGAAATCGAAACCCAAGGCAGAGTTCAAACTGTTGCACTATCTAGTGATGGTCGATTTGGGCTTTTCACAGTACAACATATTGATGCCGTAGTTTGGGATATGCACGCTAATTCTTTGCACTCCAAACTCAATTACAGCAATCGATTCTTTCCCAGCTTCTCAAGCTTTGTGGTTGCAAGATTTTCCAAAGACGGCTCACAAATATTAACCGGAAATACAACTGGCGCCGTCGAGCTTTGGTCCAGAGAAAATGGCAACCGAATCAAACGTTGGATTACCCCTGTGGGTAGTGCATTTAAACCGCGGATATTTTCCGTAGTCGCAGTGGCTATCAACGATCAGTTAAGACAGGTTTCGGCAATCGCATCAAATGGTACTTCTTATCGTTACCAGTTTTGATAAGTAACGCCGGTCATCCACCACGCCTCCAACGGAAATATTTTTCTAAGAGTGGAAAGTATTTTTCAGGCAATCTAGCACTACGCCAGGCATTTGCGGTAAATTTATTAGCCTCCAACGATGTAGGGTAAATGTGGGTCACCGCAGATATCTTACCTAAACCCATGTTATGAGTCATTGCAAAAACAAACTCACCAATCATTTCACCGGCGTGATAGCCAACAATTGTCGCACCGAGTATTTTGTCTTTCCCCGGGACAGTTAGTACCTTAACAAAGCCATGGGCCTCGCCATCGGCTAGGGCTCTGTCTAGGTGATCCATATCATAACGGGTAACGTCATAAGCAACTTTTTGCTCGATGGCATCCTGCTCACTTAAGCCAACCCGGGCCACTTCCGGATCGGTAAACGTGGCCCAAGGAACTACACGATAATTAACCTTGGACCTCCAAAGCCCGCCTAACATTGCATTCAATGACGCAAACCACGCCTGATAAGATGCCATATGTGTGAACTGATAAGGCCCAGCAACATCTCCGCATGCGTAAACGTTTGGATACGCTGTCTGCATTGCGTCGTTGACTTGAACGGTACCTTGGGGGGTTAATGGCATGTCTAAATTTTCAAGACCAAACCCCTCAACATTAGGTTTGCGGCCAATCGCCAGCAGAACACAGTCAAACTCTACCCGCACAGTTTTGCCCCCGTGCTCAGCTTCCATCCAGTTTCCACCATCAATTTTTTCGAACTTAAGAAGCTTGTGATCAACTAGAACATCAATACCATCTTTCACAAACTGCGTCATAACTGTTGCCGACACCTCGGCATCTTCACGAGGCATTATTCGCGGTGCCATATCCACTTGGGTCACCTTCGACCCCAAGTTATTAAATGCCTGAGCAAGCTCGCAGCCAATCGGGCCGCCGCCCACTACCAACAGCCGTGGAGGCAGTTCCGTTAAACCCCATACGGTATCTGAATTCACATAATCAACAGACTCCAGCCCAGGAATCGGAGGAACTAATGGCCGGGCTCCAGATGCAAGAATGATCGATTTAGTATGAATTGTTCTGCCATTTACTGTTACCGTGTAAGGCGATTCAATCATCGCATCACCCATAATGCACTCCACCCCTAGAGACGTAAAGCGCTCAACAGAATCATGTGGTTCAATGGCTTTGATTACATTATGAACCCTAGCCATAACAGCTTTGAAATTAATGGTACCCGTAGCGTCATCAATTCCATATTCCTTGGCACGGCGTAAGTAGGCCATCATCCTGCCGCTGCGAATAAGGGACTTGCTTGGAACACAGCCTGTGTTTAGGCAGTCGCCCCCCATTTTGTGTTTTTCAATCAAAATAACTTTTGCCTTTGCGCCCGCCGCAATAATTGCTGCGACTAGCCCAGCTGAACCTGCCCCTATAATGACGATATTGGCATCAAACTTCTTGGGTTTGGTAAATTTTTTCATGACTTGTTTCGCTTTATTAGTCCTACAATAAATTTTGCTGCCAATGGAAATAGGCCAAGTAGCACAAATGACAAAATCACACTTGGACTGACCAGCCCTGACAATGATGTTATTTGAGCCAACTCTGACCCCGCGTTAACATAAACTGCAGTGCCCACTAGCATTCCTACCTGGCTAACAATATAAAAAGACCCGACACCTATTGGAGTCAAACCCATCAACAAATTGACTATGAAAAAAGGGAATAGCGGGACCATTCGAATACTAAAAAGATAAAAACTACCATCCTTCTCAACACCTCGATTGATTGGTGCCAAATAGTGTCCGAATTTTGATTGCACCCAGTCTCTAAGCAGTAACCGAGACACTAGAAATGCTAATGTCGCCCCTATACTGCTGGCAAATGAGACTATTAAAGTTCCCCAAAGAACACCAAATATGGCACCGCCTAAAAGCGTAACGATAACCGCGCCGGGAATAGACAGCGCGGTAATTGCAATATAGGCAGTAAAGTATAAAAGCGCGGTAAGCCCAAAATTCTCGTCTCTGAACTGCTGAATCTCACTCAATTGGGATTGGATAAAACTCAGGGTCAGAAACCGACCAAGATCAAAGAAAACATACGAAGCAATGACGGCTATGATGATAATGACTAGAAGTATTTTTGTTTTATTCAACATGACTCTCTTTTTGAATGACTATGCTTATTTAGAACCCATAGCATTGAATATGTCTACTGTTGTCTGGTGATTACTTCATTCTATTCAAAATACGCCATATACTAGATCCCAATTACTGGTTAAACCCCTACATCCTATAAACGAGAGAGTATTAGCTGTGCCAAATTTTGACTTTAGCCGTGAATTTCCCGTTAATCGTATGCGGCGCATGCGAAAAGACGATTTTAGCAGGCGTTTAATGCGAGAGACCCGGTTGTCGGTAGATGACCTGATATTCCCCGTTTTTATTGTCGAAGGTCAAAAGCAGCGACAAGAAATCTCGTCAATGCCAGGAATGTTTAAGTTCAGCATCGATGAATTGCTCCTGGAGGCTCAAGAGCTAGTTGAACTAAAAATCCCCGCGATTGCTCTTTTTCCCGCGCCAGATACCAACGTCAAAAGCCTGTTAGCGGAAGAAGCCTACAATCCCAATGGCTTGGTTCAAACCGCTGTACGTGAACTTAAAAAGGCATTTCCGGCTCTAGGGGTGATTACAGACGTGGCATTGGACCCTTACACAACACACGGCCAAGATGGAATTATCGATGAGAACGGCTATGTCCTCAACGAAGAAACTGTTGAGGTACTGGCGAAACAAGCTCTATCTCATGCTGTAGCTGGCGCAGACATAGTCGCACCCTCTGACATGATGGACGGTAGAGTTGGCGCTATTCGCTATGTTTTGGAAGAGAACAATCAGATTTACACCCGCATTCTTGCTTATTCGGCTAAATATGCCTCTAGCTACTATGGCCCCTTCCGAGACGCGGTAGGTTCTAGTGGCAGCCTGGGCAGCGGAAACAAATACAACTATCAGATGGATGTAGCCAACAGTAATGAAGCGCTGCAAGAGGTCGCTTTGGACCTAGCTGAGGGCGCTGACATGGTGATGGTCAAGCCCGGAATGCCTTATTTGGATATCGTCAAAAGGGTCAAAGACGAGTTTGGTGTGCCTACTTTTGTCTACCAAGTAAGCGGTGAATACGCGATGCATATGGCTGCCGCTCAAAATGGCTGGCTGGATGAGGATGCTGTCGCCATAGAGTCTCTGCTCTGCATAAAGCGGGCAGGAGCAGATGCTATTCTGACTTATTTCGCTAAGAAAGCGGCGCGTCTTATAGCCGGATAAAGGTGTACTTGGACTGGTGGCGAGCACCTTATTTTCTCGAAAAGGGATTGTCACGTGCATAAATGTCTCCTAAATTACCGCTTAAGATATGCGCACCACTTGAATCCTGCGTTTTAGGCCTTATCATAGGGCCCAACATGCAGATGTAATTGAGCCGCTTGGCCTTCTCCATATTGAGAGCCTCTAGGCGACTAAATCTCCTCTTTTGCATTTAACTCTTTCATTGAAATCATAGGAATTAGATTATGGGCGACAATATCGTTCACATTTCAGATAGCAGCTTTGATGCAGACGTCCTTCAAGCGGACGGACCTGTTCTAGTCGATTTTTGGGCCGAATGGTGTGGCCCTTGTAAGATGATTGCTCCTGTTTTAGTAGAGCTGGCGAATGAATATGAAGGCAAAGTCAAAATCTGTAAAATGGATGTAGATGCCAATACCGAAACCGCACCAAAATTCAGCATTCGCGGGATTCCGACACTAATTTTGTTTAATAAAGGCGAAGTGGCTGGAACTAAGGTAGGTGCTTTATCCAAATCTCAGCTATCAGCTTTTATTGACAGCGTAATCTAAATTGCGTTTAATGAGGTGTCGCTGACGTTAAAGTGGCACCTCAAGGCGTGGTTTTTCTTACTATTTAACTCGTTTCCTCGATAGTCATTGATTCCACTTCAGAGATTATATTTAGTTATAATATCCATTTTGTTAGAGTTAGGCTAAGCTGATCCTTTAGCGGTCGCCGAAATTAATTTTCTGGACAGGTTTAACTTGTGGGTCTATATTAAGAGAAAAGTTAAATAAGATTAAGAGAAAAGTTAAATAAGATTAAGAGAAAAGTTAGAACAATAAGTCCAAATACCTCTGCTCAGCAACATCATTAAGCAAGCAGATACCGCATATCCTATTTAACTCAGCAAAAAATAAAAGGCCCGAATTGCCAAAATAGAGCATGCGTATTACTAAAGAAAATATCAGAAGTACCGAAACTAGAAGTACCGAGATTAGAAGCACCGAAAAAAGCAGCTTCGAAAAAATTCGGTCAAGCAGTTAACTAAACCATCTAACCTATCTCCTAAACTACGAAACTGACTCCTAAACTACAAAACTGACTCTTTCTAAGCAAATACCTAAAATCCCAAACTAAAACCACCAACGTGTGATTAATGAGTTGCATCAACTCCTGTAGCTAAAATCATCCCCTAAATTAGATCAAGTTCACTTGATAAGAAGCAATTATGAATTTAACCGAACTAAAACAGAAGCCCATCGCAGAGCTAGTCACCACCGCACATGAAATGGGACTAGAGAACGTTTCTCGGACTCGCAAACAAGACATTATCTTTGCCATATTGAAGAAACACGCCAAAAACGGTGAAGATATTTTAAGCGATGGTGTTCTTGAGATCCTTCAAGATGGTTTTGGATTTCTTCGGTCAGCAGATTCCTCCTATCTAGCAGGCCCAGATGACATTTACGTCTCACCTAGCCAGATTAGGCGCTTCAATCTCCGCACTGGAGATACAGTGGAGGGCAAAATACGGCCTCCTAAAGACGGCGAAAGATACTTCGCCCTCCTTAAAATCAGTGAGATTAACTTCTCCAAGCCCGAAAATTCCAAACACAAAATCCTCTTTGAAAACTTAACTCCACTTTTTCCTAACGAGCGCTTACCACTTGAAGTTGGAAATGGCAGCACTGAAGATTTAAGTTCTCGAATAATCGACTTAACTGCACCAATAGGAAAAGGCCAACGAGGTCTTATTGTTTCACCCCCCAAAGCTGGTAAAACATTAATCCTGCAAAACATTGCACAGTCGATAACACGCAACAGCCCAAATTGCCGCCTTATTGTTTTATTAATTGATGAGCGCCCAGAAGAAGTAACCGAAATGCAGCGCTCGGTGCGCGGTGAAGTTGTTGCCAGTACTTTTGATGAGCCTCCATCGCGCCATGTTCAAGTAGCTGAAATGGTTATTGAGAAAGCGAAGCGCCTAGTGGAACATAAAGAGGATGTAGTCATCCTTTTGGATTCGATTACCCGCCTTGCCCGCGCTTACAACACTATTATCCCTTCATCAGGCAAAGTACTAACAGGTGGTGTTGACGCTCATGCACTGGAGCGGCCAAAACGCTTCTTTGGCGCAGCTCGTAACTTGGAAGAAGGTGGAAGTCTCACCATTATTGCCACTGCTTTAGTAGATACCGGCTCTAAAATGGACGAAGTGATTTACGAAGAATTTAAAGGTACCGGCAACATGGAGTTGCATCTCGATCGCAAGCTTGCAGAGAAACGTGTGTATCCCGCTATCAATGTCCGCCGCTCAGGTACCCGTCGGGAAGATTTGCTGACGTCAGAAGATGAACTGCAACGAATGTGGATTCTGCGCAAGTTGTTAAGTTCTATGGAAGATGTACAAGCCACAGAATTTATCATCGACAAACTGAAAGACACCAAAACTAACGGAGAGTTTTTTAACTCGATGAAACGGAAATAGTAAACCGGACTTGTCACCCCATCGTTCTTTAGCTCCACACCATAAGTAACTGGCTAAGAAAATGTCGTTTAAAGATCTTCGCGATTTTATCGCTATGTTAGAGAAAGAAGGCGAGCTAAAAAGGATTTCGGCTGAAGTTGATCCCTATTTAGAAGTCACTGAAATAAGTGATCGCACTTTAAGGGCGGGTGGCCCCGCCTTACTTTTCGAAAACCTGAAAGGCTCTAAAGTTACTATGTTGGCCAACTTGTTCGGTAACACCCGGCGTATCGCGCTTGCCATGGGACAACAGGATATTGAAGGATTAAGAGATGTCGGCAAATTGCTCGCCTTTCTTAAAGAACCTGCGCCTCCTGAAGGCTGGAAAGATCTTTGGCAAAATCTGCCAAGCTACAGAAGCGTCTTGAACATAGCTCCAAGTGTTAAAAAATCAGCCAGCTGTCAGGAAGTGGTTATTGATGAAGCTGATGTAGATTTAGATTTTTTGCCCATCCAAACCTGTTGGCCAGGAGACGCAGGACCATTGGTTACTTGGCCACTGGTCATAACGCGTGGCCCAGAAAAATCGCGGCAAAATCTTGGCATCTACCGAATGCAAAAGATTGCAAAAAACAAACTGATTATGCGCTGGCTTTCTCATCGTGGTGGCGCACTAGATTTTAGAGAATGGCAGATAAAACATCCTGGACAGCCTTTCCCAGTTTCCATAGCTATTGGAGCCGATCCAGCAACTATCCTCGCTACTGTTACCCCCGTACCTGATACTCTTTCCGAGTACGCGTTTGCCGGACTGCTAAGAGGCGGTAAAACTGAAGTCGTTAAATCCATGACCAACGATTTACAAGTTCCAGCAAGTGCTGAGATTGTCTTAGAAGGGGTTATAGAGGCCGGCGAAATGGCCGAGGAAGGGCCCTTTGGAGACCACACCGGATACTATAATGAAGTCGATAACTTTCCCGTCTTCACTATTAAGAAGATTACCCATCGTAAAGACCCAATTTATCATAGTACCTACACCGGCAGGCCCCCTGATGAACCTGCAATGCTGGGCGTTGCGCTCAATGAAGTATTTGTTCCTCTTTTGCAAAAGCAATTCCCCGAAATTGTAGACTTCTATCTACCGCCAGAAGGCTGCTCTTATCGTATGGCTATTGTAAGCATGAAGAAACAATATCCGGGCCATGCCAAGCGCGTGATGATGGGCGTATGGTCATTCCTGCGACAGTTCATGTACACGAAATTTGTTGTAGTGGTGGATGACGATGTGAATATTCGAAAATGGGAAGACGTAATCTGGGCAATTACGACCCGCATGGACCCCGCACGTGACACAGTGCTTATTGAGAATACGCCTATTGATTATTTAGACTTTGCATCGCCGATTTCAGGCCTAGGATCGAAGATGGGTCTGGATGCCACCAATAAATGGAAAGGCGAATCCGACAGAGAATGGGGCACCACTATTGAGATGAGCCCAGAGGTAAAGCAGCGCATTGATTCAATGTGGGAAGAATTAGATATAATGTAGAGCTAACGTAGAAGATACAGCGGGGTTGGGTAGGATTTAGATAAGTGCAGCTCAACCTTAGCTCAACCTTAGTTCAACCTTAGCTCCAGATTACTCTCGCAGTTCAAAGCTCTTTTATATCCCCAACGAAATAAGCTCATCCTAAGAAATATCCCCCAAAGGGAGCTCCGGCAAAGGCAGCTCTAGAAGACTCGACCCTATAAGATCGCGATATTGCTGGAAACAATCCTCACTCTGGGTGTCATCTCCTAAGTTTTTCAGCAAACGCGCAAGCTCACCGTAGGCCTCAGCGGACGGGGAAATACGTATGCTGGCCTGGTAATATTCTCGAGCCTTACCCCACAGCTTATTTCTCATACAAATTCTACCTAGACTCAACAGCAATGGAGAGTTGGCAGGTCGTGCCTTTAGCCAGTTTTCAGCGACTAATAGCTGAGCTTGATTAGAATCATAATCCATTTCTGCAAACTTAATTATCAGGCTATTGCTCCAATTTTTAGAAAGAGCTATTTCTAGCGCCTTGGCTGCATCAATTTTTGCACCAAGCTTTACTAGCAACTCGATGTAATGTTTCACTATTTTTTCATCTTCACGATACTTAGCAGGAGATTTTTTCCACATCTTACTGAGCATATCGAACTGAGTTGAATCAGCAGATCCATCGACCCCCGATTGGGACTCCGAATGCTCTATGACTCCGTCCAGCTGCTTCACGAAAACTCGCTTTCTGATTGTCTCAGCATCAACTGCATCAATGATCTTTCTTTTCTCAAGCACAGGGACCAATTCATCTAACTTCTGCCATTCTTGGAGCTTGATATAGACCTCCTTAAGCAGTCTAAATACCCCGTTCTCTTTCGAACCGCTATTTTTAATCTGTTCGAGAATTGCGAGACACTGCTCCAATTGATTTGACTTAAATAACAGCTGCGCTTTTACAAATTGTATTGTTAGCCGCGACGTAGGGTATTCGTTCTCGGCATCAGTTAATGCTTTTGTCCACGCATCACGATCCTCAAGCTCATGGGCCGCATAAGCTGCTGCTAAAAAATTAGCCACATTTGAGTCAGCTTGCTTAGCCCCTCTTATTAAAAGGCCATAAGCCAGCTGCCAATCACCTCGCGCAAACGCCAGTAAACCTTCGACGCTTTTGCTGCGCTGCCTAGACTTTCTATTCGCGCTGAAATTTTTACCAAAACTAACAAGACGAAATGGGTTAAAAGCATAAAAAAGTAATAACAACAGGCGCAGTAAAAGAAAAATGATGCCAATAGCAACCAAAAGTGCGAACAAGCTTGTCTCAAATGTTGTATTTCCAAAAGCCACCATAAGGTAGCCTGGGTCAGCTGGAAACCCAGTGGCAAGATTAAGCGCAAGCGCCAGTACAGTTGCCAATAAACTAAATATGAAGAGCTTTATCATCGGATAAGTTAGCGCTCGGCGGAGGTTAGCTGACGAATTAACATTAAAGACTCGCTAATTTCAGGCAGCACGGGATTAATGTCGGTATTGCTGAGGAGTTGCAGTTCATCAACAATAAGTCTACTTGCACTTGAATCCATCACAGCATACCGCCCGAGCCAATCGCTGCTTTTAGTCAGAATTTCTACGTACACATTTTGTTCTTTCATCAACAGCGCAAGCTGACTTTGTTCCAACATCAGCTTGAGATTTTGCTTAATAAACTCACCCTGCTCAGCAGCCAAGGTCGTGTTAGGTGCTTGGTCCAACTGTCTCCAAACAAAAATTGTACTTAAAAATTCTAAGCTCGAAGTGACCATATCACTTGAGGTCGGCGCAGGCTGAACTATGCTTGGTTCGGTTTCAGTACGGTTTTCAAAAATTTCCCGCATAGAACTTTGGAGGTCAATATTATCTACTTCTTGAATCAACGCACCAATGCGGAGATACACTCCTTGGCGATCAAACGCATCGACACCTCTAAGGCTAGCTAAATCGCTGGCTATTGACTGACGTACCGCAAAAACTCTATTACTGCCAGAACCTACCAATGCAGCATCCGCCGCCACTATCATAGCGATTGCAGCCGAAACATCAGACTCTAGCTGCAGTTTTTGGTTAGCAATACCCAAAAGGTAATCGGCTTCGAATATCTTCCATTCAAAATCGGGCGAGCTGATAACGGATTGCTGCAATGATTCAACAAGACTAACTTTGTTATCAATATTCGCGATATTGACGATTTGATTTTCAATTTGAGCTCTTAACTCAGCAATAGCCGAATCATCTACAGCAAGTGGCTGTTGTAACGCGGAGGTTAGCTGCTGTACTTGCAGTTCAAAATTTTGTAGCTGACGCAACTGTTCTTCTTGAGACTGCTGTAGCCGTTGATTTTCAGACCGAACAGCCGCAAATTCTCCCGCCGATAGACGCTGTTGATAGGCAAGCAACCCCAGGGCCGACAACATCGCCAAGCCTATGAAAGTAAGTAGAAAATTACTTAGGTTACTGCTCTTCCCTTTGACTGCGGTTTTTGACCTAGGTTTCGCGGTGTTCTTATTGGAAATTTCTTCCAATATTTTTGCTGTTTCTGGTTGCTCAGCCACTTAACCCTTCCCCTGCGGTTGACTCTCTAAAGTAGTGTCGGCTAATCGCAGCAAGGCTGCAATGAAAGCTTCGTTGCTTGCCCCGTCGCAGTTGACGACAGCAGTAAAACCATCAACTCTAGCTTGCTCTGCAACACGAGCAGAAGGAACTAATAAACTAAGGCCAGAAAAGTTTTTAAAATGGTCGCCCAAATTTGCTTTAAGCTGGTCTACGGTTTCACTGCTATTGGCGGCAAAAATATTGACGTCAGCAGATAGCAACTCATTGATGAAATCTTTCTCAGGGTAGGTGCAGCCTTGACGAGTATAGACCTCGAAATAATCGACCATGGCGCCACGTTCTCTCAGTGCCGATGCCAATAATTCTCTACCGCCAACTCCCCTAAAAATTGCTATTTTCAGTCCGGCTATATTTTGCAGCAGCGCCAGCTTGAGAATATCTTCGCTGGTTACCCCACTTGCCGATTGAATGACCTTACACCGAAACCGGTCAGCGACAGCTTTTGCCGTACTAGGGCCGATTGCGATGACCTGCAAGTTGACAGGAAATTGTGGCCAGTAATTGTCTATCCACTGACTGCCGAAATAGGCCGCGTTTGTGCTGACAAAAATAGCAATATCATAGTCTGCGAAACTCATGATTTTGCTTTTAATCTGGTTAATCTGTACTTCAGACTTTAACTCTTCAATCACCAGCATAGGTTTACTTAAAGTCTTCACCCCGTGACGATTCAGAGTGTCAATAAGTGGAAGCTGTTGTTGCTCCGGCCTAGTTACTAGAACGGTTTGTTTTTTTAACATCTCATGTGAAGAGCTTGAACTCATCGTTATAAACTACCATCTATTGAGCATTCAAGGCTTGATATTCAATTAATGAGACACCGATGCCAGAATCTCTGCGGCACCCTGTGCCAAAAGATTATCCGCGACATCGATGCCCAATGATTCAGCTTGGCTGATATTCGCTGAGTCCTCATAGCGAAGAATTTCTGAACCGTCCACCCTACCCACTAACGCACGTAGCCAAAGAGTATCGCCCTTGATTTCAGCAAAACTGGCAATAGGCACCTGGCATCCGCCTTGAAGTCTAAAGTTGACTGCCCTTTCAGCAATCACTCGGCAAGCAGTTCCATCATGGTGTAAACCACGAATTAAACCCTGCGTGACTGAATCACCCACCCGACACTCAATACCAACGGCACCCTGTCCACCGGCAGGAAGACAGTCCTGGAAATTCAATTTTTCTCGTATACGCTCAGCCAATTCCAGTCTGATCAAACCCGCCGCCGCAAGAATAATGGCATCGTATCCACCTGCATCTAATTTACCCAATCGAGTACCGACATTGCCCCGAAGATCTAAAACCTTTAGATCTGGTCGTAATTGTTTGAGTTGGCACTGTCTGCGTAAGCTAGACGTTCCGACTATCGCCCCCTCTGGCAAACCTGCAAAAGCCCCATAGTGATTAGAAACAAAGGCATCAGAGGGGTCTTCGCGTTCGCAGATTACGGCTAACTCCAAGCCTTTTGGGAATTCCATAGGCACGTCTTTCATGGAGTGGACCGCAATATCTGCTTCCCCTCTCAACAAAGCATGCTCGAGCTCTTTAACGAAAAGGCCCTTGCCACCGATTTTTGCTAGCGGCGAGTCAAGAATTCTGTCCCCTTTAGTTGTCATTGTCACTAGTTCGACAACTAACCCCTTGTTTGCTTCTTCAAGGGCATCTTTGACGAAATTCGCCTGCCACAATGCTAAAGGGCTCTTTCGAGTCGCTATTTTAAGCGTTTTTTCAGACATAGAATAAAAGCAGCCTCTGATCAGTCTTGGTTAATGTTATTTTACGTCAAAAATCAGCTTTTGTCTGAAAGGGTTAGCCTCATGAGCATAAATTCCCCATGCTTATTAACTTGCTTTCTTCCTGTTATAATCTTTTCCTCGAGAAGCCATGGGCTTTTTTCATCAGAACATCAGTTTAGGCATGTGCAATGACAGAGCAAAACGGTAAGCCCACCGATAGAATGTGGGGCGGCAGATTTAGTGAAGCCACAGATGCTTTCGTCGAGAGGTTTACAGCCTCAATCGATTTTGACAAACGTCTTTATCGGCAAGATATTCAAGGCTCTATCGCCCACGCCTCAATGTTAGAGAAAGTAGGAGTTCTAAGCTCTAACGAAGCCAAGCGAGTTAAAGATGGCCTCATAGAAATTCAATTTGAAATCGAAGCAGGCACTTTCCAGTGGTCCGTTGCCCTTGAAGATATTCACATGAATATTGAAGCTGCTCTAACCCAGCGTATAGGAAGTGTTGGTAAAAAACTTCACACCGGAAGATCTCGTAACGACCAAGTAGCAACTGATATTAAGCTTTATGTCCGAGATGAAATTGATCAAATCTTGCAGCTCATTAAGAAGCTTCAACAAGCATTAGTAGATTTAGCGGAACGCGAAAATTCTACCATTATGCCCGGATTTACACATTTACAAACGGCTCAGCCGATAAGTTTTGGTCATCACATGATGGCTTGGTTTGAAATGTTAGACAGAGATTATGACCGCTTTTCCGATTGCCGAAAAAGAATGAATGTTTCTCCGCTGGGTGCCGCAGCTTTAGCCGGCACAACCTTTCCAATAGATCGCGATTATACGGCCCAGCTATTAGGTTTCGACAGACCTACAAATAACTCATTGGATTCAGTAGGCGACCGGGATTTCGCTATTGAATTTTCGGCTTGCGGCAGCCTACTTATGATTCACCTGTCTCGCTTTTCGGAAGAGCTCGTACTTTGGACTTCCGCTCAGTTTGATTTTATTGAGCTGCCAGACCGGTTTTGTACCGGTTCATCTATAATGCCACAAAAAAAGAATCCAGATGTGCCAGAACTAGTGCGCGGAAAATCTGGCCGAGTTTTTGGTCATTTAAGTTCCCTGCTCATGCTGATGAAGTCACAGCCATTGGCATATAACAAAGACAATCAAGAAGATAAAGAACCTCTATTTGATATCATCGACACACTGAAAGACTGCTTATTTGCCTATGGCGAAATGATGCCTGCGGTAATCTGCAAAAAGGAATCGATGATTTCTGCAACGATGAAAGGGTATGCCACAGCAACAGATTTGGCTGACTACTTGGTCAAGAAAGGTTTGCCATTTCGTGATGCCCATGAAGTTGTCGGAAAAGCTGTAGGGATTGGGATTCAAAAAGGCCTCGATCTCTCCGAGCTTACACTGGCTCAATTGCAAGAGTTCTCAACGCTTATACAGGAAGATGTTTTTGGTGTTCTCACTCTAGCCGGCTCTCTTAATGCTCGGGACCATCACGGCGGGACAGCACCGAACCAAGTACTAAAAGCAGTTGCAACGGCCAGAGAGAAATTGTCGCAGCCTTAAAGTAGATTTAAAAAATCCTTACAGGACTTTTTAAAAACCTAGTGAAGCAAAACGTTATCGTTCGGGCGAAGCTTGCAGCTTGATCTCGTAGCTCAGCAGCTGATTGTCCCGTCTTGTAACCACGTTAACCGTATCTCCCGGGTTCTTTTTCTCAAGAATGGTCGCGTAATCATCCTCATTACCAATAGGCTGACCATCGATTTCGACTATCACGTCACCCAGAATTATCCTTCCCCGTTGATTGGGCTTTATCCCGCGCATGCCGAGTCGCGCAGGGTCGGTACCCTCAACAACATCCATCACGATAACCCCTTCGATTCCCCACATTCGCCGATAATAATCAGGTTGAGGGATATTCCTGATACCAAGAACCGGAGTGAGTACTCGCCCATGCTCGATTAGCTGTGGCACCACATCTTTCACAGTATTAACTGGAATAGCGAATCCGATACCCGAGCTGCCTCCGCTAGGGCTATAGATAGCCGTATTAACACCCACCAACTGACCAAGAGAGTTCAACAAGGGGCCACCAGAATTGCCAGGATTAATCGCGGCATCGGTTTGAATAACGTCGCGAATCTTACGGCGACTAACAGAGTCTATTTCACGCCCTAATGCACTGACTATCCCGACAGTCATTGTTGTGTCCAAACCGAAGGGATTGCCAATAGCGATTACTTTTCTCCCCACTTCAAGTAGGGATGAGTCTCCGGGGATAATAGGAACCAAATCGGCGGCAGGCGCATCTATTTTAAGTACAGCAAGGTCTTTCCCCGCATCGAGTCCCACCGGACGGGCATCGTAAGTTGTGCCATCTTGCAAAGTCACTGACACTTTGTCGGCTTGCTGCACCACATGATAGTTAGTTACCACGTAGCCTTGTTTACTCCAGATAAAGCCAGTGCCACTGCCCTGAGGGACTTCCTGGGGATTCAATGACCTAAACGAACGGACTAATCGTGAGTTTGTGACATTGACAACTGATGGGCTGGCTTGCTTAAAAATTGCGATGTTGTTTTCTTCATCGCTAGTTTTAAACGCTGCGTAGTCGGGAACTTGAGCAATAGAAAGAAAAGGCAAAACTAACGCTGCCAAGCCTAATAGGATTAAATGTAGAGCTTTCATAGTTATGTCACCTTAAGTCATACCGTAAATATGAGAGCAAAACCCAAAGATTCAAGGTTTGGTACTACTTTCCAATAAAGAAAAGCGAAGCGAGGGGTAGCGAGGGGTAGCGAGGGATAGCGAGGGATAGCGAGGGATAGCGAGGGATAGCGAGGATAGCGAGGATAGCGAGGATAGCGAGGATAGCGAGGATAGCGAGGATAGCGAGGATAGCGAGGATAGCGAGGATAGCAATAAAATCAGGCCAAGCTAGGTTCAAATATCCTGCGCAGCCGATTCCATCTCTGTTTCCAGTTCGAACCACTTCTCTTCTTTGTCATTAAGCGTCGTTTTCAGCCGCCCCTGATTCTGCAGCAACTTAGTCAGCGTCGACTTATTAGATTCAGTATAAAGTGATTCATCTGCCAACGAGGATTCAATACGTTCCAGTTCTTTCTGAATCTTCTCTATTTCTTTCTCGACTTTTTTCGCTGCCTGCCGCAGTGGGGCCAGCTGGATGCGCTTAGCTGCGGCCTCTTGTCGCAGCCTTTTTTTATCAAGCCCAGCAACTTCATCCAAAGTAGCTGAATTGCCGCCAACGCTCAGCTGTGCATATTCTTTAACCAGCCATTTCTCATATTCGCCAAGATCACCTTCAAACTGAGTGAAATTTCCCTGATGAATAGAATAAAATTCATCTACAGTATTAGCTAGCAGATGACGGTCGTGGGAAACGATGACCAAAGCACCCTCGTATTCCTGCAAGGCAACTGTTAGCGCATGAACCATTTCTAGATCAAGGTGATTAGTTGGCTCATCCAAAAGCAACAGGTTAGGTCGTCCTGTAACCACTTTTGCAAGCGCCAGCCTGGCTTTCTCACCACCTGAAAAATTGCTGATCACCTCGTCGACCCTAACCCCGCGAAAATCAAAACCGCCCAAAATGTCTCTGGCGTCTTGCTCACTTAGGCCCGCATCAACAGACCGGAGTTCTTGTAACGGTGTTGCTTGCATATTAAGTTCATCAACTTGATGCTGAGCATAATATCCAATCTTCAATTTTTTTGCGGGAAGCATAGCCCCAGCGAGTTGACGAAGCTGCCCCGACAGGACTTTCAACATAGTTGATTTGCCGCTGCCATTAAAACCCAAAAGACCTATTCTTGAATCCGACAGCAAAGACCAGTTAACACCGCTTAATAGTGGCGTATCAAACCCAATGCCAAGATCTTCCACTTGCAGTAAAACAGAAGGCAAATAGTCCATTTTAAAAAACTCAAACCGAAACGGTGAGTCAACATGGGCGGGGGCGATATCCTGCATTTTGTTCAATTCTTTCAACCGGCTTTGGGCTTGCTTTGCTTTAGTCGCCTTGGCACGAAAGCGCCTAACAAAGTCTTCAATCTCCGAACGGCGCTTTTGTTGCTTCTCATACATTGCTTGCTGCAACGCCATTTTCTCTGCCCGAAGTTTTTCGTAAGCGCTGTAGTTGCCTTTATAACTTTCCAGCTTTTTATTATCAAAGCTCACAATGTGGCTAGTGACAGAGTCGAGAAATGTCCTGTCGTGAGAAATTAACAGTAACGTGCCGTCGTAACGCCGTAGCCATTGCTCCAGCCAAACTGTTGCTTCTAAATCAAGGTGGTTTGTTGGCTCATCCAGCATAAGCAGATCGGAGGGGCACATGAGTGCCGAGGCAAGATTTAATCGCACTCGCCAACCCCCGGAAAAACTGCCTACTTTATTGGGAAATTGAGAAGTCGAAAATCCGAGCCCAGAAAGTAGCTGCTCGGCTCTATAGCGAATATCATAGCCATTGATGTTGTCCATCTCTGCCAGCAGCGAAGCAAGTTTATTGTCTTCGTGGGCTTTTTCTGCTTCCTCAATGGCCCTTTCAATTCGGCGGAATTCCTCATGTGAATCAAGCACAAATTCCAGGGCACTCCGATCAATCCCGGGAGTCTCTTGAGCCATCATTGACCAGCGCAACCCATTAGGAAGGTCAATAGCACCTTCCTCTAAGGGAATCTGACCGGCAATTGCCTTAAAGAGACTGGTTTTACCACTGCCATTGCGGCCAATAACACCCACCCGCTGACCGTTGTTCACCACCAGACTGGCATCCTCCAGCAAAAGCTGTTGACCACGCATTACTGCTATATTAATCAGTGAAATCATGTTGTTCGAAGTCAGTTTGCGACGAAATGAGGTCGCAGATAATACACCATAATTGATTTCGAGAGATCGAATTCGTACTATGAGTTGCAAGACTGCCAATAAATAGACAGTACTGAGCTGAGATTACCAATGAAACAGATATTAATTATCGATGACGATGAAAAACTGGGGCAATTGCTAACCCAATACCTCGAGCGCTACGATATGAAGGTGTCAGTGGCCATGGCCCCAGGTAAAGGCTTCGAAATTCTTAAGAAGCTGAAACCTGACCTACTGATTCTAGATGTCATGCTGCCAGAAAAAGACGGATTTGAGGTTTGCAGAGAGATACGAGCTAAATCCTCGATCTATGGTCATTTACCTATTTTAATGTTAACCGCTCATGCTGAGGTCACCGATCGAATTGTCGGTCTAGAACTAGGTGCTGACGATTATCTGCCAAAGCCTTTTGAACCAAGAGAACTCGTCGCAAGAATCCACAATATCCTACGCCGCAGCAGTGATGACAATACTATTCGAGATATTAAACCGATTAATGGCCTTGAAGTAGAAATTTCACGTCGAGAAGTAAAGTTAGATGGCAAAGTTCTTGATCTGACTACAATGGAATACGAGCTACTGATATTGTTTATGCAATTCCCAAATAAGACCTTCACCCGTGATGAGCTAATGAACCGATTACGGGGTATAGATGCAGAATTATTTTCACGGGCTGTTGATACTTTGGTGAGTCGTCTTCGCCATAAACTCGACGACACCTCTAAAACACCTCGATTCATTAAGACAGTATGGGGGCGAGGCTATACCTTTGTTGGCGAACCCCTATGACCAATGTGGTTCAGAAAGTGCGGAAATCACTTTTTTTCCGCTTATCTCTGATATTTGGCATTACAGTTGTACTCTTCCTTATCATTATCTCTATATCACTGCGAGCCATAAACCGTAACGCAGACACCATCGAAGCCATACCCGACTTTTTTACTCGCAACGTGGAATCTATAATTGCAGATATTGGCACTCCACCCAATCTCGCTAACGCAATGCGCTTAGCCGATGAGCTTGAGTGGAGCATCAATATACGCAATCCAATAATGCGCTGGAGTTCTGACCCTGATAATAGACTCGACGTTGATTCTTCTATCTACGCTAGAGCCCTAGCTACCAATGCCGAAGTACGAACGATTAATAGCGAGGACATCATCAGAGTGCGCCGCGGTGACTATGATTTCTTCTTGTATCAACGCTATATCAATGACGGTGAGATTAACTATTTCGCTATTTACTCAGGCCTGACTTTAGCCGCCTTAGTGCTTTTTCTAAATTATTTCATGGTCAATAAGCTACTAGACCCAGTACGCCTATTAAGAAAAGGCGCCGAAAGAATTAGGAAAGGAGATTTGAGTTACCGAGTTAAAAGCAATCGACAAGATGAGTTAGGCGAGTTGACTGAAAGTATTAATCACATGGCCGACTCACTGCAATCCATGCTTGAAGCAAAACGGCAGCTATTGATGGCAATAAGTCATGAACTGCGAACCCCCTTAACCAAAGCCAAGCTCCGCTTAGAGTTCATGCCAGAAAGCGAGGAGCGAGAGCACCTTAGAGAAGACATTGATGAGATTGACCATTTAATTTCAGATTTAATAGAAGCCGAACGATTAAATGGCGATCATTCCGTTTTAGTATTGGAAGTGGTTAATTTTTCAGAATTCATCGGCAATGTTGCACACCAGTTCGATAACTATACTGGCGGCATCGAGTTTGTTTCTCCGGATAGGGACCACGAGTTTTTGATAGACAAACTGCGTATTCGTCTTTTGATCACCAACCTTTTAAATAACAGTATCCGTCATGGTGAAGGCAATCCCATATTAGTAAAGATAGATTATTTTGAAGAGCAGGCAAGCATCGAAGTCATAGATCAAGGTGAAGGTATTACGAAAGAACACCTGTCACAAATTAGTGAACCATTTTACCGAGCTGACAGTTCCCGGCAAAGAAACACCGGCGGTTTTGGGCTCGGGCTGTATCTATGCCGGCTGATTGCTGACGCCCACGGGGGTAATCTCAAGATTCAAAGCCAGATTGGCAAGGGAACTCACATCACTGTTCAAATACCCC
>Ga0302131_1000005_pt1 | contig 161764 bp, 148 predicted proteins | sample CB9_20m_MG_FD_203105 | JGI IMG/M metagenome (GOLD analysis project Ga0302131, IMG submission 203105) | Marine microbial communities from Western Arctic Ocean, Canada - CB9_20m | ecosystem: Environmental > Aquatic > Marine > Oceanic | place: Canada: Western Arctic Ocean | collected 2017-09-19
TTATTCACGGAGCTATTGCCGAAGGCGCGATGGCTTTTCTTAAGCAGGAATATAAGTTCCTAGCTATCTTTATGGTGGTGTTTGCAGCTGTCATCGCTTTATTGATCGACGATAGCCATACCCCGGATATAAGGGAAGGCGTTTATACCGCTATCGCTTTTTTGTTTGGCGGTGTCATCTCTATCGCATCCGGCTACATCGGAATGATAGTAGCCACACAAGGCAATGCTCGAACTACTGTCTCAGCTCGAAATAGCATATCTAGTGCATTCGAAGTGGCGATAAATTCTGGCGCAGTCATGGGCTTTGCTTTGGTCGGTCTTGCTGTCTTGGGTCTGGTAATTGTTTATGTAGTAATGGCCTATTTATTGTCGGACTTGGGTCCTGAAAACAATCATATCCTAATGGAAGTAATTGCAGGCTTTGGTCTGGGCGGATCGACTATCGCTCTATTTGCGCGTGTTGGCGGCGGTATCTTTACTAAAGCGGCGGACGTCGGTGCTGACCTAGTTGGTAAAGTGGAGAAGGGCATTCCCGAAGACGACCCACGTAACCCTGCGGTAATCGCTGATAACGTTGGTGACAACGTGGGAGATGTTGCGGGTATGGGTGCTGACTTATTTGGCTCATGTGCTGAAAGTACGTGCGCGGCAATGGTCATCAGTGCTGCGGTTTTTGCCTATGACCCTAATGCGTTACTTTTCCCTATCTTGATTAGTGCTGTTGGTATTCCAATCAGCCTTATTACCAAGCTTATGGTTGGTGTTAAAACTGAAGAAGATGTGGCTCCTGCCTTGATGAAGCTGCTAATCATCTCTAGCGCACTTATGGCGTTCGTTATGTATTTCTTCACGATGGCGCTTATTCCAGAGACATTTGAACTTGCCCCTGGCGGTGAGTCTTATACTAACATGGGTGTTTATCTTTGCTTCTTAGCGGGGCTTGTATCTGGGCTCGCGGTTGGCTTGTTGACTGGCTACTACACATCTGACAAGTATGGTCCGGTTCAAGAAGTGGCCAAGTCATGTGAGACTGGTGTAGCAACAAACATCATTTATGGTTTGGCTTTAGGGTATAAAAGTACTGTTCTACCTTACTTATGTATTGCGATTTCCATCTTTATATCGTGGGAACTGGCCGGCATGTACGGTGTCGCTATTGCTGCTCTTGGAATGCTGGGCACATTAGTAATAGCTTTAACAATCGACGCCTACGGCCCGGTTGCTGATAATGCTGGTGGCATTGCAGAGATGGTAGGTCTGGATAAAGAAGTGCGTCGTCGCACAGACATATTAGACTCCGCGGGTAATACCACTGCTGCTATTGGTAAAGGTTTTGCTATCGGCGCGGCAATTCTGACATCGTTGGCACTGTTTGCTGCATTCATTACTACGGCTTCTAAGCTGAGCGGCGCACCTATTACTATGAGCTTGCTCGAGCCAATGGTATTCACAAGTGTGTTTGTAGGTGCAGTTATGCCTTTCCTATTCTCAGCAATGACGATGAAGTCTGTGGGCAAAGCTGCTTTTGATATGATTGAAGAAGTGCGTCGTCAATTCAAAACAATTCCTGGCATCATGGAAGGCACCGGAACGCCTGACTACGCAGAATGCGTGGCTATTTCTACCCGTGCAGCCCTGCGTGAAATGATAGCTCCGGGTGTATTGATTATGGGTGCCCCGTTGTTAACTGGTTTCTTGTTCGGAGTTGAAGCGGTTGCAGGTTTGCTTGCAGGATCTTTAATCACGGGTGGAGTACTTGCGATTGCTTCATCAAATAGTGGTGGCGCTTGGGATAATGCTAAGAAATATATCGAAGCTGGCAACCTAGGTGGCAAAGGCTCCGAGGTGCACATGGCAGCGGTTGTTGGCGATACGGTTGGCGACCCATTGAAAGATACTTCTGGTCCTTCATTGAATATTTTGATAAAGCTTTCAGCGATATTGAGTCTTGTATTTGCGCCATTCTTTGTTCAATACGGTGGCATATTGCTATAGCAATAAGTTAGAACCAAAAAAGGGGCCTAATGGCCCCTTTTTTATTGTTTGGAATTTGTTCTAAAGGTCTATCCTGCTCTCAAAATGAAACAATACCCATTCTTTTGTATCCGTGGATACATTCAAATTTAAATCCGTCCAGCTTGTCGTGACACTCTCAACGCACTGATAGATTCGAAAGGAGTTTGTGTTCTCTATGATCAAATTTCTAACAGAAGGGTTTAATGTGTAGTTTGAGACTTCAACCAATCTCCAGTTCCCATCCATAGTTCGCTCAATACACTCATCGCCCGTTAGTAAGTCTATATACTCAAACTCTGTGTCAGCATAGCCCGCAGCAGGCACTTCTAAAGCCATGGGTAAGACTATTGGCACAATATCGTCAGAGGCCTTACTAAATGTAATAGTATCAATTCTAATAGGGCCATCAGTTTGGTTGTGGGCTACAAGCCTCAAGCCATCGTCTGTATTTTCTCCCCAGGCGGAAGAGTAGAAGGCAAACTTGATCTCTGATTCGTCTTGAAGCTCAGCCGCGGCAGTAATGCTAGCGAGGCTAATAGCTATCAAGGTGGTTCCAAGACTTCTTAGCATGGAGTTTTGTCTCTCTTTCTGTCGGTTAATGCGCTACATTATTTCATTTTGGGTTAGATTCTAGCGGTCAAGCTGGGGAATTGTCATTCCTATTTTCTTTTGAGTGGGGATAAATCATAATCTTGTGTGCTTTCAAGGGGCCAGTTTTGCCCTTCCAACTTCATGTTAACTAAAAATAGGCCCTAAGTTTGAGTAATTTGGACAATGTTAAGCACGTAATTTGTGTTGCTTCTGGAAAAGGGGGTGTGGGTAAATCAACCACGGCCGCAAATTTGGCAATAGCCCTTTCTCAGATGAATTTGAGAGTAGGGCTTTTGGATGCGGATATTTATGGCCCCAGCGTACCAATTTTGATGGGTGTCGCTGTCGGAACTCGGCCGGAGATTAAAAATAAGAAAATCATGGTGCCAATCAAAGCGCATGGCATCGAATGCAATTCGATGGGTTTTCTTGTCGACGCTCAAACTGCTATGGTTTGGCGAGCTCCAATGATTCTGTCGGCATTTAATCAGATTATGAATGATACTGAATGGTCTGCATTGGACTTTCTTATTATCGATATGCCTCCAGGAACGGGAGACATACAGCTAAGTTTAGCTCAATCGACCCGGCTTAGTGGAGCAGTCATTGTCACAACTCCTCAAGATATCGCTTTGGCAGATGCAGTGAAAGGCATTGAAATGTTCAAAAAGGTGGGCGTGCCTTTATTGGGCGTAGTTGAGAATATGAGCATGCATGTTTGCACCAATTGCGGTCATGAAGAGGCGATATTCGGAGAAGGGGGTGGCCTCAAACTTGCCAGAGATTATGAGGTTGAAGTGATCGGTAGACTTCCGCTGGATTTGACTATACGAGAACAGACAGACAGTGGGTTTCCTGTGGTAGCATCAAATCCTGAGAGTGCAGTGGCAACAGCATATTTAAGCCTCGCTGGACGCGTCATAGAGCAGGTGGAAGCAGTAGCAGAGTCGGCTAGTGCGGCGCCAACATTAACAATAACAGACGACTAACAAGTCGTACGACTAATTTATTTTACTGGGGTATGACTTTTGGATGCTGTAAATGATTTTCTGATTTTTATTGATGGTTATTTGGGAAGTGCGATTTGGTTTCCTGCTTTATTGCTTTCTGTTGGTATATTTTTCACCTTGTATCTGGGCTTTCCACAGATTCGGTATTTTAAGCACGCGATTGCCGTTACTACTGGCAAATTCGACAAGGCAGGGGCAAGAGGTGACACGACTCATTTTCAAGCGCTAGCAACTGCCCTTTCAGGAACAGTGGGAACCGGGAATATTGGGGGTGTCGCTCTGGCTCTCCACTTAGGTGGCCCCGCTGCTCTTTTTTGGATGTGGATGACAGCATTTTTTGGCATGACCAGTAAATTTGTAGAAGTGACTCTCTCGCATAAATACCGTGAACAAACAGCAGATGGAACAATGGCTGGTGGCCCCATGTACTACATGGAGAAAGGTCTTAATGCAAAATGGCTAGCTGTCATCTTCGCTATGGCGACAGTGCTAAGTTCATTCGGTACCGGCAACTTACCCCAAATCAACAGTATCGCAGCGGGTCTAGAAAGTACTTTTTCCATAGAGCCGATCGTTACCGGTGCAGTGTTATCTGTTCTTCTTGCATTGGTCATAATTGGCGGTATCTCTAGAATCGCAAAAGTTGCGGCAGCGATTGTCCCCACCATGGCGATAATCTATATGATTGGTGCTTTTGCCGTAATCATTCCCAATATAGGTAATATTCTGCCTTCTTTCGTAGCAATATTTAGCGATGCGTTTACCGGTTCGGCGGCCACCGGGGGGTTCCTTGGTGCAACATTCGCTTATGCTTTTGACCGTGGCGTAAACCGCGGACTCTATTCAAATGAGGCCGGTCAAGGTTCCGCACCAATTGCTCACGCTGCTGCAAGAACAGAAGAGTCAGCAGATGAGGGTATGGTATCAATTCTAGAGCCTTTCATTGATACCATAGTGATTTGCACGATCACCGGTTTAGTGATTCTGTCATCGGGTGTGTGGATGGAGAAATTCGACAATGAATTTCAGCGGGCGGATATGCGCTTTCTATCGGGAACCTATACAGAGTCAAGTGAGGCCGATGTCGGGGAGCTTTTTTCTTTCCTCAATGGCGATGATTCAAACGCGCAGGACTACAGTGGAGCCATCACCCTTGTTAATGGAGTTGCCACTAATAGCAGTGATTTTACGCTTATTAGCGCAAGATCTTTTGCCGAGGAAGTGCGTTACCTTAAGGGAGATGAACCGATAACTGGGCAGATTTCTGTCTCCGAAGGCAAGCTGGAGGACCCCTCAATAGCGGTTTCTGGCCTGTCTTTACTTCACTCTGTTCCCTTAACCACTATGGCCTTTACCAAAGGGCTATTTGGAGATTTTGGTAAATACATTGTATCGATAGGGTTGCTGCTGTTTGCGTTTTCGACTGCGATAGCTTGGTCGTACTACGGGGACAGGGCCATGACGTATCTTTTAGGACCTAAATCTGTATTGCCTTATCGAGTGGTGTATGTGGTTGGCTTTTTCTATGCCGCTTTTGCTGATACGACTGTAGTTTGGAACATTTCCCTGATCACTATTGTCCTCATGACAGCGCCGAATTTATTCGGCATATTGTTCATGCACAAGGAAATGAAGCAGACAGTGAAGGAGTATTGGGAAAAGACCGATCATGGTAAGCACAAAACTTAGCCTCTCCCCTTTCTCTTAATTAGAAGGCCCGAAGGCCACTGCGAGCTAGCTAGTTCGCAGTGGCCTTTTCTTCGCCTGGTAGACGTATATTTTCCACAATTTCTTGAACTTCCTCAGGCGCATCTTTAGTAAACATAAAGACTCCATACGCGCTTATCAAATTCAAAATGGTTCCCATTGTCCCAATACCCTCTGGTGAAATGCCAAACAACCAACTCTCGGCATTGTCCGCGTTTGGGTTTAAGAATCTAAAGTAGATGATGTACGCAGCCGTAAAGCTAAAACCCACTACCATTCCTGTGATAGCACCTTCCTTGTTCATCTTTTTATTAAATATGCCTAAAACTATTGCAGGAAAAAATGATGCTGCAGCCAATCCGAAAGCAAAGGCGACTACTTGAGCGACATAAGCTGGTGGATTGATACCAAAGTATCCCGCCACCAGTACTGCAAAGAATATTGATATTCGCGCATAACGCAGCTCCTGTTTATCTGTAATAGCTGGCATAAAGGTGCGTTTTAAAAAGTCGTGGGCAACAGAAGTGGAGATTACGAGCAGGAGGCCTGCTGCAGTTGAGAGGGCCGCAGCTAGGGCACCGGCGGCAACCAAGGCAACAACCCAATTCGGTAGTCCTGCAATCTCAGGATTTGCCAGTACCATGATGTCTCTGTTTACTGTTAATTCATTGGTTTCTGGATCGCCCACATATTGAATTAAGCCATCACTGTTCTTGTCGTCAAACACAATTAAGTTTGTCTTTTCCCATTTGCTAAACCACTCAGGTACTTCGGAGTATTGGGCATTGCTTACTGTGTTGATGAGGTTGGTTCTCGCGAAAGCGGCCACCGCAGGAGCCGTTGTGTACAAAATGGCAATAAACACTAGTGCATAGCCAGCTGATTTTCGTGCATCTCTGACATTAGGTACTGTGAAAAACCGAATGATCACATGTGGCAATCCGGCAGTGCCGAACATCAAGGCGGCTGTGATAAAGAATACGTCTTGTGTGCTGCGCTGACCTTCAGTATAGGCGGCAAACCCCAAGTCTTGACCCAATCCATCCAGACGGTCGAGCAGGTAGCCGCCACCGAATGCTTCGGTGAGTTCCGAGCCAAATCCAATTTGAGGAATAGCTTGGCCTGTCATTAAGATGGAAATAAAGATCGCAGGAACCATGAAGGCGAAAATTAGCACGCAGTATTGAGCGACTTGGGTATAAGTAATCCCTTTCATTCCACCTAAAACAGCATAGAAGAAGACGATCGCCATGCCGATAACCACCCCAGTCGTAATATCGACTTCAAGAAACCGAGAAAAGACGATTCCGGCCCCTTGCATTTGGCCGCATACATAGACAAATGAAACGACGATAGCGCAGAAAACAGCAACCAGCCGAGCGGTTCGTGAGTAATACCGGTCACCAATAAAATCTGGGACTGTAAATTTTCCGAATTTGCGAAGATAGGGGGCTAGCAGTAAAGCTAACAACACATAGCCACCTGTCCAACCCATAAGATAGAAAGCCCCGTCCCTTCCGAGAAAAGAGATTAAGCCCGTCATTGATATAAAAGAGGCGGCCGACATCCAATCGGCGGCGGTAGCTAGTCCATTGGCAAGTGGCGGTACGCCTCCGCCAGCAACATAAAACTCATCTGTTGAGTCAGCCCTAGACCAAATAGCAATGCCTATATACAGGCCAAAGGTTAGAAAAACGAAAATGTATGTCCAAATCTGTACGCTCATTTCGACTCTCCGCTGTTTGCATTTTTGTCTTTGTCTTTGTCTATTGCAGCCGCATAGCGTTCATCTAACTTATCCATTAAATAGATGTAAACGAGGATAAGTATAACGAATACGAAAATTGAGCCTTGCTGAGCTATCCAGAAGCCTAGTTTGAAGCCGCCAAATTGGATTGTGTCTAATGCGTCTACAAATAAGATTCCACAGCCAAAAGATATAAAAAACCAAACTGATAAAAGTGAGAGGACAATACGTAGATTACTCTTCCAGTAATCTTTTGCGTGTTGATTAGGCATGATGGGGCTCCGCGGAATTGTTATTATTGGGTTAAGGAGCTGAAAAAAATGTATTTAATTCCAATAAGTTGCTGAATTAAAAACAAATTTCCAAACGCCAACGATGTTATCACTTTACAAATTCAGGGTATAGCTGCCGGTTATCTGTCACGTGAAGTTAAACCGCTGCGCCTGCCCCTTGTCTATTCGATGTTGTCAACTAGACTTAGGGAAGCGAGTTACAGTTTTTAGATCTTGGCTAGAAAATTTTGAGCTGCAAGGTATTGATGAACAATTCACTTTTAAAAACGTTACACCAAGCACATTTAAGCGTGTTGCTGGGTTTCTCGTTAGCAATTATCGCCGCTATGACTGCATATTTTACCTATAGTGCCGACGTAGAAAGCCCAACGGGCACCTTTAATGCGGCTGACCTTATATTTATCACACTAGTTGCTATCGCCGGGCAGTGGGTGATTAGTGTGGTTGTAATTCAACGCCTAAAAAAAGTATTGCTCAACCATACCGAAAAAATTCATGATTCTAATGCTGATCTGAGACTAAGCGTTAACGCTCGAACCACAGATCTTGAGCAAGCCACCGCTGATTTACAAAAATCACTACAGGCTAAAAGTGAGTTTTTGGCGACTATGAGTCACGAAATCCGTACGCCTATGAATGGAGTTTTAGGGATGTCTCAGTTACTGGTTGAGACTAACCTTAGTGAGCGCCAGCGCCGCTATGTGAGCATTATTAATGCTTCCGGAAAGGCCCTTTTAGAACTCCTGAATAATGTGCTTGATTTCTCGAAGATCGAAGCAGGCAAAATGGAGCTCGAAAATATACCTTTCGATCTACAGAGTTTGGTGGATGAGTGTCTGGATATTTTTTCGTTAAAGGCACATGAACGAAAGGTTAATCTTTACGGTGGGCTTTCGCCAGAGACTCCAAGAGTTCTTTATGGCGACCCAACGCGTCTTCGGCAAGTCCTAGTTAATCTTATTTCTAATGCTGTTAAGTTTACATTCGATGGTGACGTGTCAGTTCAGGTCGCTGTATGCCAAGGTGAAATTCTGGCTTTGAATAGGATAAAACTTCAGTTTTTAGTAAAAGATGAAGGTATAGGGATGGATGAGCAGCAGCAGAAAAAGCTGTTTAAAGCATTTTCGCAATCAAATTCGTCAACCACTAGAAAGTTTGGAGGAACTGGTCTAGGGCTTGTGATTAGCCGCCAAATACTGCGCTTGATGGGGGGGGATATTAAGGTTGAGAGTCAGTTGGGTGAGGGGTCTGTTTTCGGCATTGAGCTAGAACTAAGCGTGCTTGCTGAGAAGGCAAGGGCGATTTATAGAGTTGCAGAAACTTCACTCAAAGGAATTGCCGCACTTGTAGTGGAGTCCCCTAGCGCCGCTAGATTATATTCTCAGCAGCTGAGTCATTGGGGAGCCGGAGTTTATTCGGCAAGTAGTCGGTCGGAGGCAGTGGAAAAAATTAAACTAATACCAGAAAATCAGGTTATTCAGATACTAACCGCAGCCACTTTGGTAGATGGCAGCGGACTTGATTTAGCTGAAGACGTTGAACGCCAGTTTCCAAATAGGGAATTTCAGATTATGGTAATTGCACCTATAACTACAGACTGTATCGACTCACCTCCGCCGGGGATACATAAAATATTAGAGAGACCGGTAACCTCTAGCGCCCTTCATCAGGCGGTAATTCGTGCGTCCCTTGCCCAGCCTTTAAGTTATTCGACTGCAGTATTATCGCCTGAACGTCAAGATTTTGGTGATATCAGAGCTTTGGTGGCTGAAGATAATAAAATAAACCAGTTGGTTATTAACGGCATTTTGAAGAAATTTAACATCACTCCCATAATCGTTGAAGATGGAGCTGATGCGGTGAGTAAAGTGCAGGCAGGGGGTGATGGATTTGACTTAATTCTTATGGACTGTGAAATGCCAGTTATGGACGGGTGGGAAGCTGCAGAAATGATTCGCGCTCGCGAGATGAACAAAAAAGTGTTGACGCCTGTAAAAATTATAGCGCTAAGTGCCCATGTTATAGAAGATCCAAAAAAGAGGGCGATCGCGTCGGGTATGGATTGTTTTGTCTCCAAACCCGTCAATATTGATTCGGTAGGAGAAATCTTGCATGAATACTTCCCTCGCCCCGTTGAGCCTGAAAAGGACGATCAGGGCTCATTTTCAGGAGGTAGTGTTCAGTGATTCTCACTATCTCCCTCACGTAATAGGTCTTGGGTTTTAATTTGCAAGACACGCCGCTTCGCTTCATTCGCCCGCTGAAATTCTCTGTGTAGTTGCCTTAACTGTTGTCTGTCTAATTGAAGGTTCTTGAGCAGAACTCGATTTATCCCTTCATCGCCATTTTCAAGAATATCTTTTGCTTGCTGTTTGATTTCTTTCTTTTTTTGATTTTTGTCAGTCTGGTAATTAGACGACAGTACCCTGTCCAGTTTTTGTGTTATCGATTTCACATCACTGTCGCGCATAACTCTGCCGATAAATTGAAGCTGGCGGCGCTTAGCCTCATTGCTATTGGGCAGCCGATTATATTCATGAATCACAGCAAAGGCTTCTTCGCTCAATGGCAGTTCATTGAGTTGGGTGTTTGTGAGTTCAGTTAAGCGTTTGCCTAGCGCCTGCATTGCATCGGCTTCACGTTTACGCTGGCTCTTGCTAATGATGCTTTCTTCATTTTCAATATTCATGATACATAGAAAACCTGTGCTAATCCGAGGAATGCTAGAAAGCCTACGGAATCTGTTACTGTTGTTAGTGCTACCGATCCGGCTAATGCCGGATCAATATTAATCCGTTTCAAGAACAGGGGTAAATAGGCGCCGGCTAGGGCAGCGATAACCAAATTAATCATCATGGCCGAGGCAATGATGCAGCTAAGCTGGATATCTTGATACCAAAAAAATGTAACTAAGGAAATCACCAACGCCCAAAGCAGTCCATTGAGAGCGGCTACTCCTAGCTCTCTGGTTAATAACCAGCGACTATTAGAGGGACTGATATGACCGAGAGCCAAACTACGTATAACAAGGGTGAGCGTCTGCGTTCCTGCGACGCCACCCATATTCGCGACAATGGGCATTAGCACTGCAAGATATACCACTTGATCTAAAGTATCTTGGAAAAGATAGATGACAAAGGATGCAAAAACCGCAGTCATCAGGTTGACGCCAAGCCAGAGAGCTCTTCTTCTCGCTGTTTTGAACACCGGTGCGAAGGTGTCATCTTCCTCATCTAGGCCGGCCATACTCATCAATGAGTGCTCAGCGCTATCCCTGATGACGTCAACCACGTCGTCAATAGTGATTCTGCCAAGAAGCTTGCCAGTTTCATCGACTACGGGTGCAGAAACCCAATCGTGTTGCTCGAATAGCTGAGCCACCTGAGTAGCGGGCATATCAACCCTTATGGCTTCTATATCCTCTCTCATGATCTCTCGTACAGTAGTTTGAGGGTCGGATACCAATATGTCTCGCAGTGGCAATATGCCCAAAAATTGGTCTTCGCGGCTAACAACTAGCAGATTGTCGGTCATTTCCGGAATGCGATCATGTCGGCGTAGATAGCGCAGGACGAATTCTATAGTGTGATTTCGACGCACTGTAATAGTGTCCGTGTTCATCAACCCGCCAGCGGTATCCTCATCAAAGGCAAGTATGGTCACCATTCGATCGCGGTCCTGCTGATCCATAGCTTGTAAAACTTCCCCGGTGATTTGAAGTGGAAGTTGTTGCAGTATGTTCGCTATGTCATCGGTTTCTAGTCCCTCGGTCAGCTCAAAGACTTGGGCTGCATTGAGTTCACTGAGGATATCGTTCTGCAAATCTTCATTAAGGTACTGAATGACCTCGCCTTCAGACTCCTTGTCTACTAGTTGCCAGAGTACGCTTCTCGTTTTCGGAGGCGAAGACTCAAGGAGGTGGGCAATGCCAGCGGTTGGCAGGGTTTTAAGCATTTGCCTAACTTGATAAAGGGAGCCACTATCTAGAGCTTGGTTAAGCTCAAAGACTGGGTCTTTATGAGTTTGAGAATCGTTAGGTTGAATCATTTTCTGCTCTTATTGAACACACTAGCTAAATTGAGGTCGATGATTTGCAGCTATACTTAGGCCCAGACGGCTGGAACGGCGCAATTCTACAGCTATTTGTAGTACAAAAGAAATCTCTTGATTGCCACGAGCTAGCGTAGTTAAAGGCGATATGAGCGGATCGGCACGCTATTCTGATTCGTCGAATCTATCGGTTATAAGGGTTTTTATGGCTTGCATTGCCTGCTCTTCATCGCGGCCTTCTATTTCCAGTTGCAAGACTGTTCCTTTAGTGGCTGCAAGCATCATTAAAGACAAGATACTTTTTCCGTCAACCATTTTTTCCTGGCCGATTTTTATCGTGCTGCTAAAGCTGCTGGTTAGGGTGACAAGTTTAGATGCTGCTCGAGCATGCAGCCCCGCTTTATTTATTATTTCAATGTTAGCTTGCAGCATTGCGATGGTCCTATTTTTAGTCTAATTCGCGTTTATTTAGATTGGGTCAATCTAGTTCGCGATGACGAACTTGCACATTATTGATTTTCTCAGCGAACCTTTGCCCTAATTGTTCGCATATATAAACAGACCGGTGTTGGCCTCCAGTGCAGCCAATTCCTACTGTCATGTAGCTGCGGTTGTTACTTTCAAATGAAGGTAGCCATTTATCCAAATATTGAGAAATGTCGCCTAGCATTTCGGCGACTAGAGGTTGTTTGTCGAGATATTCAATTACAGAAGTATCTCTACCAGTAAGGCCTCGCAGCGACGTGTCCCAATAAGGATTAGGAAGGCATCTGACATCGTAGACTATATCGGCATCAACTAAGATGCCGTTTTTGAATCCGAACGACTGAAAAGCCAAAGCAAGACTCGTATCTTTATTTTCCACCAAGCGACTCATGATGGTATCTCTGAGGTCATGCAAGGACATGCTGCTTGTGTTGATGGGCAGAGTTGCCATAACTGAGATCGCTTCAAGCAATTCAGATTCCTTGTCGATCGCTTCCTTTAATCCAATGCTTTCGGAAGTTAATGGATGCTTTCTTCTGCTTTCGCTAAATCGTTTTAAAAGCGTCTGGCTGTTGGCATCCAAAAAGATGACTTCAGTTGAGAAGGATTGCGCCTCAAGGCTCGATATAATGCTGGGAACTTGTTCTAGATCCGATGAGATATTTCTGGCGTCAATGCTCACTGCTACGTTGGGCGCCCCAATGGCTCCAGAGGCTACCCTTTTGGCTAGTGCAGGTAGAAGGCTAGCAGGTAAATTATCTATACAATAATATCCCCTATCCTCAAGGATGTGGAGGACGGTACTTTTTCCTGATCCAGATCTGCCGCTGATAATTGTGAGTTTCATATGCGCTACCTCAGGCATTTAAGCCTACTGATTAACTAGCATAGTGTCGATTACTGCTGCTGTTGCTAATAGGTAATTGCGATATTGTATAGATCTTCAGAGTCTTGAGTATTTCTCAATGTGTAGCAAAAATCATTATCACTGAATAATCTGGCGAGCCCCGCGAGTGTTTGTATATGTTCATCTGTTTTTTGTTCTGGTACGATCAAAACGAAAATTATATCCACGGGACTATCATCAATAGAATCGAAATCGATCGCTTCTTTCAATGTGATTAGCATGCCTACAATATCCGAGCAAAATGGAACGCGACAATGGGGTATTGCGATTCCCGCACCGATTCCAGTACTGCCTAACTGCTCTCGAGCCATCAGAGAGTTAAAAATATCTCCAGCGTCCAATTCGCTGCTTGAATTCGAAAGATATTCACCGATCGTTTTCAAAATACGTTTCTTGCTACTGCCCTCTAATTGGCAATGACATCTAGCCTGACTTAAAATTTTATCCAGTTCCATTACTACTTTCTCTTCAACCTCTTATTAAAAATGGGCTTGCATCTAATTTTGGCGACCAATTACATTAATCAACTAGGCGCTTTCGTTCATTCGATGGAGGAATCGACAGTGATTCTCGGTACTTTGCGATGGTGCGCCTAGCAACGTTTATACCTCTCTCTTCCAGTAATGCGGTAATTTTACTATCACTTAGTGGTTTACGTACATTCTCAGCTGCAACTAATTTTTTTATAATTGCGCGAATAGCGGTAGATGAGCACTCGCCTCCGCCTTTAGTGGACACATGACTGGAGAAAAAATACTTAAGCTCAAAAATGCCGCGGGGAGTGTGCATGTACTTTTGTGTTGTGACCCGAGAAATTGTTGACTCATGCATACTGACAGCCTCTGCAATATCGTGCAGAACGAGGGGTTTCATGGCTTCCTCGCCATATTCTAGGAACCCCTTTTGATGTTCGACTATCCGAGTTGAAACTTTCATGAGGGTTTCATTACGGCTTTGCAGACTTTTAATAAACCAGCGAGCCTCCTGTAAATTATCGCGCAAATAGTTGTTGTCATTACTCGAATCGGCACGTTTAACGAGAGATGCGTAGCTGCTATTTATCCTGATTTTCGGCGCAGTTTCAGGGTTCAATTCGACCTTCCATTTGCCCGAATCTGATTGTTTGGTAACGATCACATCGGGAACAACGTAGGTAGTGGTGGGAGGAGAGATTGCAGACCCTGGTCTCGGATCGAGGCTTTCTATCAACGCAATGGCTAGTCTAAGTTCAGGTTCTTTTAGCTTAGTTCTACGCATCAGCTGAGCGTAGTCTCGGTGACCAAGTAGCTCTAAATGTTCACAAACTATTAACTTAGCATGAGTTACCTGGTTAGCTGAAACAGTGCCTTCAAGGTGGTTTAATTGAGTTTCTAAGCATTCAGAGAGATTTCGATATCCAACCCCTAAAGGATCAAACTGCTGAATGCGGTGGAGAACAGCGGTCACCTCATCGAGTTCAATTTCCAGTTCGGCGTCGAAACCTGAATGGATTGACTCGACATCAACTGTCAACATACCGTTGGCATCAATAGCATCGATGATTGCAAAACCAATGGAGAGGTCTTTCTCAGACAGCGGCGTTAGATTGAGCTGCCAATGCAGATGATCTTGTAATGTTTCCTCTGCGGCATTTCTGGATTCGAAATCGGAAGATTCTGAATCAAATGATGACGAAGAGGACTGGCTGTTAGAATAGGTATCATCCCAATTGCTGTCGACGCCTGATTCTGATGCGATATTGTCTTGCCAGTCAGATTCATCGGAAGTCTGATAGTCGTTATCTGAAACTTCTTCTGAGGGCGCGGTGTCACTCTTTACTTCCTGCTGTGTATTAGAGTCCGTCTGAAGATCTTTAGTTTCATCATCTTCTATTAGCTCTAGCATTGGGTTTGATTCTAGCGCCTGATGGATTTCTTGCTGTAAATCCAGAGTCGATAACTGAAGTAGTTTTATCGCTTGCTGAAGCTGAGGTGTCATGGTCAGTTGCTGACCAAGCTTGAGCTGTAACGATAATTTCATAGTGTTAGTAGCTGATGCGTTCTGCCCAGCTTAATGCCGAACGATAAGATAAGTTGTATCGATTATAGCAAATATCATGCCTGTTTTAATAGCGGCGTTTATCTGCCAGATAAAGCAGCTTATTTTGGTTTTCTGAGGCAGTGCTTAACTGGTTACGGTTCTTTTTTATTTTTAAGCTACTGATAAACCTTGCTAATTTTCGAAAATAGCGTGAGTTTCTAGCTTCGCCAAAGTCGGTTTAAAGACAGTATCCTGAGATGGGGCATTTTGTTACATGCAGGGGTAATGAGCGCGGTTGAAAGGCTGGACGGGCTGAAGCGTTAAATTCGAAACTGTTCGCCCAGATAAACTTCTCGAACCTTATCATTGCTTATAATGGCATTTGCATCACCTTCAGCGATTATTTTGCCTTCACTGACGATGTAGGCATTCTCACAAATATCGAGAGTTTCTCTTACATTGTGATCTGTTAGCAGTACACCGATACCACGTGCCTTGAGGTGCTTTATTATCTGCTTAATATCACTCACTGATATAGGGTCCACCCCTGCAAAAGGCTCGTCCAGTAAAACAAATTTAGGATCAGTTGCTAGCGTTCGCGCTATCTCTGTTCGGCGCCGCTCGCCACCGGATAAGCTCTGGCCTTTGTTAAGGCGGATGTGGCCGATATTAAATTCATCGAGTAACGATTCCAATTTAAGGTGCCGTTCTGAGCGACTAAGGTCTTTGCGAGTTTCAAGGATGGCAAGGATGTTCTGTTCTACGGTCAATGTTCTAAATATTGAAGATTCTTGGGGCAAATATGAGAGCCCGTAGCTAGCTCTTTGATGGATAGGAAGGTCTGTCAGATCGTGTGTGCCAAGTTTTACGCTGCCGCCGTCTGCGTGTACCAAGCCTACAATCATATAAAAACAGGTGGTTTTACCCGCGCCATTGGGGCCTAGCAGACCGACGATCTGACCTTGTTCAATGCTAACTGAAACGTCTCTAACTACCTCGCGGCCCTTGTAGCTTTTGGCGAGGCTGGATGCGACAAGCATAAAATTTCTCTTTATTCTGGCTGATCTGTTTGGCTAAGAATTCCCGCGCACGGGCCGGTTGCTTTTCTAATCAGATCAGTGTTCGGTAAATATACGATAGCAATGCATTTCATAGTTGAGTCTGGCGATTCAATGAGAGCATTGCCTATCAGTTCAATGATTGTGTCACCGCTTGAGTCTTCGGTAGTGAGGACTATCGAGTCGCTAGTGCCGCTAACCATGGCATCGTCTGAGTTAAGCTGTTGTTGATAACTTACTGGGGTCCCATATACCGTGGCCTTGATTAATTCTTGAGTGGGCTCGTCAAACTCAAGTATTGCGAGATCACCGAGAATTTCTAAAGTCCCCTGTGTCAGCACAACATTTTCAGAAAGGTTCAAAGTGCGAATATTGTTTGCCATGGTCATTGTGAGTTCACCGTCATTTCGGTAACCAAAGTCCTCACGTACGCTACTGTTTTGCGGCTCTTCAGTGGCATTGACTAATATTCCCAGCCAGGCTGTCGAAATGGCTAAACTAAAAAAAGTGCAGAATCTAGTTAGGAGGCGGATATTCATAAATTCCTCTTACATCGCGGTGAAAAACAATTTCATCAGACTTCAAATCAGCGTCCATACCAACTGCGCTTTGGCGTATGGAGCTGGTTACAACTTGGACAAGCTGATCTGTCATTAAAGTTTCTAATTGTGGATTAAGCATAAGCTTTTGGGTTGTCATGACAGTCCGATTACCAAAGTCATCTAAACTATAGACTTCGACATTGCCAGATAATTCAATAGTGCGCATTTCTTTGCTGTTTGCCATCGATTCGGGAGAGATCACGCCCGTGTCTGCGAGCAGGTTCCAACGCGACTCACCATTTTGAAATAAGCGGACAAAAGGATTGTCTAACTCTGTTGAATTGTCGTTATATTGAACTTGCCGATCTGCTTGAAGAGTGTAGTTGATTTCGCCGTTGACGTCATATACCACTGTGTTAATGCCAATCGAGTAAGCATTGAAATCCAGTGCTTCTGCTTTGTTGGTCGCCTGTGTCGTACTATCGGGTATCAGTTGCTTGTAATTGACGGCAAAAGCAGTGATCAGAAGGACTGAGATAGCGGTGATGATAAGTTTTTGCATGTCTTTGACGCTTGCGGATAGTGCTAAAAGCTTAGCATGATTAGTATTGTAGCAAAGCGTCCTAAACGCATTGGTCGAGCAAGGCTTGATAAAGCCCTTGAGCTTTCAACAAATAGTCAGCAACTTCCCTCACAGCTCCTTCACCGCCACGTCGCTGGGTGATGAGGCTAGCTGCAGACTGCACATCTGGGTGCCCATTAGGAACCGATGCGCTTAGCCCAACTGCGCGCATAACAGCAAGATCTGGGAAGTCATCCCCGACATAGCAAATTGCAGCTTTCTCTATGTTGTTAACAGCCAAAATCTCTTCTAGGGCGATTAGTTTATCTTCCCTTCCTTGCACAAGGATTTTGATTCCCAGGTCGCTGGCCCGTTGTTCGACCAACTTTGAGGTTCTTCCCGTGATTATGCCAACTTGAATGCCAGATTTAATCAGCATCTTTATCCCATGGCCATCTAGGGTGCTGAATGATTTGAATTCTTCGCCAGAATTAGAAAATAGCAGGCGGCCATCAGTTAGGACGCCGTCGACGTCCAAAAGTAAAAGCTTGATCCCGCGTGCTGCTGATGCACAGATGTCGTGTTGTTGGTTATAGATCACGGTTAAACCACCTTTGCTTTAAGGAGATCATGCATCTTGACGAGCCCTACTACTTCGCCGGCTTTATTTTTTACGATTAACACATAAATATTTGATTCTTCCATTAGCTTCACAGCTTCAGCGGCGAGAACATTTTCAGAAATAGATTTGTAGCTAGGTAAAATAATTTCACTGATTTTCAGCTGCTGTATATTTTTGCCTGCGTCTATTGTTCGGCGAAGGTCGCCATCTGTGAAAACACCAACTAAATCACTGTTCTCATCAACCACAGTGGTCATGCCAAAGCCTTTCTCACTCATCACAGCAAGTGCTGCAGATAAGCTGCTGTCCAACCTTACGGACGGGATCTCGGTGCCGGAATGCATGACGTCTTTCACTTTTACCAGCAGGCGCCGTCCAAGACTGCCGCCGGGATGGGACATCGCGAAATCGTCACGAGTGAAGCCGCGGGCCTCAAGTAGCGCCATTGCAAGGGCGTCACCCAGAATCAAAGTGACGGTGGTGCTGGAGGTGGGGGCCAAGCCAAGAGGGCAGGCTTCTTCATTAACACTGGCATCAATGTTGGCATCGGCGGCCAGCGCTAGTTGCGAAGATTTGTTGCCGGTAAGTGTAATTAATTTAATACCTTTCCTTTTGAGAACCGGTAAAAGGGTTGTGATTTCTGCCGTGTTCCCAGAATTTGATAAAGCGAGAACAATATCATCACCCGTAATCATACCTATATCTCCATGGCTTGCTTCTGCTGGGTGGACAAAGTAAGACGGAGTACCAGTGCTTGCAAATGTGGCTGCTATTTTATTTCCAATATGGCCGGATTTTCCCATGCCTGTGACAATGACCCGGCCCTTTGTATCAAGCATCATTTGGCAGGCTGTTACGAATGTGCTGTCAATCCTATCAGCTAGCAACGAGGTGGCTCGGTTTTCTATTTCTATAGTCCGTATTGCACTTTTGATAAAGGGTGATTGAGGAAACGACTTTTTAGGCATGGATAATTGCACCAAGATTACAAAGGATAGTAATTGTTTGTTGGAAGTTGAACGACCAGCTTAGCTATTAAGCTGAAACATCATTACCGTAAACCAGCCGCAGTAGATTGACAACAACCCGACACCATTTAATCGGCTGATTGAAGAGTTTTTCTTAATTCCACGGTAGCAAACTAAAGCCAGTAGGAGGGTAAGGAGTAATACTGTTGAGTAATCTCTGTAGAGAAGTGCTGCCTCAACAGGGCCGGGGCTTAGAAGGCCGGGGAATGGTAATACTGCCAGTAAATTTAGAATGTTCGATCCAACAATATTGCCAATGGCTAGATCGTGGTGGCCTTTGAGGACGCAAGTCACAGAGGCCGCGAGTTCCGGCAAACTGGTACCTAGAGCGACAATTGTGAGTCCGATAATTCCGGTAGAAACATTCAGTGAGTCGGCGATAGACGTGGCTGCCGCCACCAGGGCTTCAGCGCTTAATACCAAAAGCACTAAACCTAAACCTAGATAGGTACCTGCTTGAGCATAGCTTACTTCGGGTAAATCGTCGGTCTGAGCCTCTGGAACCGCGTTGGATTTTGCTTTCTTTCGAAACAATTTGTAACCGAAGTAAAAAGTTATGGTGATCAAAATGATGGCGTCAAATGCGCCTAGGTGAAGGTCTAATAATAAGGCGCCTGTCACTAACGTAACCATAATCAGTGCAGGTATTTCCTTGTCGATCAGTGACGCAGGGGGTTTTAGCGGGCTGATAATGGCGGCTATTCCGAGCGCCACTCCCACATTAAACATGTTCGATCCAAGGGCGTTTCCAATCGCTAATTCTGGCTGCCCTTCCCAGGCCGAGGCAGCAGAGGAGAATATCTCAGGTGCAGATGTTCCGAACGCGACTATAGTGAGCCCGATCATTAGGGGAGAAACACCCCAATTTCTGGCGAGCGCAGAAGCGCCGAAAACAAACTTGTCTGCGCCCCAGATTAGACCGATAAATCCGAGGACAATGATGAAGGTATCTAGGAGCATAAGTCGTAGAATTCTGTCTGACTTCGAGGAAGCAGGCAATTAGAATGGTGTTTGTAGTTGTTTGCAAGTAATAATTTATTGAACTGGGCAATTCATGTAAACTTAGCTCTTCTTATATCGACTCAGCCTTTGTCGATTTCAGCAGGTTATCATCACATTCTCAAGATGATACTTGGATAAGACGTCATTACGCCGGAAATACAATTCCGCTTAACAGGCTTGTTTTAAATCCGTGCCCGCGGCGGGTCATGTTCTGTAAGACTTATTGGGAGGTAAGTACATGAAATTATTGATTAAAGTTTTAGGAATGTCAGCGCTGCTAGGTTTTTTGTCTGGTCCGTTACTGGGGCAAGATAAAACAGCCGTAGAGACCGCAGAATTAGGCGTTCAGTCCTTACTGGATACAGCGGCAACGTCGAAGGAATTTTTTCTAAGTGATCGAGATCGTTATTTTGGGGAAATTGAAGCCGTCCTTAACAGCTTCGTTGATTTTGATGCTGTTGCAACAGTGGTGATGAATCGCTTTGCTGGCTCAGCAAGTGAGGCTCAGACACAGCGATTTGCAGAAATCCTTAGAACTACATTGACCCGTTTTTACGGAGCTTCGCTGGTATCTTACAACGGCGAGAAATTGGTGTTTCTTCCCCCGGAGAACCCAAATTCTGACCCGAGAGCGGATACAATAGTGGGTATGGAGCTGCAAGGTGATATGAGTTTAAAGCTGCAGTATCAAATGTTTCTAAATGAAGATGAGGAATGGAAACTTAAAAACCTAAGTTTGGCTGGTATTAATCTGGGCAGACAATATTTCACTCAATTTTCGGCGCTTATGTCCCAGTACGATGAAGACATAGATGCGGTTTTGGACAACTGGAAGTAGCATCAGGAGTTAGACGTTGGATACAAATAAAATAGAAGGATTACTTGAAGGCCATTTTAGTGGCGATCAAATTACAGTGAATGGTGGGGATGGCAAATACCAAGTGTCTATTGTGAGTGCTTTTTTTGCAGGGCTAAATCAAGTAAAACGACAGCAAGCCGTATATAAGATATTGAATGAACATATCGCCAGCGGGGCAATTCATGCGGTTTCAATGCGCCTTAAAACCTCTGATGAAACCTAATCGATTGGGCTACTTACTTTAGGACGACTATGGATAAATTACTAATCACTGGCGGCGTTCGGTTAAACGGTGAAATTCGCATTGCAGGCGCAAAAAATTCGGCTTTGCCAATTCTGGCGGCTACATTGCTTACTAGAGATCCCGTGCAAGTTTGTAATTTGCCCCACCTATATGACATCACCACGATGATCGAGTTGCTCGGCTGTATGGGCGTGCAACCGGTAATCGATGAAAAGTTAAATGTTGAAGTTGACAGCAGTACGATCAAGCACTTTAGCGCTCCGTATGAATTGGTCAAGACCATGCGAGCTTCCATTTTGGTCTTAGGTCCTCTACTAGCTCACTATGGAGAGGCAGAAGTAGCGCTTCCCGGCGGTTGTGCAATCGGCAGCAGGCCCGTCAATCTTCATATATCTGCACTGGAAGCAATGGGTGCGGATATTAAAGTTGAAGACGGTTATATCAAGGCTTCAGTCGCAAACAAATTAAAAGGTGCTCACATATTCATGGACTTGGTGACCGTTACCGGAACTGAGAATGTCATGATGGCAGCCACCCTTGCCACTGGCGAGACAATTATTGAAAATGCCGCGAGAGAACCAGAAGTTGTAGATCTAGCAAATTGTCTAGTTGCAATGGGTGCCAAGATAAAAGGTCAAGGTACGGATACGATTGTTATTCAAGGGGTGGAGAAGCTTCATGGGTGCAGTTACTCAGTAATGCCTGACCGCATTGAAACAGGTACCTATTTGATCGCAGCGGCGGCAACGAGAGGTTATATTAAAGTTAAAGATACCCGGCCTAATATTTTAGAAGCTGTGTTGAGTAAGCTAGAACAAGCGGGCGCCGATATTAAAGTAGGCGAGGATTGGATTGAGTTGGATATGCACAATGAGAGGCCTAAATCCGTGTCACTAAGAACTGCGCCATACCCGGCTTTCCCGACGGACATGCAGGCGCAGTTTACAGCACTTAACGCTGTAGCCTCAGGTACTGGTTCGATAACCGAAACGGTCTTCGAGAACCGATTTATGCATGTTCATGAGATGAATCGCATGGGAGCATCGATTCAGGTGGAAGGCAATACTGTGATCGTAACTGGCGTTGAATCGTTGAATGGAGCGCCTGTTATGGCAACCGATTTACGCGCCTCTGCCAGCCTAATTATCGCCGGTTTGGTTGGGAAAAATGAAACCATCGTAGACCGGATTTATCATATAGATCGTGGCTATGAATGTATCGAAGAGAAGCTGCAGCTTTTAGGTGCCAAAATCAAACGTCTTCCTTCTTAGATATGATCTAAGCCTGATCGTAATCCCGTATACATAGAAAATAAGCCAATGAGTAGTTCCGAACTTGTAATAGCATTAACTAAAGGGCGTATTCTTACAGAGACACTTCCTCTGTTTGAGTTAGCGGGAGTTATCCCTGCAGAAGACATATCGAAAAGTCGCAAACTACTGTTTGATACTAATTTGGCCCACGTAAAATTGATGGTAATCCGCGGGGCTGACGTCCCAACCTATGTCGAATTCGGAAGCGCTGATATGGGGGTTGCCGGTAAGGATCTTATATTGGAATATGGGTCTGAAGGATTCTATGAGCCGTTAGACCTAAAAATAGCGAGTTGCCAGCTAATGACAGCCCAGCCAGTCGGCGTAAAAGCTAAGACTGATCGATTAAAAGTGGCTACAAAATTTACCAATATAGCAAAACGTTATTTTGCCGAACAGGGTCAACAGATTGAGCTCATTAAATTGAATGGGGCATTAGAACTAGCGCCATCGCTAGGTTTGGCTGACACAATTGTTGATATTGTAGATACTGGTAAGACACTCAAAGCTAATGGCCTAGAGCCCAAACAAGTCATTGCTGAAATAAGCTCTCGAGTTATTGTCAATAAGGCCTCGATGAAAATTAAGAACGCAATGATTAGAGAAATTCTAGAAAAACTCCGAGCCGCAGTGGAACTTTCACAGTAGTTTTTATTTTTAATTCATCTCAGCGTTCGCTTTAAATCCTATGACTAGTAAAACCACTATTCGCCGAATTGCCACTAATGACCCGGACTTCAAAGATAACCTTATAGGTATATTAGACCGGGATATGTTGATAGCAGAATCTATCACCAGCACGGTCAGTGATATCCTTAAAAATGTTCGAGAAAGGGGCGATGAAGCCTTACTTGAGTATACAAAAACCTTTGATAAATTTGCAGTTAGTAGTATCGATGACCTGGTCGTCGGTAGAGAGCAAATGGAAGAGGCGCTGGCTAGTATCGGCAGCAGCCAAAGAGAAGCGCTCAGCGAAGCTGCCAAGCGGATTCGCCATTACCATGAGAAGCAAAAGCAGGGTTCTTGGCAATACCAAGAGACCGATGGTTCTGTGTACGGGCAGAAAGTTACTCCCTTAGAAAGGGTCGGGGTTTATGTGCCCGGAGGTAAGGCCAACTATCCTTCATCCATGCTTATGTTGGCAGTCCCTGCTCAAGTTGCGGGTGTCAAAGAAATCGTCGCCACGGTGCCTACCCAGCCCGGAGCAGATGGGAATATAGTATTTGCCGCAGCAGCTCTAGCGGGTGTTTCGCAAGTGTTTACCGTTGGTGGTGCACAGGCGATTGCTGCGCTGGCCTATGGCACTAAAACTATTTCTAAGGTAGATAAAATCGCGGGGCCAGGAAATGTTTACGTGGCTGCTGCCAAAAAAATGGTTTTTGGTGAAGTTGGAATTGACATGGTTGCTGGTCCGTCTGAATTAACCATTGTTTGCGATGGTGAAACCGATCCAGACTGGATAGCAATGGATATGTTCTCCCAGGCAGAACACGATGAACAAGCCCAATCAATTTTAATCTCGACGGACAAATCCTATATTGATCGCGTGCAAAAAAGTATAGATACGCTTTTGCCGACTATGGACCGTCAGTCAATAATCAGAACCTCCCTCGAGCAACGTGGAGTTTTTATTCACGCCCAAGATATTGTTGACGCGGCTGACGTGGTTAATGAAATAGCGCCAGAGCATCTTGAATTGTCGGTGGCTGAACCCAACGCCATGTTGGATCTGATCAATAACGCAGGCGCGATTTTTCTTGGCCGCTATACAGCGGAAGCTCTCGGAGATTACTGTGCCGGGCCGAGTCATGTTTTGCCCACTTCGGGCACTGCTAGATTTTTTTCAGCGCTTGGGGTTTATGACTTTCAAAAGCGAAGTTCGGTAATACAATGTTCTGCGATTGCTGCTCACAATTTAGCGGGTATTACCTCAGAGCTTGCCATGAATGAGCATTTGCAGGCTCATGCATTATCTGCTGAATATAGAATTATGAGTAAAAAATAACTCCGTCATTGTCTGCGAAGATATTTTGCCGGAGGGGTCTTTGGGGTGGGTCGCCGAAAACTGCACTTATCTATTTTTGTGATTATAGGTCGATTATGACCGCTTGCCCAAAGCCGAGAGTTGTTGGGAAGGCGACAGTTTTTCCTTCTCGATAGACTTCGATCTCAATAGTATCTCCTGGCTTTTTCGCACGAATTTCCGTCACTATATTTTGTCCGTCGATTACATTGGTATTGCCTACTCGAGTGATTACATCGCCTGCTCTAATTCCGGCTCGCTGGGCAGCGCCGCCATTGTCGACGTTTTCAACCAGCATCCCTCTGATGTTGCTGACCCCAAAGAAAAGCTCGCTGGATTGTTTGTTTAATGCCTCGCCAGTTAGCACTCCAAGATACCCGGAATTGGCTGCGATAGCACCAGATATCATGTCCATGGTTGCCGTAATTGCTAAGCTTGAAGGCGTTGCAAAGCCTATTCCTTCGAAGTTACCTGACTCCGAAAAAATAGAAGAGTTAACGCCAAGCAATTTGCCATATGTATCAATAAGTGCCCCCCCAGAGTTTCCTGGGTTAATTGCAGCATCTGTTTGCAGTATGGATGCTGATTGGTCTGGGTTTCTAGTAATAGCACTTACTATCCCTTGTGAAACTGACTGACCAATATTCCGAGGGTAACCAATAGCAAAAACTACATCTCCGACTTCCAGCTTAGAGACGTCTGCAATTTCTATGGCATCCAAGTCGTCGAGGTTTATGTGAAGAATAGCTAAGTCATTGGCTTTATCCCAGGCGACCACCTTCGCAGGGGTTCTTCTGCCGTCCTTGAGGGTGACTTCAGTATTAAAGGCGTCGAAAAGAGTGTCGACGACATGGAGATTAGTGAGAATAAAACCGTCTGGGTCAATGATAATGCCAGAGCCAAGACTCGCCCTTTCTTCCAGTAAAAAGTCGACTCGATCTACTGTTGATCTCGCAACTGAGCCAACATTCAAACTGGTAGCATTTATGCTCACAACCGAGGGTGACGCCTTGGCAATAGCCGAGGAAAAAGACAATGTAGGCTGCGGCTGCGATAATTCAGGTGCGGGGGTGCTTAGCAAGCTAAGTCTCTCAAGTTGCTGGTATTGGATAACCACGACAGCAATCAAAACGCCACACACTGTTGGCCAGCTCAAATAGTTAAAAATTTTTGCTAGTCTATCCATTGCTTAACCTAAATTTCCTCTTAACTGATTATGCTATTATGAACAGATGGTAAACATACAGTGTTGCGCAGGGAGATTCCAATGCCAGTAAGTCTAAAAGAGCTTAACTCAAAACTTAATACTTTGCTGCTTCCTGAGCAGTTTAAAGATTATTGTCCTAATGGTTTGCAAGTGGAGGGACGTGAACAAGTCGCTAAGCTTGTCAGCGGGGTGACAGCAAGCCAAGCGTTAGTTGACGCCGCAGTTGTCGCTAATGCTGATGCAATTCTAGTGCATCATGGTTATTTTTGGCATGGAGAAGACCAGCGAATTAAAGGAGCTAAGCGAAAGCGTATAAAGACATTGCTTGAGCACGATATTAGTTTGTTTGCGTATCATTTGCCTTTGGATGTTCATCGGGAGTATGGAAACAATGCCCAGCTAGCAAATTTGCTCGGGTTAGAGGTTGAGGGTGATTTACGAAAGCAAAACAATCATCCGTTGGTATTGATAGGTAAGCTGCTACAGCCGCTGGCTTATGGCGAGTTTGTTGAGCTATTACAGTCCAAGTTAGGTCGGCGTCCACAAGCGATTGAGGGGTGTTCGGATAAAATAAAGACGATAGCCTGGTGTACTGGCTCAGCGCAAAACTATATAGATCTGGCTATCGACGCAGGTGTGGATGCCTATCTCACAGGAGAGATATCAGAGCAGACATTTCATGCGGCCAAGGAATCGGGGATACATTTTTTCTCAGCAGGTCATCATGCGACAGAGCGATATGGTGTCCAAGCTGTGGGACGCTACCTGGCAACTGCACTAGATATCGAACATCAATTTATCGATATAGATAATCCTGTGTAAAAGTCTTCGATGTTGTTAGATAATTCCTTCAGTGCGCATTAATTTAAGCACTTCGTCTAAGCTTTCTTCTATTGACAAGGCAGAGGTGTCCAACTCCAGCCTAACATTGGCTGGTGGCTGATAAGGGAATGAAAGGCCCGGAACGTCATCAGATTTTGAGCTCTCATAAGCTGTGTAAAGTCCACTAGGGTCCCGCTGCTTACAGATTTCCAAGGGTGGATTCAAATAGATAAAGTAGCAGTTATCTGCACCGATTATATCTGCTGCATACTCGCGAGAACCTTCACTCGGGGCAACGAAGGACGCACAACAAATTAGTCCAGAATCATTAATAAATTTTGCTACATGAGCGCTTCGTCTTAGGTTCTCAGCGCGGCCGTGAGCAGTGTTCGGTAAGCCTTTGCTAAGCCCTAATCGCATGGTTTTGCCATCGAGTACAGTGCTTACCCGGCCTTTATCGAACAGTCGCCTTTCTAGGCCGTGCGCTAAAGTAGATTTACCCGAGCCTGATACGCCAATAAACATGATTGTTGCTGGCTTTTGACCGTAACGATAAGCGCGCTCCTTTTTGCTTACATGGGGGCGGACAGTTTCAACAAAGCGATCAGTGGATGGTTGCTGGTTTTCTATCACTCCAGCGCCAACTGTGACGTTACTGAGCTTATCGATAAGGATAAAATTCCCCGTGGCTCGATTATCTCTATAACCATCAAAGCTCACTGGCTGATCGAGTTCAATCTCTGCGAGGCCTATCTCGTTTAATTCAAGACCGGGGGCTGGGATTTTCTCAAGGGAGTTCACGTCGATTCGGTGCCTAAAACTCTTAATTGAGCCTTGGACGGTTCGGGTTCCCAGTTTGAAGTCATATTGCTGACCCGCCAATAATGATTTTTCAGTCATCCATACTAAGACGGCCTCAAAGCTGTCAGCAGTCTGAGGAAGATTGCCCCCGTGAACAATGGTGTCTCCCCGACTGATGTCAATTTCATCCTCGAGGGTCAGGGTGATGGCCATGGAAGCATGGGCGATCTCTAACTCTTCGTCATAGGTCACAATCGACTTGACGGTGCTTTTTTTAAGAGAGGGCAGGACAGTGATTTCATCGCCTTTGCGGACCACTCCCGATGCGATAGTTCCGCAGAATCCACGAAAGTTAAGGTTAGGCCTGTTGACGTATTGGACTGGCAAGCGAAAGTCTGTGTAGTTTTTATCCTCAGCGATTTCAATGGACTCAAGCATGGACATCAGGGGCAGGCCCGTGTGCCAGCTCATGTGTTTGCTAGGATTAACAACGTTGTCACCATTGAGTGCTGACAGAGGGATGAATTGAAAATCTGCTGGGGCGAGCTTCTTTGAAAATTTAGTATAGTCTTCTTTGATTCTCAAAAAAGTGTCTTGGCTATAACCGACCAAGTCCATTTTGTTGACAGCAACAATTATGTGTTTGATTCCAAGAAGCGACGCTAAAAAGCTATGTCGTTTAGTCTGAGTTTGGACGCCGTATCTTGCATCAATAAGGATGATTGCAAGATCGCAGGTGGACGCGCCGGTCGCCATATTCCGTGTGTATTGTTCATGCCCTGGAGTGTCAGCAATGATAAATTTTCGTTTTGCAGTTGAAAAATAGCGATAAGCGACATCAATAGTGATGCCTTGCTCGCGCTCTGCCTGCAAGCCGTCTACCAAAAGTGCCAAGTCGATATCGTCACCCGTTGTGCCCGACTTTACGCTGTCCTCTTGAATGGCAGCTAGCTGATCTTCATAGATCATTTTGGCATCGTATAGCAGTCTGCCGATCAAGGTGCTTTTGCCGTCATCCACGCTTCCGCAGGTAAGTAATCGCAGCAATTCTTTGCGTTCATGTTGGGCAAGATAGGCGTTTATATCAGTGCTAATGAGTTCTGATTGATGGGACATGTTATGGGTAAATTTACCTTAATAAAAAAGTGATTAAGCGTTTTTGCTTAAGTTAGAAGTAGCCTTTGCGTTTCTTTTCTTCCATTGAGCCAGCTTTGTCCGAATCGATCAGACGGCCTTGTCTTTCTGAGCTTGTGGTTAACAGCATCTCTTGAATGATCTCCGGCAGAGTCGTTGCCGTTGATTCCACGGCGCCTGTCAACGGATAGCAACCCAGAGTTCTAAATCGTACAGTCTTAGTCTCAATCTTTTGCCCTTTGCCTATAGGCATGCGGTCATCGTCCACCATGATATCAACGCCGTCGATATTCACTATTGGGCGTGGTTTGGCAAAATATAATGGGACTATATCTATGTCATTGAGGTGGATATATTGCCAAATATCTAATTCAGTCCAATTCGACAAAGGGAAAACTCGAATACTTTCGCCCTTGTTTACAGCGCTATTGTATATGTTCCAGAGCTCTGGCCTTTGATTCTTTGGGTCCCAGCCGTGGTTTTTGTCGCGAAAAGAAAATACCCGCTCTTTTGCCCGAGATTTTTCTTCATCTCGGCGAGCGCCGCCAAATGCGGCATCGAATTTATACTTATCCAATGCCTGTTTAAGGGCTTGGGTTTTCATTATATCCGTGTGCTTGGCGCTGCCATGAGTGAACGGGCCAACACCTGCATCGACACCTTCTTGATTGGTGTGGACGATAAGATCTAGGCCAAGTTTCTTGATGTGCTTGTCCCTAAACTCAATCATCTCTCGAAATTTCCATGTCGTGTCGACATGTAATAGAGGGAACGGCGGCTTGCCGGGGTAAAATGCTTTTAGCGCCAGATGTAACATTACGGCGGAGTCTTTTCCAACCGAATATAGCATAACGGGTTTGTCGAATTCAGAGGCAACTTCACGAATAATATGAATGCTCTCTGACTCTAGCTGTTTTAAATGAGTAAGTTTGTAATCAGGCATCGCTTTTCAGTATAGGACATTGGGTGATTTGCTGAGTTGGCTGCAGATGGTAATCATAGCTGCAGGGGTGTAGTGTTTTTGGTAAATAATACAGTAGCCTCAGATCACTGTGTCAGGGTAACTCTAACAAGCTTCTGTGTTGACTAATCTTCGTCCAGAGTAGATTTAGATTTGTCTAGCCCAAAGCCTTCTGACAAAGCACCTTTCTGCTCTGGATCTTGCTTTGTGGCATAATCTTTGGGTGGGATCAGACTGCTAGCTTTCTCCTCAGTACTAGTTTCGAATACGGCGTCACTGTCGGTAGGGAGAAGCTTGCTTGCAACTTCAGATGGGCAAAGATCCTGCGCGCCAGTGGCTAGATGCTGATAGACCTCTCGGTAACTTTGCGTCATGTGCTGGACTAATTCGGCAGTCATGCTGAAATGATCACTCACGTTATTCTGGTACTCGCCGTGAGATTCTTTTAAGTTGCGAATTTGATTTTCGAGTTCCTGGACTCTAGACGGACTTGCGTTCATGCGACTGGCGAGAACTACACCTATAACAACGCCTACTGCAAGACAACCGACCGCAACTAACCAAATCATGTTCTTTAACACCTCTTTAAAATAGTGACTTTTTTTGAATACTTAAGTTATGTAGCCAAGTATAACCTAATTCAAATACGGAGCTATACACTGATTGAACAAACTCTTTTTTAGTTAGCCTATTTAATGGCTTACAATTGCTGCAAATTCGCCAATAGTGACTTTGATGCAAAAACCGACCTAAAATACCTAAATCATCCTCGCAGTTTTTTCGCGGCCGATAATAGATTAGCAAAAGTAATGTATTGAGAGTTAACAGTATGGCAAGCATGAGCGGTGGAAAGGTGATTTTAATTGACCTCACCTAAGCAAAAATACACCGACGATCTAGAGTCCGGGCTGATTGTCTTTGATGCCATGCAAGAGCAGGTCGTGTCGCACTTGCAGGCCCTTTTCGATGAGCTTGTCGTTAACGGAGTTAGCAAAGAGGCTAAGAATTCTGGGCTAAGTGGTTTGTTAGCTGGTTTATTGTCCAGGAAAAATGCGATTGATAAAGGGACTAATGGGCTTTATATCTGGGGCGGGGTAGGGCGAGGAAAGACATATCTGATGGATCTGTTTTTCGACTGCCTGCCGTTTAAACAAAAACAACGTACTCATTTTCACCGGTTTATGCAGTTCGTGCATGGGGAGCTGACTCAGCTGCAAGGGCAGAAAAATCCTCTTGATAAGCTTGCCGATCTTATTTCCGGTCAATCGAGAGTTTTATGCTTTGATGAATTTTTTGTATTAGATATTGCCGATGCAATGATTTTAGCTGGTTTGCTCGATGCGCTATTTAAGAGGCATGTGGTTCTCATCGCTACGTCTAACATTAATCCAGATGGTCTATATGAAAACGGCCTTCAGCGGCAACGTTTTCTGCCAGCGATTGAGCTACTTAAGGATCATACGACAGTAATCGAGTTAGCGTCAGGTTTAGACTATCGGTTGAGGAGTCTGGAGCGTGCAAATTTGTATTTATGCCCAATTACAGAGAAAACAGACACTGAGTTAAGCGCCAAATTTGCTGAGTTAACTCGGATTTCAGCTCCGATAGGGGAGGGCGAAGAACTTATAATACTGAACAGGCCCATAAAAACCCGCCGCTGTGCCGGCGACATAGCGTGGTTTGAGTTTGAAGAGCTATGTGGTGGACCTAGAAGTGCGTTTGACTATATTGAATTAGCGAAGCTCTTCCACACAATTATTATTGGAAATGTGCCCGCTATGGGTGATGAGGAAAATGACAAGGCTCGAAGATTTGTAAGTCTGATCGATGAGCTTTATGATCGCCGAGTGAAATTAGTCATAAGTGCAAGCGCTAGGATCGATAGGCTTTACACAGGGCTGGGCTTGGCTTTTGCGTTTGAGAGAACCCAGTCTCGACTTCTGGAAATGCAGTCTCACGAGTATCTTGGCTACCCGCATTTGGGCTAGCTTGTTTGAGCGGTGGGGGCTTGGTTTAGATTTCCTGAATTTAGAAACTGATTTCGCTTGAACAATCACCACCGCTTCGGTAGTATTCGCGCTCCTTAATGCAAAGCCACGAATTCAACATGAAGACATACAGCGCAAAACCACAAGAGGTAGACCAGAGCTGGCTGCTCGTTGATGCCGAGGGCCTTACACTCGGCCGAATGGCACAAGCTATTGCTACTCGTTTAAGAGGAAAGCATAAGCCAGAATACACGGCTCACGTCGATACAGGCGATTTTGTCGTCGTTATCAATGCTGATAAAGTAAAAGTGACCGGCAACAAAGCAAAGGGCAAGATCTATTATTCTCACTCAGGTTTCCCGGGTGGTTTAAAGTCAATGTCATTTGAAAAGTTGCAAGCTCGAGAGCCAGAAAAAATCGTAAAACTTGCTGTCAAAGGCATGTTACCAAGAACTCCGCTAGGCAGAGCTATGTTTAAAAAGCTTAAAGTCTATGCTGGGTCGGATCACCCGCATGAGGCTCAACAGCCTGCAAGCGTGAATCTCTAATCCTGAAGAGGCCTTAAGAAGCAATGTCAGCAACTCAATATTACGGCACTGGTAGACGCAAAACTTCCACAGCTCGGGTCTATTTGACCAGCGGGGATGGTAGCATCACAGTTAATAAACGGCCCTTAGACGGTTACTTCGGGCGTGAAGTGGCTCGAATGATTGTTAAGCAACCACTTGAACTTGTAGAGATGACTGAAAAGTTTGACATCAATGTTTCTGTGCGCGGCGGCGGTAGCTTCGGCCAAGCTGGAGCGATTCGTCACGGTATTACACGTGCCTTGATGGATTACGATATCGAATTGAAGCCTACATTACGCAAAGCGGGTTTTGTTACACGCGATGCGAGAGAAGTAGAACGGAAGAAGGTTGGTCTTCGTAAAGCACGTAAGAAGCCACAGTTTTCCAAGCGCTAGACTCGCTCTAGTCATCGAAACGCCAACTTGTTGTCTGAGTTTGGCGTTTTTTTGTGTCTGTAAAATACAAATTTATTCAATATTATCAAGCGGATAGCTATTAATTGGCATCTTGCCTAGCTTGAATAATTTCCAAATATTGGCTACTATTGGCTGGATTTGCTGACCGAATTAAGACTGCCGCGCTTGTCAAAGAACGCGGCCTTCAATACCCCGCCTTAGAATGGCTCAGCCTTTAGTATTTTTCTTATTCTCAAGGAGAAGAAGCGGTGACAAACGACAGTAAGAATGCTGGCCGTAGACGATTTTTAGTTGGATCAACGACTGCGATGGGTGCCATCGGCGTTGCTGCAGCTGCAGTACCATTTGTGGGTTCTTGGAACCCAAGTGCTAAAGCGCGAGCAGCCGGTGCGCCGGTGCGTATCGATATTAGCCAATTACAAGAAGGTGAGATACTTGGCCCAATCCCCGCTTGGCGAGGAAAGCCTATCTTTATTATTAAACGTACTGACGCAGCGCTAGCCGCCCTCGGTGAGAACCTCGATCAACTGACCGATCCAGACTCGGAAGATCAAGAGCAGCCTGAATACGCTACCAATGAGTACCGGTCACGTTCTCCGGAACTACTCGTGTTAGTGGGCCTTTGCCCGCATTTGTTTTGTTCACCCACCCCTCATATCGAACTCAGACCCCAGCCGTTTGATGAACAATGGCGTGGAGGATTTTTCTGTCCTTGTCACGGCTCACGCTTCGACTTGGCAGGTCGCGTTTATAGTGGTTCACCGTCTTCCAGAAATATGCAAGTGCCGCCTTACTCGTATGAAGGTGAAAATGTGTTGGTGATTGGTGTTGATGGGGAGACTGCAGCATGAGTGATATGAGCGGCAACAGCGAGTTAGACACAACCGAAAAGCCTGGCAAGGTTGTTGGCGGCCTGATTGGCTTGAGAGATTGGGTAGACGCACGTCTACCCATTGTGAATGCTTGGAAAAAGCATTTGTCTGAATACTATGCACCGAAGAACTTTAACTTTTGGTACTACTTCGGCGTTCTGTCAATGGTTGTGCTGGTAATTCAACTGTTGAGTGGAATCTGGCTAACAATGAATTACACGGCCAGTGCTGAAGCGGCATTTGCGTCGGTAGAGTACATTATGCGGGATGTTGAATACGGCTGGTTGCTTCGCTATATTCATTCCACGGGTGCCTCGGCATTCTTTTTTGTAATCTATCTTCATATGTTCCGTGGCCTAATGTATGGCTCTTATCAAAAACCTAGAGAATTAATCTGGGTGTTTGGCATGGCTATTTATTTTGTGCTGATGGCAGAAGGCTTCTTGGGTTATGTATTGCCTTGGGGACAGATGTCATATTGGGGCGCGAATGTCATTGTGTCACTAGCAGGAGCGATACCTGTTATAGGTGAAGACCTGCTCGTTTGGGTTCGAGGTGATTTTCTAATTTCCGGAGCCACGTTAAATCGATTCTTTGCTCTGCACGTGGTGGCGCTTCCAATCGTTTTACTGGCGCTGGTCGTCCTTCATATTTTGGCCCTTCATGAAGTGGGTTCAAATAACCCTGACGGTGTCGACATTAAGAAGAACAAAGGTTCTGATGGGGTCCCTCTAGATGGAGTGCCTTTTCATCCTTACTATACCCTCTATCATGATTTAGCTGGCATAGTGTTGTTCTTGTTTGTTTTTTGTGCGATTGTTTTCTTTGCGCCAGAGATGGGTGGCTATTTCTTAGAAATCGCTAACTTCCAAGAGGCTAATCCGCTCAAGACGCCTGAACATGTGCCGCCGGTTTGGTACTACACGCCATTCTATTCGATGCTCCGTGCAGTGACGGTGCCGTTGTTCGGCATAGATGCGAAGTTCTGGGGCATGTTGGTTATGATCAGTGCAATCGCGATTCTTTTTGTTCTGCCTTGGCTGGATAAAAGTCCGGTGCGATCTATGCGCTATAAGGGTTGGTATAGTCGAATAGCACTTCTGTCGTTCATTGTGAGCTTCCTCATTTTGGGTGTTCTCGGTACGCAATCGGTCAGTCCTGCTAAGACATTGCTGGCCCAGATTATGACCATCGTTTATTTTGCTTACTTTGTGGCAATGCCTTGGTACACAAGAAAAGAGGTGACAGCGCAGCCACCAGAGCGTGTGACTGGCAGGTTTATAACGATTCCGCAGTTATTAGGCACACTTTTGCTAATTATTGCTTTAGTCGTAATACCGCTTATGTTCACCAATGAAGCCCAGGCCTCTGAAGCTGGTTTGGAACTGGAGCATGTAGAGACTTCTTTTGACGATAAGGCATCACTGCAGCGCGGTTTCAGAAACTACATGAATTACTGTGTAAGCTGTCATGAGCTTGGATATGCGCGCTATGCAAGAACAGCCGACGATTTGGAAATCCCTCACGATTTGGTGATGGCAAATCTTGTTTTTGATGATGCCTCTGTTGGTGATTTAATCGAAAATGCGCTAACTGAAGACAATGCAAAGCAGTACTTCGCCGCAGTGCCGCCAGATCTAACTTTGGCTGGAAGAGTGCATAGCGCAGATTGGCTTTACTCTTACATGAAGTCTTTCTATAACGATAGCTCTAGACCTTTAGGCGCCAACAATAAGATTTACGCAAACGTTGGCATGCCTAATGTACTTCATGAACTGCAAGGTGATGTAACGTGTGATGATCATGGTGCGGATGACCCTACTCAATGTGATCTTACTCATGTGCCTGGAACAGGCTCGATGAGTGAGGTTGAGTTTGATGAAACGGTAGCCGACTTAGTTAACTTTATGTACTACATCGGAGAGCCAGTTCGTAGCAGACGCCAAGAAATTGGTATTTGGGTTTTAGCATTCTTGGCAGCCTTGTATGTGCTAACAGCTTTATTAGGACGTGAATTCTCGAAGGACTATCACTAAGCTGATTGTTTCGAGTCGCTAAAAACAACATTACAATAATACAGAGGATTCACTATGGGTGTGGTCGCTAAACGATCTTCCATGACTTTTTATTCAGACGGGACTAGTCACTATAGTCATCGCGTGCGCATAGTTCTTGCCGAAAAGGGAGTTACTGTAGAAACCATAGATGTCGATCCAGATGAGAAGCCAGAGGATTTATCTACGTTAAATCCCTACAACACGCTGCCTACTTTGGTAGACCGTGATTTGGTGTTATATGAAGCGGATATCATGATGGAATATCTTGATGAGCGCTTCCCCCACCCACCTTTGTTTCCTGTATACCCAGTAGCACGAGCTATGAGTAGGCTTTGGATTTACCGGATCAGGCAAGATTGGTGTCCTATGGTCGATGCGCTTATGGCGAACAAAGGTACTCCTGCTCAGTTGGAAAAAGCACGTAAGGACCTTCGCGATTCTCTTGTCTCTATTGCTCCGATTTTTGGTGAAAAGCCTTATTTTATGAGTGATGAATTCACTATTGTAGATTGTGTTGTGACTCCGATTCTTTGGCGTCTTCCTATTATGGGCATAGAATTGCCCGTAAATAAGACGACTAAGCCATTGATCGATTACCGCGATAGATTGTTTGAGAGAGAATCCATTTTGGTGAGCCTCTCCGAGCAAGAGAAGGAAATGGTTTAGACTCTATTCCAGTAAACATAGGTGCCCGGACATGACGATGACTTCAAGCCGTCCTTACATTGTTAGGGCGCTTTATGATTGGATATTAGAGAACGATTGCACTCCATACATTTTGGTCAATGCATTCGATGACGACGTTCAAGTACCTCTTGAGCACGTTAAAGATGGTCAGATTATTCTGAATATTTCCCCTTCCGCCGTACAGGCGCTGATGGTCGAAGATCAGGCGCTGGAATTTGAAGGTCGCTTTGGCGGGATTTCAAAGCTAGTATATGTGCCAATGCGTGCGGTTATGGGCATTTATGCCAAGGAAAACGGGCAGGGTATGATATTCGATGCCGAAGGATCTCTACCAAAACCTCCAAGTCCAACTAGCACAGACTCTAACGAGAAAACGGCTGGCAAGCGCCGTTCAAATAAGCCATCCCAGCCTGGTTCCTCTAAACCAGCTTTAAGGCTGGTTAAGTAGAAGGCGTCATCATAGGAGTTTAAGGATTAATCTAGAAAGCAATCTAGTTGATATACTCAAACACCTTAACTACCTTAGTTACCCCAGAGACATTGCGAGCTAAGTTTGCAGCTCTATCACCTTGTTCTTGACTAATAAGTCCCATCAGATAGATGGAGCCATTCTCTGCGATGACTTTAATTTGATTTGATGGGACTTCTTTATTCGTCAACATAAGGGTGCGGACTTTGGCCGCGACCCAGGCGTCATTGCTTCTAGAGAGCAGGCTGGTTTTGCCCGAGACTTCCATTTCATTGTGTATGCGTTTGATTTTGGAGCTGGCTTTACTGGCAATATCAGTAGCCTTAGCTTTTAAACTTTCAGATTCAGTTTGGCCGACGATTAACACTACGCCGTTATGGCTTACGATGCTGAAATTCGAACCTTTAAATGCAGGTTCTTGAGATTTCATGTTAACCGCCACCTTGGTTTCGATAGATTGATCTTCGACCACCGCTCCGGCGGTTCGCTCTGTTGGATCTTCTCGAATTCCAGCTTCACCGGTAGTTTCTACCAATATGGCCGTGCAAGAGTTCAATGCCAATAGGCAAGCAAAAAGAGCTATAAGGTGGAGTTTCATGCTTCTTCTCCAAAAAGTTTGGTATCAATGAAATCGCACAGGCAGTGAATCACCACTAAATGAACCTCTTGAATTCTCGCTGTGCGATCGGAAGGAACTCTAATTTCGACATCGGGGTCTTCTAGTAATGGGGCCATTGTCCCGCCATCCTTTCCGGAGAGCACCACTATCAACATGTTTCGCTCATGAGCGGCTTTCATAGCCTCCATGACGTTTTTTGAATTCCCGCTAGTGGAAATAGCCAGCAACACATCACCATCTTGACCGAGCGCCATTACTTGTTTGGAAAAGACCTCGTTATAGTCATAATCATTAGCTATTGCGGTAAGGGTTGAGCTGTCAGTAGTTATTGCAATTGCAGGGAGTGGTGGGCGCTCTTGCTCAAATCGATTTAATAATTCTGCTGAAAAGTGTTGAGCGTCACCGGCGGAGCCGCCGTTACCGCAGCATAGAATTTTCTTATCGTTTAGTAGTGCATTTACCATTAACTCACCTGCATCAAAAATAGGATCGATTAGGGTTTCAGCAGCACGCTGTTTGGTGGCTATGCTGTCAAAGAAATGGTTTTGTATTCGGTTGTGATTAGACATGTAATGAGTGTCCAGCAATTAATGACGACGTACCAGTTCTATCGGCCAATTTGTTCAAATTGTTACTCGTTGAAGTGCGTAGTTTGTCTTTAATAGACAGGATTTTGAGGTAATAAGTTTTAACTAAAGGCATTCTCAACCCAAAGTATTTCTTCAGGCCCTTGATCATTGCTGGGGTGTATTCCAACAACATCAAAACGGCAGTTAAATTTTGTGAGCTTCGGGTGCTTCAATAAAAAATGTGAAGCGGCCAGTCGAACTTTTCTTTTTTTTGCGGTGGTTATCATTTCTAACACATGCCCAAATTCAGAGGATTCCCTGTATTTCACCTCTATAAAAACAACGGTCTTTCCGGGACACAGCATGACAAGATCGAGCTCACCATAGCGGCAATAGTAATTCGCGCAAAAGTGTTTTAAGCCTGCTTTTTCCAGATGAGATCGTGCCAACTTCTCGAAATAATCGCCACGTGTTTTAGTGCTGCTGAAAGTGGTTTTATCAACCTTGATCGTCTCGGAGAAGATTAGCGACTGAGCTGCGTGGAAGGTGCTAGGATTTGGGGCGCGCCATTTAGGAATTGCGCAGCAAGTAGTTGCCGCTGAATCTCTCTATCAGAATTCATCGTTAACACCCCGGTAGCTCCGCCCAGAGCGTGCAATTCAAGCGAGCTAAATTGCTTAAGCCTGTCATGGAGGCGAAAACTGTCGATTCCCATGGCGCGAAGACGCTCTAATGGTCCTGCTGTTCTGCGAAAGCTGTTACTAACCTGCTTTTTAAAAAAATTCGATTCTTGCAATAGCCATGGAGCATCTAGAAATATTATGCCATTAAGATCATTGTTAATATCTGCATTGTCGGAGCCATCGTAAATAGAAGGATAGGCAATAACCGGTAAGGACTCGGCAAAATAGAACGCTAGAGTTGGCCGTATTTGCCTTCCTTGCCGGGGATTGGCAATTAGGTAGATAAAGTCTATGTCCTGCCTTCTTCGTGGAACGAATTCGATTTTATCTCTGGGCAGTAAAGCTCTTATTTTTTTTGCTCTGTCTTCGCTGCTATCTATCGCCATCGATTGTTTTATTATTTCTGCGTAATCGCTGCCGCTATCGAAGGCTGACTCAGAAACAACCGTGCCTCCCGCTGTATTCCACGCTTTTTCAAATAATGATTTCAGTCGCTGATAGTCGCTGCCGCTTGGCGTTATGATCGCGGCATTTTTGAAGCCAGCACTAGTCGCTAGCTGTGCTGCCTGCTCGATTTCGTTTTCCGGGGCTAAGCCAAATTGAAAGAAATTCTCAGGACCAGAGAAACTGTCCTGGTCGGTGTAATTAAGCGCCAGGGTGGGTACCGGAAGCTTAGGCAGCCGATGCAGTTGGTTAACCAGCTCTTTATCCAGAGGCCCTATGATTAAGTCGGCGCCATCATCCACGGCTTCATCATAAATTGGATAGATATTTGTAACGGCTGAACTATCATAAAACTTTATTACTGGGGCCCCAAGATTGGCGTCGATACTTAGGTAGTAAGCGCTTAAAAACCCTTCCTGGATTGCCTTACCTGCTTGTTCTTGCAAAGGCAAAAGTAAGGCTACCTGTCGAGGCCGTAGCTCCCAGTTTTGTTGAAGCTGAACTAAGGGGTAAGGTAGGATGCGAGCGGCATCATGGCTTGACCATACTCTGCGCCATTGTTGAATTGCATCGAGTTGTCCTCTGATGCTCAATTCTTGGTCGGCAACCGCTTTGGCAAGTTCTATCCACCCTCTGGTTGTGTAGTTCGGTGCTGAATTGGCAAGCGTGGAAAGCTCGGTGTCGGTGATCTCCATCAAGGCATCCCATGCCAAATCATGAAAATCTTGCTGCGACTCATTGTTTGTCAATTCTTCGGTATTTCCAACGTAGCTGCGAAAAGCATCAGCAGGACGACCAAGAAGTAAGTATGTGTTCCCGAGAAGTCGGTGGAATTGAGAGTGCGTGTTGCTTGAGTTGATGGGTAAAGATTCAGTTAAATATTGGAGTGCTAATTGAGGGTTGTCTTGGCTGTTGGCAATGTTGGCTTTGGCTATTATTAAGCGCTGTTTTAGTTCGGGCGGCAATGTTCCGCGGAGGTTGCCCGAGTTAGATTCGAGCTCGGCCTGATTGAGCGAGCCTTGTTCTAGTAAGAGCTCTATAGCTGAAATGCGAAACCTAGCAGCATCTGCCCCTAGGCTATTTTTTGCGCTCGCTAATAGCTCATCAATACGCTGTGATGTAGACTCTCTTTCCATTGCCGGCTGTTTGACAGTCGGCGGATTGGAAGCGCAGGCTGCAATCAGTCCTAATATAAAAAGTATCAATACGAGTTTTTGATTTTCTATTTTAAGAAAAAATTGGTTATTGTCTTTGTTGGGCAAAATTTCACTATCTCGCTAGTTGTAAGTACTACATCTAAAAGGATAAACCATGAACCCTACTGGGGCAATAAATTGCCCAAATCACCAGGTAGCTATTCTTAATTTTTTTTCCAAATTTGAATATTGGCAACCCATGAGGCACCGAAATTGTGATTAGTGCAGGAACTCTCTATGTTGTAGCGACGCCTATTGGTAATTTGGATGACATATCCAGACGTGCGATTGATACGCTCCAGGGTGTTGATTTGATTGCGGCCGAAGACACCCGCCATAGTAAAGCTCTCTTGGAAAAGATAGAAGTAAAAACTCGGCTAACGTCTTACCATGATTTTAGCGATGACTCCGTGGCCGCTAGGTTTTTGGATAAGTTGCAGCAGGGTCAATCCATCGCACTTATTTCGGATGCTGGTACGCCGCTTATTTCCGACCCCGGGTTTAAGCTTGTGAGGTTGGTCCGAGAAGCTAATATTTCGGTGATACCCATTCCGGGAGTAAGCGCTATCACTGCAGCTTTGTGTGTGGCAGGTTTGGCCACCGATCGATTTTGCTTTGAGGGCTTTTTGGCAAGCAAGCAGGGCGCCCGCGAGCAGTCTCTAAGTCAGCTCAAGTATGAGTTGCGGACAATGGTATTTTACGAGTCGCCTCATCGAATTGAAGCTATGTTGGCAAGTGTAGTGTCGGTTTTTGGTGAAAATCGGCAGGTATTTGTTGGTAGAGAGCTTACTAAAAAGTTTGAATCCCACTTCTTGGGTTCTGGCGCAGATGTTTTGGCTTGGCTTCAAGCTGATCCAAATAACCAGCGAGGCGAGTTTGTTGTCATTGTTGCCGGTTGCGACAAAGATGCGCAGCAGAGCCAAAAGCAGGAAGTCGGGTTGAAGTTGGCACTGCAGTTGGTGTCAGAGATGTCGTTAAAGAAAGCCGTGGCTTTGGCAAGCGATGTTACTGGAGCTCGAAAGAACCTCCTTTATGCCGCTATGATTGAGATAAAAAATTCAAGCGGTGATGCTTAAGGTTGTTGCTTAGTTACCTAATCTGAATTAACCTGCGGATGAGTCAGCTGGGCAATTGCTGTTTGTTTACTTTGTAAGTCGTTTTACGGCTATCGAGGTGGCAAATGGAGGAAAGTCCGGGCTCCGCAGAGCAGGGTGCCAGGTAACGCCTGGGAAATGTGAATTTACGGCTAGTGCAGCAGAAAATATACCGCCCAACATTACAATTTTTCGGAATTGGTTGGGTAAGGGTGAAAAGGTGCGGTAAGAGCGCACCGCGCATCTGGTAACAGTTTGTGGCAGTGTAAACCCCACTCGGAGCAAGGCCAAATAGGAATCCTTTTTTGCTGCTCGCAATGGATTCGGGTAGGCCGCTAGACACCTGTGGTGACGCAGGTTGCAGATGAATAATTGTCCTCGACAGAACCCGGCTTATAGGCTGACTCACCTCTAATTCTGGCCTTTTAAGGCCCTTCTTAACAAATTACATTAATAGTTAGGCCTACGGCATTGTTTTTACAATGCTTAAGCCTATTGCAAAAACCCCGTCCTAGCGAGTTGCCCACTTTTAGCGGCATTTTCGCCGAAATTCTTGAGAGAAAACGCCTAATTAGTGCTTGCGCTAAAGCTTTGCTGTGCCTATAGTGTCGCTCAAGTGGCGAAAAGTGGAAAATATTGTTAAATAGTGGGAGATCGTGGAAGATCTGCTGCGCATTTTCCAAATAACAGTGGGGGCATCACGTGTTTCGCGGCATCAACTCTATAAATCTCGATGCGAAAGGGCGCATGGCTATGCCATCCCGGTATCGTGAGCAATTATCTATTAAATGCTCAGGTCAGCTCGTGGTCACAATAGATACAAATCATAAATGCCTTTTGCTTTACCCATTACCCGAATGGGAGCAAATAGAGCGTCAAATCGAATCACTTTCCAGCTTTGATCCTATGTCCCAGCGCGTTAAACATTTACTAATCGGTCACGCTAACGATCTTGAGTTGGACGGCAGCGGTCGGGTTTTATTACCACAAGAGCTCCGCAGTTACGCGGGGCTAGAAAAGCATATCTGCCTAATAGGCCAAGGCAAGAAACTAGAAATTTGGGATCAAAACTCGTGGAACGAGCAGCGCAATAAGTGGTTAGAGGACTCATCCCTTGAGGGGGAGTTACCAGAACAGCTTCGAAGTTTGGCACTCTAGGAGTTATTTATGGAGCAACGTTCACCTCATGAATCCGTCCTTCTCGCGGAGGCTATTTCTGGGCTAGCAATAGTGCGAGATGGTGTCTATATAGATGCGACTTTTGGGAGAGGCGGTCACAGCGAGGCGATATTAAGTGAGCTGGGCGATAAGGGGCGATTGGTTGTGTTTGATAGAGACCCTGAGGCGATTGAGGCTGCTAATAAGTTGGCGGCCACAGATTCAAGAGTTGAGGTGGTGCGTTCTGCGTTCAGTGATCTTGGCTCGATAATCGATTCAATGGGTTTACATGGAAACATAAACGGCGTGTTGTTTGATTTAGGAGTTTCATCTCCACAGCTGGATAACCCCGACAGGGGTTTTAGTTTTATGCGCAGTGGACCGTTAGATATGAGAATGGATCCGGAGGAAGGCGTGAGTGCCCAGCAGTGGATTAACGTTGCTAGCGAAAAAGAAATCGCAGATGTTATTTACAAGTTTGGTGAGGAAAGACACTCAAGAAGGATGGCTCGTAAAATCGTTGAAGAGCGGACCGAGGCTCCTATTGTGGATACAGGCCGACTAGCGGAAATTATTAAGCATGCAAATCCTGCGTGGGAGCGCGACAAACACCCCGCAACAAGGGCTTTTCAAGGTATACGTATTTTCATTAATAACGAATTTGGCGAGATAGAAAGTGGAATAGCCCAAGCTCTAAGCTGCCTTAGAACAGAGGGTCGGTTAGTTGTGATTAGCTTCCACTCTTTAGAAGATCGAATAGTCAAAAAATTTATCTCGCAGCAGGCCAGAGGTGATAATTTCCCAAGAGATTTGCCGGTGATGAATTCTGAGTTAAGCCCGACACTCAAGCCTATAGGTAAAGCGGCTAAGGCGAAGCCCCAAGAAGTGGCAGCAAACCCCCGCGCTCGCAGCGCGGTATTAAGAGTAGCTGAGAAAATCTCTAATAAAGTTATTGGGTAGGTTTGTCTTATGAAAACATCTGCATCTGACTCAGTGGACTCGAAAGACTGCCTTTCAATTTTCAAATGGTCCGGTATCAAAAGACCTAGCAGCATAGTTCTGGTTTGCATTTTGGGATTGGTTTTAAGTACGGGTCTTTCAGTGGTCCAGACAACTCACGAAAATAGGTTCTCTTTTAATAAATTGCAGGAGCTTCGCGCACAGGCCAATCAGCTGGATGTGAAATGGGGGCAGTTACTTCTCGAGCAAAGTACGTTTGGAGTGGAAGGTCGCATAGAGAGTAAGGCAATTGAACAGCTTCAGATGAGAGTTCCAGAAATGGCTCGCATAGTGATGGTGAAAAATGACTGACATTGAAACTAAATTAGCTTTTCAAAATTGGCGCCTTTACCTGATCATCTTTGGTTTATTGATCTGTGTGGCTGCGATTGGCTGGAAAGTAAGTGCCCTTCACATTTTTGAAAAAGATTTTTTGCAGGGGCAGGGCGACGCCAGAACTATTCGAACAGTACCATTGATGGCTAATAGGGGATTGATTACAGACCGCAATGGAGAGCCGTTGGCTGTGAGCACTCCGGTTCAGTCAATTTGGGTGAATCCAAAAGAGCTTGTTGAGTCGTCGCTTGCTATTCATGAGTTGGCGCAGGCTTTGGATATGAATCCAGACGTCTTAGTTGCCAAGGTCGAAAAAAATGCGACTCGAGAATTTTTATATGTAAAGCGGAGGCTTCCACCTTTTGAGGCGGAGAAGGTTTTAGCGTTAGATATCGAGGGTGTTTATGCTCAGTTAGAATATCAGCGCTTTTATCCTCAGGGCGAAGTTGCAGCGCACATTGTAGGCTTTAGTAACGTCGATGATGTTGGTCAAGAGGGGCTAGAGCTGACCTATAATGATTGGCTTCGGGGTGTTTCGGGGCGACGCCAGGTTATGAAGGATCGGCGTGGCCATATCATCAAAGAATTAAATACGCTTCAAACTGCTGAGCCAGGCAACAATCTCCAACTGAGCATCGATTTTCGTTTGCAAAGTTTGGCATACAAAGAGCTGAAGTCTGAGTTTATCAAGCGCAGGGCAAAAGGCGCTTCTTTAGTAATGTTGGATGTGAACACTGGCGAAGTTCTAGCGATGGTCAATCAGCCCTCTTACAACCCGCATAACAAAACGAATATGACCGACTTTAGTGTGCTTAGAAACAGGGCGATAACCGATGTTTTTGAGCCGGGCTCTACGATTAAGGCATTCACGATTGCCGCTGCCTTAGAAACAGGCGTTTACTCTCCTGAAACTATCGTCGAAACCAGCCCGGGTTGGATGATGGTTAATGGTAATGAAGTAAAAGATATTGCTAATTACGGAACACTGACCGTTGAGGGAGTGATTACTAAATCAAGCAATATTGGCTCAAGCAAGATTGCCATGGATATCGGGATCGAGCCTATTCGGGATTTGTTTGAGAGGGTAGGTTTTGGCCAGTCTATAGGGACTAGTTTTCCCGGTGAACGAGGAGGCGTGCTTCCAAATCCCCGTCGTTGGAGCCGCCATGGAATCGCTACTTTTTCTTTTGGTTATGGATTATCAACATCCGCCTTACAGCTTGCTCAGGCGTATTCTGTATTAGCCGATGGTGGTGTCAAGAAACCTGTTTCACTTGTACGTCTGTCGGAGCAATCCATTGCTGATTTACCTCGAGAGCGCGTCTTGAGTGAATCTATTTCGAAGCGTGTTGTCCAGATGCTTGAAACAGTGGTTGATCCTCGGCGGGGCGGTAGCGCAGTAGAGGCTAATATCCCTTTCTATAGTGTGGCAGGTAAAACAGGTACAGCTCACGTGGTCGGTGAATTTGGCTATGAGGCTAATCTGCATAACTCCCTTTTTGTTGGCTTAGTGCCAGCATCCGACCCCCAAATTGTTATTGTTATTGTAATTAACGAACCGAAAGGGAAAGAGCATTACGGTGGCCAAGTAGCGGCGCCAGTTTTTTCTAAAGTCGCTTCTGGTGCGATGCGAATATTAAATATAAACCCGGATGCAATTCCTGATAATCAATCACTGGAAGTTACGTCACTTTAACTATGAATACGGCTGAAACTTTGAATTCAAAGATAGCATTAAAAGAGCTTTTGGAAGGTTTAGTCGACTTTGATGATTCGTTGCATGACTATTCAAAAGTCATGATTGCTGGAGTTCAGTTGGATAGTCGGCTATTGAATCCTGGTGATTTATTTCTTGCTTGTTTTGGAAAAAATCATGATGCTCGAAATTTTGTTGATGAAGCTATAGGTCAAGATGTTGCCGCTGTTTTTGTAGAATCCGGTGGGCAATGGCAAGGACATCGAATTTTCGATAATACGCCGGTAATTGCTATTGATAATCTTTCTGCAAAATTAAGTGAAATAGCATCTAGATTTTATGACCGGCCCAGTGAGAGGCTCAGCATAATAGGTGTCACCGGTACAAATGGTAAGACCAGTTGCAGCCATTTCATCGCGCAGTCACTGTCTGAAATGAATCGCCGTTGCGGAGTTATCGGAACTTTAGGTTACGGCGTTCAAGGGGAATTAAAAGAAACTCAGTTGACCACTCCTGATGCAGTTTTTACACAAATGGCTTTGGCTCAAATGGTTGAGCAAAATGTAGATCCTGTGGTGATAGAAGTTTCGTCAGTTGGATTGCATCAAAAGCGGGTTAAAGCAGTAAATTTTGATATTGCAGTTTTTACCAATCTTAGCCGCGACCATCTTGATTATCACAGTAGTATGGAAGACTACCTCGAGTGTAAAAAGATTCTTTTTACGATGGATGGGCTGCGTAGTGCCGTCGTAAATTTGGATGACCCTTATGCTTTGTCAATACTTAATAGCATTTGTAATAAGGTTGATATTTCCACTTTTAGTTTTAGTAATAAGATCGCGACTGTGTATGCAAGCGAGCTCGAGTTTTCTCGTGATGGCTACAGGGCGTGTATTTCGACCCCAATTGGAAGCGGTGTTATCAGCGGGCAATTGTTAGGTAGTTTTAATTTTAGCAACGTGTTGGCGGTAGTAGCAACGCTTGTAAGTTATATGTCAAAAGCAGAAGGCTTTACTATCGAAGCGCTGTGTAACGCAGTATCCGGTTTAAGCCCTGTTACAGGCCGAATGGAAATTGTTGGGGACAATGCTGGCGATGTTACCGCTGTGGTGGACTATGCCCACACACCGGATGGACTTAAAAGCGCATTAGTGGCATTAAGGGAGCACTTCACTGGCAACGTATGGTGCGTTTTTGGCTGCGGCGGCAACCGTGACAAAGGGAAGCGCCCATTAATGGGTGAGTTTGCTGAGACTTATGCTGATCATATAGTGGTGTGTGATGATAATCCTCGCAACGAAGACGGCGATGAAATTGTTAACCACATTTTGAGCGGTATCGAATCCCCCTCAAATGTAACTATCGAAAGGGATAGAGCGAAAGCGATATCCTTTGCTCTTAGTGCTGCCAAGCCTGGCGATGTTGTGCTTGTAGCCGGCAAAGGACACGAAACCTATCAAGAAGTTGCTGGCGAAAAAGTTATTTTTAGTGATGTAAACCATGTTCGTCTCGCACTTCAACACCGCGTGGAGAATAGGTCATGATTGGAAAGCTGTTGCTATCTGAATTGGCGCATAAAACAGGCGGTGAGCTATTTGGTCCTGATGTACAGTTTTCTGAGATCTCCACTGATAGTAGAAGCATTGTTTCTGGCGATTTATATCTGGGTTTGATTGGTGAGCACTATGACGGTCATGACTTTGTTCAAGCTGCTGTAGATAGAGGGGCAGCGGCGGTAGTTGTATCCAAAGCTGCTGAATCCTCAATATCAGCGGTGCAGGTAAAGGATACGCACAGGGCATTAGGAGTGCTGGCATCAATTAATAGACAGCGTAGTGATGCTACGATTATTGCGCTCACTGGAAGCCAAGGTAAAACAACCGTTAAAGAGATGGCCGGTGCAATTCTAAGCAATCGCGCCAAAACACTTATTACTTCTAAGAATCTAAATAATACGATTGGTGTGCCCTTAACCCTGCTACAACTCAAAGATCAAAAGTTTGCGGTAATAGAAATGGGGGCTAACGGCGCCGGCGAAATCGCATTCAGTGTTGGAATAGCCGAGCCGGATATTGTTTTGATCACCAAAGCCAGTGCAGCTCACATCGAGGGTTTTGGCAGCCTGCAAGGGATAGTTGAGGCAAAGGGTGAAATTTTAGACGGTTTAGGTGAGTCAGGCATCGCTGTTTTAAATGCAGATGACGAAAACGTAGGCCAGTGGCAGCAGCGAGCAAGTAATAGCAAAGTGGTTTTGTTCAGTCTTTTGGAAAAAGAAAATTCTCAGTATTTTTCATCTGAAGTTGACTTGTCAGTTGTTGGAGAAGTTAGTTTTAAGCTGCACTGTCCAAAAGGTAATGCACAAGTTCGTTTGAAAATGATGGGTGAGCATAACATTGCCAATGCTGTTTCGGCTGCAGCTCTAGCAATTGAAGTTGGAGCGAGTCTTGATGATGTGGTTAAAGGCTTGGCAAGCTTAACGCCGATTGAGGGGCGTCTTAAATTACGGGACGGGATTAATGACTGTGTCTTAATTGACGACACTTATAACGCGAGCCCTGATTCATTTTATGCGGCAATTGATGCGCTGATGTCATTTTCTGGTCGAAAAATAGTTATTGCCGGCGATATGAAAGAGCTCGGCGGCAAAAGCGAGGAGTGCCATTTAAGCGTAGGAAAATATGCTCTGCTAGCGAAAGTTGACGAATTTTGGGCGACGGGCGAATTGTCGAAATTTGCGGTTGATGCTTTCGGTAAGCGCGCCCGGTATTTTGAAAGCCAAGAAGAATTGATAGAGCATTGCAGGATTGCTGCAAATCAAGATGTAGTGTTTTTAGTGAAAGGATCGCGCAGTGCAATGATGGAAAATATCATCAACGAATTACTTATTAATGAGGCTATCTAATGCTTGTTTGGCTTTCGGATTACTTAATGCAGTTTGATAGCAATTTTGCGGTTATTCAATATATAACCGTCAGAGGCATTTTTAGCGTTCTAACCGCTATGGGGGTCTCTTTGCTGATTGGCCCCATGATGATAAGGAAGTTGAATTATCACCAGATCGGTCAAGTGGTGAGAGATGACGGGCCGGAGAGTCATTTGAGCAAAGCTGGCACGCCTACCATGGGTGGGGCGTTAATTTTGGTAAGTATATGTATGAGCACGCTGCTTTGGTCTGACTTAAGCAATCATTATGTTTGGATCGTTTTAATGGTCACTCTTTTGTTCGGTGCAATCGGCTGGGTAGACGATTACCGCAAGGTGTTCCGCCAAGATACTACTGGCTTGCCCGCAAGGTGGAAATACTTTTGGCAGTCAATCTTCGGCGCCGCTGCGGCAATAGCACTTTATTACACGGCATTTAGTGATGCGGAAACTTTATACATTATTCCCTTTTTCAAAGATATTGCGATTGATATCGGTGTCCTCTACATCGTAATTAGTTACTTCATGATTGTTGGTTTCAGCAATGCTGTAAATTTGACTGATGGCTTAGACGGATTGGCTATTTTGCCTACTGTTATGGTTGGCGGTGCATTGGGGGCAATAGCCTACTTAGCAGGGCACGTAGAGTTTTCTTCATACCTAAACATTCCTTACATAGTTGGATCCGGTGAAATTGTAATTTTTGCCGGAGCGTTAGTTGGAGCCGGCTTAGGATTCCTATGGTTTAACACTTATCCAGCACAAATATTCATGGGGGACGTAGGGGCGCTCTCCCTAGGGGCAGCTCTAGGGGTGATGGCAATAATTTCTCGCCATGAAATAGTTTTGTTCATTATGGGGGGGATCTTTGTAATGGAAACTGCTTCTGTCATTTTACAAGTAGGTTCTTTCAAGCTTACTGGTAAGCGAATTTTTCGGATGGCGCCCTTGCATCATCATTTCGAGTTGCTAGGTTGGCCAGAGCCTAGAGTGATCGTTAGATTCTGGATCATCACTGTTATGTTGGTTCTGTTTGGATTGGCCACGTTAAAACTGCGGTAATTGGAGTTTTCAGTAGAGATGGCTGATTCAACGAACGGGAAAGTTGTAATTGTGGGCTTGGGAAATACGGGAATTTCTTGCGCAAAGTACTTTGAGTCAAAGGGGCAGAGCTTCAAAATCGTCGACAGTCGAAAGGAGCCGCCAGGGCTTAAGATGTTATTAGAGTTACTTCCGGATGTTGAATTAGAGCTGGGAGCATTTAAGAAGGAAACATTCATAAGCGCTAATTGTCTGGTGGTTAGTCCGGGGGTAAGTTTGTTAACACCTGTAATTGTCGCAGCTAAGGAAAATGGCGTTTTGATAACAGGCGATATAGATATTTTTTCGAAACAGGTTGATGCCCCAATTGTGGCCGTAACAGGTTCAAATGGTAAGAGCACGGTTGTTGCGATTTTGGCCGAGATTTTGCAAAAAACGGATATTGATTTTGCCTTAGGTGGAAATCTCGACGGTACCAGCTTCAAGCCTGCGTTGGATATGCTACTTGAACCGAAGAAAGAGCTTTATATTTTAGAGCTTTCTAGTTTTCAGTTAGAAACGACAATTACGCTCAATGCTGCCGTAGCGGTGTTATTGAATTTGAGCGAGGACCACATGGATCGCTACGAAGGCCTTGAAGATTACTATGACGCGAAAGCAAATATTTTCAATGGTTGTAAGCAGATTTTGATAAACCGAGAGGACAAATTTAGCGAATTAGGTCGTTCCCTAGACGTGCCGGTGAGGGATTTTGGTTTTGGGTGGCCCTCCAAAAATGGCATTGGCTTGCAGGAGAGTGATGAAGGTCAATATTTGGCATGCCAAACTGCAAATATCGCTTTGGTCTCAGAGCTTAAAGTTGTCGGCCAACACAACATTTTAAACATGCTTGCAGCTATAGGCTTGGCGCTGGCAATTAATATTGATCTTGCTTCAATTAGGCGTGGTGTTAAAAGTTTTTCAGGCCTGCCGCATCGCTGCCAGTGGGTAGCTTGTAAAGGCGGGGTGGATTTTTACAATGACTCTAAGGGAACAAACGTAGGCGCAACAATTGCTGCCATTGATGGATTGGGACAACGAATTTCAGGGAAAATCATCTTAATTGCTGGTGGTGTTGCTAAGGGAGCAGATTTTTCTGAGCTGGGTCCGGTCGTTAGTCTCTGGTGTAAAGAAGTCATTCTTATCGGTCAAGATGCGGTTGAGTTTGGATGCAGTTTAGGTGGTGACGTTAAAAAGCACTTCGCTGAAAGTATGAGTGATGCTGTTTCAACTGCACACTCCCATGCCTGCCAAGGAGATCTGGTTTTGCTTTCTCCAGCCTGTGCAAGTTTTGATATGTTTGATAGTTTTCAGCATCGTGGTGATGTGTTTATGAGCGCAGTGGAGGATTTGTGTTGAGTAGTATGAGTTCGACTTCAAAACTAAGCTCTCTCACAGCGGCTAAACACGTTGTGTTGCCAAATTTGAATCCGCTACTGGTGACTATGCTAATTTTGATGGTGACAGGATTGTTAATGATGACGTCCGCATCTGTCGAAATTTCCAATAGTAAGTATGGAGATTCTCTTTTTCATTTTAAACGTCAGATCCTCTTTGCATTTTTGGGTGTTATTAGCATCGGGATTACTATGCTCATTCCTCTTCATCTCTGGAAGCGGTTTAGTGGTTTTTTCTTGTTTGGGTCATACTTTTTATTAGTGTTGGTACTGATCCCTGGAGTGGGTAAAGAAGTTAACGGGTCGTCACGCTGGCTAGATCTTGGTTTTTTCAATCTTCAGCCTTCTGAGCTGGCTAAGGTATTTATAGTTCTCTATATCGCAGTCTTCCTTGAGCGTCATATTGTAGAAGTTCAACAAAGTTGGTCAGGATTTTTGAAACCCATGATGATTATTGCTGCGGCGGTGGTTCTTCTTCATTTTGAACCTGATCATGGTGCCATGGTTATATTGCTTTTAACCGCATTTTGTATGATTTTTCTGGCTGGTGCGAAACTATATAGATTCGTGATTATGCTGTCTCTGTGTATAGGTGCAATAACCTATTTGGCTGTTATGAAGCCTTATGTTATCGCGCGGTTCTCATCGTTTTTGGATCCATGGTCTGAGCAAAATGTTTACGACGGAGGGTATCAGCTGACCCAGGCGCTTATCGCTTTTGGTCGCGGAGAATGGTTCGGTGTCGGTTTGGGGAACAGTATTCAAAAGCTGTATTTCTTACCTGAGGCTCATACAGATTTTGTTTTGGCAATTATAGGAGAGGAGCTCGGCTTAATTGGTGTTGCATTCGTAGTCGCTCTTTTCTGTGTGTTGGTCTATTTAGCTATTAGCGTAGGTAAGAAGGCGCTAAATCAGGAGCTTCTTTTCGAAGGGTTCCTTGCTTACGGCCTCGCTCTTTTATTCGCAGGTCAGGCAATAATCAATATTGGGGTAAATATTAGTTTGCTACCAACTAAAGGGTTAACTTTACCCTTTCTTAGCTATGGTGGTGCGAGTTTAATTGTGAGCTGCTTTATGGTGGCTTTGTTAGTTCGGATTCAGTTTGAAACTGAACAAGCATCCATGTTGGCCGCGGCAAAACCTAGGTCGGGTAAATAATATGCCCCGCCAATCTGCAACAATTTTAATTATGGCCGCTGGCACTGGAGGTCATATATTTCCAGCCTTAGCGATTGCTAAAGTGCTGCGTGAAGAATCTGCGAATGTTCATTGGCTTGGTACACCTAATGGAATGGAAAACGAATTGCTTGAGGCAACCGGTATACCGTTGCACCAGATATCGGTCTCGGGGTTGCGCGGTTCTGGAATACAAAGAAAACTAATGGCGCCCATAATGCTATTGAGCGCGTTCTATCAATCAGTAGGGGTTTTACGCCTAGTAAAACCTGATTGTGTACTTGGTATGGGGGGCTTTGTCTGCGGTCCAGCAGGTTTGGCTGCCAAATTACTGAGAAAGCCACTATTGATTCATGAACAAAATGCAGTAGCGGGTTTGACTAATAAATTACTCAGCAAATTAGCTAACAGAACCTTAGAAGCATTTCCTGGAACATTTGAAAAAGCAAAGAGCGTGTTACTGACTGGAAACCCTGTGCGTAAGGAAATTTTGTCTTTTGATCACAGTGGCGCTGGAACTTCAGCTGAGAAAAAAACATTTAATATCCTAGTTCTTGGCGGCAGCCAAGGAGCACATGCTATAAACACCGTCGTGCCGGAATTATTGGCGGCTCTTGATGATAGAAACGTCCACGTGCTTCACCAAGCAGGCAAAGGTAAAGTAGAACAAACGTCTCAAGCCTATGAGCTGGCGGGCCTTACTTTGGAGGGGCAATACAATGTACAGGCATTTGTCTCAGACATGGCTAAAGCATACGCTTGGGCGGATCTAGTGATATCTAGGTCGGGCGCCAGTACGGTCTGTGAAATAGCTGCCGCAGGAAGGGCTTCGGTCCTAGTGCCATATCCATATCATTGGGATAAACAGCAAACACGAAATGCCGATTGGTTGGCCGACAAAGGTGCGGCAATTATTGTTCAGCAAGCTGAGCTCACTGGTTCTGTTTTATGTGAGCTTGTTAAAGATTTAATTGAGAATCGAAATAAGCTCCTACAGATGAGTAAAGAAGCAAGTAAGCTCGCGATTCGAGATGCTGCGGATGTTATCGCAAATGAGTGCCTGAGGTTTGCTAATGCCTAGTTCGGTTAAATTCCATTCTGTCCCTGAGATGCGCCGAATTCGCACGATACACTTTGTGGGGGTCGGCGGGGCTGGAATGTGTGGCATTGCTGAAGTGCTATTGAATCAAGGCTATTCGATAACTGGGTCTGATATTAAGGAATCTGCAAACACCAATCGCCTTAAAGCTATGGGTGCTAAAATATTTATTGGGCATAAAGCCAGTAATTCAGAAAAGGCTGATGTTGTCGTTTACTCAAGTGCCATAGACCACGGTAACCCAGAAATAAAAGCGGCGATGCTTAAGTCGAAGCCGCTAATCCCTCGGGCTGAAATGCTAGCGGAATTGATGCGGTATCGTCATTCGATCGCAATCGCAGGCACTCACGGCAAAACTACTACCACCAGTATTGTCGCATCAGTGTTGGCAGCGGGAGGCTTTGACCCTACCTTCGTTATAGGAGGTTTGCTCAAAAGTGCGGGCACTAATGCGAGATTAGGGGAGAGTCGATATTTGGTGGCAGAGGCAGATGAAAGTGACGCGTCATTTATGCACTTGCAGCCGATGGTAGCAGTGGTGACGAACATAGAAGCGGACCACATGGCTACCTATGACGGAGACTTTGAGAAGTTGAAAAAGTACTTCGTCGATTTTCTACACAACCTGCCGTTTTATGGATTGGCTGTTCTGTGCATAGACGATCCGGTGGTGCGTGAAATATTGCCATTGATATCCAGGCCAAAATTAACTTATGGGTTTTCAAAAGATGCAGATTTTAGGATTCAGAATTTATCTCAAAAGCGCGGCGTTACTGATTTTGAAGTGTTGCGCCCCCTTAAGAAAAATCCAATTAAGCTCAGGCTTAATATGCCTGGGGAGCACAATGCACTGAATGCCACTGCAGCACTAGTGATCGCTACCGACGAGGGCTTGCTAGACAGAGATATAAAATCAGGAATTAAGGATTTTTCGGGAGTCGGGCGCAGGTTCGACGTTCAGGGTGAGTTCCCGGTGTGCAGTGGAACCTTAACAGGTTCAGTTAAATTGATTGATGATTATGGTCATCATCCAACAGAAGTTGCAGCTACCTTAAAGGCGCTCAAGGCTGGTTGGCCTGATAATCGATTGGTAATGGTTTTTCAGCCTCATCGATACAGTCGCACCAAGGACTTGTATGAGGATTTTGTTGAAGTCTTGTCCGATGCAGACGTGCTGTTGTTGCTGGAAGTCTATCCTGCGGGCGAAAAGCGTATCCCTGGTGCTGATTCAAGGGCGCTGTGCCGAAGTATCCGTTTGAGAGGTAAAGTAGACCCGGTTTATGTCAAAGATGAGTCCGATGTTCATGCCTTATTGATGGGGATTTTAAAGCCTGGAGATATTGTTTTGACGCAGGGAGCTGGCAGTGTCGGCAGTCTAACGAAAGAGCTGGCAGCTAAGGGCTTTGTTGATCAGTAATTTATTGATTTATATATAAGAATTTACATTTAGATAGTTAAGAAATATGCAAAAGAAACCGATAAATAGAGAAGAGTTGCTGTCTAGACTGGGACATGTTGTTGTTCTAATGGGCGGATGGTCTGTAGAGCGAGAAATATCGCTTCTTAGTGGCCAGGCCGTGTATGCCGGCCTAGTGCGTTTAGGGGTCGATTGCGAGGTAATTGATGTCGGCGCAAACGTTGTGGAGCAGTTGCAATTGGCTAAGCCGGATTTAGTCTTCAACATGCTGCATGGGCAATTTGGTGAGGACGGTGTGGTGCAGGGTGTTTTTGAGGCAATGGCTATTCCCTACACCGGCAGCGGGGTTTTAACCTCGGCTCTTGCCATGGATAAGGTGCGAACAAAATTGATTTGGCAGAGGCTTGGGTTGAATACCGCAGAGTTTGTACTTTTGGATGCTAAGACTGACTGGGATTCTGTGATTGCAGAACTCGGCCCAGTCGTAGTCAAGCCAGTAAATGGTGGGTCGAGTCTCGGGATAGCCATAAGTGGCACAGGACAGGAACTTAAAAATCAATATGCCGAGTCAGCGAAGTTTGACGCTCAGGTGTTTGCAGAAAAATGTATTTTTGGGAAGGAATTTTCTGTCGGCGTAATTGAAGGTGAATTATTGCCGAGTATTGAATTGGAGACAGATCGAGAGTTTTTCACTTTTGACGCCAAGTATATTGATGAAAATACCCGAGTTATTTGCCCGCCTAATTTAGAGTCGTCAGAATTGAAATCCCTTGAGGAGCTAGTTCTGCGCGCTTATGAAAGTTTGTCATGTAAAGGTTTGGCTAGAGTAGATGTTATGCAAGATGGTGATGGAAAGTTTTATTTATTAGAGGTCAACACTGTCCCCGGAATGACATCCCACAGTTTTATTCCTCTGGCAGCCGAGAAAGCAGGTTTAGATTTTGATGAGTTGCTATTGAGAGTGATGGCATTAGAAGTGACAGCAAGCGAGGTGCACTAGTGTGATGGTTGCAAAAAATAGACCAGCAGCTATGCGAGCTGAGAAACGTAGTTTTAGTAAACCCTCTCAGCCGCTTAAACCTGTGAACCGCAAAGCCTCTAGACTCGTTTTCGGAACGATTTTTTTTATTGTTTTAACTGTTATCTCAGTCAATCAATATGATTCTGTTATGGGTGTTATTAATACGCCTATATCGAAAGTACGAATGGAAAACCAATGGCAACAGGTATCCGAGGATGAGGTGGGTATAGCGCTTTTGGAATTTATGGGCACAGGCTTTTTTAACTTTGACGTGCGTTCTGCTAAACAAAAGCTGGAGCTAATGCCTTGGGTTGAGTTCGTATCGGTAAAGCGCATTTGGCCCGACACACTGTCTCTTGAGCTTCAGGAAGAAGTGGCTATTGCGAGATGGGGTGACTCCTCTTATTTGAACCAAACTGGTGAGGTGATTAAGCCAATGACTGCAGCTGTAAATAAGTCACTGCCAACCTTAAATGGTCCCAATGGCTCGCAAATAGAAGTGATGCGCCAGTATCAAAAGTTGAACCAGCTATTGTCGCCGGAAGGCTTGAGGCTGACCGAACTCGACTACAGTAAGCGAGGAAGTTGGGAGCTAACGCTTAATAACACGATCCATGTTTCTGCAGGTAAAGTTGACGTGTTCGAGAATATCACCCGCTTAGTTACATTTATTACTAATAGGGCGGAAATTGATATGGCCGACATTGCATCAGTGGATCTTAGGTACGGTAATGGCTTTGCTGTAAAAACAGTAGAGCAAGAATTATCAGGAGTGGCAGTAAGGTGATTATTAGCCGGACCCATAACAAGAGAAAGCTACAGGAAGGTCAACTTCGGAAGTGCATACTATGAGCGAATCTGTAGCAAACGACGTAATCGTTGGGTTAGATATTGGTACTTCAAAAGTAGTGGCGATAGTAGGTGCTATTAACCCCAGCGGCAGCTTAGACATTGTTGGTATCGGCAGCCACCGCTCGCGGGGATTGAAAAAAGGAACAGTGGTCAACATTGAGTCCACTGTAGAATCTATTCAGCGTGCGATTGAAGAGGCTGAATTGATGGCCGGTTGCCAGATTCGCTCGGTTTACGCAGGTATTGCTGGCAGCCATATTAGAAGCATGAATTCCCATGGCATCGTCGCGATACGCGATGGTGAGGTAATGCGTGCAGATATAGAGCGAGTCATAGATGCGGCTCAAGCGGTGGCGATCCCAGCTGATCAAAAAGTACTTCATATCCTTCCTCAAGAATACATTATTGATTCTCAAGAAGGTGTTAAAGAGCCGCTTGGTATGTCGGGTGTGCGGTTGGAGGCAAAAGTACATTTGGTAACTTGTGCGATCAACGCTGTTCAAAATATTGAAAAGTGCATCAAGCGCTGCGGTTTAGAGACAGACGAAATAATTTTGGAGCAGCTAGCTTCTAGCTATTCTGTTCTAACAGATGACGAAAAAGAGCTTGGAGTTTGTCTCGTCGACATTGGTGGAGGCACTACCGATATTGCGATATTTACTGAGGGAGCGATTAGGCATACCGGTGTAATTCCTATTGCTGGCGATCAGGTCACCAATGATATTGCAATGGCGCTGCGTACTCCTACCGAGAATGCAGAAGAGATTAAAATCAAGTACGCGTGCGCATTAACACAGTTAGCAAGCGGTGATGAAAGCATTAAGGTACCTAGCGTTGGTGACCGGCCTCCGAGGGAATTGTCGCGTCAAGCTTTGGCTGAGGTTGTGGAGCCGAGGTATGACGAGTTGTTTACTTTAATTCAGGCGGAGCTACAGAGAAGTGGTTTCGAGAACCTGCTAGCAGCCGGCGTAGTGCTAACCGGAGGCACCAGCAAAATGGAAGGGGTGATGGAACTTGCAGAAGAAATATTTCATGCGCCAGTAAGAATTGGTGCCCCTCATAATGTTAAGGGATTAGCCGATATCGTAAGAAACCCAATTTATTCTACAGGCGTTGGTTTGTTGCTATATGGGCTTAAGCAGTACCAAGAAAGAGATGGGATTGACCCGAAAAAAGAAACGCAAATCCATATGGTGGATAGAGTTAAGAGCTGGTTTCAAGGAAATTTTTAATAAACAGTCAAAAATCAACGTGATTGACAGATTTTGAGGATAATAAGGGGGCTATATGTTTGAGTTAATTGAAAACATACCACAGAGTGCTGTGATAAAAGTAATCGGTGTAGGGGGTGGAGGCGGAAACGCGGTACATCACATGATTGCAAATCAAGTAGATGGTGTAGATTTCATCTGTGCAAACACCGATGCGCAAGCTTTAAGTAATCTTAAGGCGAAAACTGTGCTGCAGTTAGGCACAGGAATAACTAAAGGTTTAGGTGCGGGAGCGAATCCTGAGGTTGGGCGTCAGGCCGCGCTCGAAGATCGGGACCAAATAGCAGAAATTTTATCCGGCGCGGACATGGTTTTTATCACCGCTGGCATGGGCGGCGGTACAGGTACTGGTGCGGCTCCTATTGTTGCTGAAGTAGCTCGGGAAATGGGAATTCTAACCGTTGCCGTCGTTACGAGACCTTTTCCATTTGAAGGCAAAAAGCGATCAGCTATCGCGGAGGAAGGCATCCGCTTGCTATCTGAAAACGTAGACTCATTGATAACTATCCCAAATGAGAAACTCCTTGATGTGCTAGGTAAGGACGCGACGTTGCTTGAGGCGTTTAAGGCGGCCAACGATGTCTTGCTTGGAGCGGTTAAGGGCATAGCTGATTTGATTATGCATCCTGGAATGATTAACGTGGATTTTGCAGATGTTAAAACTGTCATGTCCGAAATGGGAATGGCAATGATGGGAACTGGATTGGCATCTGGTCCTGACAGAGCCCGGGAAGCGGCTGAAGCGGCTATTCGATCGCCGCTGCTAGAAGACGTGAATCTGCAAGGCGCGCGGGGTATTTTAGTTAACATTACGGCTGGGGAGAACTTGTCTCTAGGTGAGTTTGCTGAAGTCGGCGACACAGTTGAGGAATTTGCTTCTGATGATGCCACTGTAGTTGTGGGCACTGTTATTGATCCTAGTTTGGCTGACGAAATTCGGGTGACTGTTGTCGCTACCGGTTTGGGTGCCGCTAATGCTAAGCCTAAGAAAGTCATCGACAACACGGAAATTGGACCAATAACGGACTACAGCCAGTTGGATAAGCCTGCTGTAATGCGTAATCGCGCAGTACCGGGCCGAGGTCAAGCGGTGGCGAAAGCTGTTGGCTCTGCCGCTGATATGGACTATTTAGATATTCCAGCATTTCTTCGGCGTCAGGCCGACTAAGAGCAAGAAATAACGCGGGCTTTACCTTAAGCCCGTGACTTGCATGAATTCAATCTTAGCTGGATTCCGTGAGAATAATTTTGACCGGTGTTTTGTGCAATATCTTTCGCACGCGGCACGGTGCGGAGTAGTTCTCGGAAGTGTTAAGTCGATAGCCACTATATGTTGGGTTATTCCTTCAGCTTTGCTACCATGCAGACTTCGGACGGCTGGCAATTTACTCAGTGCAGTATGCAAGAAGTTCGAACAACCTTGGTCTAACTAAAGGCTAATTTGGTGCTATCAGGAATTACAAGGAATTGTATTTATAAGTAGCTGTCTAAATTCGGGTAATGCCCCGGCAAACCCTTGACTTTGAATCACAAAACTAACGAATGAAGGCCGCAGACTAGACTTATGCTAAAACAAAGAACGCTTAAAAACGTAATTCGCGCCACTGGTGTAGGATTGCACACAGGAGAGAAGGTGTATCTTACTCTCAGGCCGGCCCCAGTTAATACGGGCATTGTTTTTAACCGAGTAGACTTAGACCCGGTAGTTCAAATAGCGGCCGTCGCAGCAAACGTTGGTGATACAACACTCTCAACGACTTTAGCGAAAGGCGAAGTGCGAATTTCAACAGTTGAACACCTGATGTCGGCTATGTCCGGTCTCGGTATTGATAACGCGTTCGTCGATGTTAGCGGCTCTGAAGTGCCTATTATGGATGGCAGTGCAGGAGTATTCGTATTTTTAATCCAGTCTGCTGGCATTGAAGAGCAGTCTGAATTAAAAAAATTCATCCGTATCAAGCAGCCAATTAGACTTGAGCAAGATGGTAAATGGGTTAGCCTCGAGCCATTTAACGGATTCAAGGTTAGCTACACTTTACTTTACGATCACCCCGTCTATAAGAAGTACACGAAAAGCGCAACTATCGACTTTTCGAGTACCTCCTTCGTCAAAGAAGTAAGTCGGGCACGAACTTTTGGCTTTATGCATGAGTTTGAAGAGTTACAAAATAGAAACTTGGCACTTGGTGCCAGTATGGATAATGCTATCGCAGTTGGGGACTACAAAGTCCTGAACGAAGATGGACTGCGATATGAGGACGAATTTGTTAAGCACAAAATTCTAGATTCCATAGGTGACTTATACTTGCTAGGCAACAGCTTGATAGGTGAGTTTAAAGGACATAAATCTGGACATGCTCTCAACAATGCTTTATTAAGAATGCTTGAAGTTAATGAAGATGCTTGGGAAATCGTCAGTTTTGAAGATGATAGCAGTGTTCCAATATCTTATATGAAGCCAATACTTGCTGCGTAGCCAGTAGCGCTAACCTAACTTGTTGATATAAATAATAAAACCAAGCGTGGTGGTGTCTAGTATATTACCCAAGGTTAACGAAACTTATAATTAGGGTTTTAAGATTTACACTTAACAATGAAACTTATCTTAGTTGACCAACACCACGGTCATTCAAAAACAATTGTCCTCAAGGGCTGGCTAAAAGGCCTGCTCTCTCTTTGCTTGCTCGGAACGCCAGTCGCTCTGGGTTATTTTGGCTATCAACTTGCGGTGTCGCAAGAGTCTCGCGTTTTTTCAGAAGAAACAGCCGGAAACTGGGAGCGCCAACTGAAGCTTCAGTCGGAACAACTGGCTGATATTAAGCAGGGAGCCGAGGAGCAGCTGGAAGCCCTCACGTTGCGTTTGGCATTGATGCAAGCACGGTTAGTCCGTTTAGACGCGGTTGGTGAGCGAGTAACAGAGATTGCCGACCTCGATGAAGGGGAGTTCGATTTTAGTCAGCCCTTAGCTATTGGCGGCCCCGGTATAGGGGTGAGTGAACCCTATAGCACGGCTGGGTTTATGAGCGCTGTCGACCAGCTAGAAGATCAATTAAATGACCGACAGCAGCAATTAGAGATATTAGAAGGCATGATGTCGGATCGAAAGATCCAGTCTGATGTTTTTATAGCCGGTAGGCCACTTGACAAAGGTTGGATTGCATCGAGATTCGGTAAGCGGCCAGACCCTTTCACCGGTCGTCTCACTTTTCACGGCGGTATCGATTTCACTACGGGCAAAGCCGGAGCAGAAATAAATACCGTTGCTGCAGGGGTAGTGACATGGGCTGGACCCCGTTCAGGCTATGGCTTAATGGTTGAGGTTAATCATGGCAACGGTTACACAACAAGATACGCCCATTCAGAAAAATTATTCGTTGAAGTGGGCGATGTAGTTAATAAAGGGCAAAACATTGCCTTAGTCGGTTCGACCGGTCGCTCGACCGGCCCGCATGTTCATTTTGAAGTCTATAAAAATGGTAGAGTGGTCGACCCGGCCGCCTATATTCACCGCACCGCTAGATAATCCCCAGCTCAACATCGCTCGCATTTGGTGGCAAACTTAGGTCGAATTGCCGCACACACTTTGTAATCTAAATTCTAATTCCAAAAGCCTTAACGTATGAATATTTTAAATTCGATTTTCGGTACCAGTAACTCTCGAAAGCTAAAGAAGCTTCAGCGCTCTATAGTCAGCATAAATAAACTCGAAGAGTCAATTAAGGCGCTTACAGCCCCTGAGCTTCAAGACAAGACCAATGAGTTCAAGCGTAGATTGAAAGAGGGTGAAACCTTAAATGACCTGCTGCCGGAAGCCTTCGCCGTCGTGCGTGAAGCGGGGGTAAGAGTCATGGGTATGAGACATTTTGACGTCCAGCTAATTGGCGGCATGGTCCTGCATGATGGATCGATTTCAGAAATGCGTACAGGTGAAGGTAAGACTCTCATGGCAACTTTGCCCGCGTATTTGAACGGGCTAAGCGGAGATGGTGTGCACGTAGTAACCGTAAACGAATATTTGGCAGAGCGTGATGCCAACTGGATGCGGCCGCTGTATGAATATCTTGGTCTGTCAGTGGGTGTTATTCAGTCAGGTCAATTAGCTGAAGATAAAAAGGCGGCATACCGATCTGATATCACCTACGGAACCAACAATGAGTTCGGCTTTGACTATTTGCGTGACAACATGGCTTTTCGCCTTGACGACAAAATGCAGGATAAACTTAATTTCGCAATTGTCGATGAAGTGGATTCGATTTTAATTGATGAGGCTCGCACACCACTGATAATTTCAGGCGCTGCAGAGAATAGTTCAGCACTTTATATCGCTATAAATAACCTTATACCCAAACTCGAATTGGGTGAGAAACAAGAAAAATCCAAGATGGAAATGATGGACAAAAATTTTGTCCCAGAAGAAAACGGGCATTTTACTGTTGACGAAAAAAGCCGGCAGGTGGAACTCACCGAGCAGGGACACGAGCATGTGGAATCAATTTTAATAGAGAAAGAATTGCTCAATGAAGGGGAGTCACTTTATTCAGCTACTAACTTATCGCTGTTGCATCATGTGCATGCCGCTTTAAAAGCTCATCATCTTTTTAATCGAGATGTTGAATACATTGTCCAAGATAAAAAAGTCATTTTGATTGATGAACACACCGGCAGGACAATGGAAGGGCGCCGGCTTTCAGAAGGCCTTCATCAAGCGTTAGAGGCAAAAGAAGGATTGGAAATCCAAAGTGAGAGTCAAACTTTAGCATCGACCACCTTCCAGAACTATTTTCGCCTGTACAACACGCTTTCTGGGATGACTGGTACAGCAGACACCGAAGCCTTTGAGTTTAATCAGATATACGGTTTAGATGTTGTTGTTATCCCAACTAACCAGCCCATGGTGAGAGATGATGCTAATGACTTGATCTTCCTTACTATGGAAGAAAAACTTGAAGCCATCGTAAAAGATATTAAAGAAATCAGTGAAAATGGCGCCCCTGTACTTGTTGGTACTGCATCGATTGATACGTCTGAGGTGCTTTCGGATTACCTGACAAAGCAGAAGATTAAGCATGAAGTTCTGAATGCTAAGTTTCACGAGAAGGAGGCTGAGATCATTGCGCAGGCTGGTAGGCCTGGCGTGGTAACTATAGCGACTAATATGGCTGGCCGGGGAACAGATATTGTTCTGGGTGGCAAATGGGAGTCGGAAATTGAACAGCTTAAAAATCCAACTGAAGAGAAAATTGCAAAAATTAAAGAGGAATGGAAACTCAGGCACGAAACTGTAATTAATGCGGGCGGTTTGCATATCATCGGCACTGAAAGGCATGAATCTCGACGTATTGATAATCAGTTACGAGGAAGAGCTGGTCGGCAGGGCGATCCTGGCTATTCTCGATTCTATCTTTCTATGGAAGACAACTTATTAAGAATTTTTGCCACGGATGGGGTGAAAAACTTTATGAGAAAGTTAGGAATGGAGCGCGGTGAGGCCATTGAACATTCAATGGTTACACGATCCATTGAGAAGGCTCAAAGGAAAGTCGAAGGCCGTAACTTTGATATTAGAAAGCAGCTTTTAGAGTACGATAATGTTGCCAACGATCAAAGAACGATTATTTATCGACAGCGCAACGAGCTGATGGCAAGCGATGATGTATCCGATCTATTGACCGATATGCGAACAGAAGTTGTAAGTCAGTTAGTAGATGATTATGTGCCACCACAGTCTGTGCCAGAGCAATGGGATATCGAAGGGCTCACCGGCGCGATTGAGGCGCAGTTTGCAAGCCAGTTGCCAGTGCAGAAGTGGTTAGAAGATGATGATCAGCTTTTTGAAGATCAACTCAAGTTGAAAATCAATGAAATATTGAGCCAGGAATATCTCGCTAAAAGTGAGTCCGTAGGTGAAAAAATGCGGCTTTTTGAAAAACAAATAACTCTGCAAATTCTAGATGGTTTGTGGAAAGATCACTTGGCGACAGTGGATCAATTAAGGCAAGGTATTTTTCTTCGATCTTATGGTGGAAAAAATCCCCGCCAAGAATACAAGCGTGAAGCCTTTGCGCTATTTTCTGAGCTAATGGTCAATTTGCAGCAAGAGGTAATCAAAGTGTTGAGCCTTGTCAAAATAAGGCAAGAGGATTCTGCTGATGCAATCGAGCGGCAGCGGGAGGAAGAATTGGCCCGCGAAAAGATTAATTTCCAACATCAGGCGGCGTCAGCGATGTCACAAGCTGAGGATGTGCCACCGAGCCGAGCCAGACCCGCCGTAACGAACGCAGAGCCATTCGTTCGTGATGTGCCTAAAGTTGGCCGAAACGATATTTGTCCTTGCGGTTCGGGGAAGAAATATAAGCAATGTCACGGTAAGATCGCCTAGTCAATTGGCTGTAAACTATGAACAGTGAAATCAAAGATCCGTTGATTAGTCCAATTTATCCGGTGGAGGGGATCAGATTGGCGGCAGTCATGAGTAATATTCGCTATCAAAACCGCCTAGATCTGGTTGTTGTAGAGATTGCGGCTGGCGCTAGTGTGGTAGGTGTGACGACTCAAAATGCTTTCTGCGCCGCTCCTGTTCAGTTGCTGAAACGGCACGTAGCGCAGTCTGACGCTCGCTATTTTCTAATCAATACGGGTAATGCTAACGCCGGTACCGGCGAGGCGGGAAAGATTGATGCTTTGGTTTGCTGTAAGGGGCTCGCTGAAATGGCGCGCACAGGAATTACTAATATATTGCCGTTTTCTACGGGTGTCATTGGTGAAAAATTACCAGTTGAAAAGATCCTGCTGGGTTTGCCTGATGCATTTAGCAGCCTCGATGAGGGTAACTGGGTAGCCGCGGCCACTGGCATACTGACGACAGATACCCGGCCAAAGCTTGCCTCAAGAAAGATTCTAATGGCTGGGACTGAAGTAACCATAACCGGGTTTGCCAAAGGATCGGGCATGATCAAGCCCAATATGGCAACCATGCTTGCTTACGTGTTTACTGATGCTCAAATTGAATCAGAGTTCTTGAAGGTGCTGTTGGATGGCTGTGTAAACCAATCTTTTAACAGAATTACGGTTGATGGCGATACTTCAACTAATGACTGTTGCATGCTCACTGCGACAGGCAAATCAGGTGTAGAAATTGATGCCTCGCACAGTGATATTGCTACCTTTCGTGAGCAGCTCTCTAGTGTATTCTTGGACTTGGCTACTGGCCTTATAAAAGATGCAGAAGGGGCGAGCAAGTTTGTAACTGTTGATGTGGTTGGTGGTGCCAATGCGCAGGAGTGCCTTAAAGTGGCTTACTGTGTGGCCGAATCGCCTCTCGTTAAGACAGCCGTCTATGCGTCAGACCCCAACTGGGGGAGAATTCTTGCAGCGGTTGGACGAGCCGGTGTTGAAGGTCTAGATATCGACGGTGTTGCCATTTTCCTTGGTGATGTTTGTATAGTCGCACAAGGCAGTGTTGACAAATTTTACACTGAAGCAGCAGGCCAAGCAGAAATGGACAAGCAAGAGATAATCATTCGTATAGACCTCGGGCGAGGCGGTGAGCGAGAAACTGTATGGACGTCTGATCTGTCTATTGAATATGTCAGGATCAATGCAGATTATAGAAGTTAATGTCGACGAGTCAAAAGCTAGTTCATGTCGCTGTCGGCGTAGTTAAAAACAATTTACATCAAGTACTTATTTCTTTGCGTCACCGTGATGTTCACCAAGGTGGATTATGGGAATTTCCTGGTGGTAAGGTCGATCCCGGTGAAGATGTCCAAGTGGCGCTTTGCCGGGAATTTAAAGAAGAGCTCGGCATTAATCCGACGCGATTTTTCCCTTTTAAGAAAATTTTGCATCAGTACAGCGACAAAAAAGTGCTGTTAGACGTTTGGGTAATCACCGCATTTGACGGTGAACCCCAAGGCCTGGAAGGGCAGAAGATCAAGTGGCAGTTGGCGGAAATGTTTAAATATGACGAATTCCCAAGTGCTAATCGTCCAATTATCGATGCTCTCAGACTCCCTTTGTACTTACCTATTACGCCTCAAGCTTCTGATTTTAAGTCGCTGGAAAGGCTACTTCTTCAATGGATCAAAGCCAAGCACGCAGTAGCCTATTTCTGCCAAAGCCAATTAGGTCGAGAACTTTACAAGGAATGGTTTGTCCGCGCCAATCAGCTATGCTTAAAAAGTGGATTGGTGCTTTTGGCAGAAGCTGAAAAGTACTCTTACGAGGATGATCTAAGCGTGCGGGGCATTCATATAAACTCTGAGGCTCTAATGATGTTAAATGAGCGCCCGGTTGCCGAAGGTGTCTTTTTTGCAGCTTCTTGTCATAATCAGAAAGAGCTTGAAAAGGCTCAAAGACTAGGCGCTGATTTTGTTTTGCTATCGCAGGTTAAACCAGTCGCCGGGGACAGGGAGCAGGGGGTTTTAAGTTGGGCCGACTTCGAGAATTTAGCGCAAACTGCTAGTTTACCGATTTATGCTTTAGGGAGGGTGTCGGAGTCAGATTTGGATGAGGCATTGCTGCGGGGAGCCGTTGGAATAGCGGTAGTTTCTGCTTTTACTAACATGTCGTCATAGATGCTATCGAGTAAAGCCGGCTAACTTGATATGCCCCCATTTAGATCTAAGAAAATAAATTTAATCAGAGCAGCAAGTTACTGATAACTCACGGTTTAAAATTTTAAAAAACTGAGAAAAACTGATGATTTATGATAAAAATTGGCCAATCTCGCAGAAAGAATAAATCAAAGCTAAATCTGGCAGCCCAAAGTCGATGCTAAATTTAGTCCAGTTCTGTGATGTGGATCACTGTTAATAATCCTAAGTCGTTGATAATATTATTAATTGTCGTAATGCTGTTATTTAAGAGTCAAAAGACATGAAGTGTTTAGTCCGATTTACCCGTCTTAACCAGCCTTTTAGCGCCGCTCTGGTGTTACTGTGTACGCTTGGGGCATCGGCAACCATAGCTGAGGTGGCAACGCTTGTTGATCAAGGCGTGCTGGTCCGTCTTATAACAGCGACCGCACCAGTGGATGAAGCGGCTCCTGGTACAACAGCGATTGTTGAGAGTGTGAATGCCAACTACGTCAGTGCGGACGATTGGGCTGTCACCGGCTCTAAGTTTGTTGACGCAGCGACATTTATTTTCGATCTTAATCAGACCGCTACTGTTGCAGCCGCTACGATAACATTTCCGATTGAATCAGTTTTTGCCCAAAACGGCGCTGCACCAGTTCAGGTGCTTTTCTTTGCTGACAACGGTGTTGTTGAAGTCACAGATTTTTCCGCTGGCTTTAAAACTCCGATTGTTGAGGTCGATGCGGCTGGGCTCACCGAGATAAGAGTCGACGTTACCGGAGCGGTTAACGCTTCTTTGGGCACGTCCAGATTTGTTGGGTTTCGCGTACAAAGCGCTGTCGAGCCAGGTTCAGTTTCACCGACACCTCTTCCTGCATATACTGGAATAAAATTACGGCCAAATCCTTTGTTGGAATTTGTGCCTGGTCCAGCGCCATTGCTTTCCTCGGATACATCGCGTTTTGATGGCTTTACTCTAGAAGTCCCAAGCATAGATGCAGCTGGCATTGGTAAGGTGAAGGCTCAATTTAAGCTCACCGATTCTAATAATCTAATTTTTGAATTAACTGAAGCCGCAGTGAGCTCGACAGATGTTGAGACCCCTCCATTTTCTGGAGTCGATTTATTCAATTGCAGTGCGTTCTCGCGACCGCCAACAAATACAGTTGCGTTAGGCGCCGCTAGCTATTCAGTCAATTCGGGCATCCTTGATATCCCCAGTGTAAATTTCAACGGTGAGCAAGTAGCGATAAGGTTAGAACTTATTGATGGCAGTACCCCTACAGTTTTTGAAACTCTTTCATTGGGAGCATTGAAATCAGGGCCCTCGGATGTAACCGCGTCGGCATTAGGTGGAGGGATGATTACGGAGTCTTCGCAGGATTTTATTCCTTTATGCCATGGATGGGCATTAATAGGCGACTCTACTCGTAACCGCGTGGTCGAGCGAAACCTTATTACAGGTCAGACTGGAGCTGCATATTCATTTGGTCAAAACCCTGACCAGTTTACTTTGGATGAAGCGAACGGCCTGGTTTACATGACAGTGCATCCAGAGACTGAGCGCCTTTACCGACTCGATTTGAACACAGGTTTGATTACATCAAACAGAGTAACTCAAGCCCTTACAAACAGCATTGCGTCATTTCAGTATTCTTGGGCATTGCGGGATATCGAGCTCGGTGAGGACGGTAATGTTTTTGCTTTAATGAAGGATAATTCGCTAAACGACCCAGGGGATGGTTTGCCATTTTCACGATCTGGCTTGTGGCTTGGCTTAATGTCAGGCACAGCAGGTTTTTTGACGCCGAGCATACCTTTAGAAGATCCAATTAGAGTTGAGTATGACCCGGTTAGAGATCATGTCTTTTTAGCTACGCAATCTAACCTAGCAACGTTTAATTTCAATCCTGTACTTAATGAAATTGACTTCATTTTTGGGACTGACATTCCTGTGGGTACTGGATGTACAGACTTTGATGTATCCCCCGATGGGAATCGCTTGGCTTACACATGCCCTAACGGAAATCGTCCTGAAGACCCTGACTTCAGTGTTGTAGACATGGCGCCTGATGACTATTTCAATTCATCCGGTGAATGGTTTTTAGGAGAGCCGCCGGTAAGCTCCACGTTTGATAGCACCGGGACTTTGCTAATAACTACAGATAACGACAAGCTATTCTTCTACGATGTAGTGACGCATTTGATATTGGAAGATTTCGAGTTAGGGTTGCTGGAAGGAGAGACAATCCGAAAAATCAGGATTTCCAAAGACGGAGGGCTGCTCTATATCTTCCTAAATAACGAGGTTCATGATCCCAGTAGTAAATTTTATTGGATGCAGATGCCTGCCATCAGCGGGACCCCTTTATCCTAGGTTTAGTAAAATCTGAGTCGCACTGGAGAAACTAAACAATTTGAGGAAATGGCTGTGTAGGGTTGAGATAAAGTTAAAGACGATAAACTAACTTTCAATCAAACTATGACCCTAGTTTTTTTTCAAGTCCAATAAGCACTTACTGGATACTGCCGTCACTGTTATCCTCTTCGAAATCTGGAAAAGATGGGGCCCCAGCTATGCTGTGTTGTTCCGTAGCCCACTGACCGAAGTCGATTAATTTACAGCGATCACTGCAAAAGGGTCGATATGCATTTTTTTCTATCCATTCAACTTGAGTTCCGCAGGTAGGGCAAGACACTGCTTTGACGTTTGATGCTGTGCTCATATAGACGCCTCGCTGAGTTCTAGATATTTTTTGTGTAAAGGCAAAACCCTTGCGGGTAGGGTGCCGGTTGTTTGGTCATTTGAAATAACATCATCGGCAGCGGAGAGCCTTTCGGCTCTTCCTATTTGAGAATTAATTATGGATTTAATAGTGGCCTCATCACTCCCATCTCGCTTCCCGGTGCGTTCGAGTTGAGTTTTCACGGGGACATCAACGACCAAAATTCGATTTGCAAGTTTGTGTTGGTCAGTTTCTAAAAGTAATGGTGACACCAATAATGTATAGGGCGAAGGTGATGCTTGCAGGCGAGAGAGCATTAAATCTCTAATTGCCGGATGAAGAAGTTTTTCCAACCAAGCTTTTTTGGTGCTGTCGGCGAAAACTATCTTTCGGAGCATGGCTCTATTTAGCCCGCCGTTTTCTTCGAGAATGCTGTTTCCAAACTTTTGAGCAATTGAGGCTAAGGAAGCAGTCCCTGGTTCCACCACCTCCCGAGCAAGAATGTCTGCGTCTACAACAAAAATACCCAATTGCTCAAAGCATTCTGTAACCGTTGATTTTCCGCTTCCTATGCCGCCCGTAAGGCCCACAATAAACATGCCGATTAGCTCACAAATGTTGAGAAGTAAAAATCATTAATCTGTGGTCCCCAGATAAGCATCAAATAACCTGCGCCTGCGAGGTAAGGGCCAAATGGCATTGGCACTGATTTATCTCTGCCCATGATGAGTATCATGCCAAGCCCGACAATAGCCCCAACAAGTGACGATAGAATGACTATTGGCAGTAAACTCTGCCATCCCATCCACGCGCCAAGAGCGGCAAGTAGCTTGAAGTCCCCATAACCCATGCCTTCTTTGCCTGTTAGTAGCTTAAAAAGCCAATAAAAGCTCCAAAGAACCAGATACCCAGCTATGGCGCCAATTACAGCGTCAGTGATCGACACTTGCATACCTAAGTCTACTGCATTGACGGCTAAGCCCAGCCAAAGCATGGGGAGGGTAATGTCATCAGGAAGTAGCTGATGATCACAATCAATAAGCGTTAGACCTATGAGGCACCAAACAAGAACTAAAACAGCTAACGTTAGCCAGGTGGCCCCAAAACTTGCCGCAACTAAAGCTGACAGAATCGCGGTGGCTGTTTCAACTGTTGGATAGCGAATAGATATTTTGGCCTTGCAGCTGGAGCATTTGCCGCGTAGCAAAAAGACATAACTTATAACAGGAATATTCTCCCATGCCCGAATTTTATGATTACATAGAGGGCAATGAGAATCGGGGGTTTGTAAATTGAAATCTTTAAATTTTGCAGTGGCTGCATTCGTGTCGGGCTGTTTGTTTTTAAGATCCAGAAACTCATGGCATTGAGCGCGCCAGTCTCTTTGCAGCATAATTGGTACCCGGTACACGACGACATTAAGAAAGCTGCCGACAAGGAGACCCAGAACAGTGGTTAAGCTAACAAGCAGAGCAGGACTTGCCTGAGCAAGTAATACAATTTCCATGGGGGAGATGAACCTTATTCAGGGTTGAATTTAAATCATGATTGAAAGTCAGTAAAAACGCAGCGTAAATGTAGAAGCTATCTACATAATTGCGCCGAGTTGAAAGATTGGCATATACATCGCGATCATGAGTCCGCCGATCAACACGCCTAGGACCGCCATAATTATTGGTTCCATAAGTGCCGTGAGGCCGTCTACAGCATTGTCTACTTCGGCCTCAAAGAACAACGCACATTTGTCTAACATATCATCAAGGGCGCCTGATTCCTCGCCAATCCCGACCATCTGCGTGATCATGGTCGGGAATAAGGTCGTGTTTTTAATGGCAAAGTTTAGCTGTTGGCCGGTTGTTACATCGTCTTTGATTCGTTTGGTTGCTGTGTAGTACACAATGTTTCCCGTTGCGCCTGCAACGGATTCAAGAGCATCAACTAACGGCACTCCGGCACTAAAAGTTGTAGACAAAGTTCTCGTAAATCGCGCATAACAAGAGGCTTTTACAATCGGTCCTATTATTGGGAGTTTCAAAGTAATTCGATCAACAATATGGGCAAAAGGTTTTGAGCGGAGTCTTGCTTCTTTAAAAGCAAAAGCTGCAGTTACAACTCCAATAACGACTTTCCACCAATGAGCAATGGCAAAGTCCGATAGCATCATTACGAATTGAGTAAATGCGGGTAATTCGGCGCCAAAACTGGAAAAAGTTTCAGCGAACTGAGGGACGACCTTCACCAGCAGAATGCCGGTTACAATAAGTGCGACACAGACCACGGCAATAGGATAATTCATCGCCTTTTTGATTTTAGCTTTTAGCGCTTCTGATTTTTCTTTATAGGTTGCTAGTCTTTCCAGCATGGTTTCAAGAGCGCCAGAGCCTTCGCCGGCTTCTACTAAGTTGCAGAACAGGTCATCAAAGTAGCGAGGGTGTTTACGAATACAATCGGCGAAGTTGTTGCCGGCCGCTACATCATCTCTGATCTGCATAACCAAATTCGCCATGGACGGGTTTTCTAGAGTTTCACCTACGATTTCGAATGACTGAACTAGTGGGATGCCTGCTTTTAGCATTGTTGCGAGTTGACGAGTAAAGACAGCAATGTCACCGGGCTTTATGGCTTGTTTTTTGGGTCCAAAAAGGTCTTTTGACTTTCTCTTAACCTTTGTAGGATTGACCCCCTGCTTTCTGAGTTGTGCTCTAACAAGTGCTTGGCTGGTGCCTGGGATTTCTCCCTTAGCTTTTTTGCCGTTCTTGTCAATTCCCTGCCAATTATAAACGCTGGGTGTAGCTTCAGTAGCCATTACCTACCTCGTTTCTCAAAACTATTTCTATGAATACTTCTAACTAAATATTGTGCCGTAATTTAGCACCTTATCCGTGTGTATAGGTTACCACGGTCCTAAAGTCTTGTATTCATAGTATTCAGGTCAATCTATTGGCTTCGTCTAGGCTTGTGAGTCCAAGGCCAACCTTTATCAATACTGACTGGCGCAGATTATGAAAGCCCTCTTTTCGGGCTTGGTCAGCGATCTCAATAGAGTTTCCGTCAGCCATTATAATCCGTGACATGGCATCAGTAATGGGTACTACTTCATATATTCCTAAACGGCCTTTATAGCCGCCCTTACATTTATCACAGTCGGTGGCTTTGAATAGTCTTAATCTAGGCAACTGCTCTGCGGTGAAGCCCTCGTCTAGAAGTAATTTTTTAGGCAGCTCAACCGCTTTTTTGCAGTAGCTACACAGGCGTCGGGCTAGGCGCTGAGCGATTATTAAGCTGACGGAAGTCGCTAGATTAAAGGCTGGAACTCCCATGTTCCGTAGACGTGTAAGCGTTTCCGGAGCACTATTAGTATGGAGGGTGGATAGAACCATATGGCCTGTTTGAGAGGCTTTAATGGCTATTTCGGCCGTTTCTAAATCTCTGATTTCGCCTACCATTACTACATCTGGATCCTGTCGTAGAAAAGCTCTAAGTGCGGCAGAAAAATCAAGCCCAATCTTCCTGTTGACTTGTACTTGGTTGATTCCTTCTAAGATAATTTCAACAGGATCTTCAACCGTGGATATGTTTCTTTCCGAGGTATTTAGAATGTTAAGTCCTGTATACAGTGATACGGTTTTACCGCTGCCTGTGGGACCTGTGACTAAAATCAGTCCTTGATGTGAATAGAGTGCGGTTAGATATTGCTGCTTCTGGATTTCTTCATAGCCAAGTGCATCTATTCCCATTTTTGCGCTCGACGGATCGAGGATTCGCAAGACAATTTTTTCTCCCCACAGTGTAGGCAAGGTATTAACTCGAAAATCTATCGCTCTATTTTCTGATATTTTGATTTTTATGCGGCTATCTTGAGGTAGGCGTTTTTCTGAAATATCCATCCGTGACATGATTTTTACGCGAGACGCTATGCGTGCGGCAATATTGATCGGGGGACGCGTTACTTCATGGAGAATGCCGTCGGTTCTAAAGCGAATTCTATAAGTCTTTTCGTAGGGTTCGATATGTATGTCGGAGGCACCAATACGAATAGCATCTAACAGCACTTTGTTTACAAATCGTACAATAGGCGTTTCATCTATCGCGGGTGCGTCGACATCCACTATTTCAAGAGGGGCTGTTTCGACACTAAGCTCATCCAGTGCAACATCTTCAAGTTCGGCGATAGACCCTTCTTTTGCCTCTGCTAGATTTATGTATTCGACTATAGCTACGGCAAGTTTCTCTTCTTCGACAACGATGATGTCGTTGCTGATACCAGTATGAAACTTGATTTCGTCGAACGCATTAATGTTGCCAGGGTCAGATACGGCCAAATAGAGCCGGTTCGCTCGCCTAAAAAGAGGTAAGACGTTATGTTTCTTTATTAGTTTGGCATCAACAAGCTGGCGAGGAATGTGATTTAAATCATAGGCGGCAAGATCTAGAAAAGGAATCCCAAATTCCTCGGCTGCGGCCACTGCTATAGATTTACTTCCCAAAAGGTTGCTCGAAACCAGTTGGCTCACAAAGGGCCGCTTAGCAGCGGCTGCTTGCTCAAACACGGCGATAGCCTCAGTTTCATTGATAAGATTGGCGGAGACTAAGCGCCTAGCCAAGCCTTCCATTTGAACTGTCATAACATTGATTTAAAGCGTTTTTAGAAGGGTTTTCACATTCATAAGTATAGTGGACGCTGTAAAAAGACGCCGAATAAAGTGAGTAGATCTTTTTAGCGAGAATAGCTTGCTAGGGCGAAGCGGGCTTCGAAATTCAGGTTTGAGGAGGAAATAGTCGAGGAATAGATTCCAGTAACGGCCCTTGCATTATCTAAATAACTCTTATTAGCAGAGCCGGGTAGCTTGGCAAGTACCAAATACAGTTCAGTTCAAAACGTTCGATGTATTTGCCGCAGGAGTATGAATATAAGTCCTATTTTCCATTGTTGTACTATCACCCAGCCAGATCCCAGTAATAACCCCATCGTTAGCAGCTACTCCATTTGTTGTGCTAGATTGCGCTATGGCTGGGCGCAATCCCGTGGTGCCAGTAGAGATTTCCGGTAAAGCTGATGGCTGTGAATGTCCTAGTTTGTACTCTCATTTCGATAGGCACTTTAAGAACCACAGAAGAAGAAATTAATTGAATGAAGGTGGCTTGGCGGGCATAGTTTTGACATGCAGACATGCAGACATGCAGACATGCAGACATGCAGACATGCAGACATGCAGACATGCAGTCATGCAGACATGCAGACATGCAGACACTCAGACACTCAGACACTCAGACACTCAGACACTCAGACAGGGCCACTGCAGCAAGGACCACAGTAATAGCAACAATAATCATTAGTTCGATCAAAGTGAAGCCTTTACTTGGTTGACTGTTCATACGTGCCTATCTTTATTTAGTGTGAGTGCACAGTCTTAGAGTGCTTGCAGTAACCGGGGAGGGGGTAGCATTGCTGCATAGATGAGCATCATTATTCTAAAAGAGAAAATTAAATCAGCTGTGCGGCTAGGTCAAATAGGGGCGGAGATAGAGGGGCGGAGATAGAGGGGCGGAGATAGAGGGGCGGAGATAGAGGGGCGGAGATAGAGGGGCGGAGATAGAGGGGCGGAGAAACGTAAGTCTTAGGACATAGCTCCCGAATAATTTCCGGGAGCTCTCCGTCAAGATTTGCTAGCTAATTAGCAAAGGTTAGCAGCTAGACAGCCGCCACCAACAGCCCAAGTGATCGGAGCACCGGCAGCTGCTTGAGTTGGTGTAACAGTGATAGTGATCGCGGTACCACCGGTAGGGGCTAGAGCAGTGCCGTCACTCTTCCATGTGCCAGTGACAACGCCAGAAGCAGTGACAATGCCATGAACAGTGGAAGACAACGTTATGTCAGCCGGTATCCCGTTGTCCGAAGCGCCAAGGCTTGTAACTATCACGCCTTTAGTTTGGGCAGTTAATTCAAGAGCCGTCTTAACGGGTGTGGTAGCAAGGATTAACTCTGAGAATGTCGCTTTGTTTGTATAGTTCTGGTAAGCAGGTAAAGCAACAGCTGCCAAAATACCGATAATCGCAACTACGATCATCAATTCGATTAGTGTGAAGCCATCTTGTTTCTTGTTAGTTAGTTTTTGCATTGTGTATCTCCAGAGTTTTGATTAATTTACTAAAACTGTTACGCCAAAGACGTTTTATTTGGCGATTGATAGTTATATAACCAACTATCGTGCCAGCTTCTGAAAAAAATGATAAGTAACTGATTATTATATCGATGTTATGATTTTTACTTTTCCGATCCTGCCACTCACATAAAAAGTGACGTTATTAGACTGACAATTCTTGTCACTATTAGCCCTGGTGGGGCGGCAACAGGGGCCGAACTGTGTCATAGGCTTAATCTCCTTGCTTTTATGAGCAAGGGTTCTGCTTTGAAAAACGGTTCGCTGGGCAGGTTAAAAGGCTTATTCAACTAGGATTAATCCCTTCCCACTAAGATGTTTTTCAGCGCCGAGACTAAAGGAGCGGCCTGAATAGTGAGTTGGCTCGACTTGCATTAACGGGGATAGGTAGTTTATGTTGGGCCAACTTTTTAAGGGCGGCTTTTAATAAATACGCCACCTAGTTGGCAATTATTGTCCAATTTAGCTCCTGCTAGGCTCTTAATCGATTATAATGCGAGACGTTGAGATTTATATCCCGCGACTATCGTGGAGGGAATACGATGAAATTAAAATTTAAGACATTTATATGTGCAGCAGCATTTGGGTTAGGTATGAGTGGCCACTCATTCGCCCAAGATAAAACGATTAGCGATGGTGTCTTTACTCAGGCCCAAGCTGACGCAGGTAAACTTGTTTATGATTCGTCATGTAAGAATTGCCACAATATGCGTTTCTATCGCGATCTTTTGAAGTCTTGGAATAACCAGCCACTAATTTATTTGTGGGAAAACATTATGGGCACCATGCCCGCTGATAATCCTGGTTCCCTGATGCTCGAGGAATATACAGATGTGATTGCCTATATTTTGTCGGAAAATGATTTCCCCGCAGGCGAACACATATTAGATCCAGACAACGGTATGGAAGATATTAATATTCTCGCGCCTTAGCCGGCGGCGCTAAGCCTTTTCAGAGTGAGAAATAAAAAAGCCGAGCTAAGCTCGGCTTTTTTATGGTCTGCAATACGGGTGGTCCGCAATACATAGTGGCGATTTATAGGCAGTAATTTATGCTGAAGGGTTAACCGCAATGGGTTCTCGAAGATGGGACCTTATTTGAAAGCTCAAGGTAGGAGGCGTCCCCGTAATAAATTAGCTGCAATGTCCTCTGCAAAACAGGCAGCTAATTTGCATCAGTGCCACCGAACTTTGGGCAGTCTCTTTTAATCACGCTAATTTCAGCTTTGTCTCGAGTATTGAGGACCAGATTGTACTTGTCAGCCAGTGCGTCCCATAACGCGGCATACTCACACTTAAACTCTTCTCTAGGGAGGTAACGATCAGGTCCTCTTTCAGATTTACGCCTTATTTCCCGCTTTTCAATTAGCATAATATTTAACGGATCATTGGCGAACTGTAATTTTTTACTCGGATCCCAGCGGTCGCCGCCATGAATATGGGCATATATGAGCGGGATCACATGATCTATATCTACTTGTACCGCTACCTTAAAAGTTTTGCCTGTATATTCGTCAAACCACTCTCCGGTTCGAACTATGCAGTTTCGAGGGTTTGTGTATTTGACTTCGTTGCGACTCGTGAGAATCAGCATTTCTTGGCGGGTAGATTGACAATCATCATCGTAATCTTCTTCGAAAGACCAGTCGTCAGGGTTAAAAAATTTTTCTCTGTCTCTGTTGTCTCTTAACATGCTGTCCCGACCCATGCGAGTGAAAGTGTCTGGCATTTCACAGGCTCGCATATGGCAATGGTAAGATCGGCCAAAGTAGTGCCCGCCATTGATATCAGTGCGGCCAACGTGGCCAATAGCGGTCAGAGGCATGCAGATTAAAACAAGCAGGCTAAATAAATTGCGGAGTAAGTTCATTGCGTGCTTCCTCTGAATTGTTTTGGTCAGAAATATGCTGCTAAGCAGGATCATCAAACAATAGTGATAGATCTACTGCGAAGCAATGCTTGGTTAATGCACCTATAGAGATGAAATCCACTCCTGTTTCGGACATTTTCACCAGCGTATCACGGTCTATGTTGCCGGAAGCTTCCAATTTGCATTTGCCCTTGTTTATTGCAACAGCCTCAACCATCAGTTCAAGAGAAAAGTTATCAAGCATAATGACATCGACTGAAGCGGCTAGAGCAAGTTTTAGTTCGTCAAGATTTTGCACTTCAACCTCAACACCTTTCCCTGGGTTGTTTTTGCGCGCTGCTGAAACAGCAGCTTCTATGCCGCCACAGGCTAGGATATGGTTCTCTTTGATTAAGTAGGCGTCGAACAATCCGATTCTGTGGTTGTAGCCTCCGCCGACCGTAACTGCATATTTTTGAGCAACCCGCAGACCTGGGATGGTCTTGCGAGTATCCAGTAATTTTACATTTGTGTGAGCTACAAGACCGACTAACTGCTGGGTTTTGGTTGCGGTGCCGGCTAGGGTCTGGATAAAGTTAAGTGCTGTTCTTTCCGCGGTAAGGATGGATCTGGCTTTACCCTCGAGCAAAACAAGGCGTTGGTTTGCCCGAATCTGATCGCCGTCTTTCACCAGCCAGGTAAGTCTGACGCTGGGGTCTATTTGCCTAAAGACTTCGCTAGCCCATTGTTTGCCGCAAAAAACGGCGTCCATCCTTGAGATGATGTGCGCACTTGCACTGGTTTTCTCGGGGATTAAAGCGGCGGTGATATCGCCAGAACCAAGATCTTCAGCTATGGCTAGGGAGATGAGGTGTTGAAATTTAACGTTCGATTTCTGTGTTTTATCAATGCTCATTATCTGTCGGCCAAGTGTCTTAAAGTAAGCGTATTGCCGCGCTGAGTAAATTCTACCTGCCGCAGTGCACTCATGCCCAAAAGTATCGTCTCGCCGGGCATATTAGATGCAATGCTGGCGCTAACATTGCTGAGCGCGATGGTACCAATACTTAGTTCATCTATGGAGGTTGCAAAAACGTTAATTACACCATTAGCAGTAGCTGCTTGGCTTGTTGTTCCGGGAACCAGGCCAGCAAGGCTGGCAATGTGCGATGGTATTGCTACATCTGTCGCACCGGTGTCCAGTAGAAATGTAACTGGTACCCCATTAATAACACCGCTTGTTACATAGTGTCCTTGGCGGTTTTGCTGAAGGATAACTTCTCGAAACCCATTGTTTCCCTCATAGCTTTGCGGGTTTTGATTTGGGTTGATCTGCAGGCCTAAAAGTTCGTCAAAAAAGAATGTCAATCCAGCTAATCCAATAACTAAACAGGCTATCAACATACCTTGTCCTAGCTGCTTACCAGGTGGGCGGTTTTGAATTTCTTTCATAACGCCAATTATCCCTCATAGATATAAGAATAGAAAGTTGAGAACGGGGTCAAATTTCTTGTAGAAAGGTCGTGATTTCAAGGGTTCGAACGCAGAAAATTCCTGCTTTTTGGCTGTAGTCTACTTATCATTACGTGCCAACTGCTATAACGGATGAATTCAAGTCGATGTTGAGTTCTACACTGGACGCCATGAAATTCATTATTGAATTAAATAAGGCCTGTCAATTCATCCGGCAAGACGGTGGTTGAGATAATATGTTGGTCGCTCAGGCAACGGCTCCGGTTGCGGCTTCAGCTATTAAACGTTGAATTCTTTGATGAGGCAGATGATTTTCTGTTTGCGGCTAGCAAACCTGTCCAGTTTGATAAGAGATGCCTATCTGATAGCTGTGCGAGAGCTTCGCACGAAACAAAGTTTATTTAAAGAAAGCTTGGTCACTGATATTTGATTGAGGTTAAAGCAATCCCAGTTTCAAACGAGTGGGCTTGAAAACACCCCTGCCCGTGCCGAATTGGGAGCGGCATTTGAGCGTGTCGAAATAGGTTTGGCGTCTCGTTCAAGGTGCAGAGACGCCTTATTTGTGTCATTTTAAGCAATTAATACTCTAAATCGTCGCTTACTCCGCCTCTCTAGAGAAGAAGTTATTTCCTAGTCTTTGGTGATCCAATCGAGTTTGCAAGCCTTCGCGTAGTCACAATTTTGTCTTACGCTGCCGTTGGATGTCCGTTTGATTTTCATCAAGCTTTTCGAGCAGCATATACTGCAGCGCATGGAACAACTATTCCTGAGCATTATTAGCGTTCTCACTTATGCAAGCGATGACCGGTTCATCGAAAGGTTATATTCATGGTTCTTTGTATTTGGCGCGAAAAAATGGAGCCAGACTTCAGCAGAAGATCTGAAGAGTCGACGGGTTGGTCTTGCCCTAGCCGCTGACGTGATTTCGAGCGCAGTAGAGAGCGTCTTCGCAGACTTGTTTTCGCAGCTGTGTGGCTCCCATCAATACCGTTATTTATCGGGTGCATGGTGTGAGTCAGTGGCGTGCGGTTATGTCCGTTTTTGGTTTAAACACAAGCTGTGAGAGTGCCCAGTGGAAAGCGGTCAAATATAGCTCTCTTATGTTGCCGGCTGTGGTATCGGAAGCTGCAAATATTCCCTTAAAGAAAAGTACTTATTGCTCGGTCAGATCGAACACAGCTTCAAACTGTATTGAGTAGAGTTTAGGATACAACAGAGGCTTTAATGCAGCTTAGCTTGGATGAAGCGATGGCAACCGAGATCATTAAGCCTAATGTGAAAGCTGGAGAACATGCTTAAAAGGCGTCGGTTTGTCCTTGCAGCTCGAGGTTGTTGCGCCAAGACGATCTCAATGGCCTGTCAGAGACGTTATGCGGGGGTGAGAAAACTCAACATAGCCACCAAGCCGGCACTCAATGAGATGAGTATTTTTCAGTAGATGATCGGTTAGTTTGTTGTCAGCAAGGAGGATTCAAGAGCGACACAAGCTATCATGATTACGGATTTCTTTTGCCGATACTGGCTTTTATGATATTCAATTCGAAGATGGCAGGTCAAAGGTAAAGCTTAGTAGGCTCGCATTAGCGATGGTGTTACCGCCGCGAGATCTTATGCTCTATAGTCTAAATGTCATTCAGGTCGTTTCTTTAGTCACCGGAGTAAGTCAAAACTTCCACTAATTCGGTGGCTGTTAATGGTCCATTGTCTCGGGCTGTTTTTTTTTCCGCGAAGTCGCTCTCCATCTACTATGGTAGGATAACACTCTTATTCATGGTGCTTTAGATAGGTCGATTTTCTTTAAATGTCTGATATAAATAAAATTAATGACGGCCTGTTCGCTGGGGCAAACTATGTTGAGTCGCCTAATCAAAGTGATAGGCTGGGCGGGTCTGCTATCGATTTGCTTATAATCCATAATATCAGCCTTCCTCCCGGCCAATATGGCACTGGCTGTGTAGATCAGCTGTTTTGCAATTCCCTGGATTCGTCGGCACATCCTTTCTTCGAGGAGATCTCAGGACTTCGCGTCTCCGCTCATCTATTGATAGACCGGCTTGGAAGTGTCACCCAATTTGTACCTTTGTTTAAGAAGGCATGGCATGCCGGGGACTCGGTATTTGAGGGCAGGGCAAGTTGCAATGATTATTCTGTGGGAATTGAGCTTGAGGGAACCGATTTTGAGCCTTTCACAGATGAACAGTACCAAGCGTTGGTGGGCGTAACAAAACTGCTGCTACAGGAGTATCCTTGTTTAAATTCAAAGCGGATTGTTGGCCATAGCGACGTGGCTCCGGGCAGGAAAACTGATCCGGGTCCATATTTTGATTGGCCAAGGTTTCTCCAAGGACTGTCATGTTAACCCTCTCCTTTTTTTCTAAACGAGCCCTGCTATGAGTTTTCTAGTTATCTTAATTTGCCTAACCACAAACTACCTTTGGCTGAAGGATTTCGATCGCTTCGATGATGGTTGGTTCTTTCGCTTTCGTTGCCGTGTTGAATCTTTTATGGGTACGACAGCAGAAAATTCTTCGTTTGGCTGGGTTGTTGGTGCTTCTTTAATTTACGCAATACCGATGCTCATTTTATTTTCTGCTGTGCTTTTGGCAAATGGTAGGGGGTTTGGTATACCCACCATGGTTTTGCATATTTTAGTACTACTTGTAGCATTTGATCGGACTCAGCCGGGTAAGTTGGCAGCAGATTTTCTTGCCAAGTGGAATGATGCTGATTTCGAGGGTGCCAAGCTTTATTTGGAAGAGGAGTGGCCAGGGCCTGAATTGAGTGCGGTCGATGGCCGGATGGGGTTGTTGGATTATTTTTGTAAGCAGCTAATTTATCGCAGCTTTGAAAAAATGTTTGTGATGTTTTTTTGGTACATTATTGCAGGACCTTACGGCGTTCTGTTTAGCTATGTGAGCTATCAGCTTCGCGATAGTCATGATGAAAAACAAGCTGCAGGGCTGGTGAAAACTATCTCCATGTTCGTATGGGGCCTTGAATGGGTCCCGATGCGGTTGCTAGCGACGACGTTTTCACTGGCAGGTAATTTTGTTCAGTGCTTTGAAAGCGTTAAAGAATCCTTTTGGAGCTTTGCGCTAGACTCTGACAACGCCGCATTACTCTATGCAAGCTCTGGTTGCGCGATGGCCGGCGTTACCGACGATGAGTCTGGTTCGGCTGGCGAGGGCAGTGATTCGGCAGATATCGCACGAGGGGCGACTAGAGTTGGTGCCCTGTTGGCATTGTTGGAGCGTTCTCAAGCTATATGGCTTGCTGTTTTGGCACTGATCACTGTTTTTGGAATGTAGACATTCTCCGCTTAGGCGAGTTTTTGGATCCATTATTTTGTTAATTTATTGTAGTTTTTGGGCTTTTCTTCGACGATGGTAAGCGTTTGAGCTAGAGTTAAGAAAGTAATAAGTTTCATAAGTTACTGTATTTGAGAAAAAAATAGCCGTACTTTGCAGATTTTAGTATAGCTACATTGCTGTGTAGTAATACTACAAAAATAGCCTTGTCTAAATGGAGATAATGGCAAAAATACGGTAAAATTCACTAAATCTTGTAACTAAATTACAAAGAGTAAGGCTCTACCAGCGATCCTGGTATGCATGGGAAGTAATTATGGCTACGCAAAACGACGCTAATCCAGAAGAAACGCGAGAATGGTTAGATGCACTGGATTCAGTTATCCAAGAAGAGGGCGTCGATAGAGCCCATTATTTAATTAGTAAGCTAAACGACACAGCGATTAGGACGGGGCGTTACTCTCCTATTACTTCGGTAAATACGCCGTACTCTAATACCATTTCTCCGTTAAACGAGGAGCGAATGCCTGGCGACATGTTCATGGAACGTCAAATCAGGGGCATTATCCGCTGGAACGCTTTAGCAATGGTTATGCGGGCCAACCAGAAAAATCCAAGTTTGGGTGGGCATATCTCGACTTTTGCCTCATCGGCCACATTGTATGACATCGGTTTTAATTACTTTTTCCGTGGTCCTGGTGAAAAGAATGAAGGTGATTTAATTTACTATCAGGGGCATTCTTCTCCTGGAATTTATGCTCGTTCTTTTCTCGAAGGGAGAATAAGTGAAGAACAATTAGATAATTTCCGCCAAGAGGTTAATGGCAATGGGCTTTCTTCGTACCCCCACCCTTGGTTAATGCCGGATTACTGGCAATTCCCCACCGTTTCTATGGGGTTAGGTCCGATACAAGCGATTTACCAAGCCCACGTCATGAAATACCTTAGCAATCGCGACTTGCTCGATAACAGTGATCGTAAAGTATGGGCGTTTCTGGGTGATGGCGAGACCGACGAACCAGAATCACTCGGTGCCATATCAAAAGCGGGCAGAGAAGGTTTAGATAATCTTATATTTGTCGTGAATTGTAACCTGCAGCGTCTCGATGGCCCTGTTCGAGGCAATGGGAAAATAATTCAAGAGCTTGAAGGTGTGTTCCGTGGTGCCGGATGGAATGTGATCAAAGTCGTTTGGGGTCGCCATTGGGACCCTCTCTTTCAAGCAGATACCGAAGGCCTTTTGCAAGATAGGATGGATGAGGTTGTTGATGGTGAGTATCAAAACTACGCCAGCAGAGGCGGTGCTTACACTCGCGAGCACTTTTTCGGCAAGAGCCCAGAACTTCTGAAGATGGTTGAACACCTGTCTGATGGCGATATTATGGCGCTAAATCGAGGTGGCCATGATCCATATAAAGTTTATGCAGCCTACGCTCAAGCGGTTAAGTCTAACGGTAAACCTACTGTTATCTTAGCGAAAACAGTCAAGGGATATGCCTTTGGCGGCGGCGCAGAAGCTCAAAATACTACCCACTCTGTTAAAAAGCTAGATATCGAAGGTTTGAAGAAGTTTAGAGATCGATTTGGCATTCCTGTAGATGATGAAGATCTCGCGGAAGTTCCTTACTACAAGCCGTCCAAGCAAAGTTTAGAATACAAGTACATGACAAGAATTCGGTCTGAATTGGGAGGCCCGGTTCCTCAGCGTAGAGCGACAAGTTACGCCTTAAAAGCACCAGCTATTGCAGTTTATGAAAGTCAGACCAAAAGCAGCGGTGATCGGGAAGTATCCACCACGATGTCATTTGTTCGTATACTGTCGGCGCTTTGTAAGGACAAAGCTATTGGTCAGCGAGTAGTGCCAATTGTCCCAGATGAAGCTCGTACTTTTGGAATGGAAGGAATGTTCCGTCAGTTAGGTATTTATTCATCTACTGGTCAATTGTACGATCCTGCTGATTCAAATCAGGTGATGTATTACAAGGAAGATAAAAAAGGCCAGATGCTTGAAGAGGGTATCACTGAAGCCGGGGCATTTTCAGCCTGGATTGCAGCAGCAACTTCTTACAGCGTTAATAACTATCCACTGATTCCATTTTATATTTATTATTCGATGTTTGGTTTTCAGCGAATAGGAGATTTAGCTTGGGCTGCTGGAGATTCACAGGCCAGAGGGTTCTTAATTGGGGCAACGGCCGGTCGCACCACGTTAAACGGCGAAGGGTTGCAGCATCAAGATGGACACAGCCATATTCTAGCTTCGACAATTCCAAACTGTGTCAGCTACGACCCAACTTATGCATATGAGTTAGCTGTTATTGTTCAAGACGGATTAAGGCGAATGTATGAAGACATGGAGTCTGTCTTTTATTACATCACGACCATGAATGAAAACTACCAGCAGCCTGAAATACCGAAAGGCTGCAAAGAAGGAATTATCAAAGGAATATATCTTCTAGAAGATAGTTCGGTTAAAGAGTACAAAACGACTAAACCGGTCAGTAAAGATATCACCTTGAGGCTGTTAGGTAGCGGGACTATTTTGCGAGAAGCACGCAAGGCGGCGCAAATTTTACGTAGCGACTTTGCAATCAGCGTCGATGTTTGGAGTGTAACTAGCTTCAATGAGCTTAGAAAAGAAGCCCTAGAAGTTCAGCGTGTCAATATGCTGAACCCTACTAAGAAAGCCGGTGAACCGTTTGTAACTAAAGCATTAGCAGCGCGCTCTGGACCTGTTGTAGCAACTACCGACTATATGAAATCGCACTCTGATCAAATTCGAGAATTCGTTCCTGATTCCTATAGGGTGATGGGAACAGATGGCTACGGCCGCAGTGATACGCGAGAAAATCTGCGCCACTTTTTTGAGGTGGATGCCAAATTTATTGTGCTTGCAGCCATAACCGAGCTCAAAGATCTTGATTTAGTAAGTGCCAAACAGATTAGTGAATACATGAAAGATACGGGTATTGAGACAACTAAAATAAACCCATTGGCTCAATCGAATGAATAACTTTAATCAAATTTCAGGAGCGAGCTCCATTGGCTATTGAAAAACTAACAGTTCCTGATCTCGGTGATTCCAATGAAGTTGAAGTCATCGAGCTACTTGTTTCAGTTGGCCAGTCGGTCGAAGAAAACGACTCTCTTCTGGTGCTGGAAAGCGACAAAGCCGCAATGGAAATTCCTGCCCCTATGGCTGGGGTTGTGATTTCTATTGCAGTTAATTTAGGCGACCAAGTGACATCCGGGTCAGAAATGCTATCTTTAGAAATAGCGGGGGAAGCTGCCGAACCTGAGCGGAAAGACGATAAAGTGGCAGAAAAACCAAAGGCCACTGAAGAAGCTGAGGCCGCAGAGGAAATAACGGATTCGCCGGGCAAGTCTTCAGCACCTCACAGTTCGGGGACTGGAGGGGCAGTGTCTAGCCTTATCGAAGTGCCGGATTTAGGTGCTGACGATGAAGTAGAAGTAATCGAAATTAGTGTCGCGGTCGGCGACTCGGTGGCAGTCGACGATACCTTGCTGACTCTTGAATCTGACAAAGCGGCAATGGATGTGCCGGCTCCAGTCGCCGGTGTGATTGAAGAGCTTTTAATAGCTATTGGAGACAAAATAAAAACAGGTTCTCCAATCGCAAGGATTAGCACTGCCGAGTCAGCAAAAGCTTCATCGGTATCCTCCCCCGAATCAAAGCCGATATCTGATGAGTCAACTCAGCAAGATCCGCCTCCTGCGGCACCAAAAGCAGACTCTAATTCAGCCTCGCCGGCGCCTCCTGCGAAACCTGCTAAGCCACTTCTTGCTGCGCCAGCGCCAAGCGGTGGAAAAGTCTATGCCGGGCCAGCTGTGCGCAAACTGGCGCGAGAATTGGGCGTGGATTTAGTTTTAGTAACCGGCACTGGAGCAAAGTCCAGGATCATAAAAGATGATGTCCACAAATATGTAAAGGTAAAAATTAATGCCCCAGCCAGCGTTAATAGCGGTGCTGGTATCTCGGCTATTCCAGATATTGACTTCAGCCAATTTGGTGAAGTTGAAGAAGTGCCGCGCAGTAAGTTGCACAAGCTTACCGCTTCAAATATGCACCGTAACTGGTTGGCTGTCCCTCACGTTGCTCAGTTCATTGAAGCAGATATTACCGATTTGGAAGCGTTCCGAACTGACTTAAAGGCGGAGGCTGAAAAGAAAGGAGTGAAGATGACTCTCCTACCTTTCCTGCTTAAGGCCTGCGCTAAAGTCCTTGAAGAATATCCTCAGTTTAATGTGTCCCTGCATTCTTCTGGCGAATATCTGATTCAAAAGAAATACATCAATATAGGTGTGGCGGTAGCGACAGAGGCTGGTCTCTTGGTGCCAGTAATTAAGAATGTCGATAAAAAATCTTTGTGGGAGCTTGCGGCTGAAGTAATCGAGCTGTCAGATAAAGCTAAAAAACGAAAGCTGACCTTGGAAGAAATGCAGGGTGGTTGCTTCTCGATTTCTAGTCTTGGCGCAATTGGGGGAACCGGATTCATACCTATAGTGAGCCCGCCAGAAGTTGCAATTCTCGGGGTTTCAAAAACTCAAATAAAACCAGTGTATATGGAGGGTGAGTTTCAGCCTAGAAAAATGCTACCTATTACGCTGGCTTATGATCACAAGGCAGTGAACGGGGTAGATGGTGGGCTTTTTGCGACGTATTTAGCCAAGTTATTGGGCGACATCAGGCATATGATTTGACGATGCCCTAATCGAGTATTTGCCTAGAGCTTGAGGGAAATTATAAACTGTGTGCCAACATTGACGGCACTGCGAACTTCTATTTCGCCCTCAAGCAAAGTTTTAATAATGCGGTATACGGTAGAAAGTCCTAATCCGTGCCCCCCTGTTTTTTGCCGGGTACTGAAATAGGGGTCAAAAACTTTTCTAAGGACTTTGTCGTTCATTCCGCAGCCGTTGTCTCCAACGACTACCGTTACCCCTTCGGCTTCAATTTTTGTCTCTATCGTAATTTTTCCTTGATAGTCCGCTGGAGCCTCTAGTTTGCGCGCGCTGATAGCCTGCTCTGCATTTCTGAGAAGATTGACAAATACTTGTTGCAGCTCCATAGGTAGGACTTTGATTTGAGGGAGAGTAGAATCCAGTTTCAGTTCGATTTTGATATCTGTGAAGCTTTTTAGGTTGTTGAGTGTATAGTCTTTTTCAACAAACTTGAGTGCCTGTTCCAGCAGCAAATTGAGATTACAAGGCTCACTAGAATTCACTTCTGAGATGCTGAATTTGAGCATGTTGCTGACGATGTTACTGGCCCGCAGAGCGCCTTCCTCTATCGATTCTAGAAAAAATGTAATTTCTCGTTGTTCCAAGTACTCATTTATCTTACCTAGATCGACACCCAATTCGGTGGCAGTTTCTAGATTCGCTTGGCGAGTTAGGCTAAGACGGCGACTAATGTTCTGAACGCCATTGATGATCGCACTAAGTGGGTTGTTTACCTCGTGTGCTATGCCCGCAGCGAGCCCATCCATTGAATGCATTTTTTCTGTCTGCAGAACTCGCTGCTCCAACAGCTCTCTTTGAGTCACATCGTCAATTTGAATGACCACTACGTCAGGTATAGCTGAGAGCGGGTAACAATTTACTTTGTAGTAGCTGTTTAAATCTCCATCTAGATAGGGAACCCGTTCCAATGTCACAGTTCGAGATTCTTTAAGCGCAGTGATGATCTCGTCTGAATAGTCTTGCAGCATTGGAAACGATTCGAACACCGCTGTATTGAGCACAGATTCACCTACCGCGTTGCTTATAGCTAGGGCATTTTCATTTATTTGCTTAATGTGCAAATTCGCATCCACAGTAATCAATGCCGAGGGCATTGATTCAATAATGCTGCTAAAAAACTCTTGAATGTTCATGATAGCTACTACGCAAAACAGGCGCGTAATGTAATACTTTTATCCTTATATGCCTAATACTTCTCTTACCATATTCTAAAGCCTGCCATGCGCTGTGTAATTGGGCCTTAATGTTACCCATGGTTTGCCAATAAGAAAGCCGTATAGTGTCAGCATAGCAATAGAATTTGATTATGTGCAATCTTGAGAGGAATTGTTCTAAATAAAGCCTCTGGCTCTGCATGCAGGACTACAGGCCATTTAACCCGTAGGCCAGAGATTAAGCCATTGTTAGCTATTAAGTTCACTCGGCGGTGGTGGTAGACTGGGTGATAAGTATCACTAGCCAATATTAAGTCAGCGCATGCCTTACATCACTAACAAATAATACGTCACTAGCCATTATTAAGAGCTGCTAGTGACAGGAGGAAATAGTCTATGCCATCTTTCGATGTTGTATCCGAAGTAGATATGCACGAAATCAACAACGCAATCGATCAGTCTAATAGAGAGGTTGGCACACGATTTGATTTTAAAGGTGCTGACGCTAGATTTGAATTATCCAGTGACACTGAAATTCAATTGTCCGCTGAGTCTGATTTTCAAGTTCGTCAAATGGTTGAAATCCTGCGTTCTAAATTTGTTAAGCGTGGTGTCGACGTCAAAAGCTTAATAGAAGTGGATATTGTTGTTACCGGGCAAAAAGCGGTAATGCCGATGAAGGTTCAGCAAGGCATTGAGGCAGACCTAGCTCGCAAGATTGTAAAGATGATCAAGGAGACAAAAATAAAGGTTCAAACTGCTATTCAAGGAGATAAACTCAGAGTTAGTGGTAAGAAGCGAGACGAGTTGCAGCAAGTGATTAGCTTTCTTAAAGGCTCTGAGTTAGAAGTGCCCGTGCAGTTCAATAACTTTAGAGACTAAGTTTTGATCAAATTCCTAAGCATTGCCTCCAGCCATAAGAAGAGCCACGCATGAGTAAATCAGCCAGCCCTAATCTTTCGTTTTCTGACTCTTTAGCGCAGCTGCGTGACACGCGTTTTATGGCGATTTTTTTGTTTGGATTCTGTAGCGGTTTTCCATGGGTTCTGCACGGGTCGGTGTTAACTCTTTGGATGCAGCAGTCAGGATTGTCCAGATCAATGATTGGCTATGTTGGGGCGATCGCTACGGTTTATGCTATCAATTGGACTTGGGCCCCGTTGGTAGATAAGTTTAAAATTCCCTATCTGTACGAAAGGCTAGGGCAGCGTCGTTCTTGGATAATGTTGGGGCAGTTTCTGCTGGCGCTCATTGTTTTAGCTCTCAGTTTTGCTGACCCACGGGTAAACCTGCCCTTAGTAAGTGTGTTAGCGCTCGGTATAGCCCTAGTTTCTGCGACTCTGGATATTTCAATTGATGCCTACAGAATCACTATTTTTAGACCTGAGGAAATGAATTCCAAAATGCCTTATGCCGCTGCGATGAGCACCGTAGGCTGGTTTGCAGGCTACGGATTTATTGGTGGTGCCATTGCGCTCGCTCTTGGTGGGGAAACGATCGGTCTATCGTGGTCGGATGTCTACCGCGTGGTAGCTGTGTTCTATTTCGTCATAATGGGATTAGTGCTTTTGACTCCGCTGCCTGAGGATGATGCTGGGATGTCAGCTTCCCACAGACTTGCAGATGCGGTTTCAGCGCCGATAACAAATCGAGTCTATGGGTTCGTATTGGAGCCCTTCGTGGAGTTTTTTCGTCGCTGCGGGTTTAAGTTGGCTTTTTCAATTCTTTTGTTCCTAATTGTGTTTCGCTTAGGCGAGGCTATGCTGGGGCGCATGTCACTTGTTTTTTATGTTGAGCTGGGATTCACCACAGATCAAATAAGTTTCTATCAGAAATTCTTTGGAGGACTTATGACCGCTGGTTTTTCTTTATTGGGAGCGGTTATCAACACGCGTTATGGGGTTATCAAAGGTCTTTTTGTGGCCGGTGTCGCGATGGCGGCTGCAAACCTTCTGTTTGCCTTACTAGCGGTTATTGGGCCGAATGTTGGTTTGTTTATGGTTACATTAATAGTTGACAATTTTTTTCAGGCGTTTGCCACTGTCGCTGCAATTTCGTTTATTTCCTATTTTACCAGCCGTACTCACACCGGTACGCAGTATGCGATGATGTCGTCAATTTCAAATTTTGGAAAAACCACCTTAGCTGCCGGTAGCGGGGCTATCGTAGATTTTCTTAACGGTGAGTGGGCCATTTTCTTCTTTTTGACTACCTTAATGGTGATACCAGGATTGTGTTTGCTGGTTTGGGTGGGGCGCTTATTAAAAACCTACAGTGGCAGTGATGAAAATTACGCTCGGCTGTAGAGCCTTTCAAACTGAGTGTCTCTTTCGTTTAGACCTCCCTTATCCAGACCTTTCTAGCTCAAAGCTGGGTTAAGTCAGCAGCCAGTCAAACTTAGCCAGCGGAAATCGACCATTAGTAAAGATGACGCCCTCAGCTTCTAGGCGAGATTTTTGCAATTTATACTCGGTACTGTGAAGAGGAAAAGAAAGTTTGCCTGCGGCATTTGCTACTCGGTGCCAAGGAAGCTTGCTGTCCTTCGGTAATTTTTTCATAGTTGTCCCCACATATCGCGCGTAGCCCGGAAGTCCCGCGAGTTTAGCGACTTGCCCATAGCTCGCCACCCTGCCTTTTGGGATCTGATGAACGATTTGCCATATTTTTTCCCGATTAGTCATTTTATTCCTACTCTCTCAGCCTCAATTACAAATTTATAGACGGTTTATCGTGGTACAGTGCCATACTCTAGCCTGAGGAGAAACTGTGAGATTTTTGTTCCTTTTTTTTATTGCTGTGCCGCTGGTTGAAATGTTTCTGCTTTTTGAGGTCGGTGACCAAATTGGTGGCTTATCTACCATTGCCTTGGTGGTTTTGACTGCGGTCATTGGTGTTCAGGTTCTCAAGCGTCAAGGACTGTCTACCCTGTTAAGGGCAAATCAGCGTATTGAAGCAGGTGAACTTCCAGCGCAAGAAATAGTGGAAGGAATGATGTTGGCCGGAGCCGGCGCGCTGTTGCTCACCCCTGGATTTGTTACAGATACGTTGGGATTCATATTAATCGCTGGCCCGCTACGCAGGCCTTTGGCGAGAAAACTTATACAAGTGGGTTTCTTAGGTGCAATGAAGCCCAATACAGGGGGGGGCGGATTTACCATGTGGAGGCAATCATCGACGACTGCAAAACAGCATTATTCTGGCCCTGACGAGGGGAATATCGTTGAGGGTGAATATTCAGAAGAAAAGCAAAGGATTGACGACCGCAATTCCCCGAAATCTGATTAATAATGAGTGAATTTTTCTTTAAAAAAACATCAATAATAACAAGTGCTTAGAAGAATTTCGCGCAATCGTGAAAAAAAATAGCAATTGATCCTCCTCTCACCATTGAATTCCTATCGAATATCCCCATTTTATCACTCAACAAATAACTTGCCGAGAGACTAACTCGGCGGCAGATACCTATTTAGAGGGAGATCTATTAACCACAGGGTTAAATGATCACTTTTTAAAAGGTCTTTTAATTAAATCGTGTGATTTAGGAGTGATAAAAGAATGAATATCCGGCCTTTGCAAGACCGTGTTGTTGTGAGACGCATGGAAGAAGAAACCACATCAGCTGGAGGCATAGTGCTGCCAGGTTCAGCTACAGAAAAGCCGGCTCAAGGTGAGGTTGTTGCGGTAGGACCAGGCAAGCGTCTAGAAAACGGTGAGACGCAGCCAGTTGACGTAAGCGTTGGGGATACTGTTGTTTTTGGTAAGTACTCTAGCAATACAGTAAAAATTGGTGATGAAGAGTTACTGATTTTAAATGAAAGTGAAATTTTTGGTGTTATTGAATCTTAAGACCTGTCAGATTCATAGAAAACACCGTTTCGACACCACTAACGAATTAGATAAGAAAGGAATTATTCAACATGGCTAAAGAATTAAAATTCGGTGACGCATCCCGGCAAAAACTGCTTGCAGGTGTAAACATCCTTGCTGACGCAGTTAAAGTAACTCTAGGACCTAAGGGTCGCAACGTAATTTTAGATAAGTCTTTCGGCGCGCCTACTGTTACTAAAGACGGCGTATCTGTTGCGAAAGAAATCGAGCTTGAAGACAAGTTTGAAAATATGGGTGCACAAATGGTGAAGGAAGTTGCTTCGCAAACTTCTGATGTGGCCGGTGATGGAACAACAACGGCTACAGTACTAGCTCAGGCTATTCTCAACGAAGGCTTGAAATCAGTTGCCGCTGGCATGAACCCAATGGACCTCAAGCGCGGCATCGATAAAGCCGTTATTGCATTGGTAGCTGAGGTTAAAAACCTTTCTACTCCTTGCACAGATACAAAAGCTATTGCTCAAGTGGGTACAATTTCTGCGAATTCAGACGAGCAAGTTGGTGATATCATCGCTGAAGCCATGGACAAAGTTGGCAAAGAAGGTGTTATTACAGTTGAAGATGGAACTGGTCTTGAGAACGAGCTAGACATCGTTGAGGGTATGCAGTTTGACCGAGGTTACCTATCGGCCTACTTCATAAACAATCAAGAGAGCATGAGTGTCGATCTTGAGAGCCCCATGATTTTGCTTGTGGATAAGAAAGTTTCAAACATCCGCGACATGCTTCCTTTACTAGAAAGCGTCGCAAAAGCAGGGCGACCGCTTTTGGTTATTGCTGAAGATGTTGAAGGTGAGGCGCTTGCTACATTGGTTGTTAACAACATGCGCGGTATCGTCAAGGTAGCTGCTGTTAAAGCGCCAGGTTTTGGGGATCGCAGAAAATCAATGTTAGAAGACATTGCTATCCTAACCGGTGGTACTGTGATTTCTGAAGAAGTTGGCCTAAATCTAGAAGGCGCAACAGTTGATGATTTAGGTTCAGCTAAGCGTGTCCAAATTAGCAAAGAAAATACAACTATTATCGATGGTGCTGGCGACGCGACTAAGATCGAGGGTCGAGTTAGTCAAATCCGAGCTCAAATTGAAGAAACTTCATCTGACTATGACCGTGAAAAGCTTCAAGAACGAGTTGCGAAGCTAGCCGGTGGCGTTGCCGTGATCAAAGTTGGCGCCAGCACTGAAATCGAAATGAAAGAGAAGAAAGCCCGCGTCGAAGACGCTTTGCATTCAACTCGAGCTGCGGTAGAAGAAGGCGTTGTTCCTGGTGGAGGCGTTGCCTTGGTTAGAGCGCTTCAGGCAGTTGAAGGCCTTAAGGGTGATAACGAAGATCAAAACGTTGGAATCGGCTTGTTACTTAAAGCAGTTACTGCACCTCTACGTCAGATCGTTGCTAACGCTGGTGAAGAGTCGTCAGTAGTGTTAGATAAGGTTAAAGCGGGTAAAGGAAACTTCGGTTTCAACGCAGCCACCGGTGAATATGGTGACATGCTTGATATGGGTATCCTTGACCCGGCCAAGGTAACTCGAACAGCGATACAGGCAGCAGGTTCTATTGCCGGGCTTATGATTACCACTGAAGCTATGGTCGCTGACCAACCTGAAGAGAAGAGTGCCGGCGGCGGCGGCGGAATGCCAGATATGGGCGGCATGGGCGGCATGGGCGGCATGATGTAAATAGTCTTTATATCAGAAATTTGTTGGATTTTGATTAAGTTTAAAAGCCGGGCATGCCCGGCTTTTTTTCGCTCTGTTTTTGCTTTTATTGTTGTCTTTTTTGGTTTTTTAGTTTCGAGAAAGTCAGCGGTGAAAGATTCGAATGTCAGGTTTTATTATAGATTTTATTCGTTTCTTTCAGAGTTTCCTTGGCCGCCGCTTTTGCTATCTTGAGCCTACTAACTACAGCTAATTAAAAAGCAGGGAGGAAGACAATGAAGTCTTCAAACATAGTGATCTCGGGAAAGAATAACGTTAAGAGTGTCCTTACCGTATTTATATTTGCTTCGTCTTTTATAGCAGGGCCATTGCTCGCTGAAGACTTCTATATATCCGGCACTGTAGGGATTAATGATCCTCAAAACTCAAACAGCTCAGGTAATTTTGTTAACAGCTTTGTATCAGGCCAGGTTACCGGATTCAACTCGCCTGCAACGTTTGCAGCAGGGTCACCTTTTAGCTGGGAGACCGATTTTGCCGATGGTGAAACCTACTCTCTTGCAGCTGGCTATAAGTATAAATCCTATCGAGTAGAGCTGGCGCTTCAGCGCTCATCTAACACTGTAACGTCTCAGTCCGATGTGCTTTTTGGTAGTACTAATCTCACTTTCATTGATGCCGGTGTGTTAACCACCGGTAACGTTGGCAATACAGGTGTGAATACCGGTCTGTTTCTCTCCGAAGGTGGCCGCATGGAAACTACTACCGTTATGTTGAATGCCTACTATGACTTTGATTTTGGCGGAGACGTCAATCCCTATGTCGGTGTTGGAATAGGTAACGCAGAAGAAAACGTTCTTTTTAGGACGAGAGGCGGCAACTTGACGAGAGACAAAGACAATGGGTTTGCATGGCAACTAATCGGCGGTCTCGAGTATCAAGCACTACCAAATGTTGCTCTGTTCGGTCAATACCGCTATTTTCGGGCAGAAGACCCTGAACTAGGTTTAAAAACGCTGCCAGGTTCGATCAATGTTGAGAATCAATTTCAGGCTTTCGAGGTGGGATTGAGATTCTCTTTCTGATTCGGGTGTAAATTTCGCTAATAAAAAAGCCGAGCTAAGCTCGGCTTTTTTAATTGTCTTTCAAAAGTTTAAGCTTTTGAAAGGTTTTCGTTCGCGAAATCCCAGTTTACAAGATTGTCGAGAAATGATGCTAGGAAATCAGGGCGACGATTTTGAAAGTCTAGGTAGTAGGCATGCTCCCAAAGGTCTGCCACTAGAATTGGCGTCATACCATCCGTAAGTGGTGAGGCTGCATTTGCTGTTTTGACGATTTTAAGTTTTCCGCCATCAGCGGCCAACCAAACCCAACCGCTGCCAAATTGGCCAACCCCGCCTGCGATAAATTCAGCTTTGAAGGCATCAACACTGCCGAAATCTTCGGCAATCTTGGCAGCAATAGCGCCGTTTGGTTCACCACCACCGTTTGGGCTAAGGCTATTCCAGAAGAAGGTATGGTTGTAGCATTGGCCGACATTATTAAACAACGGTCCACCGCCAGCAACAGTTGCCTTAACCAAGTCTTCAAGGCTGTCGCCGCTTATGCCTGCGGCGCCAAGTAGTTCGTTGCCTTTTACAACATAGGCGTTGTGATGTTTGCCATGATGAAAATCTAACGTGTTCGCTGACATATGAGGTTCAAGTGCGTCTTTGGCGAATGGAAGCTCTGGTAATTGTAATGTCATGGTGTCCTCGTTTTCCTATTGAATTAAATCGGATGTTAGGTGTCTACAGGCTGTATTTCGAAACTCTGCGTTTAATAGTAATACGCGATTAGTGCCGGTAATGGATTAACATTGAAGACATTATTCTAGCAGAAATCAGAGTTAAAAAAATGCTCGCATAGGTGTATTGCGAAACTGATGACCTTAGTCGTGAATATATTAGTTCGGCCACAACTCCATGAGTAAGGCCAATGATGGCCTCATGATACCTGTAAGGGATGGCACGACAACTCAGTTTAAAGGATAATGAGGTTATGAATAATACTGATGATGATTTAGGTAATTTGCCACCGATGGTGCCCGATAAAGATGATGTAGACTCTCATATCAGCAATCGGCGGGGCCAAAATAACGAAATTGTGCGGCCAGGGTACTACGCTGAGAGGGTAAAGGTTAGTACCTGGCCGGTGCGCATCATGTTGCTGCTTTTGACTTGCGCAGCTGGAGCGGGTGGATACGCGGGCTATTATTTCTACGGAGAGTCTAAAACCGACTTACGCCGAGCAGAACTTAGAATTAGCGATCTGGAAACACGACTAGCACTTGCCGGTGAGTCTTCTGATGAAACTGATAATACGCTTATGGAAAACATTGAAAAAACCATAGAGCAATATGACTTGCTGTGGGCCAATTGGCGAAGCAATAATAGAACCTTTGATGAATTCAAGGGCGAGGTTGCTAGGCTTAAGCTGATTAATGAAGGTCAGGATGAAGCAACAGCCAACAACAGTTTATTGCTAGCGACTGCTAGTCAAAAGGTGACCTCTACTCAGGCTCGCATCAATAGCCTAGTAACGGATTACAGCCAGCTTAATCAATCGGTTGCCACAATGAATGCAAATATAGAGGATCTGGCGGCACTCCGAGGCGATATAGAAGCTATTAGAGGCTCACTGAATAGCGGCGACAGCACTGTGCTGGGGCTAGTAGGGCGATTGGAATATATCGAAGTAGGCATGGAGTCTGTGAATGCACACAGACTCCAAGTCAATGAGAGCTTGTTTCGCTTACAAGAAAGTATTGAGGCTCTACAGCGCTCTATCTCCTCAACAGGTCAGTAATCCGCAAGGCTATTTGCCTTTAAAGTTTGGGGTGCGCTTCTCTACGAAGGCTGTCACGCCCTCAGTGAAGTCAGGCTGGGAGGCGCAGTCAGCAAAGGATTCTGCCTCTGCTTGTAACTGCGACTCAAACTCACTTTCCAGCGATCGATAAAACAGTGCTTTAGTGTTGCCATAGACTTGAGTTGGGCCGTTAGCCAGGCGAGTTGCCAGTTTTAACGTTTCAGATTCTAGTTCGCCGGTGGCAACAACATAGTTTATCATTCCCATATCTTTCGCTTCTTGCGCGCTGAATCGGTCACCCAGCAGGGCGATTTCCATCGCCTTTTTGATGCCTACGGCTCTCGGCAAATGAAAAGAAGAAGAGCCATCGGGGCTTGTCCCAATCTTGCAGTAGGCAAGCGTGAAAAAAGCATCATCTTCGGCGATGACCAAATCACAGGCTAAGGCCATACTAACTCCGGCCCCGGCAGCGGCTCCTTTGCAGGAAGCTATGATAGGTTTTGGCATCCGACGCATGGCAAACATGATTGTATGAAGGTCGTGGATACGCAGGATAAATTCTTTGCGTATCTCTTCAGGTGATTTCACCTTTACCGTCTCCGCCATACCCTTAACATCACCGCCTGCCATAAAGTGATCTCCCGCACCTCGCAATACAACGCAGCGCACTGAATCATCTCTTTCAACGTCATGAAGAACGCTAGATAAGGAGGATCTCATTTCCATGCTGAGTGCATTTCGAGATTCTGGTCGGTTCATCGTAAGTGTGGCAATACCTGCATCTATAGTGACTTCTAAATCTGACATGAGTTCATCCTTAGGTTCAAGCTACTTATTAGCGATTGTTTTTTATGATATTTTGCAAAAATGTATTTAGGAAAGTATACCTAGGCCTTATTAAAAAATCCTCTTTGAAAATACAGTTGGCAAACGCTAAAGTTTAGGTATAATACGCGCCCAATCGAGGTGAAAGCCTTAAAAATGCGGATGTGGCGGAATTGGTAGACGCGCTAGATTTAGGTTCTAGTATCGAAAGGTGTGGGAGTTCAAGTCTCCCCATCCGCACCACTCAAAAGTTTTAAAATCCTCAACGCTTCAAGAAAGATTTCTATTGTCATTGTAGAGGTCGAAGTCATGTTGTCCACATTTTAGCGTTACCCTTTATTTTATTTCGCGGCAACTCGGTTTAAAGCAGCTTTGCTTATTAACAAAGTTTGGTTTGCCGTTGATCGTTGTAAGAAAATTTAATCAAGTTTGCAGTCTACTTGTGGTCAGATATCCAAGACCTGCCGCGAGTTATGCCCTAATGGTACTTGAGGGTATACTCTTGAAAGAATTCCTAGCCCAGGTCTGCTAAGTTTTGGCCTACTAAATTCAAAGGATGATTATCATGATCGAATATCACAATCCCTCAGGGCAGGTGGCTGTGGAGCTAGAGCCGTACACACTGTCTGCTAGAGTCACGGGGAATAAGGAAATCAGCATTGGCTTTTTAGCGAATGGTTTTCCTGATTCAGAGAACTTTCTGAATGAAATTCAAAAAGCCATGCAAGCACTTGAGCCTGGTATCGAAGTGCATAGCTACAATAAAGGCAATGCATCCATGCCTGCCAATGAAGAAATGATTTCTAAAATTAAAAGCGAGTGTCAAGCGGTTGTAGCTGCTTATGGGCATTGAGGTTCCTGCACTACCGGCACCGTGCGTGACGGCGTGAACCTTGCAAGAATTGGTATTCCCGCTGTGGCTTTAGTCACTGACGAATTTTGGCCTCAGGGGGATTTTGTTGCCCAGTCTCTCGGCATGCCTGATGTGCCACGAGTTCAACTGCCGCACCCTATTGCAGGTACTGGTACCAAGAACATGAAAGCAATCGCAGCTAAGTACGCTCCTGCGATTATCAAAGCGCTTGAGGCAGACCATGACTGATCTGTTTAGCGCGGCAGATGAAGCCGCGGCACTAGAAGACTTGCACAATCGTAATATGACTGATGGGTTGCCGGTGATTATTCCAACACCGGCAAGAGTCAGCAAAATGGTTTTGGCGTCCGGACAAGATGCTGACATGATTCTGGGAACCATGGGTCCTGCCAACGGCATGGCAACTCTCGAGAAAGTCGCAGTTGCTGCCGTGATGGCGGGCTGTCTGCCAGACTATATGCCTTTGGTTGTAGCAGCCCTTAAAGCGGTAATCGATCCTCGTTTCGATCTCACTGAAATGCAGGCGACCACCCACTGCACGGCACCCCTTATTATTGTGAATGGTCCAGCACGACACACTTGCGGTCCGGTTAGTAGCAGCTATGGTGCACTTGGACCTGGCCATCGAGCGAACGCATCTATCGGCCGCGCATTACGATTAGCGATGATAAATATTGGGGGTGGTAGAGCCGGCACCTCAGATATGGCGCTATTGGGCCATCCCGGGAAATTCAGTTACTGTTTGGCAGAGAATGAAGAGGCATCTCCATTTCCTCCTATGCATGTGGATCTTGGTTTTGATTCGCAAGACAGTGTCGTTACTGTCATCGGAGCGGAGGCGCCGCACTCGGTTTTATTCAGCGGTAATGGTGATGACCCAAATCAATATGAGCTGCTATTGGAAGTACTGTCAATTGGGTTGGCGAATGCAGCGACTAATAACGCCATTTTAACCAGCGGGATGGCAACCATAGTGCTAAACCCAGAACACGCCAGTGTTCTTCATAAAGCAGGCTTAAGCCGTCAGGATATTGCTACTGAAATCTATCAGCTTTGCAAAATGGACGGGGCCGAAGCAAATCGACTTTGTGCAGGTTTTGCACGCAAAACTCTTAACCCAAGGCAAGCGTTCACTGGCCCGGAGCAGCTATTGATACTGATGTCCGGCGGCAGCGGCCTGTACTCAATGGTAATGCCCAGTTGGAGCGCTGGGGCTAACAAAAATTCTGCGGTCAGTGTAAAAGTGGAGACTGATTTCTATTGTGAAGTACCAAACTTTGGCGGTGGTTAGTGTTGGGCCTTCCGTACGCTAATTTATGTGCACGTGATTTGAAGGGTCCGAATCCGACAATACCGAGACGCTAGTGTTCTGTTTTGGGACTATTTCTGGAATATAATGGAAGTGGGCGCACACGCTTTGTTGGGCAATTTTTTTCCCCTGCAGAGTATATGTTTAAACCAGAATTGGTATAGTACATAGCTGCATTCTCTCTTGCTATTGGATTAATGGCTGGTCTTGCCGTTTTTGATTGATACAAATAGAGCCAACTATGATTAAAAAGACTGTCTGCCTAAGTATTTTCTTTTTCAAATTTTTATTGCCTCGAAGCGCTTTTGCCCAAGTCACATTATTTGAAGATGACTTCGACCTGCAACAAGGATTAGTCTGATCTGCCAAATCCACATTTTTCGAACAACACGGCTGTAGTTCGTGCGCCGTTTTTCGTCAATTGCTACGTTAATATCGCTGACTTTACTTGGGCATCCACTCGCAGTACGGTGACTATGCAAGCTACCAAAAGCTCTGCGGTTGGTGGGATAATTTTAGAAAACGTCGCGAGGCACCCCGGTGTCACTTTTAACCATAGTGTCAAACCTACTGATAGTAATATTGGTGCGTAACCCGCAATACCGCAGAATTTAGTAAGAGTGAAAATTTGACGAGGATTTTCAATGAAAGATCTATTTAAATTGAAACTAAAAAAGTCAGTAGTCGATTCTAAGTCAGATGATTTACCGACTTCGAGTCAGGGGGATGTTAATTCATTCTTGGCTAAAGTGGCGTCTTTGCCCAAGACAGCGGGCGATGCCCGCTTGATATTCGCTCTTGATGCAACGGCAAGCCGCCAAGCTACTTGGAATACGGCCAGTCAGCTGCAGCGAGATATGTTTGCGGCGGCGCAAAGCTTGGGTGGCTTGCAGGTGCAACTTTGCTATTTCCGAGGTTTTGCAGAATTTTACAAAAGCGGTTGGAATCTCAATGCCGATGATCTTCTGCATAAGATGTCGGGTTTGAAATGCGAGGCGGGCACTACTAAAATAGAAACGTTGCTGAGTCATGCCTTGGCGGAGAACCGTAACACCAAAATCAAATCCGTCATTTTTATTGGCGACGCGATGGAGGAAAGCCTCGATCGTCTTGCACAACTCGCTGGTGAACTAGGCATGCTTAATGTGCCGCTATTTATGTTTCAAGAACGCGGTGATCCAACGGCTAAGCAGGCTTTTCTTGAGCTAAGCAAACTTTCTGGTGGTGCGTATTCCCAGTTTGATAGCGCCAGTGCCGATCAGCTAAAAGATTTGCTAAAAGCTGTCGCGATCTACGCTGCAGGGGGATTGAAAGCTTTACAAAACTTTAGCAAGAACTCCCCTGAATCGGTTAAGCTGTTAGCCCGGCAAATGAAGTCATAACACCTAGCAAAAGCCCTTTTCTATGATTTTTAGATTAATACTGCTTATCGGCTTGCCCATCGCGGCCTACTATTTCGTCAAGTCTTCATCGAAGCAGTTCAATTTGTCGGCCCGCCAAACTCGGTATCTGTTTTTCTTCGTCGTGGCCTTATTAATCATTGGTATTCTTATCGTTCTTGGTCGCCTTCCAGTGCAATTCATTTTGGCACCGGTTGGTGTTGCTGCTACCTATTTGCTTCGGATGCTGCCGATGCTGCTGCGTTTGCTGCCAATGTGGCAGATGTTTAAGAGTCGCGTTAGTAGTTCTGCCCCAAAATCCGCTGAATCTTTTTCTAAAATAAGGACTCACTATCTGGCAATGACTTTGGATCACGATAGCGGCGCGATGGATGGTGAGGTAGTTGAAGGAAAATTTGCAGGTTCTCTGCTTTCAGAACTTGCTTTAGCTCAACTCATTGAGTTAGCGGCTGAGTTGGTAACCGATTCTGATTCGGCTCAGGTCTTTGAAGCTTACATGGACCGGAGCCACCCTGATTGGCGAGAAGGCGGCTACCAGTCTGCAAATCAAGCTGGTTTGAAAGAGAGCACGGAGATGACCGCCGAACTGGCCTACGAAATCCTTGGGTTGTCCGCAGGGGCTAGTAAAGATGAGATAACTCATGCCCATCGCAGCCTCATGCAAAAGATGCATCCTGACCGCGGTGGCTCTGACTACCTCGCAAAAAAAATCAACCTAGCGAAAGATTTGCTAATACCGAAGTAATATCGCTAGCGGCAGTCTCTTGATTCTATTTATGCGTTGCTAAAGTGCTAGAATAAACAGATTAGGTAACGATTATTTGCTAAATCTGAAGGAATTGCAGTATGACCCTTATTCGAGCCAAAGATGTAATTCAAAGTGTTGCCGATGCGCTGCAATACATTTCTTACTATCATCCACTGGATTTCATAAAGGCTGTTCACGAAGCTTATGAAAAGGAAGAATCCGAGGCCGCTAAAGATGCTATGGCACAGATTCTTATCAACTCCCGACTTTGCGCCGAGGGCAAGCGCCCGATCTGCCAGGACACAGGCATAGTTACTGTGTTTTTAAAAATTGGCATGGATGTGCAGTGGGAAGGGGATATGACAGTTTCCGAGATGGTTAACGAAGGAGTTCGCCAAGCCTACCTATTGCCGGACAATGTCCTTAGAGCCTCTATATTGTCTGACCCTGCAGGGGCCAGAAAGAATACTAAAGACAACACCCCTGCGGTTATCCACATGGAATTAGTCCCGGGCAATGAGCTTGAAGTGAGGCTCGCGGCCAAGGGTGGTGGTTCGGAGAATAAAGCTAAGATGGCCATGCTTAACCCAAGTGACAGCATTGTGGACTGGGTCGAAAAAACCTTGCCTACCATGGGGGCAGGTTGGTGCCCTCCAGGGATGTTAGGAATTGGGATTGGCGGCACGGCGGAAAAAGCAGCAGTGCTGGCAAAAGAATCGTTGATGGAACCCATAGATATTCACGAGCTGAGAGCTAGGGGACCTGTTAATCGGGTTGAAGAATTACGCCTTGAAATCATGGACCGAGCAAATTCCTTAGGTATTGGCGCCCAAGGCCTTGGTGGTTTAACCACGGTGCTTGATGTAAAAATTATGGACTACCCAACACATGCCGCTTCTTTGCCGGTAGTGATGATTCCAAACTGCGCCGCGACAAGACATGCTCATTTTACTCTCGACGGCAGTGGTGCGGTTCAGCTTACCCCGCCTAGTTTAGATGAATGGCCACAGATTACTTGGGATGTAGGGCCAAGGGCAAGAAAGGTAAACTTGGACACGCTAACGGCAGATGACATAGCGAAGTGGCAGCCAGGGGAAACCCTATTGCTTTCAGGTACTATGCTGACCGGGAGAGACGCAGCTCACAAGCGGCTGCTGGGAATGTTCGAGGCTGGCGAAGGTCTTCCTAAGGGCGTTGATTTCACTAATAAGTTTATTTATTACGTAGGCCCAGTAGATGCTGTGCGGGATGAGGTGATCGGCCCTGCCGGCCCAACTACTGCGACCCGCATGGATAAATTCACAGAAGATCTATTGGCTAAAACCGGCTTAATCGGAATGATCGGCAAAGCTGAGCGTGGCCAAGTTGGAATAGACGCTATTAAAAAACACAAAGCGGTGTATTTGATGGCGGTTGGAGGTGCTGCTTATCTAGTATCCAAAGCCATCAGGAAGTCTCGAGTGGTAGCTTTTGAAGACCTTGGTATGGAAGCGATTCACGAGTTTGAAGTGGATGAAATGCCGGTCACTGTGGCCGTTGATGTGAGCGGTACTTCGGTGCATCGCACGGGCCCAGCAATTTGGAAGAAGCGCATTGCTGAGGAGCATGTGATCGAAGTCAAGTAGGTGCTCTTTGAAAGCGGCCTTAAATAAAGGCTGCTTTCATAGGGGCGTACTAACTTAAAGAACTAATCACACATGTCGGAATAGTGATTGTCCACCGCAAGAGACACCGGCGTATTAATGCCATCTACAGTCAATGTTTGTTCGCCGTCGGTAAGATTTTTTCCGGCTAAAACATTATTGTCGAATTTATAAATAATCTGATTCACGCCATCCATAGTTTTAGATTCTGACAGTTCGGCATTGGCTTTAACGTCTTCATTACGTTTCGAACAAGCTTTCATTGCTTTTTTTCCATGACGCCTGCTTAGCATTTCAGTCACGATGTGGGGCGCGAGAATTGAAGCACTGGCATTGTTGCCACCAAATCCTTTCGAATTAATAATGGTGGCATCCATGGCCTTGTTGCCCAGTTCAAGATGCTTAAGTTTGAAATCAATGGCAGAATTTGCAACGTCATCAGCTATTTCTTCAATAGTCAGTATGCCTGGCAAAATCCCTTCGTTCCAAAATCCTAAGGTCGCCATAATTTGATCTCCCGCAGAAGAGGCAAGTGAGTGACCTAAAAATGATTTGACCGCAACAATTGGCCAGTTAGATATGCCAAATCTTTTAGCGGTATCATCAAGGACTTTAGATTCGGTTTGCCGGTTTTGTGGCGTTCCAGTGCCATGAGACTGGACGTAGCTTCGATGCTTAAGTCCCTCTGATCCGATGATGTTTTGGGTGGCAGCGGCTGCTTTTGCCATGGAAAGGTAGTTTCCAAGGCCAGGGCTTGCGATGGACTTTTTAAAGCCGTCTGCGTTGATGAAGACATCGTTAGCCGCGCCGTAAATAGTTGCCCCAAGTTCAACGGTCAACTCGTCATCAAATAGCACAATAAATTGGGCGGATTCTGCCAGCGTGAATCCGACATTGTCCCCAAAAGGGCGGCAGGCACGCCTTAAATCGATCGCTTGGTTACTGCTAAGTTTATCCAATCGGCGCAAGGATTCATCATCAGCCAGTGCTCCCATTGTTGCAAAGCCTTCAAACACCTCTGAGGTGAGCGGCGCCTCGCTTGTGCCAACCACTACAACTCTAGAGGATCCTGATTGAATGTCTTTGATGCCCTGTCGAAGGTTATATAAAAAGGTAGCGCAAGCTGCGACGCTGGTGCCGGTGGTGCCTAAGTTTCCAAGTAGATAGGCATTAATAAAATCAGCGGGCATTTCTGCATAGCCCAATGCGATTTGTTTCGAAGAGACCTTTTTGCCCAGCAGCCTAGCTTGAAGCAATCCGCCATTACCGTGGTAATCCAGTTGCCCTAATCCGCTGCCGGCATAAACACTTATTTGATCCGGGGCGACTCGCTGCCTCACCGTGTCCCAATCGATGCCGAGAGAGTTCAATGCATCGGAGGCTGCAAATACGCTAAGTTGAAGCCCGCGTGGATGATTTCGTGAAGCATACAGTTCGCCGGGAATGAATCCGCTAGGCAATTGACCTGCGCTATTAATTTTACTCTTACGGTATTCCGGTAGCATGACTTCTAGATCGCCCGCGATCGTCACCACGCTGAAATTTTCATCGTGTCTAACTACTGACCAGTTGCTAGGCAGAGGAGAGCTTATATTTTTCGTTTTGATGCGAAAGCTCAGTGGGCAATCATCTGCCGCAGATAGCTTGGCCTGGGATTGGTGATAGATTCTGTCAGGATCAAACAGATTGCCCTCTAATTCGCGGATCAGCGTATTACCTAAGAGTTCCTCTGAATGAGCAGGTAGGTAAGAATCTGGATCGACTGCATAACCTTGATCATCCGCCCAGCCAGCGGCTGATTTTTTTAGTTTTCCAGTGAGTGCCGCAATACTGGCCAGAGTTTTCTGCTGTGCCGATTCAGATAGGGCGCCATAGACTAATCTTCTGTACCCGTGATGATTCGAGCTTCTGCCCGCGGGATTGATGCCACCGAAACCTACTATGACGGGGAGTCTACTCATTTGTGACAAACCTCAAGCGGGCAATTTCAACTAATGCCACTAATAATAATGATGTGGAGTGTAAGGCAATCTGAGTGCAGAAGGTAAGTTTCTGCTTAGCTTTGGTCTTAGATGCTTTCAAGTCTGCCTACTTCGCTTGCATTCAGATTAAGGCAAACATAGCATGGTCTCTTAATTTACAAGATCTTCGCTGGAGTCTTCATGCACACAATCAAGCGGCTTCTCGCATTAACCACATTTGTATCATGTATCACCGCAGGTGGTGTGTTTGGTCAATATGAAAATGTAACGATTCAAACCCAAGCCGTAGCCGGAAATGTGTCGATGCTGATTGGTGCTGGCGGCAACATTGGAGTCTCTGCTGGAGCCGATGGGATTTTAATTATTGACGACCAGTTTGCGCCACTAGCAGGACGAATTAAGGATGCCATTGAAGCTTTAGGCTCCTCTGTACCTAAGTTTGTGCTCAATACCCATTTTCATGGAGATCACACGGGCAGTAATGAGGAGTTTGGTGCCGGGAGTTTGATAATAGCCCACGAAAACGTTCGCAAAAGACTACAGGCGGGAAATGCTGCGGCGTCCGCGTTGCCTGTTGTCACCTATGATGATGACGTGACACTGCATTTTAACGGCGAGGAAATTACTCTTATTTATATGCCTGCCGGACATACTGATACTGACAGCGTAGTGATGTTTGCAGATTCTAATGTGATCCATATGGGAGATCATTTCTTTAACGGAGGCTTTCCATTTGTCGATTTAGCCAATGGCGGCAGTGTGCAAGGATTGATAAGTAATGTTGAAAAAGCACTTTCCTGGATAAGCGACGACACAAGTATTATTCCTGGTCACGGCCCTTTAGCGACCAAGTCTGATCTAATGGATTTTTATGGAGTGGTGAAAGACACTTCAGTTGCTATACGGGTGATGAAATCTCAGCGCATGACTAAAGAGGAAATCGTCGCAGCAGGTCTGGACTCAATGTATGAAAGCTGGGGCCAGGGTTATATAAACGAACAACGCTGGATCGAAACAGTTTTTGACAGTTATCCTCGTTAATTAGCTATTTTTGCTATCCTGCTGGATCATCTGATTTAATAGGTCACTTAGTAAAAAAATCCCGCATCAATCGGAAATAACTTTTGCATCTCCCTAAGCCAGTCCAAAGCATTCACCAAGCATTAGGCATTCCAGCGGACTACAGTGACTCCTGCAGTTTGCCCTTCTGCGAAGAGCCTAGTCAATTGGTTGCCACTGAGCGGGATTTTTATGACCGGCCTCAGCAACTTACCCCTGAAAGCTTTGCGGCTTGGACTGCTATGAAGTTGGCGGCAGCTAACAAGCAGGTTGATATTTTTCTTATCTCCGCCTATCGGTCAACTCAATATCAAGCTGATTTACTCGCAGAAAAGCTGGGCTCAGGCATCACAATAGAGGAAGTGCTGACTGTTAATGCCGCTCCAGGATTTAGTGAGCACCACACCGGTAGAGCAGTTGATATTGGCACTTACGGCTGCGATGCTTTGGTGGAGGTTTTTGAAAATACTATTGCTTTTCAATGGCTTGAAGATAATGCGGCTGCCTTTGGATTCACCATGAGCTATCCTCGAAACAACGCATTCGGAATTATTTACGAGCCTTGGCATTGGTGTTTTAATAACAATTGATTTAGCGCAACAACAGCCTTTTACAATTAGTATACAAAGGGGTAGTCTACAGGGACTGCTTAAAAAGGTGAGGAAATGGGAGCAAGTTGCAGCCCCAAGTTCGAAGCAAAATTCTTTCTAAATGGCCCGCCATTTAGCTTTGTAACTCAGTTCAAATTTATCAATTCCTCTGAACACCCTCCAACCTCTTACATTAAAATGAACGTCATGGCGGCCGTAATTAATAGCAGCCGGTGCGTTAGATACTTATTCAGCGGAAACTCTTCTCTAGTTCTACACTTAAATAAAGCGGGCTTTAATTTTCGGTCGGCGCCCCTTGGTTCGGTCGGCGACCTTTAGGTTTCTCGGCGGCGTCTATCTGTTTAGGTGATGCCTATTTTCTGTTTAGGTGATGCCTATTTTCTGTTTAGGTGATGCCTAATTTTTTTCAATGTCAAAGGAGGTACTTTGAGATCCACCCCATGTAACTTTTATTTGAATAAGGAGATTGCAAAATATGACTAATGAAATTCAAGTAGTATTTCACAATATAGACCAGTCTGATGCACTTACAGACGCTGTTAACAAGCGTATCGAGAAGCTCGAGCGATTCTGCAGTGAGATCATAGGAGGCAGAGTCGTGTTAGATTCCCCTCACAACAATCACCATAAAGGTAGAGTATATTCTGTAGGTATAGAGGTTCATTTGCCTCAGCTTGAAGTAAGGGTCAATCAAGATCAGCATGATAACCATGCTCATGAAGACCTTTATGTGGCTATTCGCGATGCTTTCAATGCCGCTGAACGCCAGCTACGATCGATCGACAAGAAGCACCGTGCTACCCCCCTGAAACTTGATGGCGAGGTATTGGATGAGGCTGTCCCATTGACGAACGAAGGTGAGGCAGTGGATGACGAAGCGGCTTGATAGGTTAAAACTATGACAGATAAAGATTCAAAGACTGTAGAGATTGAGGCGGCCACTTTTCGGCGTCTATTAGCCCATTTGGACGCTAACAAAGAGGTTCAAAATATCGATCTTATGAATCTGGCGAGCTTTTGTCGTAACTGCCTATCTAAATGGTACAGTGCTGAGGCGAAGGAGATGGGGCTTGATATAGACTATGAAGAAGCCCGAGAGCTTGTCTACGGTATGCCTTTTTCCGAATGGAAGGGAAAGTACCAAGCGGATGCAACTCCTGATCAACTTGCCCAGTTTAAGAGTAAGGGTTAGTTTGATAGAGAGGATTATAGGACTAGAGGCAAACCAAGCGATTAAATGTGGCGCTTGGTTTGCTCGGTTTTGTTAATGAGCAAGCACTGCGCTCGGAGGTGAATGGTGTGCGTAAACGATCACAAGACATTATTTTTTAGGGTTGCAATACGCTACCTAAGGGATTAAGTGTCAGGATCATATCGAATACCTAAGATCACGTAGCTACTAGTGCCAGCCGGTGATTCGATTTCTACCTCATCATCAATTTCTTTTCCCAGCAATGCCCGGGCCAATGGCCCATCAATGCTTATATAGCCTTTTCTCGGGTCTAATTCATCAGGCCCTACAATTCTGTATTCGTTCATTACCCCATCATTGTTTTCGAGTTTTATATAGGCTCCAAAAAATACTTTAGACTGATTTGAAGGAGGTTGGGATACAACAGTGAAGGCTTCCAAGCGTTTACTTAAATATCGCACCCTATGATCTATTTCACGTAAGCGCTTCTTGCCGTAGATATACTCAGCATTTTCAGAGCGATCGCCTTGCGCGGCGGCTTCAGTGACTGACTGCGTAACTACAGGGCGCTCAACTTTCCAAAGCTGGTGCAGTTCGGCCTTGAGGGTAAGCTGCCCTTGAGCGGTTACGTAAGTGGAGCCGGGTTTTTGTGGAGGTCGGTAGCGAATCAAAGTGCTTCCTCGTCTTCACGAAGGTCAAGGGTTAGGCTCAGTTGATTAGATTCCTCAGCTGAAAGAGCTGTGGGGGGTGATTGCAGTCTTATTCCCAAACCGAGTAATCTCACCGGTTTATCGCCTCTAAAAAAGCCGTCCTGACAAAGTTTCATGTAGTTGTTGATGTCGGTGGTGGAGGAAAGCATTTCGACTGTAGTTTGCTCAAAGTCGTGGAACTTTATTTTAACGAACTGCTTATGTATTAGCGGCTTTGAATCCAGATTTGCCAAGCGCTTGGCGAGCTGCATATTTAGATCGGGTAATTTTTTGAGGCAGCTTTCTAGGTCTGGAAGGTCAATTGCATAAGTGTTTTCAAGGCTCACAGATTTCCGAGTTCGCTCAGTTTTAACGGGTCTTTGGTCTATGCCCTGGCTGAGTTGATGTAGGCGTTCTCCAAAAGCTCCAAAATGTTGGCGCAGTAAATCTGCATCCATTACCTGCAAGTCTTTGCAGGTAGAAATCCCTAAACGCTGCATCTTGGCAGCAGTCACTTTGCCTACGCCGTGGAGCTTTTTAACTGACAGCTTTAAAACAAAATCATTAATTTGTTCGGGGCGAATCACGAACTGACCATTAGGCTTGTTCCAATCACTAGCTATTTTGGCGAGGAATTTATTAGGGGCGATCCCCGCAGAAATAGTGATATTTACCTTCTCGTGAACCTCATTTCTAATCGCCTGAGCTATTCGTGTCGCGCTGCCATCGTGCTGAGAGCAATCGCTGACATCCAAATAGGCTTCATCCAGCGACAATGGCTCTATGAGGGAGGTATATCGACTAAAGACCTCATGAATTTGTTTTGAAGCGACGCGATACTTTTCCATTTCCGGTTTTACAATGATGAGGTTTGGACATTTTTGCCTAGCGGTAGCCGATGCCATCGCTGAGTGTATGCCAAATTTTCTAGCTTCATAATTACAGGTGGCTACCACTCCGCGCCTTTCGGGAGAGCCGCCTACAGCGATAGGCTTGCCAATGAGCTCAGGATTGTCGCGCATCTCGATTGATGCGTAGAAACAATCGCAGTCACAATGAATAATTTTTCGAAATTTAGCCATAGCCAAGTATAACGAAGGATAGCTACTGATAGCGAAGCATTCTCTCAGAGTCAGGGCGAAGGCGGTTCTATTGTTGCAGCCGCCTCAGCTAACCCCCTTCTTATCAGACGTTGTTTTTTTCAAAGTTTTTCATGAAATCTGCAAGGGCCTGGCATCCCGCAATTGGCATGGCGTTGTAAATTGACGCTCTGGCGCCGCCTACCACTCTGTGTCCTTTAAGTGCATAAAGGCCCTGAGATTCAGCTTGGCTTAAAAAGGCGGGAAGTAAATCATTATTCGCTAAATTGAATGTAACATTCATGATTGAACGATGATCTGGATGAGCTGCGCCGAGATAGAATTCGCTGGAATCAATCGCGTCATAGAGAATCTTTGCTTTGGCGTTATTGATGCCTTCCATCTTCTCGACCCCGCCCTGATCTTTCAACCACTGCATAACCAGTGACATCATATAAATGGCAAAGGTATTGTTGGTGTTGGCAAGAGAGTGCTCTTTAGCGTAGGTCTGGTAGTTAAGCAAATGAGGGGTTTCAGGTAGTGCATGTTCTAACAGATCCTCACGAATAATAACTACCGCTAGGCCCGCTGGGCCGAGATTTTTTTGCAGTCCTGCAAAGACGATTCCGAATTTACTAATGTCTATTTTTCGTGACATGAACTCAGAGGTCATATCTGCAACAAGCGGGATTTCGCCAGTGTCGGGAAAGTCATGCCAGCGCGTGCCGAAAAGCGTATTGTTACTGACAATATGCAAGTAGGAGCTTTCTGGGTCTAATGCGCCTGCATCATAGGTGGGGATATAGTTAAAGTTTTTGTCGGCGCTGCTGGAAATATTGATAGGATTGCCATAGCGTCCCGCTTCTTTGCTCGCTTTCTCTGCCCAAGTGCCGGTGAGACTGAACGAGGCTTTTTTGGATGGGTTGCGATTTATAATGTTTAGAGGGACCGCTGAGAACTGCATCTGAGCGCCGCCGTGTACGTACAGTATTTTGTAGTTACTTGGGACTCCAGCGAGTTCGGTAATCAAGGCATCGCAGCTATTGATAACATGATCAAATTCCTTGGAGCGGTGACTTATTTCTATTATCGATGCACCCATGTTCTGGTAATTCAAAAATTCGGCTTGGGCTTTCTCCATTACTTCCAGTGGCAACATGGCAGGACCGGCACCAAAATTAAATACGCGTTTCATTTGAGTTTTTCCTAAGTAGTCAAAAAGGTTATAGCAGGGTTACTTGAATAACATCTGCGATTGCGTCGATAGCGGCTATAGCTTTTTCAGAAGGTGCGCTTTCTAAGTCAATTAAGTTATAGGCAACTTCGCCACGGCTTTTATTCATCATGTCCAAAACATTAATGTTTTGGTCGGCCAGTACTGACAAAATTTGGCCTAGCATTTTAGGGACATTTTTATTACTGATCGCAAGGCGTGTGTATGGCTCGGCATTTATTGCTCGGTCGAGTGACAAATTGGGAAAATTGACGGAGTTTTTGATATTGCCGTTTTCCAAAAAATCCATTAGCTGATCCGCAGCCATTACAGCGCAGTTTTCTTCAGCCTCCCGTGTGCTAGCGCCTATATGAGGTAGCATGATGACTTTTTTGTTTGCCATTAATTCGGGCCGCGGGAAATCGCTAATGTATTTCCCTATTAAATTCGCCTCTAATGCTTTTACTAAGGCATCTCCATCGACTATTTCGTCGCGGGCAAAATTAAGTAAGCATGCTCCTAGTTTCATTGCCTCGAACATATCATCATTGATAAGGCCTCGGGTAGAATCTAACACTGGCAGGTGCAAGGTAACAAAGTCTGATTTCGCCATCAATGTGCTTAAGTTGCTAATGTGCTTGACCTCGCTAGGCAGGCGCCAAGCGCCTGCTACTGATAAGGTCGGGTCATAGCCAAGAACATCCATGCCTAAGCTGATTGCAGTCTTGGCAACCATAGATCCAATAGCGCCTAGGCCAATGACGCCCAAAGTCTTTCCTGATATCTCACTGCCTTTGAATTGCTTTTTTTCCTGCTCCATTAATTTTGCGAGCTCAGCATAGTCTTGCTTTTGTGCTTGTGAGTTAACGAAATTGATGCCTTGTACAATGCCTCGAGAGGCAAGTAAAAGGGCGCAAATTACTAGTTCCTTAACCGCATTAGCATTGGCGCCGGGGGTATTAAAAACTACAATACCTTGCTTTGTGCATTCTTGGACAGGTACGTTGTTGACCCCCGCACCGGCGCGGGCCACAGCTTTAACGGCGCTTCCTATCTCAAGCATTTCGAGCTTATGGCTACGCAATAAAATGGCACTGGCGTTGGCCACGTCATCGTTAACTTCGTAGTTAGAATCGTTGAAACGTTCGAGGCCTCGTTGGGAGATGGCATTAAATGTTTTAATTTTGTGCATTCGAGTTTCCCTTGGGCTTTTGTTAACCGGTTTAGGTTTGAAAGCGCCAATATCTGTCTTTAAAAGTGCTTATAAACAGTTATTATTATTGAATTGATAGCGTTACTTTAGAGGCTTGGATTATTCTAAGGCCTGATAAGTATGTCGTGCTTTAATGGTAAACTCCAGTTGCAATGGCCCAAAAGTGGGGCAAAATTTAGAGGGCAGGAAAAAACCAAAGCTAATACGCAAGCTAAGCTGGAGCTTAAGGCTTATGTAAGGCTAAAAGCTTAGGCAAGGCTAGAGAAAGACTAGAGAAATTCTAGAGAAAAGATAGGGAAGGAACAGGAATAGGAAGGCCCTGGCTGTTTAATTTATAATTTTCCCCATCATCAAATTACAGAACCTACAGGCAGAAGAATTATGGACGTATCTAAGGCGGGCATCCCCGCACTATTGCCAAACACCAAGGTGCCGGTGCACAGAATTTTGGGCAGAAATCCAGGGCCGATGACAGGCCCGGGAACTAACTCCTATTTAATCGGAGATCAGCAGCTATCTCTTCTAGATCCGGGTCCCAGAGATGATGCGCAGTTTGATACTTTTATTGCCGCCATCGCTGGTCGGAAGCTCTCCTACATACTTATTACTCATACCCATGGTGATCACTCTCCGGGCGCTTTGCGCTTGCAGGAAGCGACTGGTGCTGAGCTAGTAGGTTTAGCCGCGCCAGAGTTTGGGAGTCATGATCAGACATTTAAGCCATCGAAGCTCTGGTCAGATGGTGATGTTATTAAAACAGACGAGTACAGCGTTCGACTCATTCATACTCCTGGCCATGTGTCTAATCATTTTTGTTTTCTTATAGAGCAAGACCAGCTGCTTTTTACCGGAGATCATATTCTTCAGGGAACTACTTCTGTGATTCTCCCCCCTGATGGAGATATGACACATTATCTTGATTCGCTAGGCCAGCTAGAAAAAATGCCACTGCGTTTTTTAGCGCCAGGCCACGGCGAGGTCATGACTGACCCAGGGAAAGAAATTAGACAGTTAATTGCTCATCGATTAAAGAGAGAAAGTAAAGTTATAGGTGGGCTTAAAGAGCTAGGGCGATGCACATTGGATGAGTTGGTTCTCTTGGTTTACGATGATGTTGGAGAACATTTAATTCCTTGGGCTAAAAAGACGCTCACCGCGCATTTAATAAAGTTGGAGCGTGATGGCGCAGCGCGTAGTGAGAATGAGCATTGGCAAGTTCAGTAGTGACAGTGGAACTAGAATCAGTGGCCAGCGGAAAAACGTGGTACCTATATATGATCCGCTGCAAAGATAACTCTTTGTACACAGGAGTCACGCTAGATATCCAGCGTCGATTTGAAGAGCATCAAGACAGTGCCGGGTCTGGAAAAGGGGCGAAATTTCTAAGAGGAAAGGGCCCGTTGACATTAGTTTACAGCACTTCAGTGGCAACTCATTCGGGGGCCTTAAAGTTAGAACATAAAACTAAAAAGATGAGTAAGGCGAAGAAGGAGAGCATGATTGCCGGTCAAGGTGAATAAGATCGCGGGGCTAAGTAGTTTAAATTTATGTCGGAATTAGGAGTTTTCAGGCAGTGCCGTTTAAAAGTATTGCACGACAAAGCCAGTTAAAAGCAGCTAGAAGTAAAAGAGCGCATTAGCAAGTCCTGTGTCTTTGATTTTTTCGCCAGTCTTCTAAAACCTGTTTCGAGATCATTTTCCTCGGTCGCGTTTTTGATAGTGGGCCGGCTTAATAAAAGGTTGGTATCTGGCTTTAAGCTTATCCAAAATCAGTGGCAGGGTCAGTGTCTATCAAGGAGTTTGTTCCGCAGGAGCTGGTGTAATCTTGATGTTCGCAAAGCCATAGATAATAGCCACCACTGGGCAAATTAGATTAAAAAAGCAATAAGGGAAATAGGCAAAAGTCGCCACCCCAAGGGTGCCACTCATATAGGCTCCACAGGTATTCCACGGCACTAATGGCGATGTTATTGTTCCTGCATCCTCAAGAGTTCTGGATAAGTTTTTCATGTCCAAACCGCGTTTCTGATATTCCATTTTATACATTCGTCCTGGTAAAACCACGGCGATATACTGGTCAGAGGTAATGATATTTGCGCCGATGCAAGTTGCTACCGTGGTGGCTATTAAGCTCCCCGTGCTGTGGACAAAAGACAGTGCGTAGTTAACTAGACATTGGAGTAGGCCGGTGTGCTCCATGACAGCGCCGAATACCATGGCACAAAGGATTAGCCAGACGGTATTGAGCATGGAACTCATGCCTCCACGAGACATCAATTCATCTAGTCCCGCATTGCCGCTGTCTAAACTGAAGCCATTAAAAAGAGTTTGCCAAATGCCTTTAAACAACCCGAGAGCTATGTTTGGTGTCTCCCCGGCCAGCGCAATAATTGCCGGGCGCTGAAAAACCAACGCTAAAACTACCCCTATCATTGCCCCTGCTAAGATCGTGGGAATGGGAGGCATTTTTAGATTGGCCATAACCAAAAGAGCTAGCACTGGCAGTAACATAACTGGGTTTAGTGCGAAGTTTTCAGATAACAGTTTAAGAGTGATGGCTAAATCATCAGCGGTGCCTGTGGTATCTATATTGAGGCCAATAACGGCGTACAAGATTAAGGCGATGACAATGCTTGGTATTGCGGTCCAGACCATGTGGGCAATATGGCTAAAAAGATCGGTGCCGGCAACCGCTGGTGCCAAATTTGTTGTTTCTGATAGTGGAGACATTTTGTCGCCAAAATAAGCACCTGAAATTATCGCGCCCGCAGTAATTTCTATAGACAGGCCCATGCCTGCTGCCGCGCCAATTAAAGCGATACCTACCGTGCCGGCAACAGTCCAAGAGCTTCCTATACTGAGTGCAATAATGCCGCAGATAAGGCAGCTGGCGGCATAAAAGATGGAAGGGTCCAAAATCAATAGGCTGTAATAGATCATTGTGGGCACGGTGCCGGACATGATCCATGCGCCAATTAAAACGCCGACGCTGAATAAAATTAGTACAGGCTTAATAGCTATCATTATTCCTGAGGTAATGCTGTTCTCGATTTCATCCCAAGTCTGGCCGTTGCGCCAGCCTATTATTGATGCGACAACAGCACCGACACACAGGGCAATTTGATTGGGTCCGAAGCTAGCGTCGCCGCCAAAAAGATAGACCGAAAAGGACAGTAAAGTGATCAGAACTGTTATGGGAATAAGTGCCTGAAATACGGTGGGGGTGCGCAAAGATCTGGGGGCCTGCGTCAATGGTTCTTTTGACATAATACGCACAATCTCAATTTGGTTAAGGTCGGTAGCATAAAACTATTATCAAGCCTCTGTCTATTGAGGGCTCAGAATAGCCAAAATTAAGGTATAATCGTTGAAATACGTTATTAAAGTAATTATGCAAGACACAGGTTCTTAATCTAACTATGGATAATACAGAATCAAAAATTTTAGATACCGAAGCTTACGTGATTAAACTAGGGAGACAGGCGAGAGAAGCCGCAGGTGGTATAGCAAAAGCGACCACTGGGCAGAAAAATAAGGCCTTGCTAGCGATAGTGGATGCAATAAATGCAAATCGCGCGTTAATCACCCAAGCGAATCAGTTAGACCTCGAAGCAGGCGCTGCTAAAAGGCTTGAGCCTGCGTTGATGGACAGGTTAGAGCTAACCGACTCTCGGTTGGACGATATGATTGAAGGTCTACAGCAAGTGGCGGCTTTGCCTGACCCTATTGGGGAGGTGACTGATCTTAAGTATCGCCCTAGCGGGATTCAAGTGGGGCGCATGCGAGTGCCGCTAGGTGTTATTGGAATCATTTATGAGTCACGTCCTAACGTGACCTGTGAAGCCGCCAGTCTGTGCCTTAAGTCAGGTAATGCTGCTATTTTGCGTGGCGGCTCAGAAGCGCTTCACTCTAATCAAGCTATTGCAAAATGCGTTGAAGCAGGTATTGAAGCTGCGGGCTTAAACAAAAACACCATACAGGTTGTGGATAGGACTGATCGCGAAGTTGTTGGACGCCTAATTACCTTGCCTGAATATGTAGACGTGATCGTGCCACGAGGTGGTAAGGGTTTGATAGCAAGAATAAGCAGTGACGCTAAAGTGCCTGTAATTAAGCATTTGGACGGAAATTGCCACCTGTATGTAGACGTTCAGGCCGATATAAAAAAGTCAGTGAGCGTTGCTGTTAATGCTAAGACTAGTCGCTATGGCACTTGCTGCACACTGGAGTCTTTGCTTGTGGCGGATTCGGTGGCAAAAGAGTTTTTAGTGGGTTTGGCGCCGCATTACGCAGAACATGGGGTTGAAATTAGAGGCTGTGCTAGAACTTGTGAAATTTTGTCGCAAGCGATTCCAGCAACAGCGCAGGACTGGGATACTGAATACTTAGCTCCCATTATTTCGATTAAAGTTGTTGATGGAATTGATGAGGCGATCGATCACATAAATAGGCACAGTTCCGGGCACACAGAATCGATTATGACTAATAATTATGACCATACTCAGCGGTTTCTTCGTGAGGTAGATTCTAGCTCTGTCATGGTGAATACCTCGACTCGCTTTGCTGACGGATTCGAATATGGCTTGGGCGCTGAAATAGGGATTTCTACGGATAAACTGCACGCCCGCGGGCCAGTGGGTTTAGAAGGATTGACGTCGCAAAAATATGTAGTGTTGGGTGATGGTCATATTAGGCAGTGAGTTTCGGCTTGGCGTATTAGGAGGCATGTTCGATCCTGTTCATAAAGGGCATGTCGAGGCAGCCATCCATGCATCACGATTACTCCAGCTAGATAAGCTCAAGCTAGTCCCTTGTCATGTTCCCAATCATCGCAGCGGCCCATTCGTTAGTGGCTTGCAGCGGCAGCAGATGCTGGAGATAGCGATTGCAGGGCATAAGGCTTTGGAAGTGGATTCAATCGAGCTGGACAGGGTAGGAGTATCTTACATGGTAGATACTCTAGTGGAATTAGCCGCGGCGAATACATCCGCGAGCATAGTTCTGGTGATAGGCATGGACTCGTTTAATAGCCTTCCCAGTTGGCACAAATTTGAAGAGATCAGCCAGCTATGCCACTTGTTGGTCTTGTCTCGAGCCGGAGAGGAGGCTGTTCCAACCTCGAAGAGCAAGGTAGATACTTATTGGCAAGGCAAGGACGACGTCAATGAGATTTTCGTGAACAGCTCAGGTAATTACTATATCGAAAGGGATTTTAACTTTGATATATCATCCACGGCTGTTCGAGATGCAATAAGAAATAAAGACAAGTTGTCAGCATTGTTAGACGATGATGTGGCAACGTTCATTTCAGATCAGCATTTGTATTCAACTAACTAATAACTTAAGGGTAATTCAATTGAAAAGTAAGAAACTATCGGAGCTGGTAGTTGGGGCCGTCGACGACTTGAAGGGCGAAAAAATCAGCTGTATAGATGTGAAGAAACTAACTTCAATTACCGACTACATGGTAATTGTTACCGGACGATCAAATACTCATCTCAAGGCGATGGCTGACTCTGTTGTCAAAAGCGCCAAAGATGCAGGATTAGACGTTAAAGGTATTGAGGGCCGGATGCACTCGGAATGGGTTCTTGTGGACGTTGGAGATGTGGTTGTTCATTTGATGACCGCGCCAGTTAGAGCGCTTTACAACTTAGAAGATCTTTGGACTTTTGAGGGGCAAATTGAGGGCGCGCAGGATTACGTTACCCCAGGTTAGTGAAGATCGACGTGCTGTCAGTGGGCACCAAAATGCCTGTTTGGGTACAGCAGGCGACGGGGGAATATATAAAACGTCTAGGACGAGAGTTGCCTCTGAGATTTTCAGAAATTCCATTAGTTAAACGGTCAAAGTCCCAGTCGATTAAAACCTACGTGGATAAAGAAGGCCAGCAACTGCTAGCGAAAGTGCCAAGTAATAGTTATGTAGTGGCGCTAGAGGTTACTGGCAAGGTTCTAGATACTCCACAATTGGCATATCAGATAGAAAAGCTTAATTTTGAGGCATTGGACCTATGTCTCTTAGTCGGCGGGCCGGATGGTTTGAGTGCTGCGTGTCGAGATAAAGCCGATGCGCTTTGGTCCCTCTCAGCGCTTACGCTGCCCCATCCACTGGTGAGGGTGATTCTGGCTGAGCAAATTTATCGTGCTCACAGTATTTTAAAAGGTCATCCCTATCATCGAGAATAGCAATATAGAGTCTAGCCCCTCTCAATTGTGGCTTTTTTCTGATTTATAGCGAAAAAGGCCTGATTCTAAGTCATGGCGCTTTAGTTTCACTGGGTTTGTGGGCAAAATTGACACATTCTTCAGAGCGTCAGTTTGATCCTCGGTATATAAAGGCTTCAGTGTGCAGCTAAGGTGCCGACTAAGTTGATCAATAGGAGATCAAAGCTTGTCAGTAAACTCTTTACTCAACTGGAATCCTCGGTAAATGGCAGGTAAATGGCAGCTAAAAGACCACGAAGCCGAACGGCATTTGTTTAATCGGCGGCTCTTAGTTGCTGGCGTGCTTATCTTTCTCCTTTTCGCATTGCTGTTAAGCAAGGTGATTGACCTTCAGGTTCGCCAACATGAGTATTTTTCTGCGCGCTCAGATGGCAATCGCCTGCATTCACAGTTTGTGCCTCCAGCACGGGGATTAATCTTCGACCGTAGTGGTGAATTATTGGCAGATAATCAGCCGATTTTTAATCTCACCGTTGTGCGTGAGCAGGTTGGCGATCTAGAAGCAACTCTAGACCAGCTTGCTATGCTTATCAATCTGACTGATGACGACCGAGATCAGTTTATGAAACGCTTGCAGCGCAGCAGGGTCCCGTTCACTTCGGTGCCGTTGCGTTATGTTCTAAGCGACCAAGAGAAGTCTCGTATAGCGGTGAATTCACATTTGCTGGAAGGTATTGCTATAGAGCCACAATTTGTTCGTAGCTACCCTTTTGCTGATTTAACTGCCCACTCCGTTGGCTATGTCTCTGAAATAAACCCTCAAGAGTTGGCCCGTTTAGATGAGTTTGAGCGAGAGAATTATGGCGGCACCAATCACATCGGCAAGACTGGTATCGAGCGCACCTATGAAGATTTGCTCCACGGGACGGTCGGCTATGAGATTGTGGAGAAAAATAACCGCGGGCAGGTTATGCGAAGACTTGACCGGACAGACCCCGTGGCAGGTAAAAATATCACGCTGCACTTAGACAGCCGCTTGCAGGCTGCTGCCGAAGAAGCTTTAGGTGATTACCGAGGAGCAATAGTCGCGATTGATCCAGCAACAGGCGGTATCTTAGCGATGGTTAGCAAGCCAGGTTTCGATCCAAATTTGTTTGTTACGGGCATTAGCAACAAGGACTATGACGTGCTTGTGACTGATAAAATCAATACGCCTTTGTTTGACCGAAGCACTAATCCGTATCCACCTGGTTCCACCATTAAGCCTTTCCTTGGACTTGCCGGGTTGCATCAGGGCCTTGTCGACTATGAATTTACTATTGAAGATCCTGGGCATTTTAAGCTGCCTGGTGTTTCATATGTCTGGAATGATTGGACTCGACGAACCACCATAGGTGGCGGCCATGGCCGTGTAAATTTGCAGAGAGCAATTTTTCAATCCTGCGATACTTTTTTCTATGACTTGGCTAACCGCATGGGTATCGACTCCATGCACAGCTTTATGACGCTGTTCGGTTTTGGTGAAAATTTCGCGCTCGACATAGGCTATGCCCGAACTGGACTTTTGCCATCGCGAGAATGGAAGATGGCGGCTAGGAATGAACCTTGGTATCCGGGAGACACAATCAATGCTTCTATTGGGCAGGGTGATATGTGGGCGACGCCTCTGCAATTAGCAACAGCCACCTCAATTATTGCCAACAAAGGTAAGGTAGTGCAGCCAAGATTGCTTAAAGCTGTAGATGGTCTGCCGTTTCAACCGATTATTGAAAATGCAATTCCTAATGTGATGGTTAACGATACGGATTATTGGCGATACATTGAAGAATCTATGACCATGGTTGTTCATCGCCCCTATTCTAAAACTGTATTCCGTGATTCTGGCACCGCGTACGATGCCATAGCATTAGAAGACAGCAACATGAGTTACTTAATGGCCGGCAAATCGGGAACCGCTCAGGTAGTGGGAATCAGTCAGGAGATTGTTTTTAGTACAGACATCGTAGTGTCAGATCTAAATCAAGATCATGGCTTGTTCATTTCCTTTGCCCCGGCTCAAAATGAATTTATCGAACCGCAGATCGCTATCGCGGTATTCGTCGAAAATGGCTTGCATGGCAGCAGTGTGGCCGGTCCTATCGCTAAAGCGGTTACCGATGCTTATTTGCTGGATATCCTGCAGATAGACTTTAGTGCCTTAGATCCAGAACAACTCATAAGCCAAGCTAATGAGTAGCCAAGACTTCGTCAGGCAATCCAACGGCTTGCAAGAAAGCACTGGGCGTTCCTTAGCAGTTTGGCGAACACTGCATATTGATCCGCCCCTGCTTGTGGGTATTGTGTCGATTTGCTGTTTTGGTTTGATGGTGCTTTTTAGCGCAAGCGACGGCGATGAAGCGGTGGTGAGAAGGCAGGCGATAACAATGCTGGTCGGTTTGGTTGTTATGCTAATTGTGGCCCAGTTTAATGTTCATTTCTATAGGCGCTGGGCGCCTTCTGTTTATGCTGGCGGAATCGCGCTCCTTGGCGTCGTTCTGGTTATCGGTGTTGAAGCAAATGGTGCGAAAAGTTGGTTGGATTTGCCCGGGCTGCCGAGCTTTCAACCATCTGAAATAATGAAGTTTATTGTACCAATGTTGCTTGCTTGGTATTTGGCTAGTAGACCGTTGCCGCCGCGATTTAAGCATCTTTTTTGGTCTGCTGCGATGATACTACTGCCAGCGGGATTAATTGTTGTGCAGAACGATATGGGAACTGCAATGATGGTCTCTATGTCCGGTGTTTTTGTAGTTTTGCTGGCAGGAATTCGCTGGAAAATAGTCACAGGAGGCGCGATTGCCCTGTTAATGGCGTCGCCGGCATGGTTCATTTTTTTGGCAAAAGATCATCAAAAGAACCGGATTTTAACCTTTGTTGACCCTTATCGAGACCCGACAGGGGCTGGCTATAATATTATTCAGTCACAGATTGCTATCGGTTCGGGCGGGGTGTACGGCAAGGGTTATGGCAATGGCGCTCAGTCCCATTTAGATTTTATTCCGGAAAGTAATACAGATTTCATTTTGGCAGTTTTAGCTGAAGAATTCGGCTTGCTAGGCATACTCTTTCTTATCGTCTTGTACTTATTTGTCCTGCTGCGAGGCTGTTATATCGCCTATTCAGCCACGGATATGTTCAGTCGCCTGCTGGCAGGAAGCATTACTTTGACATTTTTCTTTTATGTGTTTGTGAATATGGCCATGGTATCTGGCATATTGCCTGTAATCGGTCTGCCTCTGCCGCTTATGAGTCGAGGAGGGACATCGGTGGTGACTCTTTTTGTTGGGTTTGGATTACTGATGTCGATTCAAACTCATAGGCGAGTCCAGCTCGGTTAACATTTGCCGAGGTTTTTGCTCGATTAGCCTTAGGGTAGAGTGTTTTATCTTCAACAGGCTGAAAAGGTTAAAAAAACAAACAATTGGACGTTACATAACTGAAGCTTCATCTTTTTGTTCATTATTTATCGGGTGTCATATGGCATTTTTCAAATTTACTTCGCTGTTGCTAGCGCTTATCACTATAGCCGCGTGCGGAAGCACATCAACGTCTCCTGTGAAGAATGAAAATAGCGGACGTTATAGTATTAACCAAGATAGGGCGCCGGCTCGAAATGTCGATGTCTCAGCTGTGCCAGAGATAATTCCGGTTCCGATCACGCGCACTAGAGCCGGCAACCGAAGTCCCTACACGGTGTTAGGTAAGTCGTATACAGTAATGCCTACTGAGGAAGGCTACAGTGAGCGGGGAGTAGCATCTTGGTATGGCGAAAAGTTCCATGGCCACAAGACCTCCAACGGTGAAGTTTTTGATATGTATGTTGCTTCGGCAGCCCATAAATCTTTGCCAATTCCGAGCTTTCTAAAAGTGACCAACCTCGACAACAATCGAAGCATTGTCGTTCGTGTTAACGACCGAGGTCCTTTTCATGGCGATAGGCTGGTGGATCTCTCCTATGCAGCAGCAGTTAAGTTAGGCTATGCCGATAGAGGAACCGCAAGGGTTCAACTAGATTCTATAATTGCTAGCGCTGATGTTGGCAGGAGTGGCTCGGCAGTGGCGCAGTCCGATAGGGTTCAAGTTGACAGTAAAGTCGGCGCTCGCAAGTATTTGCAAGTGGGTGCTTTTTCCCGGCGTTCAGCTGCCGAAGCGGTATCTCAAGAATTACGCAATTTAACTGACAGACCAGTATTTATTCGCAGCGTTGACACAGTAAATAATGGTGTAATGCACCGGGTTAGGATTGGACCGCTGCCTGACACAAATGAGATCCCTCGTTTGAGTCGGCGCGTGGCTGCCGCCAATTTAGGAAGTCCGTATACGGTGACCGAATAGATGTTTTGAAGCAAGGGGAGGCGAATGGTGGAGATTCTTCAAATTACTGTTTTGGTCTATGGGATTGTTTATGACACTATTTGTCCACTGTACTCGGCGCTGTAATCGGCACTACACCTAGACTGTACTTAGCACTCAAAATGTTCTTAATTGAGCTCTTTAATCCTTAGGGAAACTTATTTTCAATGTTTAATCTTCAATCATTAGCTAATACATTTATTTCGCCACTCATATCAAAAACTAAAGCCAGCTTGGGGGCCGTTTTCTTACTGATGTTTGTCAGTTGGTCAGTGAGCGCAGCCCCTGCGATAATCCCCCGAGCGCCGGATATTGCCGCCTCAAGTTATATCCTCATTGATGCCACAACGGGGCATGTGATTGTCGAAAAGAACTCTCAAGAAGCATTGCCTCCTGCAAGTTTAACCAAAATTATGACGGCTTATATTGCCGCTGAAGAGATCATCAGCGGCAACTTGTTGTTGGCTGATATGGTTCATATTAGCGAGAAAGCTTGGCGCATGGAAGGTTCCAAGATGTTTGTTGGGGTGAACACTCAGGTTAGTGTTGAAGACTTGCTGCGAGGCATTATTATTCAGTCAGGCAACGATGCAAGTGTTGCTATGGCCGAGCATATTGCCGGTAGCGAAGAAGCGTTTGCCGATATGATGAATCAATATGCAGAAATGCTTGGCATGGAACAGAGCTTTTTCATGAATGCCAGCGGCCTAGATACGCAGCTGTATTTCAATACGATGTCGGCCCGTGATTTATCTCTTCTTGCTCAAGCCACCATCGCTAGGCACGGAGACTTTTATCCAATGTACTCGGAAAAAGAATTCACGTACAACGACATACGCCAGTCAAATCGTAATACATTGCTGTTTCGAGATCGAAACGTTGATGGACTAAAGACAGGTTGGACCGAAGCGGCGGGTTACTGTTTAGTATCCTCAGCTGAGCGGGAGGGGATGCGGCTAATTTCAGTCGTTATGGGTGCGGCCAGTGAAGAAGCGCGGGCCATTGAAACGCAAAAGTTATTGACGTATGGGTTTCGTTATTTTGAGACTCACAAGCTCTATGAGAAAGGGCAGGTGCTAGCCAATGTGCCTGTGTATTCTGGCCAAGAAAATACGTTGGATTTAGGTATAAATGACGAAGTTTATGTCACTATACCTAGGGGCCAGGGAGAGCAGATGGCGGCGACTGTTGATGTTGATGAAATCATCCGAGCTCCGATAGATAGCGGTCAAATAATGGGTGTGGTAAACGTTGTATTAAATGACAGCGTTATTTTTCAAAGCGACGTAATTGCAATGCAGGACGTTGAACAGGGAGGAATGCTTAAACGATTCCTCGATTGGCTATCGTTACTTTTTGGCAACATGTTCGCCGGTTAATGAGATTAGAAATGACAACAGATACACCGCCAGAAGGACTAGAAGCCCCTAAGATTGAGTTTCCTTGTCTCTATCCTATTAAAATAATAGGAGTCGCTAGCATTGATTTCCATGCCCACGCCATTCAGATTGTTGAGATGCATGCGGGTAAAATTGATCCAGATATGATCGAGTTAAATCCTAGCAAGGGAAATAATTACGTTTCTATTCGAGTGACAATTGCAGCAACGGGTGTTGAGCAATTGGGGAGTATCTTTGAAGATTTAAAGAAACTTCCAGACACTAAGATGGTGCTGTAGATTGCATTTATCACAATATAAGTGGTTTAACGCCACCCCAAATGTTGAGACCGCAGATAATAAGCCTGAACTGACTGTGCGACGTTTAGGTCTGCAAGATTACACTCCGATATGGAGATCCATGCAGTATCGTGCAGTCAACACGCCTAGAGATAGCGAGAGAGCCGATGAGCTATGGTTCTTATCTCACAAGCCTGTTTACACCCAAGGGCAAGCTGGGGAAAGTGAGCACATTCTCAATGCCGGTAAAATCCCGGTGGTTCAAATAGATCGGGGCGGTCAAGTCACTTACCATGGCCCAGGACAGCTGGTGGTCTATTTCTTGCTAAATCTCAGGCGACGTAAGCTTGGCAGCCGAGGTTTAGTGGACCTCATAGAGCAAAGTCTAATAGGGACACTTCGAGATTTCGATATTGACGCTCAAACCCGCCCGAAAGCTCCCGGTGTGTATGTGAATGATGCTAAAATAGCGGCCCTAGGACTTAGGATTAAGAACGGTTGGAGTTACCATGGCTTAAGCCTAAATGTTGATATGGATTTGGCGCCTTTTGCGGGGATAAATCCTTGCGGCTTCTTAAATTTGGCCGTTTGCCAGATTGCCGATTTCCAGCCTAAGTCAGACATGTTAATGCAACAAGCAAGTCGAGTGCTATGTGACCATCTGCTGATGCAGCTAGGTTATAGCGCAGCATATTCAAAGCAGTAGCTAGACCCAGAATTAGGAATTAATGTAATGGCAGAAAGAATTCGTCGAAATATAATGATAGAGGGCGAAAAGCTGAGGGGAGCGGACAAAGTTCGGCGAATCCCAGTGAAAGTTATTCCAACGATAGATTTACTAGCAAAGCCAGATTGGATTCGGGTGAGGATTTCGACTTCACCTAAAATCAAACACATTAAGCAGAAGCTTCGAGAGCATAAACTGTCTTCAGTCTGCGAAGAGGCCGCATGCCCCAATCTTGGTGAATGTTTTAGTAACGGCACAGCCACGTTTATGATCATGGGTGACATTTGTACGCGTCGCTGTCCTTTTTGCGATGTTGCTCATGGCAAGCCCAAGCCGCTGGCAGAAAACGAGCCTAGAGAGCTTGCTGAAGCGATAAGGGAAATGGGGTTAAGCTATGTGGTTATCACCTCGGTAGATCGGGATGATTTAAAAGACAGCGGTGCTCAACATTTTGCTAATTGTATTACCGAGTCTCGGAAATTTAATCCAAACACTAAAGTGGAAGTTTTAGTCCCTGATTTTAGAGGCCGGATGGAAATTGCATTGGATATTTTGCAGGACACTCCGCCTGATGTGTTTAATCACAATCTAGAAACGGTTCCCCGTCTTTACAAAAAGGCGCGGCCAGGAGCAGATTACCAATGGTCATTAGATTTGTTGAAAGCCTACAAAGCACGTTGTCCTGAGGTAATCACTAAGTCAGGTTTGATGCTGGGCTTGGGTGAAGAAATCGAGGAGATTAAAGACGTTCTTCGTGATCTGAAAAAACACGATGTAGACATGATTACCTTGGGCCAATATATGCAGCCTAGTAGAGATCATTTGCGGGTGGAGAGATTCGTGCATCCTGATGAGTTTGAGGAACTTCGAGAGTTTGGAGAAAAACTAGGATTTACCCATGTTGCAAGTGGTCCTCTGGTGCGGTCTTCGTATCATGCAGATAAGCAGGCTCATGGCGAGGCTATAGATTAGCCCTTAGTAAGATGACACAAGCGCTATGAAAACAAGTCTGCAGCAAATAGTGGTCAGTTTTGGCGCAATGGTTCTGGCTGTTGCTGTGGTTTTTTTTGTATCGCAAAATCCGTCTGAGATAGGTGCTGAGCCATTATTGATCAGAGCGTTATTACTTAGCTTAGGCATAGTGGGCGCATTGGGCGCTGTTTATCCCTTGAATCCGATTTTTTTGAAAAAACCTTTTAGGTACTTAGGGATTGTTTGCCTGCCCGCGGTGGCTCCGGTTTTTGTCTATTATTTGTTGATCATGCCTAGTCACGCTGGAGAAGGGTTTATTGCTGAGCAACTCAGTAGCGAGCTAATAACCGATAGATCCAGTAATGGGTTAGTTGAAGTTGGTTTTAGCTACCCTATTTACACTCCTCAAATTCGAGTTACCAATAACGGCATATTTACCGGGCAGGTCAATGTATTTTTAAGGATGGTAAATGCTAGCGGTGAAAGCTCGTTGTTTCGGGCGATTCGAGACACCGTGCCTGGGTCACGTTTGACAGTAGAATCCGCGGTGCGCGGGTTGTTGTCTGAAACCAATGATGTTTTATTCTTGCCATTAGCTGTGCCTCCCTTGGGTAGCCTGTCGGGACAACTAGTATTTGTTATAAGTAATTTGGATGATGGTTCTAGTTTTACCGAGGCTTTAGCTAACGCCGATAAGGCCCAGTTTGAAGTTCGCTCACCTGAAACTGGGGCCTTGCTATACGAGTTTCCTCTAAACAGGTAACAGTTCGGTCCGAATCCTGTGGCGACTGTGTTATTTCAATAGGGTGATGAGTATTCTTGCTCATCGAAAATAATAATAACTGTTAGGAGAATTTGCTATGCGTAATAGATTCAATGTGCCGCTGCCTGTTTTGCTTGTAACTGTTTTTTTATCCGCTAATTTGATTTCCGTGAGTGCTCAAGAAAATGAGTTCTCAGGCAAGCGTGTGGTTCCGATATTAGAAGAACCCAGGCATCGGACTGTCCATGTCGATGGTGATATTTATTTATTGGATGTGCAAATCAATCCAGGAGATATGACACTCCCTCATATCCATAACGCGGCAATACTTTACACCTTCATAAGCAATGGTGAGGGTCCGTTATTTGGCAGGGTTTCTGGAAATACGGATTATGTTGAAGAAAACTTAACTCATGAAGTAGCCAACAAAGGTCCTGGTTTATTTAGAATTATCGCCTTAACCAACTATGGGGCAGGAGTTACAAACCTGACCGTTGGCAAGCCGCAGGGTTTGGCCGTTGAGCCGGAAGTTGAAAATCCATGGTTTCGTTCATACCGAATTCGTTTAGAGCCTGGAGCGGAAACAGCGATTCAAACCTTGTCTAATCCGAATGTTGTGGTTCAGGTCAGTGAAGGCAAGGTACACATTTCAAGAAGTGATGGCATCACCCAAGAACTTCTTTCGATGGGGGATTGGGCTTGGCGGAAAGAGGCTAGCCCTTATAAAATAATCAATCGGGGCAATGTGGCAGTTGAGCTTGTAGTGAACGAGGCTCGGCGATAAAGAGGCAATGATTGGAAGGTTTGTCAGTCTGGGGCAGCGTTTTAACAAATTTACTGTTGAGGATGATGGAGCTAATTCTCAAGTCAGGCGGCTTAGATTGTCTAGTTGGTGATTAACAGCTCTGTGAGGTTGCCTGCGATGAGGCCGAGGATTTTGTCGGACACGGCCTAACGGCCTGTTCTATGGGTCGTTGCGCTGATCGTTTTATTGATAATCTGATCGACCGTTTAGCTTACTTGCTAAGTAGTTTCTGCTAGGAATGCTGACAGTAGCCTAAGTCTTCGAGTAAGGGTTGAACAGAACAGAGTATTAGAGCTTCACCAGGGCCAATCATGCCGATTTTTCTCTTGGCTCTGGTCACCCCAAACACAAATTCTACAGGGTAAGCGCTGAGTTTGATTTTTGATTGTTAGCGATTCTTCTGATTGAAATCAATATCAGAGACGTCACCACCCATATCGAACTCAGAGCGGCCATAAATGTTTCGGCAAACAATAGTTGGCAGGTTATTCCGGTGATAGCCTGTCGTGCAAATTCTAAGCTGAGCCCGAAAGGTTTCGATTCTAGCCAAGCGCCATTGACGTACAGGCTAAAGGCGAACGTCACAACCGCCAGCCAAAGCAGACCATAGTCTAAGCTGGATGAATTGATTAGCACGAAGAGGCTTATGATAGTCGTGAAAACGAATTGGGCAAGAACGTAATACGCAGTAAAATTCGAGACAGTTGGGTCGAATTTTACACTAAGGTCTATTGAACTTTTGACATTTCTACAGCTAGTTTCTAGCCCTTCTGGTTGCCATCCGGGAGGCATAAAGCCAATTTTCAATTTGTTGATTAGTCCTGGCGCCTTTATTACATCGAGAAGTAAGCGCCAGTAGACGTGAATATTTCCCCATATCGGATTCCAGCTGTTAAGCGGTTTGCGCAGACCAAAAACCACGGGTTCTGAGTCTAGCTCATCTTGAAAACTTCCAAATAACCGGTCCCAGAGTATGAAGACACCTCCGTAATTTTTGTCTACGTACGCTGCGTTACGAGCGTGATGAACTCGGTGATTCGATGGCGTGACAAATATCCACTCTATTGGACCTAATTTGGGTACATGCTGTGTGTGTACCCAGAACTGGTATATTAAATTGAGGCTAACGACGGTAAATAAAATTTCAGTAGGATACCCCAGAACAAAAAATGGCAGGTAAAATAAGAAACCATAAAAATCGATGCTAGTTTGGCGCAGGGCAGTGGCTAGGTTGTAGTCTTCACTCTGGTGATGGGCGACGTGAGAGCCCCAGAATAAAGCAACTTCATGACCAAAGCGGTGCTTCCAATAATAGGCAAAGTCATAGCCAATAAAGCAACTTATCCAAACCCAAATTTCGGTATCAGGTAGCTGGGAAAGTTGATAATTTGCGACAGTCCATTCGTAAATTAGTCCTGAGAAGCCGAGGATTACCAAACCCTGTAATCTACTCAAGCTGCCCATCGATAGACTGTTAATAGTGTCATTGAGCCGGTAGGTTTGCCGGCCGCGCCAAGCTCCGTAGCCCAGCTCGATAAAAATAGCCAAGAAAAAGAATGGGATAGCGTAGAGGATAAGGTCCATTTTTAGCCCTTGAAACGACCAAAACCTTATAATTCATCAGGGAAAAAAGATTATTGGGCGTGGTGTATTAAGCGATCAATTGTCACAATAATGCCTAAACACGTTATTATATGCTACCGAAATCAAAAGCGATTTACTTGGAGACTCTTGCTAAATGAAAAAACTCACCCTTATCGCGTATTCACTGGTGTTTGTTGTAGCCGGTGGCACTGCTTTGGCTCAAGGCATCCAACAAACCAAAGGAACTTATCAAGATAAGTTTCGGCAGCTTGATGAAGTTCTTCCAACCGCCAATGTTTATCGAAATGCGGCGGGAAGCCCTGGGCATGAGTACTGGCAACAAGAAGTAGATTATAACATCGCGGTTACTCTTGATGAGTCTACTCAGTCCTTAAATGGCACTGAGACTATTAACTATCAGAATAATTCACCTGACACTCTCAGATACCTTTGGTTGCAGCTTGATCAAAATCGCTTCCGCAGTGACTCCATGGAGCAGACAAGTTCTGTTTTCGGCGGTCCAAGCCCAGATGCAGCTGACAATACTGCAGGGAGAGTAAGCCTAGGCTACTTGCGCAGAATGCAGTACATGGAAGACTCTGACCTGGGCTATGAGATCAGTACAGTTACCGACCGAGGTGGAAATGATCTGCTCCACACCATTGTTGGTACATTGATGCGTATTGATTTAGCGCGCCCGTTGATGTCGGGGCAAGATGTCGAGTTTTCTATTGATTATAGCTATAACATCGTCGACGGTGACGTGCTTAGACCAAGAAGTGGTTACGAGCATTTCCCTGAAGAAGGGGAAGGCAATAATTATATATTTGCGCTTGCTCAGTGGTTTCCTCGATTAGTTGCTTATACCGATTACGAAGGCTGGACCAATAAGGAGTTTCTAGGTTCAGGAGAATTTACTCTTGAATTTGGTGACTATGAAGTTGCGATGACAGTGCCAGCTGATCATATAGTTTCCGCTACAGGCGAGCTTCAAAATGCTAATCAAGTATTAACAGCGCAGCAGAGAGACCGATTAGAAGAAGCTGAAACCGCGGCACGGCCGGTTTATATCGTGACTCCTGAGGAAGCCTTAGAAAATGAAAAGGCCGGTACAAGCGATACTAAAACTTGGAAGTTTACTGCTGAAAACGTACGAGATTTTGCATGGTCTTCGTCGCGCAAATTCATCTGGGATGCGAAGGGCTATAACCAAGAAGGTGCCGAGCAAGAGCTCATCATGGCGATGTCGTTTTACCCTAAAGAAGGTGGCGCGCTTTGGTCTGATTTTTCTACTGAAATCGTCATTCATACTTTGGAAGTGTACAGCCGCTTCTCGTTCGATTTTCCTTATCCCACAGCGCAATCTGTCAATGTAGGATTTCTTGGTGGTATGGAATATCCAATGATTACATTCAACGGCCCGCGCACAGAGCTGCAGGACGATGGGTCGCGAACTTATACGCTCGCTGACAAGCGTTTCATGATTGGGGTAGTGATACATGAAGTAGGTCACTTCTATTTCCCAATGATTGTTAATTCTGACGAGCGTCAATGGACATGGATGGATGAGGGCATTAATAGCTACCTCGATTCAGTTGCTAGTCGGGAGTGGGATGCAGATATACCTTGGGGTGTTGAACCTCGCTATATAGCAGATTATATGAAGTCGTCTAATCAGGTTCCCGTTATGACGCAGTCAGACACAGTTCTGAGGCTGGGACCTAATGCCTATAGTAAACCGGCAACGGCTTTGAATATTCTTCGTGAAACGATAATGGGTCGTGAGCTGTTTGATTTCGCTTTTAAAGAATATTCACAGCAATGGGAATTTAAGCGCCCGACGCCTGCCGACTTTTTCCGAACTATGGAAGAAGCCTCTGGCATTGATCTTGATTGGTTTTGGAGAGGTTGGTTTTACACTACTGACCACGTAGATATTTCTTTGGATAAAGTTTATCAAATGCGCATGGATACCCATGATCCAGATATTGATTATTCGAGACAGCGCGAGTCCGCAAAGACACAGCCGCCATCAATTTATAATGACAGGAATTCTCAAGAAGGTTTGCAGACGTGGGTTGAGCGTAACCCTGACGTGAAAGATTTTTACGATGATAACGATCAATTTACTGTGACCAATAAAGAGCGTAATAGCTACAACAGTTTTCTGGAAGGCTTAGAAGACTGGGAGCGCGAAACGCTTGATCGCGCTATCGATGAAAAACTCAACTACTACATACTGGAGTTATCGAATCAAGGTGGCTTGGTGATGCCGATTATCGCTAACCTAGAGTTTGCCGATGGCTCATCCGAAGAAATGCGAATACCGGCAGAAGTTTGGCGTCGCAACTCCAGAAGTATTAAAAAACTCATGGTGAGCGAGAAGGAAGTGGTCAGTATAGTTATTGATCCTTTGCAGGAAACTGCGGACGTGGATATGGAAAATAACTACTACCCACGCAGAATTATTCCTTCAAGAATTGAGAACTTTAAGTCAGAGAGTCGTTCAGGTCTGATCAATCGAGATGTCATGCAAGACATTAAGACAGAGTTGAAAACTGATGATGAAGAAGAAAATGAAGAAGAGGATGATAGTTAATCCTCTCCCAAACCTAGGCTGGCGAAGGTTTTCGTCAAGCCTAGGCGGTGCATTTTTATTTCTATTCATGGCGGTCAGCAATGCCCATGAACAGAAGACAGCCGTAACCCGAATATTGTTTAATCCCAACAGCGAAAATATCGAAGTTATGCATCGCTTTTTGGTACACGATGCTGAGCATGCCGCCGGCCAAATTTTTGGCGTTGGTCAAAATTTGCTGGAATCAGCCGATTCTCGAGAATTATTTAGCAGTTACGTGGTCAATCGTTTTTCGATTGATGCAGAATTGTCGACTGGTGAAGAAATTGAAATGACGCTTGTTTACGTTGGCGCAGAAATAGAAGGTCAGTTTCTTTGGGTATATCAAGAAGCTAAAAAAATTGATTCAATCAAGTCGTTTACCATGGTCAATATGACGCTGCGCGATGTATGGCCTGACCAATCTAATCTTGTTAACGTTGAAAAAGAAGGTGAGGTTTACAGCGTGGTATTCGACTCAGGTGCTGAAGTGAAGCGGCTTAAAATTCAGCCTTAGCCTTGCGTAATTTTCTCTGACTCATCGCTACCTAATCCATAATAATCAGCAATAGCGAGACCCGCGGCTACTGACGTAAAGGGATCATGCTCGACCACTTTGAAGGGGAAAGACTGATTCAGTGATTGCTTGATTATAGGAATCAGTGATGAGCCTCCGGTTCGGATAACCAAATCTATTTCCTCGGGCTGTAAATTGGCATTCTTCAATACCTGAGTTATCGCATTTTCAAAATCCAATACCGCAGATTCTATCAATTCTTCAAAATGAGCCCTGGTTACAGTGAATTCTATATCCAGCTCCGGGATGTCCAAGCGAGCCTCAGTTTGAGAAGACAGAGTGGCCTTTAAATCTTTCAAGGTTTGAAATACCAAATAGCTATAATTGTTCTTTATAAGGTCGTATAGCCTTCGATACTTAACTGCACCTTCATCTCCTGACTCCATGCGTTTCAACACAGGCGTGGTGTATTGATTCTGGTTAAGCATATAACTCACGGCCCAGTTCAGGATAAGGTCTTCGTACTGCTCGAAAGGAAACAGTGTCTCAATTTCTCTGTCCTCGCCAGAGCGTTTCCAGCGTTCCCCTTTACCTAGTAGTGGGAACAGCAATTCCTTAAACAGTAGTTGGTCAATATGATCTCCACCTAAGCCTACCCCGTGAGTTGCTATTACTTCGTAGTCTCCGTCTCGATGCTGAAGAATACACAAATCCAGTGTGCCACCACCAAAATCGACAGCCAGCAGCTTGTCTTTTTTCTCTCCAGGATTGTCATGGAGATAACTTAAGGCGGCGGCAATGGGTTCTGCGAAGTATGTCTTTTCTTTAAAGTCTGCGTAGCCATAGGCTTCTGCAAGCATACTTAGTGCGGCGCTATTCTTGTTTTCTTTTTGACCTTCGAAATTGACAGGGTGTCCAATACACGCGTGTTTGGTCGTTGCGCCGGCAATACTTTTGCTTTGTTGGTCGATACTTTTCTTAATTCTCACAAGCAGAGGAGTTATTAAGGCGACTAGCCTAAAAGGGCGATTAAACACCATCAGGCGCTGACTATCCGAGCCTCCAAGAAGTCTTTTGATCCCTCTAAACAGACGACCGGTTTGCCCTCCATCTACGAAGGACTGGCCATATACTTTTTCCGTTGAACCTTCTTCAGGAAGGCCTCCATCGCCGATTTGTCCTGTGGTTGTCCGACCTTCACCTAGCACTTCGGCGCTTAGTTCGACGGTTCGTCCGGTATTGCCTTCAATGTAAGAATTAATGGCTTCTTGTCCTGTGACGATCCCAAAATTCTTGTCTATATAAGTAGCTGACGGCATTACTATTGAATGTTGCTCTAGTTTAACTAGATGCACCTTTTCTCCATCAAAAAGCGCAGTAGCGCTATTTGTGGTGCCAAAATCAATGCCAATGCCCATAGGGTGCTGTGGCCTAACTAGAGGCTTTGAGTGGCGTTCTAGGGTTTTGGATGAAGAATGTGAGATGCGAGAGCTAGATTGATAGCCTGAAGTACTTTCTGTCACTAAGGATGCCTTGCAATTAACTGAACGATTAGACAAAAACGAATGGAGCTGTCAAGATGCCGAGTATAGAGGATTTGTTAAATGCGAGCAAAAAAATAGATCAATTGCCACCTTAAGTTCCTAAAATATTGTTCAATATGAATGGCTTATAGAGTTGAAAATTGATGAAACTTAACCTATGCTCCGTCGGTCTTATTTACTAGATTATTAACGAGCAGTTAGGGGTGTGAATAGTGCTTGATACGGTGCGATATTGGAAATTTATTCAGGTCTTACTCAGACTGCTAGCAGGCTTGTTAGTAGTCCCTGCCGTGTCCGCAGGAACAATAGTGAGGATAAACACCAGTCTAGGTTACTACTCCATAGAGCTTCTTGACGAGATTGCTCCTGCTAATGTCCAAAATTTCTTAAATTATGTAAATCGAGACGCTTATGATGCTACCTATCTGCATCGTGTTCTCCCTGGTTTCGTAGTTCAAGGCGGTGGATTTACTTTTCAGCCGTTTGTTGGCCCGGTTCCTGTGGTGGCAGATCCTCCCGTTGTGAATGAATTTAACGTGTCGAATACTCGTGGCACTGTGGCAATGGCGAAATTGGACGGTGATCCAGATAGCGCCACAACCCAGTGGTTTGTTAGTTTGGTAGATAACAGCGGTAATTTGGACGCGAACAATGGGGGCTTTACGGTGTTCGGAAATGTGCTCGGTGAAGGCATGGATGTATTGGATGCTATCGCATTATTACCAACAGTCAACCTTGGTACTAATACACCGGACGCTCCATTTATCACCCCAGCCTATGAGGGGCCCTCAAGTTTCGTCTATACCAGCGCAGAAGTAGTAGAGCGCTTCAGCGGGGCGCCGCATGTTTATGAAGTAAATTCAGGTAAATTATTTAGCGTTGTCAGTGTCGATAACGGTGCTGCTCTCGTTGCTCTGAACTTCAGTACTGTTTCTACCGCCAATGAAGTAGTCGTAGAGGTGGATCTAAAAAGTATAGTCAGCAAGAAAGATAGCTTCGATGGAATAGCGAGTTACACAACCTCAAATGGGCGCCTAACAATACCTTCCTTAGAGGTGTTTGACGGCAGTAGTGTCTCAGTCTTGACGAATGTAGTTTTTGTTCTCAGTGATCCGGCGAACAACCAATTTATATTGGAGTCTTTCGATGAATAAAGCCGGGCTTGTCATCTCGGAGATTTACCGAATTGTAGTCTTGGGGTAGTCTTGGTCTTTAAGCATAATCTGCGTTTGATAAAATAACTCTAAGGGATCTCGTCAATGGTTGCAGCGCGCGGAGAATTTAGCTCTCGATTTGGTTTTTTAATGGCTGCTTCAGGTTCCGCTGTTGGCCTTGGCAATATCTGGGGTTTCCCTACTCAAGCTGCCTCCAATGGAGGGGCGGCATTCTTGTTTACCTATTTGATCCTCGCATTTGCTCTTGCCTATCCTGCTCTTATGGCGGAGTTGATAATCGGTCGGCATGCTCGAGCGAACGCGGTGACGGCGTTGCAGGCTATTTCTCCTAGTACAAATGGTAAGTTATTTGGCCTAGTTGTTGGATTTTTTGGCATCACAACGGTTAGTTTCATCCTAAGTTTTTATGCGATCGTGAGTGGCTGGATGATAGCGTTTTTTATAGAGCCTATGGCCAGGCTATTAGGGGCCGACAGCGTATCGGCTTGGCTCACTAACGATGCAGTGCTGAGGAACGGTTTTTTTGTCGTCGTTTTTATGTTGCTGACGGTCTGGATAATCAGCGCTGGGGTGAAAGACGGTATCGAAAAATGGGCTTCTAGGCTCATGCCCTCGTTAATTTTGATTCTCTTTTTGCTTATTGTCTATGTGCTTACATTGCCCGGTGCGATGGAGGGATTAAAGGCCTATTTGCTGCCTGACTTCTCTAGAGTTTTTGATCCAGACCTACTGGTAAGTGCCATGGGTCAGGCGTTTTTCTCCTTATCTCTAGGTGTGGGGACAATGCTTATTTACGGGTCCTATATTCCTAAACATGAAAATTTACCGGTGGTGGGTGGGCTCGTAGCCGTCTTGGATATTGGTATTGCTGTAATGGCGGGTATGCTGATTTTACCTGCCATGTATGTAGCATTGGCCAATGGCGTGCCCATATTTGATGATGGAGGTGGGCTGATTGCGGGCCCGAGGTTAATTATTTCCGTTCTGCCAGCCTTGTTTACTAGTATGGGCTTTATTGGAATTTTTGTGGCTTTGGCATTTTTCGCCCTGATGACTATAGCATCGCTAACGTCGTCTATCTCGATGCTCGAGGTACCGGTTGCTTATAGCGTTGAACACCATGGTATACGCCGTAAGACTAGCGCTATAGTTCTCGGTGCACTCATTACCATTATATCCCTTGTTATCGTGTTTAACTTTGATGCGCTATTTGATCTGGTAGTCACATATACAACCGAAATCAGTCAGCCCTTGTTAGGTTTAGCCTTTTGTATCTTTGGCGGTTGGATTTGGAATCGCAATGAGATACTTGAAGAGATAAAGCAGGGCAGTCCAGACGCTGAATCCGGATTGTTTTGGAAAGTATGGCCTTTTTATATAAAGTTTATCTGTCCTGTGGCCATACTTATTGTCTACTTCCAATAGCTAACATTCGGCAACGGCATTAACGAAACGATCAATTTCATCAGATGTGTTGTAGTAATGAAGGGACGCTCGATTGACATCGCCAATATTTTTGGCAGCCAAGTCTAGCTGGGCGTTTTCTTGTCTAGATACAGAAGTGTTAATTTTTCTCTCAAGTAAATCACCTGCCAATGATGTGGCGCTAACTCCTTTTTTCTGGAAGGTAACAATACCTGAGAGATAATTTGAACGTTCAAGTACAGTGACGCTTTCTAGTGAGCTAAGTTTATTGTTTAATTCTTTGGCCAACTCATTGACTCGGTGTTGAATATTAACCATGCCAAGCTCATTGGCATATCTTACAGCCTCAGCCAGGCCAATTTTGCCTGAAATATTCCGCTCCCATGTCTCAAATTTTGTGGCGTCAGCGCTTAGCGAGTAGCTTGTCGAGCCGGTCCAATGAGCTGAATGATTGTCAACAAAGATGGGGCTAGAGTTTTCAATAGCAGCTGCACTGGCATAGAGAAACCCGGTTCCTCTTGGGCCGCGTAAGTATTTCCTTCCCGTACCGCACAAGAAATCACAACCCAGCTGTTGCGTATCCAAGTCGATCTGACCTGCTGATTGACATGCGTCTAGCAAATACAGAAGTCCGTTTTCCTTGGCTATTACGCCCACCTGAGCGGCCTCCTGGATGTCGCCCCTTTGACTGGCGACGTGGGTTAAAGCGATCATCTTTGTTCTAAGCGTAATGGCACTGCGAAGCTTATCTAGATCCACTAGACCTTCGTCATCACAAGGAACCAAAACGATTTCAATATGTTTTTGTTGTTGCAGGTGGAGAAGGGCTAAATAATTACTGACATACTCATTGTCAGCGGTAATGATTTGATCGCCAGCTTGCCAGTCGATGCTGTAAAGGGCCATGTCCCATGCGCGGCTGGCGTTTTCAATATAGGCTATTTGTGTGGGAGAACAATGTAGGAGTTTAGCGAACTCAGAGTAAAACAATTTGAGTTTATCACTGGCAGCATTTGCAGCTTCATAGCCACCAAGACTCTGTTCTAACTGTAAGTGCTCGATTACAGCGCTGGTGACATTAACTGGGCTTAAGGCACATCCCGCGTTATTGAAATGAAGAAGTTCTGTTACAGCCGGAGTATCTTTTCTGCAGCGTTCTAAATCGATTATCATGTTTACTCTCGGTATGGCGAAGTTGAACATCAGGGCTTATTTCTAAAAGCGGTGGTATAAATTACAGTCTAGGGTATTACGTTTCCTTTTGGAAACTAGCGGGCATCACAATGTGCTGCCAATTCAGCAAAAATAATGTAATGGATTAACTATGTCGGAAATTAGTTTAGATGAAAACTCCAAAAGTGAAATTATCGTGAAATTAAAACAGTACTTTGAGGATGAGCTTAATCAGCAGCTAGGAGGTTTTGAGGCGGAATTTCTACTCGATTTTTTTGCTAAAAGTGTCGGGGCATACTACTACAACCAAGGATTGGCAGATGCACTAAAGGCATTTGAATCTAAGCTGGAAGAATTTAGCGATCTAGTCTATCAATTAGAAGAACCTATCAATTAGGTGCTCTAAAGTTTGCTTACTCGCAAAGGAAGGCGGATAAAGAATTCACTTCCGCGGCCCTTAGACGACTCGAAAGTTATTTCACCTCCTAGCTTCTCGACTATTCTTTTTACTATCACCATGCCTAGTCCGGTACTCGTTGGGTTGATTTCTGAAAAACCGTCTTCATGGGAAAACTCCTGAAAAATTTTCTGTTTGAACTCTTCGCTCATACCGATGCCCGTATCACTGACGAATATCTCGATTCCTAGCTTTCGTTGGTAATAAACGGCTTTGTAGCCAATTTCTATTTTGCCCTTTTCGGTAAACTTAATCGCATTTGTAAGAAGGTTAAGGAGAACATGCTGTAGTCTCGATTTGTCGGTTTGGAGCAACAGGTTTGCAGAGCTGTAATCAGTATCAAAACTAAGCCTTTTTTCTAAGGCAGCAGGCATCATCATCTCTTTGGTTTCGTTAAGTAAATGAGTGATTTCTACTTGTTCAAATTCGGGTTCGAAATTGTCCGATTCTATTTCCGCCATTTCTAACAAGTCGTTTATCAGATGGTGCAAATGACTACTTTGCGTGATGACCGTCGTCATATGCTCATGGGTGGCTGTATCGAGCTCTAAGGGATGTGCGTTTAACAGTCGCTTTGAATTTGCCAATATCAAATGTACTGGAGTTAAAAACTCTCGGGAAACATTTCGTAGAAAGTCACCTTTGGCTTTAGTTTCGGCGTGTACAAGAGCAAATTCTTGATTCTTAGAACGAACAAATTCAGCCAACGCAAACAACAACATGATGGCGGCTGATATCACTAGAAGTTCGCCAATAAGCGTTGCCGGTTCGGTTTTTTCAACGATATTTAATTTATAACCAAGCATCGAAACATAAGCGATGATTAGCAGACTCCAAGTGCAGAACAAGTACAGGGCTACTTTTGATCCCTGTGCGGCGGCAATGCCCGCCATGATAAAAACAATAATAGCGACAAATAAGCCCAGTAACATGACTGCTTGCAGATTACTTCCAGAGATTTGATCAAATGGCAGCACAATAAAGTACAGGCCAGTTGGGATCATAGAATAAGCGATAAAACGCAGTACGATAAGGGCTCTTCCCCGGTATCGATTTTCTAGGTTAAGGGACTGCCCAAGCAGGCAAAAACTTATAATCATTATCGTGCCAGATATATAATTCAGGCGATTGCTCAGCTCAACGGATTCGCCCCAAAACCATACCTTGCCCATTCCAGAAAGACAAAGGAAAAAGATTAAGCTGCTACCAAAAAACATGGTGTAGCCAAGAAACTGTTTGTCTCTGAGGGAAAAGTAGATGATCCAGCAAATGCAAAAGCAAAGAATGAAGAAGACAAATAAGCCACCAAAAAAAGCTATCTTAGTTTGCTCTTGCAATGCCAACTCTTGCACTGTGCTCAGGGTAAGTGGCAACTCCATTCCTGATTGTGAAGTCACGCGCATAAACACTTGGGTGGTGTTTCCTGAGGCCGACATTTCAAAGGGCAAGACTGGGTTTCTGAACCTTGCTTTTTGGCGACTGAAGGGCACCGTGTCGCCAGTCTCATAACTCTCAACCGACTGATCACCGCGGATAATATAAAACTGGATAAGGTCGATATTCGGTGAATCTGCACTTAGTACCAATTCTTTGCCGGCAAGGTCATCACTTGTAATGTTAATGTTGAACCAATGAGCAGAATCAGAGAAACCCAAGGTTGGTATAGATTCTTGGGAGCGCTCCCAAGTAACGCCGTTACCAAGAATGTCGGATATTGTGAGAAGGCGGCTAGGGTCTTCGTAATGATCCAAATACAGCCCTAAAGCTACCGGAAGCTGATTGCGGGTTACGTTGAGCTCCGCGCCTAATCCAGCCTGAGAAAGAAGTAAAAACGGTGTAATACACAAAAAGCTAAGCAAAGCGGAAGCCGAGTGTTTAATCAACATTCTTAGAAAATTGGTCTTTAGATCAAGCTGATGCACAAAGCTGGCGCCCATTGCCCTTAATAGGGCGTTAGTATAATTCATCAGCTGAAAAATACCGCGTTCGAAATGGTCTCTGGTGATTTTTTTGCGGTCAAAATCTCGCGTTTGGGTAAGATTTCCGAGTGGGGTCCAGCTAAACGATACACTTTGCCATGTAAAGTCTCAATTGGGCGCTGTGATTCGCATTATGAGGCGCGTGATTTGCTGGACTATCAGTTCCCCTATTGGCGGGTACTGTATAAACAAGAGTTAAGAGTTAAGAGTTAAGAGTTAAGAGTTAAGAGTTAAGAGTTAAGAGTTAAGAGTTAAGAGTTAAGAGATAAGAGTTAAGAGATAAGAGATAAGAGTTAAGAGATAAGATCTAGAGCAGCACGTAACCCGTGTTTTATACTCGGCTATTTACTGTAGTGGCTATCGATTTCCCCCCAAGTTTCACCATCAGCCGGCTAATCTCATCCCAGGGATTGAGGGCTGAGAGCCCCTTTATGGACTGGTCTATTAGCTTTGAGTGGTCTAGCAGTTGCCAAATATCATCGATTGTTAGGCGCTGTAGAGCGCTTCCAACAGGTTGTTTTCGGTTATACCAAACTCGCGAGGCCTGCATTATCGCGTTGACACCTTGGCCTTGTTGGCGTTTTTCTACCATGGGTTGGAGACTTCGGATCTCGCGAGTAAAGGCGTTAAGTATGACCAAAGGAAACAGACCTTCACTGCGTAGGCCCGCAAGGATTTTCTGACTTCGACCTAGCTCTCCGCTAAGAGTCGAATCAACAAGGTTGTAGACGCTGTAGCGGGAGCTATCCGCAACCACTTGCATAACAGTGTTGGCATCGAGGTTGATTAACTCATTGGTATTTTTGCCAGCGAGTAACTTTAACTTTTCTATTTCTTGCATCGCTGCCAGTAGATTCCCTTCGACTTTGTCCATCAGTAGTTGCAGGGCGGTGCCATCTGCTCTAATGTTCTCTTGCAGTAAGCGCTGTTCTAGCCAAGCAGCAAGTCCCTCGCGATTGACAGGCCAAATTTGCACCAGCGCGCTGCGAGATTCAATTTCTTTAAACCATTTGGTATTCAGTGTGGCGGCCTCAAGCTTGGGGCTGCTAACGAGTAGGATGAAATCGCTTTTCGGGTCCTCGAAGTATTGGTGAAGTGCTTTTTTTGCTGTGTCGTCTAGCTTTGCGGTTGCAAATCGAAGTTCCAATATTTTCTTTTCAGCGAACAATGAAAGATTATTAGTGGCGTGGTGAAAGGAATTCCAATCAAAACTTTTGTCGATGTTAAAAACTTCTCTTTCATCGAAGCCTTGCTTGCGAAAATGTTGTCTTATGCTGTCTGCCGCTTCTTGCATAAGCAAAGGCTCGTCCCCGGCAAGCCAAAAAGCTGGAATTGATTCTTTGCTGAGGGTGCGAGCTAGCTGTTCTGGTTTGAGCTTCAGATCGACATCCCCACTGCGTCCAACCGTCGAATCAGTTGGCCAACTAGTTCACGCCGCATTTCGGCAGATATGATTTCCACTTCTTCGCGGTTGCCGCTGATATTTTCAATATCTTCGAAATAAATCCGTTGAACCACTAGTGATTCTGGTTCAATTATGTAGCTTGCATTTTTCCCAAGTGCGATCGTGATGGACATTCTCAGCTCATATTGAGCGGCCCTTGCGCGGGCATTGACAGTCACCGGCCGGCTGACAACTTGCTCGTTCGTGACAAGCAGAATGGCTATGCCAGATTCAGACTCTGCAGTGCCAATGCTGTCAATAAGGTTAAGTGAGACGCCCGCGGACTCTAGACTGCCTCGCAACAATCTAGCGAGTTCGCTACTGGGTTGTTCAATGCTGAGATGGAGGTTAGACAGTTCTGTTGAAAAACTCTCATTTCCCCTAAGCGCAAATCCGCAAGCGGATAGACTAAGGGCAGCAATGCTGACAACAAAACTGAATAGCAGGTTTTTCATGCTAGTTAACCACAATATTTACGAGTTTGCCGGGAACGACGATTACCTTGCGAATAGTGCCGACATCAGTAAAACGCTTTACTGCCTCGTCTTCCAGAGCGAGGGTTTCCAGCTCTTGTTTTGGCAAGTCTTTGGCTACTTCTAGTTTTGCTCGCAGTTTTCCATTAACTTGAACGACTACCAAGATACTGTCTTGGGCCAATGCTGTAGGATCAACTACTGGCCAAGTTGCGTCTATGACGGCTCCGCTGTGGCCTAAGTGTTGCCACAGCACATGACTAAAATGAGGCACTATCGGCGCCATTACAGCAATTATAATTTCTAAAGACTCCTGTACCACCATTTTATCGTGTTGTGACAAAGGTCCGCTTCGAGTATCAATAAATTTGGTGGTCGCATTTAACAATTCCATAGTCGCTGCTATAGCTGTGTTAAAGGTGTTTCTTCGGCCGTAGTCATCACTAATTTTTTCTAGAGATTGGTGAGACTTTAACCGAAGTTTTCGTTGGTCTGGACTTAGCTCTGTCTTCGAAATTTTAGCGATGCTCACAACGCCGTGATCTGCCACTATTTTCCAAAGACGCTTGAGGAATCTATAGCTGCCTTCAACTCCGCTGTCTGACCATTCCAGTGACTGGTCAGGAGGTGATGCAAACATGGTAAACATTCGAACTGTGTCCGCTCCATATTTTTCGATAAGAGGAAGAGGATCAACAGTGTTGCCTTTAGATTTTGACATTTTGGTGCCGTCTTTGAGAACCATGCCTTGAGTCAGCAGTTTTTTGAAAGGCTCATCTGACGTAACAATACCTGCATCTCTCATTAACTTATGGAAAAAACGTGAGTAAAGTAGGTGCAAGATTGCGTGCTCAATACCGCCAATGTACTGGTCTACCGGCAGCCAATAGTTAGCGCGGTCATCTAGCATGCTGGAATCGTTGTCGCGACTCGCGTAGCGCGCATAGTACCAAGATGATTCCATGAACGTGTCAAAGGTGTCTGTTTCGCGGCGAGCCAATGCTCCACATTTTGGACAATCAACTTCATAGAATTCAGCTAACTTACCCAGTGGTGAGCCGCTTTCATCAAACTCAACCTCTTCAGGTAGTAGGACAGGTAATTCGTCTTCAGGGACGGGGACGGAACCGCAGTCGGAGCAATTTATGATCGGGATAGGCGCTCCCCAATATCGCTGCCTAGATACGCCCCAATCTCTTAGTCTGAAATTAACGGTTTTTTTACCTTGATCATTGGCGGCAAGGTGGGCGGAGATGGCATCGAAGGCCTCGCTAAACTCCAGTCCATCGAATTGATCAGAATTGACTAATACGCCTTTGCCGATAAAGGCTGCCTTGTCTAGATCACATTCCTCATCATCAACCGGTTTTACAACTTGTTTAATGGAAAGGCCATACTTCTTGGCAAATTCCCAGTCCCGCTGATCATGACCAGGGACAGCCATGACCGCGCCAGATCCGTAACTCATAAGAACGAAATTAGCTATAAAAACCGGTACTTGAAGACCACTTATGGGGTGAATGGCTTTTAAGCCTGTGTCCATTCCCATTTTTTCCATGGTCGCCATATCAGCTTCGGCTACCTTTATTTTGCTCTCACGTTCTATAAAAGCTTTTAAATCTTTATTTTTAGCTGCTGCCTTGGTGGCGATAGGGTGCTGGGGCGCCACCGCTACATAGGTAACTCCCATTAATGTGTCGGGTCTGGTGGTGTATACGGATAGCTTTTTTAACTGGGGATCAGTCTCGCCGGCAATTTCAAAGTTAAGCTCCACACCTTCAGAGCGTCCTATCCAGTTACTTTGCATAGTTTTGACTTTTTCAGGCCAGCCATCGAGCTGATCCAAATCATCTAATAATTCTTGAGCGTAAGCGGTAATTTTTACAAACCATTGGGGAATACTGCGCCGCTCGACGATTGCGCCAGATCTCCAGCCGCGACCATCGACTACCTGTTCGTTAGCCAATACTGTTTGATCCACGGGGTCCCAATTTACTTCGGATTCTTTTTTGTATACAAGGCCTTTGTTAAATAGTTGAGTGAAGAACCATTGCTCCCACCGGTAGTAATCCGGGTGACAGGTGGCAATCTCTCGAGACCAGTCATAGGCGTAGCCTAGTTGTTTAAGCTGCTCTCGCATATAGTCGATATTGCTATAGGTCCATTGCGCAGGAGGGACATTGTTCTGCATCGCCGCATTTTCTGCCGGCAGTCCGAAGGCATCCCAGCCCATGGGCTGCAAGACGTTTTTGCCTTGCATTCGCTGATAACGGGAAATGGCGTCACCAATAGAATAGTTCCTAACATGGCCCATATGAAGGTGCCCGCTTGGATAGGGAAACATAGAAAGGCAGTAGTATTTCTCTTTGCTGTGATCTTCAACAACTTTAAAACTATTGTTATCTTGCCAATAGGTTTGGGCGATTTTTTCTACTTCTGCAGGATTGTATTGAGGGTCAGTCTTATTCATATTCTTTTCAAGTTATAGCAGTCAGCGCATGGCGCGGAAAGCGTAGTTAAGTTACAGCTAATTGCAGCTGGGCGTATAGTGGGCGTATAGATAATAGCTAAGCCGGTAACCGTACTAGCGAAGGATAACCTAGACTGCCACCACTAGTAAGTGTCTGTGTAAAAAACGCTGGCTCCGCTAGGGAGACTTAATAGCCAAATGCGGGCTCATCTTATGGGCGCCAAAGGCAGCTTCGCGGGAGGCTAGCAGGTTGCGTGATAAATAGACCTAGCTTAGATAGAGGTTCTCTTACAAAGGTGCTGAAGCGAACCGGAAAAGCTCAAATTAGTTGGCAAAACGGGGGCTGCATGGAAAGATTTTCCGGTTATCCTTAGGTCGAACCCTTCCTCACGCTGACCAGAGTTGAGGTGATTTTCAGCAGCTTTATGTGTCTGCTGTCAGCATTTAATATAGTGACAAGAAAGGGGCCGATATTAATGGTTTCTCCGCGCTCTGGAATATGTCCAAATTGCTGAAGGACAAGGCCTCCTATAGTGGTAAATTCCTGATCTGAAAAATCCGTTTCAAAATATTCGTTAAACTCGTCAACCGGTGTTAGTGCCTTCACAATATGATTTTCATCATCGAATTTTTTGATATAGCTATCGTCGTCAACGTCATACTCATCTTCAATCTCGCCAACGATCTGTTCCAACACATCCTCAATGGTTACAGCGCCACAAACGCTGCCATATTCGTCAATGACAATGGCCATATGGTGTCGTGTTTCTCGAAACTCTCTCAGCAGAACATTAAGTCGCTTACTCTCAGGTACAAACGTCGCCGGGCGGACCACGTCTTTAATATCAAAGCGTTCGCTATTGCCCTGCAATAAAAGAGGGAGCAAGTCTTTGGCGAGGAGTATACCCATCACGTTGTCGGCATTTTCGCCGATCACGGGGAATCGGGAATGTGAGGCGTTGGTAACTAACTCAACTAGTTCGTTAACGGGCAGTTTCGAAGAAACCGTAACCACTTGAGAGCGGGGAATCATGATGTCTCGAACTTGCATGCTCGAAACTTGCAGTGCGCCTTCGATAATTCCTAAGGCATCCGCATCGAGCAATTGGTCCTGCTCAGCATTGCGCAGTAACTCAAGTAGGCTCTTAGTATCTGTGGGCTCACCTGAGAGGGCGTTGGCTATTTTATCGATCCAAGACCTTGGTTTTGGATCGATAGTAGATTGTTCGTCGGTCATACGCTGGCTCTGTGAGGCTCCTGTGTGGCGAGTTTAGCTTTGCTTGATAGTATATGGATTTTCAAAGCCATTATTTTTTAGGATTAGAATTTCTAAGGCCTCCATTTGCTCGGCCTCTTCTTCTTCCTCATGTTCGTAGCCTAACAGATGCAATACACCATGGGTAAGCAGATGCGTCCAATGAGCTATCAAGGTTTTCCCTTGCGCCATAGCTTCGACTTCTAGAACATCTGGGCATATAACAATATCTCCTAGGGGTCTGTAGCCTAGCTGCGATGCAATTTCTTCGGGTATATCTGCGGGAAAGGACAATACATTGGTCGCGGTGGATTTACCACGGTAACTTTCATTTAGGTCCCCAGACTCTGCCTCGCTGACATACTTTAGACTTATTCCACAATCTTCATTGTAGCTGGCTGCAGCTAATGCGCTAGTTATCCAAATTTGGCAGTCGTCTGGGTTTGGTAACCACCGACTGTCGCTGTCATTGAGAATGTCAATTGTCACGTTCATTGAGGTGAACCGGCTCCTGTGACCCTAATGGGGATATTAAGCTTTGATCATATTCGTCGTAGGCTTCGACTATGCGCTGCACAAGGCGGTGTCTCACAACGTCTTTGGAGTCGAAGTAGGTGAACCCGATCTCATCAATTCCTTGGAGGATTTTGCTTACATGAACTAGTCCAGATCGGGTGCCTTTGGGTAGGTCTATTTGCGTTACATCGCCAGTTATTACAGCAGTTGATCCGAAGCCGATTCGAGTAAGGAACATTTTCATCTGCGCGGTGGTTGTATTCTGGCTCTCATCCAAAATGATGAACGAGTTGTTTAATGTGCGCCCCCGCATGTAGGCGAGAGGGGCCACTTCGATAACGTTTCGCTCAATCATCCGAGCTACCTTCTCAAAACCTAACATTTCGTAAAGAGCATCATACAGTGGTCTGAGATAGGGGTCGATTTTTTGGGCGAGGTCGCCTGGCAAAAAACCTAGCTTCTCTCCCGCTTCAACGGCAGGGCGAACTAAGAGTATTCTGTTCACTTCTTCTTTGATTAGCGCTTCTACAGCGCAGGCTACCGCCAAATAAGTCTTGCCAGTACCGGCAGGGCCTATTCCAAAATTAATATCGTGGCGCCAAATACTTTTTACATAATCTTGTTGATGGCTGTTTCGAGGCTTTACAGATGACCTTGGTGTCTTGAGGACAAGCTCCTCACTGTCAACACTGACTTGGCCTTGCCTCGATCGGATCTCTTGGAGTGATAGATGCACTTGCTCTGGGCTTAGGTTGGGGTTTTGCTCAGTGTCTTTATAAAGCTCTTCCAGCAGCCTGCTTGCGTCACTTACAGCAGAGTCAGGCCCGGAAAGCTGAAATATATTCCCACGCTGTCGAATCTTCAAGTTCAGTGATGATTCTATCTGTGTAATGTGTTCATTTAATCTACCGCATAATATCGCAAGCCTATTGGCATTATCCGGGACAAGAGTGAGGTTAAGAGTTTGTGTGGGCATTAATTATTTAACAGCATATTGTTAGTAAGTTTGAATTCAGTATATCAATGAATGAAAGAGTTGAGGCTTTTTAAAGCGAAAAAATTTCGCGGTCAATATCGGGCCCTCAAGACCGCGATATTTCGGCTACAAGGTGCCTAAAAGAGAGTTTGGGAGCGCATCGGTAACCTTAATTGAAGTGAATTGGCCAATTAGGCTTTGGTCATCGCATTTGAAGTTGACGACCCTGTTATTTTCAGTTCGGCCTTGCAGATCGCCTGGATCCTTTTTAGAGAGTCCGGTAACTAGAATGCGCTGTTGGTGGCCAACCATGGATTCACTAATAGCATTGGCGTGCTTGAGTATCTGAGATTGCAGCGTTGCGAGGCGGTGTTTCTTTTCTTGCTCTGGCGTAAGGTCTTTTAAATCAGCAGCAGGGGTGCCGGGTCGCGCACTATAAATGAAGCTGAAAGAGGTATCAAAACCGATTTCTATGATTAGCTTCATGGTGTCCTCGAAGTCTTTGTTGGTCTCCCCAGGGAAGCCAATAATAAAGTCAGAAGATAGACTAATACCGGGCCTATTTGCCATTATTTTACGCAACAGAGACTTGTACTCTATCGCGGTGTGACCGCGTTTCATTGCGGCTAAAATGCGATCTGAACCACTTTGAACAGGCAGGTGCAAGTGGGAAACGAGTTCTGGAACCTCGTTGTAAACTTCAACTAAGCTGCTAGAGAATTCGACTGGGTGTGATGTTGTGAAACGTATCCGGTCAATGCCGTCTATGCTCGCTATATACTGTATTAGTAAAGCAAGATCGACCATAGACCCTTCGTCACTGAGTCCTCTGTAAGCATTCACGTTCTGGCCAAGCAAATTGATTTCTCGCACACCCTGTTCGGCGAGATGGACAGCTTCGGCAAGCACATCGTCCAATGGTCTACTTACTTCTTCTCCCCGAGTATAGGGGACCACACAAAAACTACAGTATTTACTGCAGCCTTCCATAATGGTGAGAAAAGCTTGGCAAGAATCTGCGTTTGGCTCTGGTAGACGATCAAACTTTTCAATTTCAGGAAAGCTGATATCGACAACAGGTTTGCTTCGGGGTGTAGAGGCATCTAACATCTCAGGCAGTTTATGTAGGGTTTGTGGCCCAAAAATGACGTCGACATAAGGTGCACGTTTGCCTATTGCGGCGCCTTCTTGACTTGCGACACAGCCGCCAACAGCGATTTTAATGTCAGGATTTTTTTCCTTGAGGCCCCGCCATCGACCTAGCTGATGAAAGACTTTTTCCTGTGCTTTCTCGCGAATTGAGCAGGTGTTTAGTAGCAAGTAATCTGCTTCTTCTGCTGTCGCTACTAAAACAGCCCCATGAGTTTCGCCAAGCAAGTCGAGCATCCTTGAAGAGTCATACTCGTTCATCTGACATCCATGGGTTTTGATAAACACTTTCTTGGCAGGATTTGTGGCTGGCTCTGGCAAGTTGTTTTGGCTGTCGTGGGCGGTTTTCACGGTTTGTCCTGTATTTTAGCTATAAATGGCAATGGGGCCGCATTATAGCAGCAATTTACTTAAGCTTTTAACGCCTTAATATCGCATAATGACTTGAATAAGAGGAATTTAGCCTAATATAAGAAATCCAGAAGTGCGTTTCTCCTACATAATTTCTTTTATGCTTGGTTGAGGCGGCTGCATAACGTTGAAAAAATGTCAGCAAGAGATTGATTACCATGGCGAATACATCAGAAATATACAAAGTAACCTTCTTGAACAAGGGTAAGGTTTATGAGCTTTTCGTCAAGCAGGTATACCAAAGTGACCTGTATGGGTTTATAGAAATCGAAGACTATGTGTTCGACGAGCGCTCACAATTAGTTGTCGATCCCAGCGAAGAGAAATTAAAAGCAGAATTTAATGGAGTGAAGCGGAGTTTTATTCCGATGCAGGCTATTATTCGAATTGATGAGGTCGAGAAAAGCGGAGTCAGCAAAATCACTAATGGTGACAATGTGTCCCCTTTTCCGGTGTCTTTGGTTGCTAGAAAGGCAGAACCAAAAGATTCATAAGTACAAGCACATCACAGCTTCGTTCAATGCACAGCCAAGTAATATCCCAATTATTTTCACAGCTAATAGAGGTTGAGTGACTATGGAAAAAAACACTCACCCCTACGCAGACTTGGGCCCCGAAGAAGTATTGCAGGCAGTTGAAAAACTGGGTTTTGAACCGGATGCTCGGGTGTTTGCGCTTAACAGCTATGAAAACCGAGTCTACCAAGTTGGTTTGTACGATAGTGACTCTATTATCGTTAAATTCTATCGCCCAGGACGCTGGAGCAGAGAGCAAATTTTAGAAGAACATGCTTTCGCTGAGGAGCTTTCGTCATTAGAAATCCCTGTTGTTGCCCCTTTGAGGCTTTCTCAAGACGAGACTTTGGTGCAAATTAATGATTTTCCAGTAGCCGTATTTCCTCAAATTATTGGTAGGCCCCCTGAGTTGGACAATCTTGACAATTTACTCGTGATGGGGCGGTTTGTTGCCAGAATCCACGCTGTTGGTGCAATGGCCAACTTTGAGACTCGAAACCAGCTCTCGGTATCCGCATTAGGGCATTCCAGCAGGGAATTTCTATTGGAGAATAACTTTTTCCCAAAAGATTTAGTCCCCGCTTATGAGTCTCTATCGGCGGATTTAGTGACTAAGATAGATACCTTGTTTGCAGAACAGGGAGAGTTACCGCTGATAAGGATTCACGGCGACTGCCATCCGGGCAATGTGCTTTGGCGCGATGAGACACCGACTTTCGTCGATTTTGACGATACTGTGTCAGGGCCGGCAATACAGGATCTATGGATGATGTTGTCAGGTGACCGTGACCAACGACAAGGCCAGCTTTTGGAATTGGTGGAAGGCTACAACGAATTCTACGATTTTCGAGCCAAAGAACTGAACTTGATTGAGTCCTTAAGAACGCTGAGACTAATGCACTATAGTGCTTGGCTAGCACGAAGGTGGAATGATCCCGCGTTTCTTCTTAGTTTCCCATGGTTTAACACAGAGCGTTATTGGGCTGAGCATATACTCGAACTACGGGAGCAGTTATTCGCCCTAGATGAACCTCCTTTGCAGTTAATTTAAGCGCTCTAGCTAGGTCCGCCAATGCTGCCATCTTGCTTCATGTAAACATGAGGTAGACCGGAGTCCGTTAGCCATTGTATCCCGTCTGATTCGCTTTTGAGCATCGCTATACTGGCCATAGATCCTGCCACAGTGCATAGGTGGCTTGCCACACTGACGGCGCGAAGCCCCTTGCTAGGCCATCCTGTTGTCGGGTTTAGTATATGGCTGTAACGCTCACCTTCGAAGAAAAAGAAACGCTCATAATCCCCGCTTGATGCTAGCCCGCCATTGCTCAGGTTTACTGTAGCCATAATTGAACCGGTTGAATCGGGTTGCGTTATTCCGATTGGCCAGCTTTTTTGTTCTGGCATTGGGCCTATAACTGAAAAATCTCCTCCAAGGTTTAGTAATCCAGAGTTACAGCCTGAGGTTCTGGCAAGTCTTGCTAATGAATCAGCTGCATATTCTTTAACAATGCCGCCAAAATCTATTTCCATTCCTTCAGGTATAAGGAGCTTTGATTGGTGCCAGCTAAGCTTTTCAAAGCCGGTATTATTTAAGGCGCTGGCAATAAGCTTCTGATCTGGAATCTGGCCGCCTTTAAAGTTCCAGATTCGGCTCAATCGGCCAGAAGTTATGTCAAAAAGGCCTTCGCTTTGTTCATAGCAAGTGAGCGCATGATCGAATAAGAGCTTGGTTTCCTGATCTATTTCGATACCATTTTTTGCTCCGGCCTGAGCGTTAATTTGAGACAAAAAACTATCGCTTTTAAAGCGGGAATATTTGTTTTCTAAACGGCTGGCTTCGTCTGCGAGCTTTTTAGCTAGGCGTTTTGCATAAATGCGAGAGTCATCAAAGAATTGAATTTCGCAGTGACTTCCCATGGCATTGAATGAGAAGTGTCTTAACGGAGGGGTCATATTTTGAGTTTAAAAAGAAAAATCCAGCCCAAGCGAGACTCTGAAATAACGTACCAGGGCGGCGCTGGGTTGGGACACGCTAAACGCTGAGTACTTTTCATTGGCCAAATAGCGCTCTCCAGTAACAGTTGCGTCCCAATCACCAACAGTTGTCTTGATGGTTAGGCCTGCACTAATAGCACCAAAAGCGGAAAGGCGATAGTCGCTAGACTGAAAGTCAGTGGCTGGCCTTGAAAAGTCATCTACGTTGGTGAAAAAATCGGCGGCGGATTGATTGTAGTACCTAAGCATTGGTATCACTTGAATAGTGTTGCCAAAATTTTGATGCCAGCTCATATCTGCAGTGTGGGACGTCACCCCGAAGTCGTCATGATAGAAGCGGTAGTTAACATGCCATGCCGCGTTTGATCCACGTATATAGCGTCGATAAGAATTGGACCAAGCGATCTGAGTTTTGTTGTCGGGCCGGGTGTCTATTAACTTGTATGGATCGGTTAAAAATCCTGACTGCTCAGTAATGCTAAAAGCAGTTTGGAAGGTTGAGACCTGATTTATTATCTGGCTTATATTGATAGCAGCGGAGGTGCTGGATTTATCTTCACTGATAACTCTGTTAAAGATTTCGGCATCGGTTGGAAAAATGTCATCGGAAGAATAGCTCAGGCTTATAGAAACGGTAGTTAAGTCATTATTGAAATGACGTTCGGCACTTATTCCGCCATAAGTGGCTCTGTAATCATTCTCTTCAGAGTAACCAATGTTGCCGCCGATACTGCCGTTTTCTAAATAGTAGCGTGTCCCTACAGATAGCTCGCTTCGACTATCTTCGATTCCGCTTGCGCCGCTGAGGTTTACTATTGGGCTGCCACTGGGGCTAAGCGTCGTAAACCAGGGCGAGGCTCCGCTTAGATCTTCGTAGTTTGCATCAACCTGCAGAGAGAAATTCCGCCCTATTGGAGAAATGAATTGGAACTGATGGACATCAATATCGTAGCGGCCAAGATCGCCAAAAGGGGATTCTTCTCGAGTTAAATTATCTTCTTTGTAGTTAGATACCTGATAGGACAAGCTACTGTTAACCGGGGGGGCGTCGGCAATGGCAATGCCTGGCAGTGCCAAAGCTGTTGTGGAAATAGCTAACAAGCTACGTGAGGGTTTGGCCTTCACAGTAATGCCCTTATTTGGTGAGGTTTTCTAACGCTTAGTTGCAGCCGCAGCCGCCACCAGCGGCATTGCTACCGCCAGATGATGCTTCTTTGCTAAAAAAAATATGATCATTGAGCGCGCCTTCTAAGGCGTTTGTACGCCAAGCCATTTCTTCCCTGGCGAGAAGGCCTCTTTCCCAAGGACGGACCTGAGTGCATGCCGCAAGCAGGCTGAGGCTAAAGGTAACTAACAATAACGTTCTGAAAGGCTTCATAATAAATGGCTTTAATTAGCGGCTAGAACTTTTTCTATGGCTTCTTCGATTATTTCCATGTCGCCATTTCTGAACCCCATATGAACTAGTTCTACCTTGCCCTTTGGAGTCACGAGATAGGAGGTTGGCATGCCTATAACTTTGAAAAGTTCAGCTGTTTCGCCATCCGGATCGCTGGGAATAAGAAAATCTAAAGGGGTATCAATTAAGAAGTCCAACCCATCTTCAACTGGGTTGTCGACGTTTATCGCGATGATCTCAAATCCTTGGTTTTTGTATTTGTGATACATCTCGTTGTAAAGAGGTAAGGACTTGAGGCAGGGTGCACACCATGAAGCCCAAAAATCAACATACACAGTTTTACCCTCAAGAGCTGCCATTGAGATGTCAGGCTGTCCTTCCTGAATTGCCGGAAGTAAAAAGCCGGGAGCATCGTCGCCCTCTTCGACAGCGAGCGAGTTAAAACTCATGCCAAGAATCAATGCTATAACCGAGGCATGGCTGGCTTTTTTAAAATTCATAAAAATTCCTTATTAAACTTGAGCTGATGGTAAGTGCATATTATGTAAATGTATACTAGCTGTAGAGTTGTTTCTGTTAAGTGCTTCTCAACCCAGAGCAGTCAATGCTACTCATCTAGCGTTGTTTTGGAGGGAGTTTACGTGATTTTTAATGTTCCGGCCCTGCAATCGACGCTCGCTAGCGCTAAAATATCCATTCAACGCGCTGACGCTAATGACAAGTTCTAGGGATTCACGACCTAAAGCCAAGTAATTTGAGCTAGAGGTCCTTTCTCAGTAAAGGCCTAGTTCGGAACCGCGCTAAAATCTCCAATATTTCCCAGCATAAATTGCCAACGTTTTTTTTGTACCTTAAGCTTATATTGGACTTCTTTATAAGTATCTCTAATTTGCAGACTGTCCCAATGGGCAAGAGTTTCGTGAAGCTGTTTTTCTTTCAGTTCCCTCCACGCTTGTCTATGCTCTGTCCATAGTTCGAGTGTTTGCTGAAGATCTTCATACTCATGTTCAAGGCGCAGGCGCCATTTTTCAGGAATATTCAGTAACTCGCAGCGCTCGGTGGCTGCTCGATATTGGTAGTCTATTCGCGCTTTTTCTATCTGGGCAACAGAGCAGCGCTTGAGATCGCTAGTAAGACCAATAAATGAGAGGCCTCCAATCATCCACTTGGTAGGATCGTAGTGCCACCACTTAACACCGTTGCGGTAGTCCCACTGAAACGTATGGTGATAGTTATGGTAGCCCTCGCCGTAAGTGATTAAGGCGAGTAAGCCATTATCTCTAGCCGAGCTCTGGTCACTATAAGGCTGCCTGCCCCACATGTGTGCCAGCGAATTAATAAAGTAAGTGACATGCTGGCTAAGCACTAGGCGCAGAAGGCCGCCCAGCAATAAACTGGCAATTATGTCGCCGTGGATTAGCCCAATAAGTGCAGGCAAACCAATGTTTGTCGCGAGGACCAGAGTTAAATAATTGCGATGCTGCCACATGACGATTGGGTCATGATGCAAGTCTTTAACATTGGAGAAATCCTTCTTGCCGCTAGGATAGTGCCTCAATATCCAGCCGATATGTGAAAACCAAAAGCCTCTTCCTGCGGAGTAGGGGTCTTTGTCATTGTTGTCAACGTGTTGATGATGTCGGCGGTGATCCGATGCCCAGCACAAAATGTCGTTTTGAAGAGCACAGGCTCCGCCTACCGCTAATATTAGCCTTACTGCGGGATGAGCTTTATAGGTTTTGTGGGACCAAAGGCGGTGATAGCCCGCAGTAATGGACATTCCGCAGAATCCCATCATGAGGAGCAATACGACCCATTCAAACAGATCATAGCCAAAGTAGAATCCGTATAAAGGAACTAACAAGATCGCCAATGCCGGCGTCAGGCTAAATAGCCACATATTTGTCCAGTTAATTGGGGCTTTTTCCATTATGTAGTTTTCCTCAGCATTGCGATGATTAGGGCAGCATGTTGTATAAATGAGTTTGCATTTCCCGACATGGCTCTATACAAGCTCTGTGCCTTGTGAAGTATAGTAGCGGACAAGTTGCCTATTTGTGAATCCCTGATTGTGAATGTTTATGGATGGGCAATATTTCTAGCAGACACGTAGGTATAATAACGGGAGATAGGCTGATATGGATTCTAATTTAGATGCATCGAGTGCCGATGAAAAATTTACCGACCTAGAACTAAAATACAGTTTTCAGGAAAAACTGTTATCGGATCTTAATGACGCCTTGATCAGCCAGCAAAAGCAACTAGATTCACTTAAGCATGAATTAGCAGTTCTAAAACAGCATTTAGCAGAATCATCGGAGGCGGACTCCAAAGCCGAGCAATACAGCTCAGAGGATGAAAGGCCGCCACATTACTAGTAGCCAACTCACCGAAGTTAGCTGCTAACTGGGCCGGCTATTTAAGCGGCCGCTACGTCTTCTGCTTGTAGCCCCTTATCTCCCATGGTGACCTCAAACTCTACTCTTTGGCCGTCTTTCAGCACTCGATGACCGTCACCTCTGATCGAGCGGAAATGAACAAATACGTCATCTCCATTGTCACGGGTAATGAAACCAAACCCTTTGTTGGCATTAAACCATTTTACATTTCCCGCTTCGCGGCTAGAATCGGTGGTGTAGCTGGCAACAGGTTCGGCGCCGATTCTGCTCCAAAAAGAGGCGATTAAAATAACTGTTAGTAAGGACAATATAACTAACGGAAGGTTACTAACAGTTAACTGAAACTCCGCTGTGCTGAGAAAATAAAGTGGAATACAAGAGACAATGGTAAGGATAATGGCGATTGATAGTGGCTTGCTTAGCATGAATAAACTCTTCTTTTTTGTTGTTATTTGGTGGCAAATTGACACCATTCTGATTTCAGGTTTTGCGTAACCCCAAAACTACACCAGCCAAGTAGTAAAGGAAACCCGCGACTGGCTGTAAATGCCGATTATCCTTCTAGTTTTCTCTTCAGCTTCAATTCAGCTATCAGCTGTTAAATTACAATCCAGCAAAGCAGTAATGGGTCAGTTAAGTAAAGTATGAATGAATTTGGAGCCTCATGGCTTGGCTGTTATCCACGACTGATAAAACAATCCAATTTGTTTCTGATAAAACAATTTTTGAAAAAGAGGGTAATCACGATGAAACAGCCACTGATTTTTGCAGCTGCTGCGCTAGCAATTGTTTTTAGTTTGAATGTGAGTGCGCAGACAAGTTACGAGTATGCTGAAGTGCTTCACTCAACTCCTATTTATAGAGTTTTTGAAGTTTCCGAGCCCAGAGAACAGTGCTGGGAAGAGGAAAGAGCTCTAGATAGAGGCAATCGGAGGGGTAATTCAAGCACGCCAGTTATTGTCAGTACTATTTTGGGAGGCGCAATTGGTAATGCTGTAGGCAACAACAAGTCTAGTCAACGAGTTGGCGCCGTCTTGGGCGCTGTGTTGGGGCACTCGATTGGTCGTGATATAGTGAGAAGCAAGATCAGCCGAACACCCCAAGTAGTCGTAACGGTAGAGCGTTGTGAAACCGTTTATGAAGAGGTTCAAGAAGAGAGATTAATTGGTTATCAAGTGACCTATCTTTACCAAGGCAAAGAGCGTTCAGTGCAAGCGAGCTCAGATCCTGGCGAGCAAATCAGAGTTCGAATTAGTGTGGAACCAGTATTATAAGTGGAACAGAGTAATAGCCGGCTGATGCCTGCCTGCTACTCTGCAAGGGATTATTTTGAAATTTAAGCGATTTACTTCAATCTTGGCAGTAGCATCTTTAGTGATGTTGCCAGCCTGTGAATTATTGGCTCAAGGTCTGCCCCTGCAAGTGGAGCAAAATCAACTTGATAGGGTGGGGGTAGCGCGACCAAATCGAGTCGATCTGCAAGCTAATCTTAGGATCAGTGAGCGTCAGGCGGTTGGGCTTGCTAGGGATCGTTTCGCTGGTAATGTTTTACGGATTGGTTTGGTCGGAGAAGGAAGCAGTCAGCGCTATCAGATTCGAATGGAAAACGAAGGAAAAGTGTTCACTGTGTTTGTTAATGCGACCTCTGGGAGGGTCACTCGTGGAAGTTGATTTTCCTGAATATGAGGAGACTCACTTACCGACACATCATGGGTTTAAGGTTGTACTCAAATGCGATTGTTAGTGATAGAGGATGAAAGCCTGTTGCGAGAGCAACTTGAGCAAGGGCTTAGTAAGCAAGGGTATGTCGTTGACACTGCCGAGGATGGCAAGACGGGCCTATATTATGCGACGGAGTATGAATACGATGCGGCAATAATTGATCTTGGATTACCAGAGATTGATGGCATCTCTGTAATTAAGCAAACTCGAGGTTCAGGTAAGAAATTTCCAATACTCATCCTGACCGCTCGCGGCGATTGGCAGGACAAAGTGGCTGGTCTTGACGCAGGGGCAGATGACTATGTGGTAAAGCCATTTCAATTAGAGGAAATTTTGGCTCGGTTAAATGCCTTGCTTCGAAGAGCGGCTGGATTTGCTACCTCAGTTCTAGAATTTGACTCGATCAATTTGGACATTGCAGCAAAGCGGCTTACTGTTTCTGGCGAGAACGTGGGTCTCACAGCCTACGAATACAAGATGCTCGAATATTTAATGATGAACCCCGGGAAGGTGGTTTCAAAAACCGAGCTTACTGAGCATCTTTACGCACAAGACTACGATCGAGATAGTAACGTGCTCGAAGTTTTTGTGCGCCGCTTAAGACAAAAGCTAGACCCTGCCCAGACCCTGAAACCCATAGAAACGGTTAGAGGGCAAGGTTATAGATTTGTGCTTGGAGAGTCCTCAGGGACCCCCGCGCGATAATCACTATGGAAAAATCCGGCTCGGCTTCTGGCTACTCCCTTCAAAACCGGTTTCTTTATTCATTCAGCGTCTTACTCTTTATTTTCTTAGGATTGACTGGTCTTGTTCTCGATTCTGCTTTTCAAAGTAGCATCGAAGCGGGGGCTGCTGACCGGCTTCAGGTGCAAATTTATTTATTGTTAGCGGCTGCTGAAGAAGAGGATGGGGAGTTTTACTTTTTAGAAGATCTACAGGAGCCTCGATTTGGACAATTAAACTCAGGGCTTTATGGTTTTATAAGCGCGCCTGTGCGCGGTGAGCTGTGGAGAAGTGATTCTGCTAAAACATTGCAATTGGGCAATATGGAATTTCTTAGTCAAATAATTGATGTTGGCAGCACCATTTTCAATACTGTTCGAGGTGGCGGCGATCGTGCAAAGGAAAGTCAGGATTTTTTTGTCCTCAGCTATGGGGTGCTTTGGGAGGATGGACGCAGTGAGTATAAGTTTTCAGTGGCTGAGGATGTAACCCCATATTATTCAGAAATTTCAAATTTCCGGGCCAGTCTGTGGGGCTGGCTTGGCGGGGTCGCAGTTGTTCTATTGTGTATTCAATTTTTTCTCCTTCGTTGGGGTTTGTCTCCGCTTAAGCGAATGGAGAGAAATTTAAAAAGAATCGAAGAGGGGGAGGCCGATGAGCTGGTCGGTGAATTTCCTATTGAGCTTGCTGGGGTTACAACTAATTTGAATCTTTTGATTGAATCTGAGCGCAAGCAACAGGAGAGGTATAGGACGACACTAGGAGATTTGGCTCACAGTTTGAAGACGCCGCTAGCGGTGATAGTTGGGATTGTTGATGGTTTTACCTTGAGTAGCCCTAAAAAAGTTTCAAGTCAGCTAATAGGCATTAGTGAACAAGCTGAACGGATGAACCAGATTGTCAGTTACCAGCTTCAGCGTGCAGTTCAATCTCATAATTCCAGTGCCCTTGCGAGGCAAATAAAAGTCGCTGAGGTTGCCTCGAAAGTCATTCGGGCACTTGAAAAAGTGTATATGGGAAAAGGCATAGAAACCCAACTTATTCTCGACCCATCGGCGACATTTTCTGGTGACGAGCGTGACCTTATGGAGGTGCTCGGCAATGTTTTAGACAATTCTTTTAAGTACGGGAAAAGCCTTGTTCTTTTGAGCGTGCGAGCACGCAAAGATGAAATATCTGGTGTTGAGATAATCGTCGAGGATGATGGCGCCGGAATCGCTAAAGACCAACAAGAATTTGTCCTGCAAAGAGGCGCCCGCATAGACACAATAAAACAAGGGCAAGGTATAGGATTGGCGGTGGTTATGGACATTGTGAAAAGTTACAACGGTCAAATGCTGGTTGGAAAGAGTAAAGACCTTGGTGGTGCGAAAATAACCTTGACGTTTGGGCTGCAAAACCTGTCAAAAATGGAAGCAGCATAGATTAGTTGCTGTATAAGAGGCGGTTAGGATATTAAGCCTGCCACAACGGCCAGCAGGGTCATCAGAAACAGAAACCATTTAATTGTATTCTGAGAGGCCTTAACTGCAAATTTCACCGCTAAGTTAGCACCCGCCATAGAGCCTCCCGCCATAATTAAGCCGGGGATCCAGGCCACTTGGTCGAATAGCGCAAAAATTATCAGTGAAACGCTAGTAAACGCTAGGGTGCAGGCCATTTTAAGTGCATTGGCTCTTTTTAAATCATATCGCAGTACACCAGCCAATACGGCCAATAGGATAAATCCGACTCCAGCCTGAACGAACCCCCCGTAAACCCCTGCAACAAATAGGCTCCACCAGCCTTTGTTGCCTTTGTTGGGAGAAAGAACTGAGGTTCCTTCCGCAGGAGCTAAGGTAGAGGGCCGGACCAGTATTACTGCCGACATAGCGAGGATCATTAATAGTAGTATGGGTTTTAGATGAATGGCGGGAATGACAGCGGCGCCTAGGGCGCCTACTAATCCACCCATAATCGTGGGGACCAAGATGGGGCCTATGGCAGGGCGGTCTAGGGCGTTGTGCTTATCGAAACCTTTTACTCCAACAATGCATTGGAGAACAATAGCCACTCGATTTGTGCCATTGGCAATATCTGCTGGTAGACCAAGCACCATAAGCGCTGGCAGTGTAAGGTTCGAGCCACCACCAGCTAAGGTGTTTATAATACCCGCAAAAAAGCCTGCGGCGCTAAGCAAGAGAATTACGGTGAGGTTAATGTCCATATCAATATTTCTATGCTCAGTGGGCTTTCAGCCTGCGCTAGGCTGGTAACTAAAGTTCTCAACCTTGAACTAGTTAGGTCCGCAGCAGTATTACGATGCAACGGCCTAAATTCCTGTATCTTCGGCTTGTTATGAGCGTGATTTCTGTCACAGTATCGCAAATTAAGTCTGCGGAATTACTGAATTCTTTGACTGGTTCACGGTATTTCTCAGGGTGGCCATTAAATTGAGGTCTAAGGCGAACGTATTTACACTCTATGTCGCTTATGGACTACTGGCATATAATACATTGAATTTAGGATTAAGCAGTTTTGAATGTGATTTACTGAAGGCTAAGGCGGGTAATTAGAAAGCACTAAGTCCGTCAGGGCATAGACACACAATAGAATGATTCGAATAAACTAGCGGCGCAGCTATGAACAGTCTACGTTTTATGGATAGATTAACTAAAGGTCAGCAAATTGGCAGTGGGTTCTCATTAATTGAGTTGCTTGTGGTCATGGCGATTTTGTCGGTTTTGCTTGCAGTGTCTTTGCCTAATTTTCAAAATATGATTGAGAGCAGCGGCACCAATAGTCAGGCGAAGCTTTTTCTAACCACTTTAAACCTTGCGCGCAGCGAGGCTATTAAGCGTGGAGGTAATGTGGCTATTTGCGCAAGTACTGATGGTGCCGACTGTGATGAGGACGCTTGGGGAGAGGGCTGGATAGTATTTTTTGATGCCAATGATGACGCTAATGGTCTTACCGGATCGGTGGATGCCAACGATACTCTGATCAGAGTGTTTGATTCAGTGGGTTCCTCGAACGTGGCTACATTTTCCGTTGACCTTTTTGAATACAACACCTTAGGTTTTAGTGCGACCGATGGCACTCAGACTTTGCTGATTTGCCCTGCGAGTTCAAACGCGGCTAATGCGAGGTCCATAGTGATTGGTCCATCAGGTCGAGGTCGACGAGTGGAGATTGGTCTGGGATGTTAAATCTAGTAAGGCAAAATCGCTGGCAAGGAATTAAGCGACAGGGCGGAACAACCTTAATGGAAGTCCTTGTCTCGCTATTGGTGCTGTCTGCGGGGATGCTTGGCATGGCGGGATTACAAACAGTTAGTCTTCGCAATAACCAATCTGCCTATTTTCGTACTCAAGCCACAGCATTATCTTTGGATATGGTTGAGAGGCTGCGGGCAAATATCTCAGGTGTTGAGGCTGGCAATTATAATAATGTCGCTGGTGGTGCAACCGCCTCCTGCTTCACTGTCGCGGGCTGCAACGGGGCTCAGATGGCCGGTCAGGATATTTTGGATTGGGAAGCGGAGGTCGCTGCGGCTCTCCCTGGGGGGCAAGCCGTGGTCTGTCTTGACTCAACTGGCAACGATGGTACGCCCGGGAGTGAAAATTGCGATAGTCTGGGTAGTGTTTATGCGATAAAAATTTGGTGGGACGACAATCGTGATGGAACTGCGAATCAACGTTACGTAACCACCGCGCAACCTTGGTGATTCAAATGCAAAATCGAAAAAAAAGGCCTCGCGGTTCGAAGATTAACGCCGGGATGAGTCTAGTAGAGCTTCTAATTGCTTTAGTACTAGGAATGACGCTAGCGGCTGGTGTTACCCAAATTTATGTTGGATCGACCACCACCGAGCGCAGTCAAGAAGCGAGGCTGCGGATGCAAGAGGGTGGCCGGTTCGGGATCAATTTCCTGTCTCAAGAAGTTCGGATGGCGGGTTATTTCGGCTGTTTAAGCTCCATTGAAGGCGCTCGCGCGAACAGTCTGCTCGACGGGCCACCTGCTCATTTCCAGCCAGAATGGGGTATTCAGGGCTGGGAAGCAGCAGGAACCGGCCCTGGTGTTACTAATAATAGTACGCTTAATGTAGCTCAGGTCGCGACCAGTACAAGCGAATGGAGCACCGGTGACCCCAATATTGTGATGCCCGTTTTTAATGCTGTGCCTAACTCAGACATTGTTCGGGTGTGGGGAGGGGCTGGTACTGCTGGCAATGTCTCTGTCATTGGTCGGGGGCTAGTGCCGACGATTACCGTAGAAACTAATGCGGGTATTGGTGTCAATGACTTTCTGTTAATAAGTGATTGCGAGCAAGTGGATATCGCCCAAGCCTGCGCAGTGGTCTCCGGCGGCACCGCGCCAGCAACCAGCGTAATATCCCTAGCGACAGGCTGCGCCCCCGGCAATGTCAACGGAGCTCGGATTACATCGATTACTGATGTCGGTGCGCCGGCCGAAGCTATCAGACTTCAAGGCACCATTTTTTATGTTGGCAAGCGAGGTGGTTTAGCCGCAAATCCCCCGGCGCTTTTTCGGGCGCAATTAGCCAATGACGGCACCTTAGCGCCTGCAGAAGAGCTGATTGAAGGAGTAGAATCGATGCAAATTTTGTACGGCGTTAACACCAACGAGGACGCAAGAAGGACCGCGGACTCCTATTTAACAGCTGACGCAGTCAATCAATGGCAAAATGTTGTTAGTGTAAGGATTAACTTATTAATGCAGTCCATTGACGATGGCACTGTTCCTCAGCCCCAAGGCTATAGCTTTAACGGCGTTGTTTATGATGGAGCCTCCGGAGGCAGCCTGCCATCGGATCGGAGAGTACGAAGAATATTCACCACTACTATCAGCCTCCGTAATCGAGCATTAGGGGTTTAAGAAATATAAGTGGCTTAAAGGCTTTTTAGGCTTTTGGCACAGAGTTTAGACCTTGATCACAGAATTGAATTCACAGATAAGTAACTTCTATCCTATGAGAAATATGCGTACACAACCTAGTTTTACTGAGC